>Ga0169931_10011009_pt1 | contig 12821 bp, 12 predicted proteins | sample Kivu_15m_20L_FD_129675 | JGI IMG/M metagenome (GOLD analysis project Ga0169931, IMG submission 129675) | Freshwater microbial communities from Lake Kivu, Western Province, Rwanda to study Microbial Dark Matter (Phase II) - Kivu_15m_20L... | ecosystem: Environmental > Aquatic > Freshwater > Lake...
CACGCCAGGACGAACCAGAGCGTCGAGACGACTGCTCGGCCGAGACGGCCGTGCCAGTCGCCGCGGGGGCGGACCGTGACTGTTGCAGCGTCCTGCAAAACGGCAGCGGCTGCGACCGACCCGCCGCCCCCGGTCACACGCTGCGGCGTGACCGGGGGGCGGGCGGCTCCAGACCCAGGAAGTGCGAGTTCCATGAGTCGGCCCGGATCAGGCAGGCTGATGCCGCAGGTCGAGGACGTTGTCGATCGAGACGTCCTTGAAGTAGCCCAGTTCGATCAGGTACTTGACCCCGGTGCGCAGGCCCTGGACACCGGCCGTGCTGATCACCGGGTTGGGCACCTGCCGGCGCAGGGCAGCTGCGAGGATGGGGCGGGCCGCGCCGTAGATCGGCTGCAGCGTATCCACCGCCGCCTCGTAGTTGCCGGCAGACCAGCGTGCCGACTCCGCGAGAACGCGCAGGTAGGTGCGCAGGGCGTCGGCCTGTGCCTTGCTGGTGGCCTCCTTGGCCGTGACCACGCAGTCGGCGGCTTCCGGACCCCAGACGGTGTTCGAGTCGGCGAGGTAGGTGCCGCCGGAGGCACGCACCACGGTCTCCGCGTAGGGCTGGGCGAGCGTGCACACGTCCACGGCGCCGCTCGACAGGGCTTCGCCCATGCCGACCATGCTGGGGAAGAAGGTCATCTTGTAGTCGGCGTAGGACTTGCCACCCTTGGACATGGTGCCGTAGCCGACAAGCTCGAGCGTGTCGAGGCGCAGGGTGCCGACGCGCAGGCCCTTGCCCGCGGCGGCGAGAAACTCCTGCACATTCTTGACCGAGCCCTTGCGCGCCACCAGCTCGATGCCGGCCTGGCCAGACCCGCCGATGATGCGCAGGTCACGCGTGCCTTCGGCGTAGGCCGCAACCGTCGTGGTCCAGGGGCCGTGGATCAGGTCGAGCTTGTCGGCCACGAGCGCCTGCAGGGACTCCGACGGGCCGTTGAACTGGGTGAGCACGACATTGAGCCCGGCCTTCTCGAACAGGCCGCGCGCCTTCGCCAACAGCAGATGCTGAACGCAGCCGGCGGGGAGATGGCCCACGCGCAGGACCTTGCCACCGGCGGCGGCTTCGGCCCGGGTGGCTGCGCCCAGTTGCGCCAGCCCCGCGGCCGAGATGGCGAGCCCGCAAGCTCCGCAACCGCACAGGAAACGACGGCGGGAATCGATGGTGGGCTGCACTTCACCGGCGGGAGCGAGTTCGAAATCGGGCTTCTTCATGATCTTCTTTGTGGTCTGCCGCAATGAGCGGGTGGTTTGAGTGAGGCCCGAACTCTATCGACCGGCGATACGCAGGTGAACGAATGGTTTTTTGGTTGGATATGCGGAAAAGTTTTAATGGAAATGTGACGTGACAGTCGGGAGCGGTGTAGGGGCGGGCGCGCGAAGCCGGCTCCGCGCGGGGCGGCACGCCGGCAGGGAGTCGGCTGGAGCGGAAGGAATCACCGCCCGCGTGCGAGGCGGGGGGGCGCCCGGCGGCGATTTCGGGTGAGGCGGACCGGGACGGCCCGGACCCCTCGCCCGCAGGGTGGGCGAGGGTGACCACGGCGAGCGGGATCAGGCGCAGCCGGGAGGCGGGGTGAATCCGCCGAAGTCTTTCTCCAGCATCCTGGCGAAGGCGATGCAGGTGAGGTCGGCCCATTGCGGACCGACGATCTGGACGCCCACGGGGAGGCCGTCGGCAGCGAGCCCGGCGGGAGCGACGGTCGAGGGGAGGTAGACCATACCGGACATGCCGGCCCAGAACATCTGGGTGGTGGAGGGCTGGGGCCGGCCGTTGACGCTGACCATGCGTTCCCAGCGTTCACCGGTCTGGTTGTGCGGGAAGGCGGTGGTGGCGCCCGCCGGGCACAGCAGCACGTCCCAATCGCGGAAGAACTCGGTCCAGGCGAGGCGCATGCGGTGACGCGCATCGTTGAGCGCCAGCCACTCGCGGTGGGTCATGGTCACGCCCCGCAGCATGCGCGACGGGTAGTCGGTGGCGTCGGGGCGCACCCGCCGCGCGCGGGCGGTGAAGCCGGCGAAGGCCTCGTCGGAGGCGCCGCGCGAGGTGGCGGCGCGCAGCAGGCCGATGAAGACGCGGTGGGCCTCGTCGAGGTCCACGGCGGGCCGGGCCTTGTCCGAGACCCGCGCCCCCTGGCGGGCGGCGAAGTCGGCGACAGCGCGGATGCGTTCCTGCACTGCGTCGTCCACCGGAGCGGTCGCCGCATCGGGCAGCACCGCGACGCGCCACTGCCGCCAGGGCTTGGCGGGGGGCTTGGGCAGGGACACTTTCCAGGCGACGCCGTCGTGGTCATTGGGGCCGGCGAGCAGGCGGAGCGCGACTTCGAGGTCCGTGGCGCTGCGGGCCATGGGTCCGATCACGGCAATGTCGTTGCCCGTGACCCAGCGCGGGAAGCGGTGGCCATCTCCGGCACAGAGGCGATAGGTCGGCTTGTGGCCGTAGACGCCGCAAAAGTGGGCAGGGTCGCGGATCGAACCGCCGATGTCGCTGCCGATCTCCAGTCCGGTGAAGCCGGCCGCCAGCGCGGCGGCCGCACCGCCGGAGGACCCGCCCGGCACCCGCTCCGGGTTCCACGGGTTGCGCGTGGTCCCGTAGAGGGGGTTGAAGCTCTGCCAGTCGGCCAGCATGACCGGCACGTTGGTCTTGCCGAAGATGACGGCGCCGGCGGCGCGCAGGCGCTGGACGGCGACGGCGTCGGTGGTGGCGATGTTGTCCTTGAGGTCAGGCACCCCCCAGGTGGTCGGCAGTCCGGTGACGTCGAAGGCCTCCTTCACCGTCATGGGCACGCCGTGCAGCGGGCCCCACCACTCGCCCTTGGCAGCCGCGCGGTCGGCGGCGCGGGCGCGCTTGCGGGCGCGGTCGATGTCGAGCACGCACACGGCGCCGAGGTCACCGTCCAGGCGCTTCACCCGGGCGAGGTAGTGGTCGAGCAGTTCGAGGGCGCCGACGCGGCCGTCGCGGATCATGCGGGCCAGTCGGTGGGCGGGGCGGAAGGCGATGTCCATGGCGTGTCCTGTGGCGGCGCGTCGGCGCGGTTCAGCGGATCTTCGAGTAGGCGGTGGGCTGGAGGAACATGGTGCTGATGTTGGCGACGATGGCGCCGTTGCGCTCAGTCTCGGCGCGCTTCTCCAGCCACTCGGGGTCGGTGGCGAAGGCATTCCACACGCGCTCGCGCTCGGCCATGTCCTGCCACTCGAGCAGGTAGTAGAGGTCCTGATTCGACTCGCCCACCAGCACGGTCCAGAAACCGGCCTGGCGGATGCCGTGTTTCTCGAACAGCTTCAGGGTGATGTGCTCGAAGCGCCTGTGCAGGTCGGGCAGGCGGCCGGGGATGCAGCGGTAGATGCGCAGCTCGTGGATCACGGATGGGTTCCTGGCGATGGTGGTTTGGAAGGTGGTCCGCGGCTAGAGCGCGCGCACGGCCACGTGGTGCAGCGGTTCCTGCGCGGTGCCGAGCGTGTTTCGCAGGGGACGGCCGAAGCCCTCGGCCGCGATCTCGAACACGTCGCCCGGCGCGGCAGAGACGTTCTGCGTGAAACTGCCCGTGGCGGCCCCGAAGAAATGCACATGGACGTCGCCGGGCGAGCGGAACTGGCGGTACTTGAAGTGGTGGTGCTCGAGGTTGGCGATGCTGTGGCACATGTTGTCCTCGCCGGACAGCCACTCCGACGACCACAGTACCTGCTCGCCGCGCAGCAGCCGGGCGGTGCCACGCACGTGGCGGGGCAGTTCGCCGGTCAGCAGTTCGGGGCCGTAGCTGCTCTGGCGCAGCTTCGAGTGGGCGAGGTAGAGGTAGTTCTGGCGCTCGATGACGTGGTCGGAGTACTCGTTGGCCAGGGCGAAGCCGAGGCGGAAGGGTGTGCCGTCGTCGGCGATGAGGTAGATGCCGCAGATCTCGACCTCCTCGCCGCCGTCACGCGCGAAGGCAGGCAGCTCCAGCGGCTGGCCGGGCGGCACCACCCAGCGCCCGTCGCCCTTGTAGAACCATTCCGGCGGCGTGCCGATGGCGCCGGTGTCCGGCTTTCCGCCCTCGACCCCCCACTTGAACATCTTCATGGAGTCGGTGAGCTGGTCCTCGGACTGCTGCAGCTTGGCGTGCATGGCATCGCGGGCGGCGGCACTGCCGAGGTGCGACAACCCGGTACCGGTGATGAGCCAGTGCGCCGGGTCGGGATGGTCGACCGGCGGCAGCAGCCGGCCCGCGGCGACGATGGCGTCGTAGTCTGCAAGGCGCCCCGAGCGCCGCGCCTCGACCACGGCCGCCAGCGGCAGGCCGGTGCGCAGCGCTTCTCGTGCGAGGTGGTAGACCCGGTCCGTCCCGTCGAGGATCTCGAGCTGCGCGCCGTCCGGGCTGACGCAACCCACGCGCCGGGCCCCCGTGTCGTCCAGCCACTGCACCAGTCTCATGTTGCGTCTCCTCCCATTGCGTCTCCTCCCATGTGCATCGTGTCGCGTCCGCCGTCACGCCCGGTCATCCGGCGGCGGCTCCCTGTTTGTGCCACCACTCCAGCGTTTCGGCCACGGCTTGATCGAGCGGCGTGGCCTGGAGGCCGAAAGTGCTCCGGGCCCGGTCGCCCTCGACCACGAAGTCGGCCTCGAACTCGTACAGCATCTCGCGCAGTTCGCGGGCGTTGGCATCGAACAGCCCGGCGACAGCCAGCATCCAGCGGGGCAGCACCGAGATGCGGGCCGGTGTGCCCAGTCTGGCCCCGATCAGCTGAACGATGGCGCGAGTGGTCTGCGCGGGAGCATTCGGAACATGCCAGACGGCTCCCAGGGCCTCCTCCCGTGCGGCGAGTTCCGCGAGAGTGCGGGCGAAGTCACGGATGTAGGTGTAGCTGTGGAGACGGTCCGGGTCGCCGACCACCTGGGCGGGTTTGCCGGCGACCAGCCGGCCGAAGACGCGGCTGCCGAGCATGGATGCCTCGGTGACGCCCGGCCCGAAGAAGTCCGACCCACGGGCGATGGCGGCCGGGACGCGCCCCTCGCGATGGGCCTGCATCAGCAGGCCTGCGACCTCCGCCCGGATGCGGCCCTTCGCGGTTGCGGCAGTCTCGGCAAGACCCTCGTGGACCGGGCCGTCGACAACGCCGTATGCATAGACGTTGTCGCCGTAGACGACACGGGCTCCCGTGCGCGTCGCGCATTCGATGACGTTGCGCATGAGATGCGGGAAGCGGTGCCATTGGGCGTAGGGCAGCCCGAGACAGTGGAAGACCACCTGGGCTCCCGCGCATGCCGCCTCGAGGCCTGCCGGGTCTGCCACGTCGGCCCGGACGACGTGCGCCAGGGCCACCTGGCCGTCTGGCAGGCGGCCCGAGCGGTTGACCAGCCGCACGCGCTGGCCGCGCGACGCCAGTTCCCCGGCCAGGGCCAGACCCAGTGGGCCGGTACCCAGAACGACGCTCGAGCCGGGGCGCGCGTCAGCCATGTCCGTCTTCCTCTGTGCAAAGGTCGAGCCTCGTATACTCCGGCCAACGCAGAGCGGCGGCAAGCCGGGGAGGGTGGGAATGCAGGTGGCAGCCAACGGTATCCGCATCCATGTCGAGGATCAGGGCACGGGCCCCTGGCTGGTGCTCAGCCACTCCCTGGCGTGCGCCACGGACATGTGGACGGAGCAGATCGCCAGCTTCCGGGACCGCTTCCGGGTACTGGCCTTTGACACCCGGGGGCACGGTGGCAGCGATGCGCCGCCCGGGCCCTATACCCTGGACCTGCTGGCCGACGATCTCGAGGCGCTGCTCGATCACCTGGGCATCGGGCGCTGCCATTTCATGGGGCTGTCCATGGGCGGCATGATCGGCATGACGCACGCCCTGCGGCATCCGGGCCGCTTCGCCAGTCTGGTGTTGTGCGACACCTCGAGCCGCATCGGGCCGGAGGCGGCACCGGTCTGGGAGCAGCGCATCGCGACCGCCCGGTCGCAGGGCATGGACGCGCTGGTGGATTCGACCCTCGGACGCTGGTTCACGGACCGCACCCGTGCGCGCCGGCCCGATCTGGTGGCGCGGGTGGCAGCGATGATCCGGGCCACGCCGGTGGAGGGCTATGTGGGCTGCTGCCAGGCCATCCCGAAGATCGATCTGACCGCGCACCTGGGAGCGGTGCAGGTGCCCACCCTGGTGATCGTGGGCGATCAGGATCCAGGCACGCCGGTGGAGATGTCGCGTGCCATCCAGCAGGCAATCCCGGGGGCGCAGCTCGGGGTCATTCCCCAGGCGGCCCACCTGGCCAACATGGAACAGCCCGAGACCTTCGATTTCCTGGTGGGCCGATTCCTGGACGATGTGGTCGGGACTCGGGGCGGTTGAGCAGCGATGTCGCGCATCACGCAGGAGGAGAGGCGCTTGAACATGACGACGATGACGAGGGCGGTGGCGGGGGCGCTGGCGATGTTGGCGGCGACCGCGGTCTGCGCCCACAGCGAGGGCGGTGACGACCACGACGACGGCATGCTGCTCGATTGCGAGCGCCTGCCGGCCGATGCCGCGCGTCAGGTGCCGGACCCAATAAGCGCGTTCGCGCAGATCGAGTGCTCGCCGGCGGGGCAGAAGCTGGTGGCGGGGCCGGGCTGGCGCTGGCGGTACCCGGCCACCTGGACGGTGCGTCCGGAGGCGCCGTCCTGGGCGCCGGAAGCATCGACCAGCGTGCCCGGTCGGAAGTATTTCCGCAGTTTCGAGGTGAGCGACGTCAAGGCGGATGCACTTGTCCGGGTTCACGAACGTCTGCTGCGCGAGGCCTCCACCTACGCGTTCTATTTCAAGGCCATGCCCGAGGCCATGACGCGTCTGCTGGTGACCAACAGCCACGGCCACGAGATGGAGATCTTCTTCCCCAGGGAGAGCGAGGACAGGTACTGGGGCTTCCTATGCGTGCCCCAGTGCCGGCCCGAGTACGGCTTCATGGTGGAACGGCTGGGCAAGTGAGACGTCGCTGGCGGTGCCTGGGGTAACGAAACGCGGAGAACGACCGATGCACAACGAGCAGTCCCTGAATCTTCCCGTCGATGCCGACGCCGCCGTGCTGGTGGGGCGTGCCTGGGTGCCAGGCCCGCTGGCGGGCCCGAGCGTGGTGGCGCTGGTGGGCGGCGAGGTGCACGACCTCACGCGGCTGGCCCCGACCTGCGCCGAACTGCTCGACGCCGAGGCGCCGGCGACACGCATCCGCGCGGCGATCGCCGCCGGTCGCGCGCCCTCGCTGGGGCGGGCCGATGCCTTGCTGGCCAACACCGGCCCCGCGCGCCGTCATCCCACGGTGCCGCATTTCCTGGCGCCCTGCGACCTGCAGGCCATCCGCGCCTGCGGCGTGACCTTCGTGTCGTCGATGCTGGAGCGGGTGATCGAGGAGCATGCCAAGGGCGATCCGGCGCTGGCCGACGAAATACGGGCCTCGCTGGGGCGCGAGATCGGCGCATCGCTGTCCGCGGTGAAGCCGGGCTCTGCCGAGGCCATGCGGGTCAAGGCCGTGCTGGTCGAGCGCGGGCTGTGGTCGCAGTATCTCGAGGTCGGGATCGGCCCGGACGCGGAAGTGTTCAACAAGGCCCAGCCCATGTCGGCGGTCGGGACGGAAGCGGAGATCGGCATCCTCGCCGCCTCATCCTGGAACAACCCCGAGCCCGAGCTGGTGCTGGCGGTGAACTCCCGCGGCGACATCGTCGGGGCGAGCCTGGGCAACGACGTCAACCTGCGCGACTGGGAAGGGCGCAGCGCCCTGCTGCTGGGGCGTGCCAAGGACAACAACGCCAGTTGCGCCATCGGACCCTTCATCCGCCTGCTGGACGACCGGTTCACCCTGGACGACCTGCGCGCGCTCGACATCGAGGTCGAGGTCGCCGGACCCGAGGGTTTCGTGACGCGCGGCGGCTACAGCCTGACCAGCATCAGCCGCGACCTCGCCGATTTGGTGTCGCAGGCCATTGGCGTGAACCACCAATACCCCGACGGGCTGATGCTGTTCCTGGGAACGGCCTTCGCGCCGACCCAGGACCGCGAGGCGCCGGGGCGGGGCTTCACCCACCGGGTCGGCGACACGGTGAGCATCCGCTCGCCACGACTGGGAGCGCTGGTCAACCGCGTCAACCATTGCCACGAGATCGATCCCTGGACCTGGGGCGTGGGCGCGCTCATGCGCAATCTCTCGGAGCGCGGCCTGCTCTGAATCCAGGCCGGGGGCGCAGCGGCCTCCGGCCCCGGTCGTATTCCTGGTGAGAGGTCCCGGTCAGCCCGCCCGGCCGGCGCTCTCGAACCACGCGGCCATGCGCCTGCGCGTCGCCGCGTCGGGCAGGCGCCCCAGGCCCGCGGCCATGTTGTCCCGGGTGTGTTCGGCCTTGCGCGACGCCGGGATCACGCAGGTCACCGCCGGGTCGGAGAGGATCCACTTCAGGAAGAACTGCGCCCATGAGCGGCAATCGAATTCGGCCGCCCAGTCGGGCAGGGCGAGGCCGCGGACGCGGCTGAACAGCGCGCCCTGGGCGAACGGACGGTTGACGATGACCGCCACGCCCAGATCAGCCGCTGCGGGCAGCAGGCGCTCGCCGGCTTCGGTCTCGGCCAGCGAGTAGTTCACCTGCACGAAATCCCATTGCCGGCTGCGCAGCAGCTTCTCCAATTCGGCGTGGGCGCCCGCGTGGTAGTGGGTGATCCCGAGGTAGCGCACCCGGCCTTCCCTTTTCCAGCCCTGCAGGGTGCCCAGGTGGGTGCGCCAGTCGAGCAGGTTGTGCACCTGCATGAGGTCCATGCGCTGGGTGCGCATGCGCCGGAAGGAGGTCTGCATCTGCTGGATGCCTGCCTCGCGGCCGGAGGTCCACACCTTGGTGGCCAGGAACAGGCGCTCGCGCAGGCCGAGGCCTGCGGACAGGGCGCCGGCGATGGTTTCGGCGTTGCCGTACATCGGCGAGCTGTCGACCAGCGAGCCGCCCGCCTCGACCAGGGCACGCATCACCGGCTCGAGCGGCGCGATGGCCTGTGGCGACTCGTCGACATCCAGCACCTGGTAGGTGCCGAGCCCGACGACGGGCAGCAGTTCGCCAGAGGCGGGAATCGCATGGCGCAGCACTGAGGGGGATGGGGTGGCGGTCATGGCATCAGCGGTGGCGAGCCCCAGCGTCGCGGCGGTCATCCCGCGCAGCCAGCGTCGGCGGCTCCCCGAGGTCGGGTGGTGGGTCATCGGAGGTCTCCCCGTTTTCTGCAGACATGATCGCGGAACTGCGTCCCAGGCGCCAGCCGATCATGGCCCCGGCCAGCGCCGCCGGCAGCGCGGCCAGTGCGAGCGTGCCCCCGGTGAGGCCGATGGCGCGCAGCCCGTCCGTCAGCCAGCCGGAGGTGGCGTCCGCGCCGCGGAATACGGCGGTGTCGAGGAAGTTCTTGGCCTTGTAACGTGCGGCGCGCGGCAGCACGGTGAAGAACATCTCGCGGGCTGGTCGCGCAATTGCATACTCCCCGGCACGGCGGACGATGCCGAAGCCCACCAGCACGGCGAGTGTGGGCCAGAGCCCCAGCGCCAGCAGGCCGACCAGGCTGGCCGCCGGCAGCAGGGCCAGGGCCACGGACAGACCGAAGCGGCGCAACAGCGGTGCGAGCCCGAGCAGCTGGGTGGCGAGCGTGAGCGTGTTCACCGCGAGGTCGACCTGGGCGAACAGCGCCGTTCGGGCCTCCGGGCTGGTGAATGCGGCGCCGACGATGCGGGTCTGCTCGAAGTACAGGACGGTGCCGACGAAGGAATGCAGGCACAGGAACAGGCAGAACCAGCGCAGGGCTGGCGAGTGCCACACCAGCGCGAAGCCCTCCCAGGCGGAGCCGCCGAGCGCCGCGCCCTCGCCTGCTTTGTGGGGGGCGGTGGCCGCCTTGCCGCGTGCACCGGCCAGCGCGACGGCCACCGGCAAGGCCGCCCCCAGCAGGCAGGCCGAGAGCAGCAGCAGGTCGGGGACCCCGGTGCGGCTGACCAGGGTCGCCGTGAGTGCCGGTCCGGCGATGGCGCCTGCGGTGCCGCCCACGGACACCAGACCGAACAGGCGCTCCGCCTGTGCGAGGTCGAACAGGTCGGTCATCAGGCTCCAGAACACCGAGACCACGAACAGGTTGAACACGCTCACCCAGATGAAGAACGCGATGGCGGCGCCGGTCGCCAGCTCGGGCGCGTCGAGCGCGGCCCGGAAGGCCAGCAGGTTCAGGGCGAAGAAACCCAGCGTCGCCGGCACCAGGATGGCGCGGCGCAGCACCGACGCCAGCCAGCCGAACACCGGTGTGGCCGCGAGCATGGCGAGGAAGGTGCCGGTGAACAGCCACTTGAGCTGCTGCGCGCCGAGACGGACCGCCATCTCGTCGCGCACCGGTCGCAGCACGTAGTAACTGCACAGCAGCAGGAAAAAAAGCAGGGCGGCGAGCACCGTACTGCGAAGCTCGTCGGGGTGAATCCGGATGCTGCGATGCGACAGTATGGGCATGTAAGAGATCGGTAAGGAAGCCGTAAGCCTAAGCTGCACTGCGGCACGAAAAAACCAGAATAATCATGCAAATGGTGCTTGCGCGGTGGTGGCTTGCGGGTATTATTTCCTGAGTATCTTGGGTAGAGGTGGTTGTCGGTACGGTCGTGCCAGGCACTCGTAGCCACCCTCAGATGCACACGGGTGGCAGCCCGCGAGTCCAGACAGGAGAGATAGATTCATGGCAACCGGTACCGTCAAGTGGTTCAACGACGCCAAGGGCTTCGGCTTCATCACGCCGGACGACAAGAGCGAGGACGTCTTCGCGCACTTCTCGGCGATCAAGATGAACGGTTTCAAATCGCTGAAGGAAGGCCAACGGGTGAGTTTCGAAGTCACCGTCGGCCCCAAAGGCAAACAGGCTTCCAACATTCAGGCCCTCTAAGAGCCACGAGGGCTGCCTGCAGTGTGTTTCGAGACCCGCCCTCGGCGGGTCTTTTTTCTTGTGCGTCCGCAACAGGCGCGCGGGCGGATGTGTCGGGGGTGGCGTGACACCACCACCGGGTGCACCGGCCGGAACTGAATCAGGGGACCGGTCGTGACCGTGACGCTGGAAGACGTGCGCCGCGCCGCGGCGACCCTCGACGGGCACATCGCCCACACGCCGTTTCTACCTTCCCGGACCTTGTCGGAGATCACCGGCGCCACGGTCTGGCTCAAGTTCGAGAACCACCAGTTCACCGCCTCGTTCAAGGAGCGTGGGGCGCTCAACAAGCTCGCCGCTCTGGATGCCCGCCAGCGTGCGGCGGGTGTCATCGCAGTGTCCGCCGGCAATCATGCGCAGGGTGTCGCCTATCACGCGCGAAGGCTCGGCATCCCGGCCATCATCGTGATGCCGCGCTTCACCCCGCACGTGAAGGTCGAGCACACCCGCTCCCACGGCGCCGAGGTGATCCTCGCGGGTGAGAACTTCGACGAGGCGCGCGACCACGCCATGCAGGTGATGCAGGCCCGCGGCCTGACGCTGGTGCACCCGTATGACGACGAGGCGGTGATCGCCGGCCAGGGCACCATCGCCCTCGAGATGCTGGAGCAGGTCCCCGACCTGGAGATGATCGTGGTGCCCATCGGCGGCGGCGGGATGATTTCGGGCATCGCCACGGCGGCGCGGGCGCTGCGTCCCGACATCTCCGTAGTCGGTGCGCAGACCGAGCGCTTTCCGTCCATGCTCTGCGCCCTGGAGGGGAAGGCGCCGGTGTTCGGCAGCGCCACGCTCGCGGACGGCATCGCAGTCAAGCAGCCGGGGCGGCTCACGCTGGAGATCGTGCGTCGCCTGGTGGATGGCGTGCTGCTGGTGGACGAGGGCGACATCGAGGCCGCCATCCTGTTGTTGCTGGAGATCGAAAAGACGGTGGTGGAAGGGGCCGGTGCTGTCGGACTGGCGACGCTGCTGCGCCACCCCGACCGGTTTGCCGGGCGGCGTGTCGGACTGGTGCTCTGTGGCGGCAACATCGACCCGCTGACCCTGTCGGACGTGATCCGGCGCGGCATGGTGCGCACCGGCCGTCTCACCCGCCTGCGGGTGCGCCTGCGCGACGTGCCTGGCTCGCTGGCGCGTGTCTCGGCAGCCATCGCCGAAGCGAACGCGAATGTCGAGGAGGTGCACCACCAGCGTGCCTTCACCGACCTGCCCCTGCAGGACACGGAGGTGGAATTCGTGCTGGAGACCCGCGGTTTCGCCCACGTCCGCCAGGTCGCCGATGCCTTGTCGGCGCTCGGTTTCCCGGCGGTGGTCGATTGGCCGGGGGGGATAGGGGATAGGGGATAGGCGATGGGGAATAGGCGATAGGCGATAGGGGATGGGTGGTTGGGGACGGGGGGTTATTTCCCAATGTCCTAAAGCTTGGCGCTGTGGCGCCGAAAGCTTGGCGGTGAAGGCGCGCGGCGAGGGGCCGCCTGCCAGGCGCCGCCGAGTCGGTGGTCAGTCCCACAGAGCCGAGGAATCATGAGCGAGAACACGCCCCGTGGCCGGGAGGCACGCATGCAGGTGCCCACGACCAATATCGAGCATCATCTCGACCCCAAGCAGCCGATCGTCACCAAGACCGATCTCAAGGGCAAGATCACCTACGCCAACCCGGCCTTCGTCGAGATCAGCGGTTTTGCCGAAGACGAACTGGTGGGGCGCCCGCACAATGTGGTGCGGCACCCGGACATGCCGCGCGAGGCGTTTGCGGATCTCTGGAACACCATCCGCGCAGGCGTGCCGTGGAGAGGGCGGGTCAAGAACCGCACCAAGTCGGGCGATTATTACGCCTCTTTTGAATTTCGAGTGGGTAATGCGGTGCCCGAGGTCGTGGGTCA
>Ga0169931_10011010_pt1 | contig 12821 bp, 13 predicted proteins | sample Kivu_15m_20L_FD_129675 | JGI IMG/M metagenome (GOLD analysis project Ga0169931, IMG submission 129675) | Freshwater microbial communities from Lake Kivu, Western Province, Rwanda to study Microbial Dark Matter (Phase II) - Kivu_15m_20L... | ecosystem: Environmental > Aquatic > Freshwater > Lake...
CGCGGTGTTGACGACTGTAGCGGTAGATTCAATTCTTGGCCAAACATTGCGGAGTCGAGTAAGAGATAAATTCCGTCCTATTGGGGCTCCTGTGGCCAACTTTTGAATTTACTTGTGTATATCACCCTGATAAATACTGCAAAAGCGTAATGTATGATGCATGCAATGTTGAGGCGGCTAAATATTTTAATTTTATTAGCGAAGCCCATCAAACACTGAAATAGAAAGTAATTAATTTAATTTTTTAGTTTGATTTTTTATTTTGACCGCAATATAATTTATTGATTATGACGACCGGAATTTCAGGGTTAAACCCTGTATATAAAAAATTTCCTGAGATCGGCGAAGAGGTGCGGAAAATATCCGCCGCCCTCTCTGCGATCGAGGCGGGGGGCAGTCTTGCCGGGGGGTTTTTGCCTTATGCGTATGCCTGCCAAAACCTTGCCCTAAAGGCGTCGCGCGGCCGCGATCCCGATCTAAAAGAGGCGCTTTTACAGCTATCCAAAAGAGTTCAAGCGGCTTATGCGAAATCGGCTCCGTCAGAACTTCTGAAAGCAATCCGGGATAACGATCCCAAGGCTTGCGAAAAGATCTTGGTTGCCAGCCAGTTGAGAAATAGACCTCTGTCGAATGGCGAAATGCCTCTACACTACGCCATCCGTTGCGGAAGCGAGGCTGTAGTCAAACACCTTCTCCTCCAATCCTTAGCCGATCCGTTAGCGAAGGATCATCAAGCCTTAAGTGCCTTCGACCACGCCTTTTTGACCCACGACCCGGCGATGATCCGTTTGGTGATCGGATCGAGCTTGAGGATCTCAGTCCCTGAAAGCGTCCTGGCATTGGATCCCGATCCGAAAGAGCTTCAAAAACTCGGAGCCGACCTCAAAACGCTTCGACATCCTCCCGTTTCCCAGCTCAAACCTGTACAGGCCGCCGCTTTTTCGGGGGATCTCCAGGAACTTGAGGCATTATCCCGTAAAGAAGCGATCAATACCCCGGACCAAACAGGGATGACGGCTCTCCACTATGCGGTCTTAGGGGGAAACGATGAAGCCGTTGCATACCTGGTGAGAAAGGGGGGTAAATTACAAGGGACGATGGCAAACGGCATGACCTTCCTCCATCTCGCTGCCATCAGCGGCTCGGAAACGGTTCTGAAACAGGTCCTGGCCATGACTCGGATCGACCCCAACACCCCCGATCAGCATGGGAGAACCCCTCTTCATTTTGCGCTCGCGGCCGACCAATTGCAGATTGCCCGGCTCTTAATCGAAAGGGGAGGGGATCCGTTTGCCTCCACCATGCGAACGGCTCCGTTCTCTATCCTGAAAACCTTGTCCCAAATCCGCGCCGAAACGCGCGACCCACTCAAACTCGACATGCCCGCCGTTTTCACCTTCGGCGCATATGCCGGGGCTGCTCTTTGCAGCGTATTGGGAAACCTAGCTGGATCAAATAATTTAGCCACAACTCAACAAGCATTGCAGTCGGCTGGTAACATCTTGAAAGCAGTTCCCGTCTTCCAAACGATTTTAGGAAATGCGCAAAGCGGCCCGATTTATCAAAGATACCCTGCAATGTTAGCTTTTCCTTATGCAATAACCAGTTACGCTGCAGATGTTCGACATGGCAAGGCTCTTCTGGAAGGGGGGCAATCAGCCCTCATGGTCAAGAAGTTGTCCGAGAAACTCAAAGCATGTTGGAAAAATAGCGCTGTTGAAACTTTCCGCCCGGCTAGAAATGCGATGATCCACCTAGCGAATGCAGCGTTCGCCGTATGGCATGCTGTCCAAACAAGCGGACTTAAAAAACAATTCGTTTGCACGTTCGGTGGAGAAGAAACCTGCCTTTTACAGCCCGAACTGAATCCGAGCCTAGATCCCTCCTGCAATTCGTCGCGGATGACTCCGGAACAAGTAAAGGAATGTTCAGCGGAGGCTTTAAGTGATGCGGAGTTGATTTTTGGTCTGGGCGGATATCCGAACACACCCGCAAAGAAAGCTTTGAGAGCTGTGGGAAAGAGGTGGCATCCGGATACAAATCAAGGGGTTTCAGACCTCTTTATTAAGAAAATCAACTCAGCGAGAGACACTTTCAAAACTCTGCGTAGAATCTGATAGATTTGCGGATAGGTCGTGAGGGGATGCCGATTAAGACTGTGAGCCTATCTTTCATTCCTTAACATAAATTTGAAATCGAAAATCAGCTCAAATAAACCGCAAAATCGACACAACCTCAATTTGGAGACACAGTCTAAATCCCGGCAGGCTCTGAAACCGCTTCCAACACCAGGTGGAACACTTCGTCAGGCGTTTTAAGGGCATCGACTTCCTTTAACACCTCTTTTTTCCGGCCATAGTATTCGATGAGGGGAGCCGTCTGGGCGCGGTAAACTTCCAACCGCTTTTTCAAGATCTCTTCCTTATCGTCATCCCTTTGGAAGAGAACCCCGTGGCAGGAATCGCATATCCCGTTTTTCGCCGGCGGATTGAATTTTTTGTGGTAAGGCTTGCCGCATTCTTTGCAGGCGAGCCGTCCCGATATCCGCTCGATCAGGGCAGCGTCGGGGACATTCAAATTGATCGCGAGCAGATGGCAATTTTTAATCCGGCGCTCAAGAGCTTCGGCTTGGGCTACCGTGCGGGGAAAGCCGTCTAGGATATAGCCGCGCTTGCAGTCAGGCTGGGAGATCCTCGCGAACAGCATGTCGAGCACCAACTCATCCGGGACAAGTTTTCCCGCGTCGATAAAAGATTTAGCTTTCAGGCCGAGAGGCGTCTCTCCGCGGATGTTTTCCCTGAATAGGTCTCCGGTCGAGATATGCGGGATACCCATTTGGACGCTTAATGGTTTCGCATGGGTTCCCTTGCCGGCTCCGGGAGGCCCCAATAAAATAACTACGGTTCGCGGCTGCTCGACAGAGCGGCTCGCAGCGAACGACTCGGTTCCCGCCATCACTCCAAACATACAGATCCATCCAATCCAAAATCTCATGGTCAATTCCTGTACAATTCTTTGTACCCGATTATTTTATTGAAGGGGCGCATAAGAAGCAACCGCCCTCTGAAATAGGGGATCTCCTACAGACAGATTTTTATTATACCGAACGTGATTCAAGAATCGGGAATTTGGCAAGGCTGGGATGCCAGCGCAGCCAAAAATCGATTCTTGAATTATGTTCGGTATAAGTCGATTTAGGTTGAATTCAGATTCGAATGTGGGTATAATGAACTGAACTAACGAGAAGCTAAAATGGATAAATATAATAAACATCCCGATCCTCTTACTATTGACCTCTCAAAAAGTCTGGGATACAGCCTCTTCAGTATGCCCCGCATAGGAGGCTCTAATTCTTCAGAATATCCCTTCGCTGAAAAATTTTATTCCCTGCATCGCCGCTCGATTCGTTGTCAGATCTACGAAAAGCGGTAGTCGCTCTCAAGTTTAAAAAAATCTAATTATTAAATCGATGTTTTGACAATAATTGAGTTCATTCGCATAATATTCTCCTTATGCTCTTGGTTCCCACTGTTCCGGGACTATTTACGAAAGCCGTCGGGGGCGCCGTCTGTATTATGGTGGCGACCGAAGTCATTTACGAAGCCGGGCGCTGGCTTAGATCCCTGTTCCCCTATAGCGAAACGGACCGGAAGACCGGGGAGGCCGCCGGCAGGGTGTTTTGGAATGCAACGAAACCCTTGGGACTCTTCGATGCGTTCCGCAAATGCCCGTGGCCGACTTCCCTTGAGGGGTTGGGGTGCTACGCGGAAGGGATCGCAAACGGACCAATAGGTCGTTTCGTGACCTATATTTCGGCCCCAGTCCGAATCGGCATGAACACGGCCTATTGTTTTTCTAGCGAAGAAGGGATTTGGAACAAGATCGGCTGCTCGGCAGGGCTTGACGACGAAGGGAAGCTCACCCTCGAGGAGAAGACCGAAATCGCAGCGATTTTCGTCCTCCTTTTCGCGGTTTGGTACGGAACCCTTCCCGAGGATGAGCAGAGAAAAAAGGCATTTATGAAACGGCCCCAGGGGCGCATAGAACATTGAAAACGGCTTCGACCTGATGGATCCCGCTTACTTCGATTCGTTTCAAACGTTTTGCGCTCGTACCCTCGATCAAACCGGCTGGGAAATTTACTGCGAGCCGGTCCGCGTGAATGCCGAGACGTGCGCAAACTGGGTTGAAAACGGTATCCGGCCGATCTACAATAAAATGAAATGGACTTGGGTCAAGACGGGGGAGCATTATGGCGAAGCCGGCCAAATCTTCCTCCTCCTTCTGGTCGCGGGGATCGCGAAAAACGTTTTTTTCAGAAAGAAAAAGGATGCGAAAGAAGTCTGCCCGTGCCGCCGCACGAGGCGTCTTCGCCATCCTTGATTTTTTCTTTGAAAAGAACCGCCGATTCAGTATCGTAGCTGATTTTACCTGAGGTGGAGTTTGGAACAATCGGCCCTGGCTGCTCCCTTTGCCCCGGCTTTTTCCTCCAAGGAAGGCTACGACCCCAATCAAGAAGAGGTCATCGAAAGGTGGCGCTCTGCCATGGATGCGTTGGCCGCCGGCAAACTTTCATGGGAAAAATTCTTGCAAGGCAAGCTGATCGCCGAGCACCCGGCCCGTTTTTTGTCTACTTCGGAGGCAGGGCAGTCGCTCCTCCATTTAGCTATTTTGTCGAATCGAGTTGATATCGTCGCTGAAATCCTCTCTTCTTTCCCACAATTGAAGTGGCGCCGCAACAGCTTGAACTGGACGCCGCTTGAACTCGCCTCTTTTTTGCCGCATGAAGCGATTCTCCGTCTTTTGCAGCCGTCTCTCACCGCTACGTTTCTCGAGCAGGCGAACGTGGCCATCCCGGACATCGGGAAAATGGGCTGTTTGCCCTCCCTGGAATATCTGCCGCAGCCCCGGTTTGAATCCCAGCAGGTGTTTGAGGAGATCGTAGAGAAGGCGAAAAAGGCCAAGACGGAAGATGCGATCCCTCCTGAAAAAATCTGGATGGGGATTTATTTCGACCAGGAGATCCAGGACGGTTCGCATCCGAAGGTTTCGATCCGCTTCATCGATGAGAAAGTCGGCTTCGGGGTTTTTGCGGAGCAGCGCATCCCATCCTGCGCATACGCGGGGGAATACAGGGGCCAGATTCTGGAGCGCAAAGTGAAACCCCCTCGGGAAAAAGTCCATTGCGTGCGCTACACGACGTGGGAGATGGGGCGCCGCAAATTCATCATCGACGCGGAAACCAAGGGGAACTTCACCCGGTTTATCAACCATAGCTCAAAGCCTAATCTCAGCCTACAGTCGGTCTATTGGAGGGGAATCCCCCGGATGATCTTCGTCGCCCTGAAGGAAATCCATGAGGGGACGCAGCTCACCTTCGATTACGGCACGTTCTTTTGGAAAGAATGCAGTCAGACTCCCGTCCTTTTCGAATGAGCTTCGAAGGCCGCACCATCCGCGTCGCAAGCCATGGGAAGGAGGAGAGCCTCGAAATTCCCCGATTCGAAGCATTGACGGGCGCCGCTTTTATCCCCGCGCTCGATTTTTCGAGTTTTTCCCTAATGCAGGACATCGTTGAAAAAACAAGAAAAGCGCATCGGAAAGGAGAGATCGCCCGGGAGCAGCTCTGGCTTGGAGAGTATTACAAAAACGAGATCCGCACCCATTTTTTCCCTCAGGTGACCATCCGGTGGATCAATGATGCGGTCGGTTGGGGGATCTTTTCGGCCAAGCCATTCAAGCCCATGGAATTCGTAGCGGAGTACAGCGGAAAAGTTCGAAACCGCGAGCGTTCCGATAAACAAAACGCTTACTGCTTCGAGTACGTCGTCGCCTCTCACATCCCGACTCCCTACACGATCGATGCGCAAGACCAGGCCGGGCTTGGACGCTTTATCAACCACAGCAGCACCCCGAACCTCAGATCCCTGCTCGTCACGCTTGATTGGATCAGCCACGTGATCCTGGTTGCGGACAGACCTATCCCGGAAGGGGTCCAGCTCCTTTACGATTACGGACCCGATTACTGGTCTTGCCGGGGACGGCCCCAAACCTTCGCTTGACCCGGAAGAAGCAGGGCAGGGCTTAAGCCCTGCAACCCGGCAAAGGGCTGAAAGCCCTTTGCAAACCCGTCTGTGCTGCCCCCTACTCGAGGGCAGAATACAAAAATACAGGATTCCAAAGGACTTTCGTCCTTTGGCAGGGGTGTGGGGACAGCCTCCCCATTTTGTTTCGCAGAGGGTCTCCTCTTGACTTTCTTAAAATAACCGAGGTACCCTTCTAGGCCATGCGATATTCGTTGCTTTCCCTTTTTGTCTTGCCTTTGGCCGCAACGGTCAACGAACCGTTCCGCTGGGAATTTACGAGCGGCTACCGGAATGACTCGCTTCATTGGCATCTTGCCACGGGAGGAAGCGGCTTGGTAACGACGAGCCAGATCTACCGCGACGTCCAATTTTGGGAAAACGGCCTAGCAATCAAGACGATCCATCGCGACTTGGCTTTTTGCATTCGGGGCAGCTATGCCGCATTCGGTAGGGGGAGCGTGGTTCAAAAGTATCCGAATTTGCCCTTTGCTTATGACGAACCGGAGTTCCGGTTCCGCACCGATGGATGGGCGGCCGACACGTCGGGCTATTTCGGCTACGCGGTCAACTTGACGCCGGATCGAACCTATAAGGCGATCCTGATCCCCCTTTTCGGATACTCGGCGCACTTCGAGCGCCTGCGGGGAAAAGAGGGGAGTCCGGACCCTTGGGAATCGGCGCCTGCGGTTGGATTCAACTCTTATGATATGAGCGCCTCGCTTCCGGGCTCCCTGCATCTCACTTGGTATGGCGTTTTCCTGGGGGCCGGCTTCCAAGTCGAGCCGGGGGGGGGAGTCGTAATGAGCGGGGGGTACAGCTATCATTGGCTCAATACCCGCTTCAAAGCCCAGTACGAATATGGCTTGTCGCTCTTCAATCCGGCCCTCTCGCAAGCCGAAACGAACTCCTACTCGTTCCGGGCCAAGGGGAGCGGCAATCTCGGACAAACGGGATGGCTCCAAATCGATTTTCTCGTGGACGAGCTTTGGCGGGTTGGAGCAGGCGCGCAAGTCCACTATTTTTCTACCGAATTGATGGAAACGGCTCTTGAAGAAGAAACGGTTCAGGCTTTTCCTTCCGCTGCGGTGTCTCAAACGGAAATCGGACAGAAACTGAAAATCCGCTGGACCCCCGTCTCGGGATGGCTCCAATTCGGCAGGAGGTTTTAGTGAACGATCCTCATTCCTACCGGCAGCCGGGTTCGCGCCTTCCTCCGAAAGACCAGCTCGTCATGGGCGTCCACGCGGTACGGGAAATTTTGCTCCACGCGCCGGACAGGCTCATCGCCGTCTATGCGGAAGAGCCGAAAAAAGGGGGCAGGAAGTCGGAGCTTCTCGAACTTTGCGAGAAAAAGGGGATCCGCGTCTCTTACGCCAGTTTCGATTCCCTGACCCGGATGACAGGCTCCGACTCGCACCAATCGGTCGCAGCCCATGTCAAAGGAAGGCATTTCCTGGATGTAAAAGAATTTTTGGATCAGGTCGAGGACAGGGAGTCGTCTCTTGTCCTTATGGCAGATCAGATATTCGACCCCCAGAATTTTGGGACACTAATCCGGTCTGCCGAATGCATGGGGGCAGACGCTATCGTCTGGTCGAAGAATCGAGGCGCCGATATCACCCCCGCTGCGGCCAAAGCGAGCTGCGGGGCCGCCGAAATCCTCCCCCTTATCCGGATCGCCAATCTCGCCGAAGCGGCAAGAGAGTTCCAGGAAGCCGGATACGAGGTGGTCGCTTCACTTTTAGACAGCGAATCGCAGAACGCTTATTCTTTCCAGTTTGCCCAGAAAACCCTCCTCATCGTGGGGTCTGAAGGGGAGGGGATCCAGCCTCTTATCCGTAAAAGAGCCGACCGGTCGATCTTTATCCCGATGAAGGGGAAAATTCAGTCGCTCAACGTAGCCCAGGCGGCGGCTTTGCTGATGGGCCTTTACCAAAGGCAACAGGCCCTGTAAAAACCCCCAAAATAGATAGTAGCCGCTTAAGGCTCTGCCCTGAAACCCGGCAAAGGGCTGAACGCCCTTTGCAAACCCATATATACCGCTCGTGATTCAAAAATTAGTTTTGGCTGCGTTGGGCAGCCACGGCATTCGATCCCGCTTGCATCGCCCAACCCTTTCAGGTTGGGCTGCTTCAGCGCCGGCTCCGCCTGGCTCAAATGGCGGGCGCCTCCTTGCCATCTCCCAATTTTCGAATCACTCCCGGTATAACAGGATTTCAAAGGACGAAAGTCCTTGATAGGGGCATGGGGACAACCTCCTCATCTTGTCTCTACGGTGAAAATTTTTTTAGAGACTGCAAAAATTTTACTTGGGGAGATTCGTGGGCCAGGAGAGGGAAACCGTCGTCTTCCCGTGGCGGGAAAGCCAGGCCGCGATATCGGTTTCGAGCGCTTTGCCTCGAGCGACCGCTTCCGCAAGCTCTCCCCAAGTTTTCAGCGTTTCCGAGTCCTGGATCAACCCTAACACTTCATTATAGTAATCGTCGTCGAGATCGATCATCCCTTCTTCAACGCAGCGCATAAGACTTGTTTGAAGCGTTTCGAGGTTTTCGTAAAGTGATTGTTTAGCTAAAAAAAGAGCTTGATCTTTGGCCATTCGGCAATTTTTATATCAACTTTTCCTATAAACGAAAAGTTAAATTTTTTTCTCATCCGATATTCGCTAGAAATATAATTTTATTTCGTAAGTTATTGAATCAAAATTAGTTTATTTCGCTTTTTATATTTTCAGATAATCATAATTCTGATATAATTGCCTTGTTTTTGATAAACTTTGTAAAAGAAGGAAAAGTATATATGGGAACATCAGGAATCTCACCTGCAGTTCAAACTGCTAGAGCTGAAGTCAACGCCGTCCGCGAAAATATGGATGGACGAGTTAAGTCCGCTGGCAGACTTAAAACAGCAATCGAGCATCTCGATTTGAACATCGAAAAAGGATTTTTCAACGAGAAAAATTCTGAATTGATCAAAAATTTAGTGAAAAACACAGAAGTTTTGACGAAAGCAATCGGCACGCTTGAGCAAGCGGGCGTCGATGCGGGCACATGCAAACTGACCCGTACGGTTCCAGGCCGCCTCTTTGGCACGCGCCAAGTCCAGCAAACGGTTGGAATGGCCCAAGCTAACGGCGAAGTACGCAACGTCGTCGAAGATCCGGTTGTCGTAGCAAGCCTCCGCACGCTCGGAATCTTGGCGAAGCCGAAAGAGCCTTTCTTCAAAATGCCTGAAGCTCCATCTGGCAAAACGGTCGCGAAAGCCGCTGGCTTTACGGCTGGTGCTGCTACGATCGGCGCTGGAATCTACTTCCGCAACGAAATCAGCGCTGCAATCCAAATCAAAAACGAAATCGGCGCTGCAATCCAAATCAAAACGTTCGCATGGGACAATAAGATTGCGCTCGGCGTTGGAGCCGGAGCCCTTGTCGCTATCGGCGCAGGCGTTGCGATCTACAAACACCAAAAGAACAAACAGGCAGCCGCCGCTGCAGCAGCGCAAGCAGCTGCTCAGCAAATGCCTGTAGCAGACGACCAGAAGAAAGTTTAATTCCTTCTTCTTGTTCTCACGTATAGTTTTCGAGCCTCTTCCGGCAACGGAAGAGGCTTTTTTCGTTTAGGAGCCTGATAGGTTCAGAAATTCTTACCGATTTCGGTCATCGCAGAATAGGACTGGTAAGAAGAGCCGAACTGCCCTGAAACGCCGATTTGTCCGAAGGGAGCCCGTTCATTGTTCGGAATCCAAGAAACGAAACACTTTGCGCCGGCCAGGTTCAACATGTGATCCGTCCCTGTAGCGATGGTGAAAGTAGACACCGAGCCGACAAAGGCTGTCGTCGCCGGGTTGAAGCGGAACGGGGCCAGGTTGATATAGCTTGCCTGTTCTTTCAAAAATATCCGCCCCCAGTCATAGGTGAGAGTCTGATAAAAAGTAAGGCCCGCTTCGCTGCGCAGCAAGGAGTTATAAAGGCTTGGGACGATCAAATTGAAGCCGGCCCTCCCTGTTTCTGTATAGCCTGACTGCCAGTTATTGACCCAATCGGCCATGGCAAACCCTTCGATGAAAAGCCATTCGCTTTGTTTTGAGTAATCGGAAAAGCAAAGTTCCAAATGGGGATTGAGCAGCCAGCCATGGGTATCGGTTTCCGAGGTAATGAAACCAAGGGTATGCCGCTCGCTATCGAGATGGTAGTAGCCGCCCCAAAGCGATCCGTTCATGAAGACGTAATCCCCCTTATAAGAGGTGAAATAGGCGAGCATCCCCTCATTGATCGAGCCATGGCCGATCGAGCCGTTGACGCCGACGTAATTGTAGCTGTATGCGGCGCCCGCCCCGATGACGAGATTTTCGGAGCGCCAATAATCGAAACCGACCAAAACTCCGGCTGTTTGAATATTCGATGACGGGAAAGCCCCTTGGGCGGAGAGGTACGCTCCATTATAAAATGGCGCGGCCCAAATTCCATAGTCCAAGGATTGCCCGGCCTCAGGATAATGGGCCAGCTGGGAGCGGGGCGCCTCTTCTTGAAGCGGATCGTCCGATTTCTTTTCCGTTTCAATCGCCGCGGGTGGGGTGGACTTTTTCCTCATAGATCGGGATCTCCTCGTATCGGAAAAGGCGAGATCCGATTCGGCGAGCAAGCTGAGAGCCGGATTATCTCCCTTTTTTCTTCGGCCCCATTTGTGGAAAGCATCCGCGTGGTTCACGGCGGCCAAGGACGCAGACAGCATGGAATGCGCCATCGGAGCGCCAAAAGCGGGTCCGATCGTAGACGGGGTCAGGGCATTCAAAATAGGAGATGGCGCGGGAGTGGGAGAGGGAGTTTGTCCCACCGACACGCTATTAATAATCCCTGTGCCGACAGGAAGCGCTCCTGTAATGGCAGTGACGACGCCTGATGGGGAGACCAACCGGGCAAATGGAGTTGTGGAGCCGTTATCCCGCCCTCCGATTATACCTCCGCCTGAATCATTAATCGCTACCCGAACGTCTCCCGCTCCAACGGGAAGAGCCCCCGTAAGCGCAACCGGAGAGAGAGACCCGGGATCTAAACGAGCTTGATAAGTAGCGCCTCCGCTTGACCCTCCTATTAGAGAGGTCCCGGTATTATTAATTGACACCGAATCGTAATCTGACGTAGCAAGATCGCCCGTGGTTAACCGAGTCGCTACGCCCGAGGGAGATACGACAGCGACATAACGGGTTCCGTTAACCGTTCCAGATATAATCGCCGCGCCGGAGTCATTGATCGACACGCTGCCTATGCGGGCAAAGCCCCCGGGTGTATCACCCGTAAGAGCTGTTGCAACACCGGACGGGCTAACTAAGGCAGCGTAGGCATTGAACGCGGCGTCATTTCCGCCAATAATTCCTGCTCCAGAATTATTAATCGAAACGGATTGAAAATGAGAAGAGCCTCCGGATGGGACAAATCCGGTCAGGAGAGTGAGCACCCCGGTAGAAGATACCAAACCGGCATGCACAGCCGCCCCCCCGGTTCCTCCCCAAATCCCGTTTCCCGACTCATTGATGTCTACCGTGATGATCGCATTCACAATCGGAAGCCCGGCGACAGGAGTTACGACGCCGGTTGGCGAAACGAGCGCCAGATGTGGGATCGCGCCGCTTTCACTGCCACTTATCAAGGCTTGTCTCGAATTGTTGATCGCTACGGCACTAATCAATCCGGTGCCCATCGGTCCAAGGGATAGGGGCATCGCTACGGCTGTCTGATCAACTAGCGCAGCGTATTGATCGCCCACATTATCTTGACCTCCGATTATGCCGTACCCCGATCCGTTGATTGAAACTGAATTCACGACGCCGGTGGGGGGAGTCCTGTGATTGCCGTAGCTATGCCGTTCGAGTCAACAAGCGCGGCGTAAGGCGTAGTAGAACCGTTATCTCGACCGCCGATAAGATGGTAGTCGATTGCGGTGGCAACGGAAGCAGTGGACAAAAGCCCAACCCTCAAAAACAATCCAAACCCATTCAATAAGATAGTCCGATTCAAAATCCACCTCTGGCAAACAGGAATCATGAGATTCCATACTTTGTATTTTTAACAGATTCCAATGGATACAATCAATCCGTTAGAAATTTTTTCCCAATTCGGCTGACACGAAATAGGAAATATAGGAAGATCCGAATTCACCGGCAAATCCCACTTGGCCAAACGGGTATTTCGGTTCGTCCGGGATCCACGACACGAAAAGCTGGAGGCCCGCGAGGTTTTGGATGTGATCGGTTCCTGTCGCGACGGAAAAATTCGAAACGGATCCGATGAATGCGGTTGTAGCCGGGCTGAAATCAAAGGGAGCGAGGTTGATATAGCTTGTCCGCTCTCTTAAGAAGAGCCGCCCCCAAGTGTAGGGGAGAGTTTGGTAAAAGGTGAGGCCCGCCTCAGAGCGGAGAAGCGAATTGTAAAGGTTCGGCACAATCAGATTGAATCCGGCATGCCCCGTTTCCGTGTAGCCAGACTGCCAGTTATTGACCCAGTCGGCCAAGACGAACCCTTCGATGAAGATCCAATCCGATTGTTTGGAGTAGTCCGAACCGCAAAGCTCGATATGAGGAGACGCTAGCCACCCATGAGTTTTTCCCGTCGAAGTGATGAATCCAAGCGTGTGGCGCTCGCTCTCGAGACGGTAATACCCGCCCCAGCAGCCTAGGTTGAGGAAGAAATAATCTCCCTTGTACGAGCCGTACAAAGTCAGCATCCCCTCGTTGACCGAGGCA
>Ga0169931_10011011_pt1 | contig 12821 bp, 10 predicted proteins | sample Kivu_15m_20L_FD_129675 | JGI IMG/M metagenome (GOLD analysis project Ga0169931, IMG submission 129675) | Freshwater microbial communities from Lake Kivu, Western Province, Rwanda to study Microbial Dark Matter (Phase II) - Kivu_15m_20L... | ecosystem: Environmental > Aquatic > Freshwater > Lake...
AAATGGTTATTTTTTAGATGGAAAGATTATAGGATGTATTTAGAATGTAAACATATTAAAGTAGGAAATAACTCTTAAAATTAAAACTATTTTAATATTGAAGGGGATTAGCTTGTTAGTAAGAATATCTATAGTAAAAATAATAAATAAGAATAATTATAAGCAACATAGCTGATTCTTCTAAAATACAAAGATAAAACCCTCTCAACTGTCTCTACTTTAAACATATAATCCCTCTCTAAACTCTACTTCGAGCATATCTTCATCTTAAACACACCTCATATCCAATCAAAATATATCTCTGCTATAAACTGTAATGAAATCTATTAAAACTATTTATTAAAAATATAATATAGACATAATAATCATTTCTTTGAACCATCATACTATAATAATATCAAAAAGATCAATAATTTTTTTAATAATGGCAGATTTAAAAGAAGCTATATTTAGTAAGATAAAAAGATTAAATATAATTAAATTATTTAGATTGTCAGAGGGATCAACATAGGGATAGATGATATTAAAAATAAAAGGAAATAGATTTTATATAATAAATTTATTATTAGTAATAGATATTCTCATCTTAACAATTAATCCATGAATTATTTATTAAATATATAAATAAAAGATTAATAAATATCGATCAAATCAATGTAAGATTAATTAATCATGAATATTTCTATATAAAAATTAATAAAAAATATGCCATTTTCTAAGTTTTTATTAAAAAGAAAACATAAAAGAAGGTTAATTGATAAACTATTAAAAGATTAAGAATTACTTAATGCATGTTGTTAGAGTATAGATTGAATTATATTAAAAGATATAAATAGTAACATATAAAATTCAATATAAGATAAGAAAGATGATTGTGTTATTGATTGCAATAATTTCAAATATATATTTTATTAATTATTTTATAAGGATATTATAAAGCTAATCAATTGACTTAGATTATAGACTGTTTTAAATATATGTATATATGTATAATTAAGATTAACTCTTATAATTTTTATTAATCTTTATTTATAAAATATATAAGAAACACATAAATCATGGAGATTATTATTATTCATCATCATATTCTTGGACTACAAAATCTTTTTCAATACCACGAAACACCTATGGATGCTTCAATTTTATATGTTGATTCAAAGAACCTTATGATCTATATTAATTTTATAAATACCCATAAGATTTAGTACAGCCTTCGATTTGGCACTTATAATGTCTAGCAATATCTACTGCTGAACGACGGATACGCCTTTTTTTCTAATCTATCTGACCACTGTTTCCTTATGATAATTCTTAAGCTTTTTTCTATATAATACTATATTGATACTTCTAATTTTGATAATTTATTAACCAATTCTGATTTTTCTACATTTAATTCTTTAAGTTGTATTCCCAATATTTGATTAGCCAATAATAGCCTACAATATTAATTATAATAATTGATTTGTTAATCTTCTATATTTTTCAATTATGTCTCTGGATAATATTATCTTTTATGCTGGATGTTATCATTAGATTAACTATCTTATACCCGCTCACTCATATCAATGATCTAATTTATAATTATAAAATAATATAACATAAATACATATATTTATATCAAATAATAATCATTCTAATGATTTTTTATATTCAGTAAAGATAATTATAAATATACTCTAGATATATTAGATAAAAGATTGTTAAGTTAGATTAGTTATATGTACTTATACTTATTTATTGATATTATTTTATCCTATCTTTATCATATATCATAAATTTAAATCATATATTATATATCATATATGTCATTCTTTTTCAAATCATGCTTCTAACCAGCAACAACCAAAAGCTAACTTGGCTAACTCGAAAACGAATATTACAAATAACAAAACCCTAGAGTAAATTTAATACCATAACAAATAATAAAAACTAAAATAGAATAAAAGGCATCTATTTTACCAAATAAATTTAGATCAAGAGGTAATTTCAATAAATTAAAAAATAACAAAGTGGAACAAAAAGACTATGATGCTATTGCGATCAAAACTTAAAAATATAGATAGTTTTTAGAGAGGAAAAGAAACGATATAGTAAAATGGGGAAATTATTATTAGGAATAAAAACAAAAATGATATTAATTTAGCATATATCTAATTAAAGTATATACTTATGGGAATAGTACTTTAGTTTAAATATAATTTATATTGAAATCATTTTACTTATATTAAATACCCATTTTATGTTCTAATCCATTTTTTCAAAGTATTACTTTTTATTTCTTTTTTTATAATTGTTTATTAACTTCTAAATATACTTTTTGTAAAGAATTACTATTTTTAATTATTTTATCAATCTATCTCTATGCTGATTATTTCACATTTAAATTATTGACATTATTATTAATCTATATTATACTTTTATTCTGCTATTGTACTTAAGTTCTTGGCTTAGATTTCCATTTTTAACATTTTAGTGTTTATATCATCTTGTTTTAGCATGACAATTATTGATTTTATTTTTGCTATTAATTATTATTATTAATGTTTTTGTTAGTGGCTATATTTTAATCAGGTTATTTTATTATCGTTTTTTAATATTATAATTTCTATGGCTTTGATTAATTTTAAGAGAAACATGCCCCCATCAGCCAATTTTATATATTTATATATGATTTATTATTTTAATTTTAAAAAATTAAATAATATTGAAATATATAAAATAAAATTTATCATTATCAATACTTTCAGTTCTTTAAGTATTTTGATTAAGCCATTTTATATCCCTTACATATTGTCCTATAATTATCAACTTATTAATTATTATTATTTTAAATTCTAATCTTATATTTTTCCTATCCTTCTTTAAATCGATTTAAATTCTTAGTCTATCTATTCTCATATTTTTTAATATGTTCATCAATAATATTATTAATATTGTTAATTTTAGACATCTAATTATTTATACTTTATAATAAATCAGTATGTTAATTATTGTTTTATTGAGTATTTTTAGATGAGTTTTATAAATATAGTCTTAATTAATATAATCTATGCTTAGTTTATTATGACTTTAGTAATATTTAAGATAAAATTTAATCTTTATTCCGTTACTAACTATTTATTAATTATTTATTATTGCTATAGCAGTTTTTAGATGCTGACTAAGGATTATTAGATAATTCTGTTAATTATTAAGAATTTAATTAACTTGATAAGTTAGAGTCTATCCTTTTAGATTTTGATTTGAAGCGTTTTTACAGCTTGCGTAAAATTAAGTAATCTTAGAGAATTAGTCTAGATTGACTAGTTTGCTTTTATAGTTTTATTGTAGTGACCTTAGGCTTTTATACAGTTTATTAAGTTTTTAATCTAAAATTTTAATCATATACAAAAATTTTACTTTTCAATTTATCATTCAGCTAACTTCTTTATTCCTGTAACTACTTTGTATGGATAAGTTTTTCTTTTAATAAAACAGCATTGTTCGTGAAATTATTACTTTTTCGCATGTATATGAATATAAAATTATATAGTATATTTAAATATAATGATAAGATATATTCTATCAATATCTTAAGGCTAAAAATGTTGCGACACCAGCACGAATCCATGTATCTTAATCTAAGTCTGTTGGCATTTCAAACATCATTACAAAGTTTGTTGAATGACCTGTTGTTGATAAAGTTCCTCTTCTTGATACTACCTTATATACAGGACAATTATATATACCTTTCTCTGGAGTTTTTCGATCAGCTTGTGGCAATAATTGAATCATTGGTAATGCTTAATAAATTTATAATTACATGAATATAATTCTTTTGCTTTTGGATCGACAATTATTTTCTTTTATTTACTCCATTTTGCACCTTCTAGGAAAAGTCCATGAATATAGCAACCATCTTATGGTTTCTCTTTTACATCTGTAGGCTCAATGTCTAGATATTTAAACTAAAAGCTCAGTTTATCTATGGCAATAACATGCTTTCTAGCATAGTTTTGAAGAGTTCCAGTTAAAAAGGCCTGAGGGAAGAAAAATCCTAAATAATATAAATTTTACCTGAGATCCAGAAATGTTTAGGAGTTCCATTATCAATCCAATCTTTCAAAAAGTTTATTCTATTATTCAAATCTTCTGTCCAAGAGGCTAACGGCTTCATAGATAAAAATCCTTTTTGATCCCATATTTTTGGTACTTGATTGTCAAATAATGAATTTGCAATTAATTATAATTATTAACTCATAACTATTAATCCTTTTAAAGCTTTTTTGACATTAATTAAATTTTATTTCATTACTTATAATAATCGATTATATCTTATAACTTATTGAACTAAGACAGTATTCATAGATTATTAATAACTTGTAGGATATTTCTTTTGAATTTCATGAATAGGTAAAACTTATGGAGTTTTTGATTGAACAAAGGTCGCTATTTATGAGATGACTTATTATCTAGATTTTCCAGCACCCGTTCCAGTTTTAGGTTGAACTGATAAGATTGATTAAAGCATGCTAAATGTTTATTGCTGTGAATTTGTTATTTAAGCGTTGTCATGCATACCAAATGCTTATGGAGAAGGATTCAAAGGTAATTTTTAGATATAATCAATATATTGTTCAGTATTTGTTGCTTATGGCTGACGATATATTCCTGATACTGAAAATTTATGTCCAATTTTTAAAGTTTGTGGATTTAAATATACTTTAATAATAGTTGTGATAAGCCTTACATCTTTATCATCAGTAACTCTACCACCATAGTTGATTTATGCTCCTAAGAAATTCAAGACCTTATAAGGAATTTCATTATATTAATCTAATAACATCTTCAATTGTTTTCTACAAACCAATAAATCTTAATTTGTAAATTAATAAGCTATATTCCATCCAATAGGTCCGAATTTTCTACGATCTTGAATAATAGCATGGAATAAACAAAATCCAAACAATAATTGTTTAAATTAATCTGGTTTTCTACAGTCATTTAATTATTTTTCATCTAAATTTTTATATGTTCTAAGAAGATTATTTCTTAATCCTTGAGGAGGTTATAATGTCATCTTGATACTATTTTGTAAAATAGGTATAGAGAAAGATTAAGTTGGCATAGATGTCAACCATAACCTGAAATCTTTGTGCATACCAGTATTTAATCCTTAACATAATAGTTCAAGTTAAGGCATCCAACTTATTGATAAATGACAATTTTGAAGTAATACCCAATAGCCCTTAGAGCATGATAATTATACGAGAGCTCTGGCTTTTTTTCCTTGTCCTTGACCTAAAGATATTGATCTATAACGTTAGCCCATACCCATCTATGCAGAGAATTTCATGAAATCAGCAACTGGATCTGATCCGGCAGATAAAACGAAGATTAATGGTGAAACTATTGATGAATCTCTATAACATTTTGAAAGATCGAAAGTTGGTGCAACAATAAACTTTTCACCCATAGTTGCACTTACATAATTTTGAATAGCCGGTAATACTTTATCTGATCTTATGTTTTTAATGATTAATATCTTTTGGAATAAATCAAGTTGTCCATCATATGGAGCTGGTAAAGTTTAATCTTGTGGAGAAACGCTATCGAAAATTCTTTTCCATTATCCACTGTTATTCATAAAATGTTATTGAATATCTTTGAAATTTGATAATAACCCAGTTCCATAAAATTGTCTATAGAAATCTGGCCATTGATTATCTGGAATCCAATTAGTTGGATTAGCTGGAACAGAAATTTATCCTGAAGGACCAGACAACAAATATCTCCACTCTTGATTATCTATTTTATTATCTCCTTGTTTAATTTTTATTGTCAATACAAATGAGAACAAAAGTTTATGCTTTTCAAATAAGCTTCTACATACATTTTCATATAGTGAGTATGTAAAGTAATCATTCATATTAGTTAAACGTTCTTCAAGTATATTTGATGGTTGACTACTTTAAACAGACAAAACAAATAGTCTTACAAACCACTGTAAAGAATACTGATACATAGGATCTATAAGGGCAAAATCTATAATACAAAAGAATAATAAAGAAGCTCTATATGCAACAGGCCTATAACCTTATCTAGTCTAATCGATTTGCTTTTAAGTTAATTTTGATTATTCTACCCTTTTATTGATTTACTGACTTGTTTTTTTAGAATTAGATAATTAGTTAATCAATGATTAATCTTTTAAAAATTAATCAATATTACCATCTGTACTTGATAAAGCTTTTAAAATTGAATCTTAAATTTGTATCAATGTTTGTTTATCTTATGCATTTTTACTAACAATCTATAATTTTTTCTGTTACATTTGAGGATTTTACAATGCAACTATTTGAGCTAACATTTGTTATTATAAGCCATTAGGAGTAATAGCAAAGTTTATAACGGAGACTTTGACAAAGATTTATGGAGGATAATGAGGATTTGGAATAGTAGTTGTCAAATAAAATTTGAAACTTTTGCTGTAATTTATAGTCTTTTCACCTATTGTAATTGAATAGCTTGAACCAGTCTTTACTACCTTTTGTAACAAAATAGGTTCAAGTGAAGGGTCTAAATCTTTACCAACACCTTATAATAAAACCCATTTTCCAAATTGAACTGCTAATTATATGGTTCTCATTAAGTTTGCCTATGTTGGTTTTGCAACATTAATTCCTTCTTCATGTTTTGCACCTAAATTTTTGATGAATTTGTTAGCTTGATTTTGTGGATCTATCATTAATGGCCATCTTTTAGTTTTATCAATAATAATACCATTTTCAGTAGAAGTGTCGTCTTTGGGTAATCCAGCAATATTCCATGCTTGTATTGTGACTGGCACTCCAATAAAGTTTCTCATAGTAACATTTGCACTATGTTAAATTCCTATTTATAATAATCTATTTGCCCATATTTTTTCCATTCTTATTCTATATTCTGATGTAAATGGACCTGAATAAGCTATCATTCCAGCACTTATAGCACAATTTCCTGCAATCAAATTAGAATCTTAAACTAATTTTTTTACATCTTTTGACCATCTTACTTGTTCATCAGAAAGTCCACTAATCAATTTGACAGCTCTTTAAAGTTTTATTTTACATAAAGAAATCTAATTTGTTAATTTCTCTTTTTATTTAATCTTTTGATCAAACATATCTTACAATTGCTTAATTTTTCTATTAACTTCAGCTAAAGCGTCCATTTTTTATTTTAAAAATGCTGTTTTTTCAGCTAAAACTTTTTGTGTAGCTTAAAGTTTTTATCTTAGAGGTCTTGTTTCATTAAAAACTTTATTAAAATCAAACATAGCTTTAACCCAAAGATATAAAAATTGAATAGCATAAGAAGCTGTTTTAGCTCTATCTAAAGTAAATTAAGGATCAATCATGATTTTTTATTGTAATTTTTTAATAAAAGCTGGATTAATATTTTATTTTTTATATTATGTTAACTCTTTCATTAATGTTGATACATCATTAAGTAAATATTTTTTCGCTGTTTAGAAGTAATCTTCTTATTTCTTTCCTTATACGGTTTTTATGATAATCTGTCCACCAACTTTTTTGATTTGATCTTGTAACATTATCACAATACCTCCAAGCACAACCTTTATAACGTTTGGAGGATTTGCTAAAGCTTTAATTTAGTTAAGATGCTATTTCTTTAATTTTTTGACCTATGCTAAAGTTATTTCAAGAGATGCATTAGCTTAAGCGACCGAAGCTTCAGCCTCTGCGGCTAAAGCTGATGCTTATGCTTTCTGAGCGTTTGCTATTTTTTATTAAGCTGAAACTACTATTTGAACCTCTTCTGCCTCTGCTTTATCAACAGTAAGTTTCTCCATCAATTTTTATGTTTAAATAGATGCTTTTTATAATTAAGGCTGCATTTTTGTTAGTTATTTTTGCATTTCTTATACAGCAATATTTGCTTGTGATAATTTATCAAGACCATTTTGTAATCTAAATATAGAAAATGATGATTATTATCTTTTTTATTTCAAAATTCTTTTATAGGTTGAAAGTAATTAAAGATAAATAGTTGGAGTGACATGATTAACTCTACTTAATTAAGCCTTATATTTAATTGATTATATTTATACACTTTTATGAATAGTTTTGAATATTTAAACAAAATTGTCGAGTTTTCCTTATAATCCTAATTAAATTTATACATCAGCTAGTTGTCCTTTTCCAACACCTAATAAAGCTTATTCTGGCCATTAACTAAACCAATCTATTGTGCAACCATTTACTAAACTTGGGAACATTCTTAATCTTGTAGCAAAAGCATCTCCGATTGGACTCATGCACATAACAATATGAATATTTCTTTTAACTCTTGCTAAATACATTGAAAAGATATTCATTTTATTAGGTTGAAGATTTTTTTTAGCACAATCACCTTTACAGTTCAAAACAATATCTTACATATCTTTATCGTTATATAAATTTGCAACATCTCCAGAATTTAAAATGTTATTGATATCCTCAAGCATTTGTTCATTAATAATTTGAGTATCAACAAATAAAAATGTCAAAGCTTTATTCTGAACACCTGCATTCAATAATATATCTTTTATATCTTATCTCCAGTTTTTCATTGAATAATTCTTGATGACTTATATTTGTCTTAAAGTATAAGTCATAATATAAGTAGATAAACGGGCTAATGATTGTCTTCCACTACCACCAACACCTAAAAGTAGACCATTTCCTTTTGGTTGTCTGATTATACGAGAAATTCTTGCCACATGTTAACATGCGTCCAAAAACATAACCAGTTTCATAGCTTTTTTACTACCCATTTCAGCATTATATTCTTCAAGATATTCTATAATTTTCTAAACAAGCTTATTTAAATCTTATACTTCAGTATAAGGTCTAATATCACCCTATCTTCCTTGCATAAAATCATTAAAAACTATTCTTTTTCTTTAGAACACGAAAGGTGCTTATTTTTGAGTTGGATCTGAATCAATTTATTTTCCTAAAGGGATAAATGAATTTCCAATATTAACGCATTAGTTTAAGAATAAATCCTTATCTTATTTACTGACTAATCTATCATGATAAATTCTGCTATTTTCATGATACCATAACGATATTAAATGTTTGGTTGAACTAATTGATTTAGGATTAGCTGAACACATACCTTGAATTACTTTCCATATATCACGTAAGTTAAAAGTATAATGAGATTTCGATGGTGTTGGAAGTAATTACTTTTTAACATATTCAAATATTTGTAAGCAGCATTAGCTGACATGTTTATCAAAATGTCTAACTGACTAAGGGAATTTTTTAAAGTAAAAATTCAATAGAGCAGTAAATATACTGTTAATAATATCACTTGGAAGTTATGTATAAGCTAACATATTGAAATGTCTAATTATACGATTTGTTATAAATGTACGACCTCCTCCAGGTGGACCCATAGTGCTTAAAATAAGTAAATCTTAAAGTCTTATGAAAAGAAGAGTTTTACGATCATACCAACCTTTATGATCAAGATATTGTCTAATCAATTAAAGTGGAGGTTGTGCTCCATAAGTTTATTTTTTAGGCATATTTAAATCATCAATGAAAATGATACATTTCTTTCCAATTGGAGGTCCATAATATCCTTTTCTTCTTTTTTACATTTTACTATCAATAGTGTCTTGTGTTTGATTCGCACCAGTTTGAGCGGAAAATGAAAGTGATATGTATTGATAAGTATCACTCAATCCAGTTGATAGAAGTTCAGAACAATTTAAAGATTTTCCTGTACCTGTTGGACCTATAGTAAGGACATGATAATTTTTAGTCAAAAGCATTTTTGTTAAATATAGATTTCTTACTGAATCTTTAGTAGGAATAGCTATTTAATGATATGAGAGTTTTTGATCAATTTCAAATCTTTATAGAGATTTTGTCCAGGGAACCCATTATTTATCTTTTTCTTTAAATTAATAATCATAAACTGATAAATCATCTGGAAAAACTTTCAATTTCTTTTTTATTGCTAATTATCTTAAGAATAAACTAAATTTTTATCTTCCTTCTAAAGTTGTTGTACATCCCAAAGACCAAACCATTGCCCATTGGAAAACCTTATCTATTATTTGTTATAAATGTTCAAATTATTAATTAGAAACTTTTTTTACTTATGTTTATTTGTAGTTCTCCAAATAACAATTAAGAATTCTCATCAAAGATTGAACTAAATTTCCATCTGAGCTTGTCACTAATTATTTACAACTTATTCTAACGAATTAAAGACAAGGCTCAACTAATTAATTAAAGTAGTTTTTAATCTGATTCATAAATTTAGTTCTTTTACGAATCTGTTATGGAAGGACCTTAATCCATGAATCAATCAATGGTTTTATTCCAATAGATTGTGGCTACATATAAACCATACCACATCTACTGACAGTAGCAGGAGAAGCAACAGCTAAATCTTCTACTTCAAACATCATTGTCATATGTGGAGTTAAAGTTAAAATTTGGCCACTATTAAGGCAAAGTTTTTTATTATCATCAAGAACAGTATTCATTGATTAAATCCAAAGTGAATCTACAGGTCCATCAAATATAATCCAATGTTTCTCAGGAGATTGATCTCTTACACATTATCTAACCATATATGCCAAAACACCATCAGCCCATTAATGTGTTGATTAATTGAATTAACCATACAATTGACCCATCTTTATAGATTTTGGATTAAGAATATGTAAATGAACTTTTGCCTGTCCTTTCTTTTCAAGAGATGTCATAGCAGAAGCTAAAACCTTTTATGTTTGAGTTTTTCCACCTCCTGTTGGGCCAACTAACATGAGTCCATGACGTACTTGAATAGTATCATATAATTGAATTACTTTATCAATAAAAGATTTCACTGGGATAAGATCTAATTTTTAAGTTTTTTCATTTATAGCATTAAGTAATTATCCATAGTCAATTTTAGGTCTTTAAACACCAGGGAAAAGATCAGTAATAATATTTTCAAATAAAGGTAAATCATCTTGTAAAAATTTAGGTACATTTACATCTCTTAAAGCTCTCAATAATAATTGATCTTAATTCATATCAGGAGTGGCTGCTTTTAATAAGCCTGCTGCATTTATAACTGATCTGACGGCTCTCATACCATAATCATAATGATCTTGAGAAGATAATTGTTATGAAGAAAGTTTAAATGTTGCCACCATCTTTTTTGCTAAATCTCTTCCTTTTTTAAATCCAAAAGAATACAACATAATTTATCCAATTAAAGCATAATCAGGGACCATCATTGCTACGGATCTAAATAAAGCTTTTAAGTTATCAGGTAATTAAGTTCTGCCAGCATATCCAGGATTCATTGTTATAAATACAGAAAAAGTTGGTAACATTCTAATATGGCTACCTTCAAAATCACACTAACTTGATCCTTTAGCTTTTTATCCAAATAATATCAAAAGTTGCTGGGCAATAACTGACAAGACTTCAATATTTATACGATTAAACTAATCGAAGCAACACCATGCACCAGCTGAAGCTAATCCTTTGAAGAATTTACCAATCATAATATAATCCATAGAATCAGAACAATTGAAAACAACACATTGTTTAGCTAATGCTTTTGCTAAATCTTTAGTTGATTAAGTTTTTCCAGTTCCTGCTGGTCCTGCAGGTGCACCACCTAAATTCAATTTAAGAGCACCCATTAAAGTCATATAACATTTATCAGTAAGAGGTGTGATGACCAATCTTAGAGTGTTACCCAAATATTAATAACCATATGGGAAGTTTGTTTGAATACATCTAACATAACAATTATCATTATCCCAATAATATCTTAACTGACTAATCCATTCAAAAGCAGCTGTATCTGTTATATTTGCAAGAACTAATTTTTAGACAACATCTTTTGCGTGGACATCAATAACAATCAATGCGTTAATAGTAACTTGTTGTTGTTTAGTTAAAGGTTGACGTACAAGTTCGACTAAATCATTTAATTGATCAGAAGATAACTTGAAATATTATAAAACTTTATTGCTTTTAATTGCTTATTCAACTAAAGTTGTCCACCAAACTTGAGATCCATTAAGAACACATTGCCCTGGATGATTACAAGTCCATTATGTTCTTTTTGTATTTTAATATTTATCAACTGAATTTTTCAATTAATATTTTATTGATTATCTCATCATATTTTAAACTTCATTCATCCAGTCTTAAACATTCTTTTCATTAGGGTTTACTTAATCTACAAAATTAACTTTTTATTTTTATGCAGAAAACATTGCAATAATCAATTTTTTATAGTTAAATTCAATTGCATGAATATTTTCAAAGACTTTTTTCAAATGAGGTTGAACGGCTGTTGGTTATTTAGTCTGAGAAAGAATTTAAAGTAAATCATCATTTGATAAGAAATAAAATCTTGCAAATTTTTATCTCTTCTTTTATAAATACTCATTTAAAGATTTTTGAATATGTTATAGTTTTTAATTTGCTTATTTAAACTTTTATAAAAGTCCTTAGGTACAACAGACTGTCATTACACTTGAAAGTTGCTTAGCTAATGCCATATTTCCTTTCCATACATTGTCAACACTTCTGAATTTTTTACTTTCAGCTGGAAGTTGTTTTGAAATATCTCCTGAATCAAATATAGGTTGAAGATACATCCAGTTTGATTGACATTTCATCCATTATTACATGACATCAGATACAGTTTTTAATTTAGCATACCATGTCATGATATCTTATTAGAAAGGTTTTTTGAAAGCACTAAATTGAATTACTTGTGTGTTTACTATATGTTAATCTAATATTGCTTGAATTTAATCATAT
>Ga0169931_10011012_pt1 | contig 12821 bp, 10 predicted proteins | sample Kivu_15m_20L_FD_129675 | JGI IMG/M metagenome (GOLD analysis project Ga0169931, IMG submission 129675) | Freshwater microbial communities from Lake Kivu, Western Province, Rwanda to study Microbial Dark Matter (Phase II) - Kivu_15m_20L... | ecosystem: Environmental > Aquatic > Freshwater > Lake...
ATTAAAGCTACTCTTGTAAATACTCCACTGGAGATAACTAAAACTGTTTACCCCTTAAACACACTAGATTCGTTATCAAGTATTAACAAAACTACTTCCTGGTACAATACGAATAAGTCTTTTGACCAATTGTTTTCTGTACAAAAGTCATTATATTGGGGTTTTGAAGCAACTTTCAATGGCTTAATACCCTATAACACCGGTACAACAAACACATGGTCTACTAGCAAAAGCTATTATTGGAATGACTTAGGGCAATATTTATATACTGACTTAACAGGTGATGGCAAGAAAGATTTATGGGCTTATTACTGGAAAAACCCATGGCCAACCAATGCACCTGGATTACATCTTTTTTCGGAATATGAAGCTAATCCAAATGTTTATGACCTACAGACTGGATTAGTACAGGTAAGAAAAAATGTGCTAGCCGACTTAAATAATGATAATAAAAACGAGATTGTTTTATTTTCATCGGGCTATGATGGGATGCCATTTCCAGGCGATATAATAGGAATTTTTCATGTTGACCAAAAGAGATATCAGTACTTAAAGGATGATATTGGCTACTTTCATGGTGGCGCTACCGGAGATATCAATAATGATGGCTTAGTAGATATTGTGGCTTACTCCGGAGGTAGCGCTGTGATTCCTATACATCCAACTGCTTATATCAATAAGGGTAGTGGAAATTTTCAGCTATCAAACCACCTTTTTAAGGGATTTAATACTAATGATGGCAATTATTATACAGTGGAACTATTTGACATGAATAAGGATGGTCACTTAGATTTATTCTTGGGTGGATCTGGCAAGCTAAATATCATCATTCAAAAAAACAAGGAATTTATACGTCAGGAATTTATAGCTATCCCCCTTGCTGAAGAATTGGAAGTTATGGATATTGCCTTTTTGGATTTTAACTGGGATGGCAATATGGATGTATTAACAATGAGTAATAAAAAAGGCTATCAGGGATATGAACTAAGTTTATTCCAAAATATTGGGACTGGGTTTATTGATGTAACAAGCAAATATTTTAACTCTTATTCGGGAATTGGTAAGAATTCATGGATCAAATGGATACACCTCTTTGACTACGATAAAGATGGGGATATTGATGTTGTTGGGGACGGACTATTCGGAGACTTAATGGGTAACCAAGGACGAAAAATCTGGTGGAAAAATAATGGCGGAAAGTTTATTCAGATGATGGAATATTGAGATTTCCCTCTGGTTGGTGTTATCACCATACCAGTTTAAGCCCTCGTGATAAAAATACCGTTCCCTCATTCCTTCCCACCTTTTACTAAACCTTAAGCCCAATCCGTCAAATGGTTCCATAATTTAGGTAACCATGCCATCAAAAACCTTTGGAAGTGCTGTTTTTGGAATTGAAGCGATCACCATAACTATTGAGGTTAATATTAGCGGCGGTCTCAACTATTTCGTTGTAGGTCTGCCCGACAATGCAGTAAAAGAGAGTATGCTGCGGATAGAAAGCGCCCTGAATAATTCGGTCTTTCATATGCCCAGGCAAAGGATTATCGTCAATCTTGCCCCTGCTGATATTCGGAAAGAAGGTTCTGCCTATGATCTGCCTATTGCGATTGGTATTTTGGATGCTTCCGGACAGATTTTCAGCACAAAACTGGATAAATACCTGATTCTGGGTGAGCTTTCTCTTGATGGAGGTATCCAGGCAATTAAGGGAGCCCTTCCAATTGCTATTCAGGGTAAACGGGATGGATTCAAAGGAATGCTACTGCCAAAAGAAAATGCCCGGGAAGCTGCTATTGTTGATGATTTTGAAGTTTATGGAGTAAGCCAGCTGTCGGAAGTAATCGGATTTTTTGATAACAGCCTTGAACTGCAAAGAACCATAGTCAATACCCGGGAAGAGTTTAAATACAATATCAATAATTATGACAGCGATTTCTCGGATGTCAGGGGACAGGAAAATATCAAACGAGCACTGGAAATTGCTGCTTCGGGAGGACATAATTTGATCCTGATCGGTCCGCCGGGAGCCGGCAAAACCATGCTCGCCAAACGATTGCCCACTATCCTGCCTCCTCTGGATCTGTATGAAGCCCTCGATACCACTAAGATCCATTCAGTTGCCGGAAAGCTATCCGCATCCGATTCTCTGATGACTGTCAGGCCATTCCGTTCTCCGCATCATACGATTAGCGATGTTGCCCTGGTTGGAGGTGGCACTAATCCCCAGCCCGGAGAAATCTCACTCGCCCATAACGGCGTACTATTTCTGGATGAGCTGCCCGAATTCAAACGAACAGTACTGGAAGTGATGCGACAACCCCTGGAAGAACGGAGGGTAACGATCTCAAGAGCTAGGCTAAGCGTGAATTACCCGGCAAGTTTTATGCTGGTGGCTTCTATGAATCCCTGTCCTTGCGGTTTTTACAATCACCCCGAAAAGGAATGCATCTGCGCACCGGGTGTGGTTCAAAAATATTTAAGCAAGATCTCTGGACCGCTGCTGGATCGAATCGATCTGCATGTTGAAGTCACGCCGGTAAATTTCAATGAACTTTCTTCAGAGAGGCTCAGTGAAAAAAGCGAATCTATACGCGAACGAGTTACAGAAGCCAGAAACATCCAGATCAAACGATTTCAAGAAAAAGCAGATGTGTTTTGCAACGCCCAAATGAGTCCGAATATGGTCAGAAATATTTGCAGGATCAATGAAAGCGGACAGGTATTATTGAAACAGGCGATGGAAAAACTGGGTCTTTCTGCCAGAGCCTATGACCGCATCCTAAAAGTTTCAAGAACCATCGCCGACCTGGCCGTTAGTGAGGAGATTCAACTGGAGCATCTCGCTGAAGCGATACATTACAGGAGTTTGGACCGGGAGGGATGGGCGGGGTGATTTCACTGGTTTGAGGTTATGGTATCGCAAAATGCGATACCACAGATGCAAGTACTAAACGTCATCAATTTAAGAGTCCGCGTAGGAGATTTGGTCTAAAATTTAAGTGTTGGAGATTTAGGAGATTCCCACTTTCGTGGGAATGACAAATCAGTAAGGAGGAGGGAGATTCCAGCCTCCGCTGGAATCGAAATTGGGAAACTTCCCATAATTGAAGGAGCTGAAAATTCGGGAATAGAAAATTGGGATATAATGGAATATTTTTTTATGCTAAAAAATATCTATCCTAAATTTTTTAAGTAGGTTTTACAAAAAATATTCGCAGAAGACCATACAATCAAAAACGAATGCTTTATAATGAATTAATGAGCTAAGACAATTGATTCAAACTGGTTTGGTATAATCAAGTGAACTTAGCAGTCGAAAGAGAAAAATAATCTAATTGTAAAGCTTAACCCTAAATAGTATGAGCTTGTAACGAATTGGTGATTTAAAAGTATTCGGTACCCTAAACCGATTCCAGTGGAGGCTGTATTCTAGGTTTAAGTTACTTCCAAATTTATTTTAAAATTGTTTTTTCTAAGCCGCTGGTTTGTAGTTTTCCACATAAACTTCTCCTCTGTTTACCAAAGAGAACATTCTTAGGATCAGCTTGAATTTTACCTTGTTTAGCACCAATGAATAACACTTGTTTTTGAGTTTTCGCTCAGCATATAACCTAAGTTCAGGGTCATGCACTACAGCGTATTTTGCGGCTTGATTCAGTTCTTGCTTGAGTTCTTTGTGAGCCAGATGACTTACTCTTTTTCTACCCTTTATACTGGTTCCCGAGCTATGTTCAAATGGAGCCACACCGACAAATACAGCGTACTTACGTGCGTTTGTGAAACTAGTGAAGTTTTCAGTATAAGCTATAGTCATCCATGCGTTTACTTTGCCGATACCCTTGATGCTAGTTATGATTCGATAGTTCATCAAGAATGCCTCATCACTTTTAATCAGATCCGTTACTTGCTGTTCTAGCAGGCAGATAAACTTTTTATTTGCTTTGATCTTAGCCGTGGCTATCCGAATAATGGTATCAGTTTCCTTGAATGGATACATATGCTTTCTCTCTTTCACAGTGTTTACCAGACCGGCATTTTCCCGCACCAATCTTTTACGGAAAGAAAGTAATTGTTTAAGTGCCAATACGGAATTATTAAGTGGCGCCGAAGGAACCAGTCGATCAGCTTTCTCTTGACCATATTGACTAATCCGGAAGGAATCATCACGATCACTTTTGCCCCGAACCATTCCCATTGACTGTTTAATTTCTAAACCTGGTATCCTGCAGTAAGAAAGAGAAACCGACTGACAGAACTGAATAAAACGGTATTCGTAACCTCCAGTGTACTCTAATACTACTAGAGTGTCATTCAAGAGAATTTCGTTGGCTCTACACCATTCTTTAAAAACATTAAATCCTTTTGAACAATTGTCAATCTTCAAATGTAGCCTGCGTTCCGCCCAGCAGACATCTAGCGTTAGTTTAGAAACATCAACGCCTAAAATAACATTCCAGTTTTTCATAAGTTTTTATTTTGTTAGTACATTTAATTGCCTTTTGCCTATCACCTTTGTTGTAGTAAAGAAAGTATTCTAGTTGGGCCTTGGGCAATAATAAAAGGCAGGGACTATAACAGCTCTAAGTCCTTCAGACTGGGAATCTCCAAGTTCACCCTGCCTTTTATTATAACGTTATTCACAAAGTTTTTAGTTTTTAACACCCCCCGGCCCCCCATTTTAACAATAACAATAAGTGCTAAATGATTCTTTGTAAGACCAAAGGGATCTCCTTAACCTAACCAACCTATGCCATTCCCACGAAAGTGGGAACCTCCAAAACATTAAATATTAAGTTTGAACGCGTATTAGCCGGAGCCCTACCTAATGCATGTACTCAAATGCAATTTGTATGTTTTCTATGTTGTTAAAAAACACAACGCTATTGCATTTACGAAAAATTAGTATTTACTTTGTAAATCAAAGTACTTTTAAATGGAAGAAAAAGATATACATTCTGAACTGGCTTCGATCAGATCGCTAATGGAACGCTCATCCAAATTCCTTTCGCTCAGCGGATTATCAGGAGTTTTGGCTGGCATTTATGCGCTGATTGGTGCATTCATCGGATATAGAATAGTTCACGCGAAGTATACTAATCTTATAGTGACCGACTCCTATCCAGGAAATTCCCAGATTTACCATCAGCTGATATGGATTGCAGCGATCATCCTAATACTCTCCGTTCTAACTGGTATCTTGCTGTCAATCCGCCAGGCTAAAAAACAAGGCGAAAAGTACTGGAATCCGGTAAGCAGACGTTTGATCAGTAGCATGGCCTTTCCTTTATTTAGCGGCGGAGTCTTTATACTAGTTCTATTATTTCGAGAGGAGTATGAACTGATAATATCCGCCTCCCTGATCTTTTATGGATTGTCTTTAATATCCGCAAGCCAGTATACATTCTCAGATGTGAAGTGGCTTGGTATCTGCCAGATTATTTTGGGGTTAATGGCGACTCTGATTCCGGCATCCGGACTCTTATTCTGGGTAATTGGATTTGGCCTCATGCATATTATTTATGGTACCCTCATGCATTTTAAGTATAACCGGTGAAGACATCCCTGGAACAATTTGATAAAGCTTTTGAAAATCGGATACGCCTGCAGATCATGAGTGTACTGCTCGCCAATGAGCATTATGATTTTAATTCCCTCAAAGATTTATTGGAATTAACTGACGGGAATCTTGCATCTCATATCAAAGCGCTTGAAAAAGAAGAATATGTAAAGGTGACTAAAACCTTTATCGGTAAGAAACCCAATACCCAATACTCGATCTCTGAAAAAGGTCGCAAAGCCTTTGTTAGACACCTGGAAGCACTTGAAAATTTAATCAAACAACAAAAAATGTAATATTTTTTTATTCCATTACTTTGAAATTCAAAGTACTTTTTAAATAATAAAAATGAAAATAGAACTAAGCACAGAAAACACGGGATTTAAGAACTGGTTCGGGGGATCAGTATTAATCAAATTAGGCCTGATCGGCTTTCTAACTATCATTCTATTGATACCTTCTTCCATGATACAGGACCTAATCACTGAGCGGCAGAACAGACAGGGTGAAGTCATGAGAGAAATTTCCGATAAATGGTCGGGCAGTCAGCTTATACAGGGACCAGTTTTGGTACTGCCCTATAAAACAACTATCTTCAGGGAAGATCCAACTACCGGCAAAAGTACCGGCGGGGAAATTCTGACTAATATTTATATCCTTCCGGAAAGCCTAAACATCGAATCAAAAGCAAATCCTGAACTACTTCACAGGGGCATCTTTGATGCGGTAGTTTATAATAGCAAGATAAAGGTAAAAGGAAAGTTCAGTGCTCTGGAACTGATAAAATCAAACATCGACCCCGCAATGATCCAATGGGATAAAGCAAAAGTAGCAATCGGTCTGTCTGATTTAAAGGGACTTAAAAACAACCCGATCATCAGGCTTGGGAATAAGAATTATGAAGTTGAACCCGATCTCACTTCACTTAAACTATTCAGCAACAACCTGATCATCCTCCCTAACCTGATTAAAGGAAAGAACACTGCACTAGACTTTAGTTTTGTTCTCGATCTGCGGGGAAGTGAGAAGCTCAGCTTTCTGCACCTGGGTAAGAATACCACCGTAAAAATTAAGGGAGAATGGAATAATCCAAGTTTTACGGGGAGGTATCTGCCTGATGAGCGCTCAGTTTCGGGCAATGCCTTTTCAGCTACCTGGAAGATGCCTTATTATAATAGGCCATATCCTCAACAATGGATGGAAGAAAATACTATTTTAAATAAGCCGGATACCATGACTAATGGAAAGCATAACTCAGATAACCCTGCAGTTTTCGGGGTTGATTTCCTCTTGCCTGTAGATCAGTATCAGAAGACCACCCGTGCTGCAAAATATGCCATTTTGATTATTTTACTGTCCTTTTTATCCCTGTTTTTTACCGAGTTACTGAATAAAAGAAATATTCACTTCCTCCAATATGTGCTGATTGGAGCCGCGATGACCATTTATTATACCTTACTGCTCGCTCTCAGCGAACAAATGGGTTTTAATATGGCTTACTTACTTGCCTCCGCCGCTACCATCGGCCTAATCGGAACTTTCATTTGCTCGCTGCTAAAAAACAGAAAAGCAGCACTTCTTTTTGCGGGCATACTGAGTACCTTCTATGGCTTTATTTTTGTAATTCTTCAGCTTCAGGATATGGCTCTTTTAGTTGAAAGTGTAGGTTTATTCCTCATCATTGCCATTTTGATGTACCTGTCACAAAAAATTAGTCTGGAACAAAAAAATGAGCAAGAACCAAATACCGGAGTTTAATTCTTTAGAGGTTTAATAAAGGGCAAAACGACCAAAAGGACCGTTAGTAAATGGGACGAGTGTAATTTTTGCAGCAATTGAATATAGATGTATTTGACTATGGGTTGATTTGTCAATTTTTGGAGCCCGCTTTTCATCCCGATCCACTCTATTCGGGAGCTACGTTCGTTGAATTAGAGAAATTTTGCTTTATTCCTCTAAGCTACTTTTCTGCCTTCAATATTTGGTCTAGATTTCCTGATAAAGAATCGCTCATTTTTTTGAAATTTCCATCCCTCTTTCCACTCACAAAACTCTTTAAGATCCTTGAGATGTGGTATTACCATCCTTGCAGAAACCTTCCTCATAAATTAACACTCAAGCTATTTGGGAAAATAAATCTAAATTTGCTAAGCCTGAAAAACTTAAAAGGTAAAATCAAGATTTATCAAAACTTTTATTCTCAAATCGAATCATTGCGGGATGTATTATAAATATTTTCTAACTCTACTTCTTTTCATCGGTATACATCATGCTGCAAATGCAAATTTTGTTTTTAATCCCAATTCAATAGAAGCCTTTCATGCCCTGTTTGATTTGCGCTTTAATGATGCCAAAAAAATCATCCGTGAAGAGAAACTGAATAATCCGCAAAACGGCATTCCGGTACTACTTGAAAATTATTTGGATTATTTATTCCTGCTCACTTCAGAAAATGCCAGTGAATTTGAAAAGTTTAAGAACAGAAAATCCGGAAGAATCGATGCAATCAAAAAAAATGATAAAAATTCTCCCTATTACCTGTTTGCTCAGGCCGAGATTTACCTTCAATCCGGAATGATTAAAGCTAAATTCGGTGAGTATATGTCTTCTAATTATGATTTTAAAAAGGCTAAAGACTTATTAAAAGAAAATAATGAGAAGTATAAGGACTTTTTGCCCAATCAAAAAAGCCTGGGATTGATTGAGGTAATCTTTGGAGCTATCCCAGCCAATATGAAGGGGATTGCCAGTGTATTGGGAATTGAGGGAAACATAACGAAGGGAACCAGACAATTGGAAAGATTCAGACTGCAGCTAACCAATAGTAAGTTCAACTATTATAAGGATGAAATTGTGTTTTTGCTTTGTTTTACAAATTTAGATGTGATTCAGGCAAGGAATAGTTATAGCTACCTGACACCACTCCTAAATGGCATGAATGAAAAAAGTCTCCTCAAAACCTATTTACAGGCTTACACTGCTTTTAGAACCGGGCATGCCGATGCTGCAATTAAATTCATTGAAGCAGCACCCATAGGAAGTCAGTACGCCGAACTGCCACTTATGAATTACCTGATGGGTAATGCTAAACTTTGCCGGATGGATTCGGATGCAAACCTTTACCTCAATAAGTTTGTAAACGAAACGCTCAGTACCAATTATATCAAGGATACCTACTTAAGGCTTGCATTTTATTACCTGATAAGAAATAATATTTCACAATACAATTATTACCTAAACTTGGTGAGGACTAAAGGTTCAGTGATTAATGAAAAAGATAAACAGGCCTTGAAAGAAGCAAATGACCTCAAGCCTAATTTAGTTTTATTGAAAGCAAGACTCTATTTTGATGGCGGCAGTTATAGCCATGCACTGGGGCAATTAAAATCAATTCGGATAAATGAATTAAAAAGTCAGAAGGATAAACTGGAATACCACTACCGTTTTGCCCGAACCTATGATATGATGAACAATTTTGAAGATGCCCTATCGTATTATCAGCGTACCATTAATCTGGGAAAAAGTCAAGGTTATTACTTTGCAGCCTATTCAGCCTTGAAGTCAGGAAATATTTACGAACATCTCAAAGACCATAAAAAAGCGGCTGAATATTATCATATGGCCCTTGGGATGAAAAATCATGAATATCAAATTGGTATCGATACTCAGGCAAAAGAGGGCTTAAGAAGAATCAATGAATGAGCGCCTATAATTGAATTTTTATACTCGCCAATTATCTTTAATTTAAAAATTACGTTTGATTTTATACTTTTACCTTATCGGCTATCATTAGCTTTTAGAAAGAGGGATTACTATTCAATTATATGCTTAAAATGCCGGAAAAAAAGATACTGATTACCGGAGCAAGCAGGGGACTGGGCCTGGCCATCTCCAATGCCTTAGCGAAAGAATACTCCTTGGTCTTACATGCCACAAAAAAAGAAAGTTTTACCAATGTCGATCCTAAACATCATTTGTTATGTGCCGACCTCAGTAATCCGGAGGAACTCCATGATTTCTGTAAACGTCTGAAAAAAGAACATGGAGATACTCTTTATGGAGTAATCAACAATGCAGGTATTACCTACGATAAATCCCTTATTTATCAGCCGGAGAATGAAATAGACAAACTGCTTCAAGTAAATTTGAAAGCCCCAATCATGATCTGTAAGGCTGTAATGAAGCAATTCCTGATCAACAAACGCGGTGTAATTATCAATGTGAGTTCATGTGTTGGTGAAACAGGTAATGCCTTTCAGGCGGTTTATTCGGCTAGTAAGGCAGGTTTAGCAGCACTTTCCAAATCGCTCGCCCGCGAAGTTTCTGCCCTAAGTGAAGAACATGCCATCAGGATATTTAGCATATCACCGGGTTTTATTGAAACAGAAATGACCGATACGGTACCCGATAAATTTAGACAGGAATATTTAAAGGCCATTCCTGCTAACCGATTTGGTCAGGTCAATGAGGTTGCCGATGTGGTTGCCTTCCTCTTGTCGGATAAAGCATCGTACATTAATGGAACTAACATCAATATAAATGGTGGGATATTATGATAATGGCCGACACATAGAAAGCCTGTGTTCAATACATCCGAGAGAAATTCTCATTGCCTACGGTCCTAAAAAACTGCTTGTTGATCAATATCATTGGCACTCCCCCAATAAAGGCATTGTTGCAAGTTACACGCCTAAAGATTATGATGTAGAAGACCATTTTGGCATTTTTCGAGGTGTTGACCAAATCGAGTCATTTGTTCAGGCTACTGCTGCCTCTTTATCCATGTTCCTGATCTGTCAGAAAAATGCTTGTGCACCCGAAGATTTAAAGGAAAAATCTGTCCCAAGCTTTATCAGTGTTGGGAATGTAAACTTTATGGGCGCACTTGAAAAGGGAGATACTTATGTTATGCTGGGTAAAATAACATTTTATAAATTTAAACAAATGGTTTGCGATGGGAGAATTTACCAATGTCCACCCGGATTGGACCTTGACGATTATTTTAAAGATTTTAATGAAGAACGTTTATTCAAATATGATTTGTCTCCTGATTTTAAACTTATATCCGATTTATACGATATAACCGGAAGAGAAATTGAAATAGAGTATTTTAGAGCAGCAAAAAAAAAGTAAAAATAAATGGAAAGACAAGAAATTATTGACGGTTTGATAGAAGTACTGAAAACGGTGAGAGTGATAGATCCCGAAAAATTGGTTGGTGTAACAGAAGAAACCGATTTTTTAGCTGATATGAGTGTGCCCTCCTCTCAAATGATTGCCATAGTCGCAAAAGTTGAGCAAAAATTTGGTATTGAGTTTGAAGACGATGATATTGATGATTTAGGCTCAACTGTAAAAGATGTGGTTGATCTCATTTTAAAAGTAAAAGCACGTGGTTAATATTCCGGGCAGAAAGGTGGCTGTGGTGGGTATGGGCGGAGCTTTCCCTACCTGCAAAGATCTTTCAGAGTTCAGTAGGAAGTTATTTGCAAATCAGAGCCTGATCCGCACCTTCGATGATGCCATGGCGTATGAGAAGCAGGTCAGGTCTACCGTATCGGGTTTTATTACCGAGTCGGAGATGGACCTGGAAGTAATTTGGGATCCAATGGAAGGTATTTATCCGGAGACCTATGTGGATAAATTGAACCGGATTCCGGATGCAAATCTGGCTACTTCAGACGTTGGCAGTATCTGGTCAATGATTGCAGCACAGAATGCCATAAAAATGGCCGGCTGGTCAACAGACCTGGTCCAGTCAGAACGAACCGGTGTTGTCATAGGTTCCGGAGGATCAGCTAATCTAATTCTCAGAAATGGCTGGCACAATTTTTATGTTTTTGGCAGAAAAACACGGCATTCAGGCGGTCATACGGTCGACCGAACCATGACCTACCGCGAAGCGGCAAATGTATCGGTTCTTATAAAAAATAAAGGGGTATGCGAGACCATAAGCTCTGCTTGTGCCACCGGACTCGGTAATATTGGCTATGCTTATCGTCTAATCAAGTATGGCTTACAAGATCGTGCCATCACAGGCGGAGTAGAAAGCACATCACTTGAAACCTTTATTGGTTTTGATGGAATGATGGTTTTGAGCCGTGGTTTTAGTCCTGAGGAAAGCTCACGCCCATTTGATATGGCCAGAAATGGGTTTGTATGTTCATTTGGTGCTGGTATTGTAGCCCTTGAAGAATATGAGCAAGCAGTATCCCGAGGTGCCAACATTTTAGGGGTGATTGACGAATATTTTAACAATTCAGACGGCGATGGAGATATGTTTTATCCATCATTTGCCGGACAACAACGGTTATGGAAAGGTCTGTTGGCCGGTTCAAATGAAAAACCCGATGTGGTGAAAGTACATGGAACCTCTACCCCATCAGGGGATGCCATTGAATTATTAAGTGTGGTTGATGCACTGGGTGAAGAAGGCTATCACCTATCTGCCCCAAAATCCCAATTTGGACACATGCTGGGCGGTGCCGGCGCTGTAGAATTTATTGCTGCTTTGCTGATGCTTGCGGAACAGAAGGTATTACCCTGCTTAAATTCTCCTAACCTCAACCCTGAATTAGAAACTTTCCAGAAAAACCCGGATTGGAATGGACCCCTAAAGCCTTTGGCTGCTTATCGTCACTTGCTTCCACAAGAAAGTTTTTCAAAACCAATCCATAGTATTGTTTGCCTTAATTATGGGTTTGGTGGCACCAATAGTGCTTTAAAATTATCAAGATATGATAAATAATAACGGTAAAGTTGCGGCAATTTTTGGCGTCAGGAATGAAGAATCCATTGCCTATGATATTGCTTTAAAACTGCATCAGTCGGGTTGTAAAATTGCCTTGAGCTATGTTGACAACACGCGTGATGAAGTGCTTTACCTGCTTGAAAAACTAGGCCTTGATACCGAACTTGCCATGCAGGTTGATGTTAGGGATGAAGCCCAAATCAGTAGTTTTTTGAATGCAGTACATGATTCCCTTGGGCCTATAGATTACATTTTGCATGGGGTTGCCTTTGCCAACAACAAGGTATTGTGTTCAAACTTTATCGGAAGTAAAGAACCCACTCCTGCATACATCAATATCCCTTTCGAGGATCTGATGGATTCCTTTAATATCAGTGCCTATTCGCTGTTAAGAATCGCGCGGGTAGCCGAAAGTTTGCTGCAGAAAAATGCATCCATCCTAACCCTTACCTATAACGCGGCTAACCGAGTTATTCCTCAATATGGAGGAATGGCCATCAATAAAGCGGC
>Ga0169931_10011013_pt1 | contig 12820 bp, 11 predicted proteins | sample Kivu_15m_20L_FD_129675 | JGI IMG/M metagenome (GOLD analysis project Ga0169931, IMG submission 129675) | Freshwater microbial communities from Lake Kivu, Western Province, Rwanda to study Microbial Dark Matter (Phase II) - Kivu_15m_20L... | ecosystem: Environmental > Aquatic > Freshwater > Lake...
GCCAGCAACCTCAACTTCCGCGCCGGCCAGATCGTGCCCAATGCGGTGGTGTCACCGGTGTCGGCGTCGGGAACCGTGTGTCTGTACGTCTTCGGGTCGGCCGACCTGATCGTCGACGTGAACGGCTACATCTCCCGCTGACCGGACACGACCGAACTCATCGACCGGCCCGGATCGACCCGACCTATCGCCCCACCCAATCGACCGACCCCGATCGACCGACCGACCCCGAGGGACTATCCGGCGGGGCCGGTACGGGTCTACTATCGCTACATGACCGGTGGGTCGAGGGCACTTGGAGGCGGAAATGTTGAAGCGTGACGTTCGCAAGCCGGTCCGGGGAGCCGACCCGTTGGAGGAAGCCGCCGAGCAGATGGTGGCCACCGAGTCTCCGGTTCGCCGTTCGATGACGGTGGGCCGAGCCGATGATCCGGCCGAGCATCAAGCCGATCGCATGGCCGAATCGGCCCTCGCCACGCTCGGAAGTTTCGACGAACGAGGACCGGCCGATGTTCAGCGCAGTGCGTCGAAGGATCCATTGGGTGGATCCGAGGTCGACCCCGGGGTGCAGAACGCGATCGATTCGAAGCGTGGCGGAGGTCAGGCGCTCGGCGCGCGCGAGAGCGAGGCGTTCTCGTCGGCGTACGGCGTCGACCTCTCGGGCGTGCGGGTGCACACCGACTCCGAGGCCGATCACCTCAGCCGTTCGCTGCAGGCCGATGCCTTCACCACCGGCAACGACGTCTTCTTTCGGGGCGGCACCTACAAGCCGGGGACGCCCGACGGCGATCATCTGATCGCCCACGAACTCGCCCATGTGGCCACCGATGCTCCCGGAGCCAACCGAAGCCTCCACCGCTTCATGACTCAGGATCGCTTCTTCGATCTCACCTACCAGAGCATGTTCTCGTCGCGAAGCAAGGCCCAGATCGCCATCGGCGACATGTTGAACGAGTACCAGGCGCTGAAGGACAAGAAGACCGGACAGGTTCCCGAGAAGGATGCCGCGTCGGCCGTCGCCAAGATCCAGAACATGCTCAGGATCGCCAAGGCCTGGATCGCCGATCACGAGGACGAAAAGGGTGTTCCCGACGCCGACAAGCAGGCCCGCTACAACGGCTTCGTCACCTTCGTCAACACCGCGCAGAACGCCCTCGACGGCCTGAAGGCCAAGAACGCCGGAGCCGCCGAGAAGGCCGCCGCGATCCCCGCCGACGCGCGGGTCGACAAGCTCGAGAAGCACTACCTGGGTGACGGCGTGACGCTGTTCCAGCGCGCCGGTGCGATGCTCGACAAGCTTCTCGATCCGCCGGAGAAGGGCAAGGAAGACGAGTACAAGGGTCAGGAAGCCGAGTTCAAGATCGAACTCTCGATTCCCGTTCCGCCGGCCACCGTCGGTGGCTTCCTCGAGTTGAAGGCCGAACGCGACGAGAAGGGCATCGAAGCCAAGGGCACCATCGCCATCACCGGTGGTGGAAGCGTGGGCGTCGCCGAACTGAAGGGCGCACTCGGCGGTTTCGTGGCCGCCAAGGGCAAGGACGGCGCCCAGGTGGGTGCGCTCATCGAGTACGCGCTGTACCGCCGTTGCGCCGAGAGCAGTCTGATCCCGTGGGAGGCCGAGGCCTACCTCTTCGGCGGAAGTGCCGACGCGCGCGGTAAGCGTCGCGCCGAGAAGCGCACCACCGAGGCCGAAATGGCCGCGTTCGGCGCCGGCGCCGGCGAGGACGGCGACGACTTCTACGCCGAGACCGGCGCCATGGCGTCGCTCTCGGCCAAGGCCGGACTCGGTGACGTGGCCAAAATCGAAGGCGAGTTGAAGGGAACCACCAGCACCCGCACCGACCGCAAGTCGCTCGAGCAGGGCAAGGGTGTGGGCGGCAAGAACAAGCGCGCCGAGGGTCTCATCAACACCTTGTCGGGCGGCACCCGTGGCGCCCAGGAGAGCACCGGACGCACCATGCGCGGTTTCTCGGCCAAGGCATCGGTCACCGTGCTCGGCGTGACCGCCGAGGTCGAATACAACGCGCTGTGGGGCGCCAACAAGGACGGCACGACGTCCAACATGAAGATCGAGAAGAACGAGATCGAACTGGCCGTCGAGGACGTGCCGATCGAGAACCTCGTCGGCGACGCCGGCAAGGAGATCATCCTGAAGGCCATCGATCGGATCCAGAAGGAGATGGATCGCGCCCCCGACGAGGAGGTCGATCCGGTCGCCGAGGCCCAGATGGATGCGATGATCGACGAAGCCAAGGGCTCGGCCGAGGAAGCCGCCCAGAGTGCCATCGAGGAGGCCGGTGGCACCTTCGAGGCCAGCGAGACCCTCGGCTTCAAGCTCGGTTTCGACTTCATGGAGAAAGAACTCACCTTCAAGATCACCAAGACCGCCGGTTACAAGGTCGAACTCGGTGTCGCCGAGGTCGAGGCCAAGAAGACCGAGACCCTCCTCAAGAAGACGAAGAGCTTCAAGAAGGAAGACGCAGGCAAGGGCGACGCCGGTAAGGGCGACGCCGCGAAGAAGCCCTGATCCGGCGCCCGCCGGGCGAACCGCAACGAACGACGCCCGAGGAGGCTCCCCATGACCGACGTGAACTTCGTGCACCCCGCCGGCGACGTGCTGGTGCGCGAGATCGAAGCCCGGGTCGACGACGGAATCGTGTCGATCACCGGTCTGGTGTCACCCGACGTGTGGGACCACATCGAACTCGAGGACGTCTTCGGATCGCGCACCCGCGTGCGTCGGGGTTCGCTGGCGTCGAGCGGTGACGTCCGCATCTCGGTGTCGGCGCCCGAATCCGCCACCGGCCCCGGTGCCGGTCCTTTCGCACGGGACTGGTCGATCGACTCGGCGTTGCGCCGCGACGAGACCGCCGACGGCGAGGTCTGGATCGGTCTGGCCTTCGCTTCCCCGCCGCAATGGTTGGGGGCCGCATCCGGTCTGGAGGAACTCGGTCTGACCCGATCCGACGAGAACGACGTCTCGGTCACCTATCGCGACGCCGACGGAACCGTGGTCGAGGTGGTGGCCGACACGGCACGCAAACTCGCCACCATCACGTGTCGGCGAACCGTCGCCACTCCCGACGAGGCCGCACTGGTCGAGACCCTGAAGGTGCTGAACGCCGTCAACGATCGGTTCGTGGCCGGCACCGCAGTGGTGGCGGGCGCCGATCTCGTGCTGAAGATCGGACTTCCGATTCCCGAGAACGGTGACGTCTCGGCCGTGCTCGAAGATCTCGCCTACGCCCTTCCCGGCATGACCGGCATGGTCGTCGACGCAGCCGGACCGGTGATGACCGGAGAGAAGACGGCAGCGAATGCGATCGAAGAACTCTTCGGCTGACGCCTCCTCCGCGCGTTTCGCCGACGAGGCGGTGCGGATCCTCGTCGCCAACGCCACCGAAGGCGGACGAGCGTCCACGTCGTCGTTGTGGTCGATGGGATCCAAGGTCGTGCAGTCCGACGATCCCGTCGTGGCTCTCGCCAAGCGCGCGGGCTGCTCCGACGACGAAACCCTCGCCCTCGTGCTCTGCGTTCACGTGGAACGGTCGCTCGAGCGTCAGCGCGCGCTCGCTCCCCTGTCGCCCGACGGGGTCGGAAGCATTCGCCTCGGAATGCTCGAGCAGTTGCGCGACGACGACCACGGAGGGCTCTCGAGCGTCGCGCCGGACTCGCGGTTGCGTCGAGCCCGACTGGTGACCGTCACCGGCTCCGGCCCGTTCGCGTCGCGTTCGGTACAAGTGGATCCGACGGTGATGTGGGGTCTCTTCGACGATCCGCGACCCGATCCCGCCCTTCCCCCCGGCTCGCGCCTCGTCGACCGGGACGGCCAGCGCGGTGACAGCACCTCGGTCCTGGTGGTCGGGGACGACGCGACCCGCCGACGCACGCTGTTGTTGCACGAGTTGACCGGAGGATCGGTGCTCGTGGTGCCCGATCCCGTCGACGAACGTCAATGGGACGCCGCGGTGCGAGAGGCCACCCTCTCGGGCGCCGCGCTGATCGTCGAGTTGTCCGACACGTTGTCGGCACTCGGCACCCGCACTCTCGACGACGCCAACCATCTGGTGCTCGGTATCTCGACGGTCGCCGGCATCGACCCGGCCACGCTGCCCCGTCGCGCGTGGCGCGAACTGCAGGCACCCCCGAGCGCCGCTTCCGCCGAGGAGGTGGCCGCGGTACTCGGACAGGACTCTCCGCATCCCCTCACCGCCGATCAGGTGCGGCGCGTCCACGCCACCTTGCCGCTCGTCGACGGCGACGTGCGACGCGCCGTGCGACGTCTGGCCGACCATCGCCTCTTCCAGTTGGGCAATCGCAAGACGCCGAGTCGCGGCTGGGACGACCTGATCGTCGACGACGAGTGCAAGGAAGAACTGCGCGACCTCACCAACCGCTACCGCTTCGCGAGTCGTGTTCGTGGCGTCGACGGAATCGGCCGCCACGTGTCCCCGGGTCTGCTCGCCGTGTTCGCCGGCCCGTCGGGTACCGGCAAGACCTTGGCCGCCGAGGTGATCGCCGGCGAACTCGACCTCGAGTTGGTGAAGATCGACCTCTCGACGGTCGTGTCGAAGTACATCGGCGAGACCGAGAAGAACCTCGAAGAGGTGTTCGACGCAGCCAGTGTCGGTGGAGCGCTGGTGCTCTTCGACGAAGGCGACGCGCTGTTCGGCAAGCGCAGCGAGGTGTCGGATGCCCGTGATCGCTACGCCAACATCGAGGTCGCCTACCTGCTGCAACGCGTCGAGACGTTCGAGGGTTTCGTGATCATCAGCACCAACCTGGCCGGCAACGTGGACCAAGCCTTCCAGAGAAGGTTGCAGGCGATGATCGAGTTCCCCACACCGGATCGGGTCGCTCGACTCGCACTCTGGAGATTGCACCTTCCGTTGTCGGCCACCGACGGCTCGGTGAGCCACGACGAACTGGCCGACATTCCCATGTCGGGTGGCAACGTTCGCAACATCGCCGTGGCGTCGGTTTTCCTGGCCGCCGCCGAGGGACGCACCGTCGGACGCGAGCACCTTCGCGTGGCCCTACGTCGCGAACTCCGCAAGCTCGGTCGACTGGCCGAGGACCTCCTGGCCTGATCGCGTCGACCCGGATCCGTCAGGCCGGGCGGTGCAACACGGCTCGTTCCGCGTTCACCACCACGATCTCGCCCTCGAGACCGGCCGTACCGTCGGCGATCAACGAGTAGGCGCGATGCTCGTCGTTCGAGGTCACCGTCGCGTCGATGGGCGGCCACAGCAAGGTGGCTCGGGCGGTCCGTTCGACGTTGCCTCGTCCGGTCGATCCCACCGACGCGCAACGCACCGTCGACCCGCGAACCTCGACGCGAACGGCCAGAAGATGGGGCGCACCTTCGGGACCGACCGTGATCAGATAGGCGAAGGGACGCCCGATCGTTCGTTCGGCCAACGCGTCTGGAACGACGCCGATGCTCACCGGCGCGTGCCCCATCCGTTCCAGTGCGTCATGTCGGCCGCCGGCAGTCGGTGCGCGGGCCGGAAGTCGTCGCCGGTGTAGTAGGCCACTGGGAACAGAGCGGTCTGGGTCCAGTCGTCCGGGATCCCCAGCAACGTCGCGATCTCCTTCTCGAAGAACAGGTGGATGGTGGTCCACGCCGTGCCGAGTCCGCGCGCCCGCAACGCGAGCATGAAGCTCCACGCCGCCGGAAGGATCGAACCGTAGGTGCTCGCCTGGGCCACCACCATCGGAACCGACTCCACGCGACCCTGGACGCAGGGGATGACGTGCACCGGCACCCGTTCCAGCACCTCGCCGAGGTACGAGGCCGACTCCATCACTTTGGGCATCACGTGCTCGCGAGGATCACCGGGCGGCAACGGGGGCGGATAGCCCGAACCGGTCATGATCTCGGCACCGCGGCGATAGGTCTCGGCGATGATCCGACGCTTCTCGGGGTCGGTGACCACCACGAAGGCCCAGTTCTGGGCGTTGGTGCCGGTGGGGGCCTGCATGGCCACCTCGATGCACTCCTCGACGATCGCCGGGTCGACCGGCCGGTCGAGGTCGAGGCGTTTGCGCACCGATCGCGTGGTGGTGAGCAACTTGTCGGCGGCGGCACGATCGATGGTCATGGTCGCACCTTAGAGGAGATCGTCGGTGCCACCGATCGCGATCCTGCCGGTGGGGTGGGTCGATGGTCGGGGCAGAATGAGGCCATGTCGGAGACCCCCACTCTGACGGCCGCGGCGGCGGTCGTCGACGCCCGAAAGATCTACGGAAAAGGTGACAGCGAGGTTCGCGCCCTCGACGGTGTCACCGTGTCGTTCGACGCCGGTCGCTTCACCGCGATCATGGGCCCATCCGGGTCGGGAAAGAGCACTCTGCTGCACTGCGTGGCCGGTCTCGACACTCTCACCACCGGCTCGGCTCTGATCGGCGACACCGATCTCGCCACGCTGAACGACAAGGCCCTCACCGCGTTGCGGCGCGAGCAGGTCGGGTTCATCTTCCAGGCCTACAACCTCGTGCCCACCCTCACAGCGCTCGAGAACATCACCTTGCCGCTCGACCTCGGAGGTCGCGAGGCCGATCGCGAGTGGCTCGACCGGGTGGTCGACGCGGTCGACCTGCGCAGCCGACTGGATCACCGCCCGAGCGAACTTTCCGGTGGCCAACAGCAGCGGGTGGCCGTCGCCCGCGCGTTGGTGAGCAAGCCACGGATCATCTTCGCCGACGAGCCCACCGGAAACCTCGACAGTCGCACCAGTGTCGAGATCCTCGGATTCATGAAGCGGGCCGTGTCCGAACTGGGCCAGACCATCGTGATGGTGACCCACGATCCCACCGCGGCGTCGTACGCCGACCGAGTGATCTTCCTCGCCGACGGTCGCATCGTGAACGAGATGGTCGAGCCGACGGCCGACCGCGTGCTCGATCGCATGAAGCGCTTCGGCTCCTGACGATGTCGACTCCCGTCCCCCGTCTCACCATTCGCGGCGTGCTCGCCCGCAAGTGGCGCATCGTTCTCACCGTGCTCGCGGTCGTGAGCGGTGTCGCGTTCGTGTCCGGCGCCTTCATCCTCACCGACAGCGTGAAGAAGGCCATCGACGACCTGTTCGACGAGTTGGCCGAGGGCATCGACATCGAGGTACGGGCCACGATCGCCTTCGGCGACGAGGCCACCGCCGATCGCGATCCGATTCCCGGCGACTTGGTCGGGACCATCGGTGCGGTCGAGGGGGTTCGACTGGCCGAGGGCAACCTTCTCCGGGCTGCCACCGTGATCAAATCGGACGGCGAACCGCTGGCCACCACCGGACCGTCGTTCGGTATCGCGTGGACCGGTCCCGATGGTCTCGATGGTCGAACCTTGCTCGAGGGCCGAGTCGCCGAGGGCCCCGGCGAGATGACGCTCGATCGCGACTCCGCACGGCGGGCCGGCTACCGAGTCGGCGACGTCATCACGATGGTCGGTCCGATCGGCAAGGGTGAGTTCGAGTTGGTGGGACTCACCGGCACCGGAGGTGAGTCCAACGGTGGCGGAGCCGCCATCGCGGCCTTCGACCCGACCACCGCCGACGCCTTCCTCGGCGCCGAGGGTCTGGTCGACTCGGTGTACGTCGCGGTGAACGAGGGTGTCGATCGTGAGTCGGTGATGCAGTCGATCCGCGAGGTGATCGGCGACGACCTCGAGGTGATCACCGGCGAACAGTCCGCCAAGGAGACCGCCGGGGCGATCAACGACATCATCGACATCTTCGGGAACATCCTCCTCGGTTTCGCCGCCGTTTCACTCTTCGTCAGCGCCTTCCTGATCTTCAACACCTTCGCCATCATCGTCAGCCAGAGACTCCGCGAACTCGCTCTCCTCCGGGCGGTCGGAGCGAGCACCCGACAGGTTCGTTCGATGATCATCGGCGAATCCCTCGTGGTGGCGATTCTCGCCACGGTCATCGGGGTCTTCGCCGGAATGGGTGTCGCGGTCGGGATCGTTGCTCTCTTCAACGCCACCGGTGCCGCGTTCCCCGCGGCGTCGCTCATCGTGTCGACGCGCACGATTCTGGTGTCGGCGATCGTGGGCATCGGGGTCACCGTCGCGGCCGCCGTCGTCCCGGCGTTGCGGGCCGGGCGCATCCCGCCCGTCGCGGCGATGCGTCCCGAACTCGGGTTCAGTGCGTTGCAGAAGAGCCGACGACTCCTGGTCGGTGGAACCACCTTCGCCATCGGTGTTCTGTTGTTCGCCCTCGGCGTGTTCGTGCAACCCGGTGGAGCCAGCGGAACGATCGGCTTCGGGGCTCTCGGAGCCGTCCTTTTGTTCCTCGGCATGTCGAGTCTGTCCACCACCTTCGCCGCCCCGGCGAGCGGGACGATCGCCCGCATCCTGCCCCTCCCCTTCCGTCCGATGACTCGTTCGGTACCGGGACGGCTGGGCGGTCGCAACGCCCAACGGACCCCGCGTCGCACCGCATCGACGGCCTCGGCGTTGATGATCGGACTCGCCCTGGTGAGCACGGTCTCGGTGGTCGCCTCGTCGATCCAGCAATCGTTCAAGGATCAGTTGCAGGGATCGGTGACCGCCGACTTCTTCATCAGTGGTGGTCCGGCCAACTTCCAGGGGCTGCCGGTCACCTTCGGTGAACGACTGGCCGAACTACCCGAGTTGTCGGCGGTGAGTCCGTTCCGTGGGGCCAACGCATTGGTTGATGGGGACGAGAAGCAGATCGGAGCCGTTCGCGGTTCGGCTTTCGCCGAATTGGTCGATCTCGATCTCGTCGACGGCAGCGTCGAGTCGCTCGACGATGGCAAGTTGCTCCTGCACCGCGACCCGGCCGACGATTTCTCCTTGTCGGTCGGTGATTCGGTTCTGGTGACCTGGCAGAACGGCAAGTCGTCCGAACTCGAGGTGGGTGGCATCTACGGCGATTCGTCGGTCGCCGGCAACTGGCTGGTGGGAATCGATCTGCTGGCCAGCGTCTCGACGGCGACTCCACGGGACTTCTTCATCGGCGCCAAGATCGCCGACGGGGTGAGCATCGAAGCCGCCCGGGCCGCGGTCGACACGGTCGCCGTCGATTATCCGAGCGCCGAGGTGCAGGATCAGGCGGAGTTCCTGCAGAGCCAGGAGGACCAACTGAACCAGTTGCTCACCATCGTCTACGGATTGCTCGTGATCTCGATCGCCATCGCGGTTCTCGGGATCGCCAACACGATGGCTCTCTCGGTGTTCGAGCGAACCCGCGAGTTCGGTCTGTTGCGCGCCGTGGGAATGAGCCGGCGCGACCTGAAGCGTTCCATCCGTTGGGAGGCGATCATCGTCGCGGTGTTCGGAGCGACTCTCGGCATTGTCGTCGGTGTGCCCTTGGGTGCCGCGGTCACGTCGGCCCTTCCCGACACCTTCGTCACCACCGTGAAGGTTCCCGTCGGAACCCTGGTGAACATTCTCGTGGCCGCCATCGTGGTGGGCATCGTGGCGGCCATCGGTCCGGCCCGACGTGCCGCCAAGCTCGACGTCCTCGAGGCGATCTCCACCAGCTGATCAGCGGCAACCGTCCCGGGACCGACGGATCGGCCCGGTCAGCTCGACTGTCGGTAGCCGAGGTCCGTGTCGTCGAAGATGCGCAATCGCTCGCGGGCGGCGCGCGCCTCCTGCAGGAACTTCACTTCGGCCGGATGACCCCGCTCGTCACCGGGCTGGGGCAGTGCCGAACGGTCGAGCGCGATGTCGACGCTGCGCTGACAGTCCGGACACCAGAAGATGCGTCGTCGATCCTCGCCGTGCACGCGACTCTGGATGGTGCCGTGGCATCGACCGCACAACTGCCCGTTGCGCGCGTACACCACGCGACGATCGTTCGATGCGTTGACCAGATACCGCGTGGTCTCGACCAGCACATGGCAATCCTCGAAGGAGAGATCGCCGATGCGGGCCAGTGGGTGCAGTCCGATCGTCCAGAGCACTTCGGAACGGTCGACGTTTCCCACCCCGGCGAAGACCCGCGGATCTCCGAGGAGATCGATCACGTATCCATCGGGGTCGTCGTGCTCGATGATCCGACGCACGCAGGCCTCAACGTCGAAGCGCGGATTGCGCAGATCGGGTCCGACGCCACCGAAACGGGGATGCCGCAATCGATCGGGTGATCGGTACGTCTCGACGTCGGCACCGCGGAAGCACACCGCCACCCAACCGTCGACCTCGATCACCACTCGCGCGTCGAACATGGGAAGCCTCCATCGCTCCCCTTGCCGATAGAGGTGCCAGGTCCCGTTGAAGCGCAACGAGGTTTCGAGCATGAGTCCGCAGTCCCACTCGACGATGACCCGACGACCGTCACGATGCACGTTGTCGACGAGAGATCCGGGCTGCGGATGCGGACCGATGGTGGGCATCGCATCGAAGCGACGCGTGGGACGATCGATCAGCGCCGTGCGCATCGCCGCCACCGTGCGGCCCAACGAGGACCTCTCCGCCACGTCCGAAGCGTAGACCCGTGTCACGGTGCCATCGGGTGATACCCCATGCGCCACGGCGTTTCCTGCGATACGGTCATTTGGCAATGAATGGGGCGGGACGCGCCGAAGCGCACGATGATGCGACCGGCGACGCGAGGGTGGACGGCGAACACGACGCGAACGACCACACGAACGACCACACGAACGACCACGAGACCTTCGACGACGACATCGACGAGTCCACGGCGCCGGCGCGGTTTCCCTCCGACCCCGAAGCCCAGATGATCCACCGGGCCCGGGAGCGCTACGGCTCGCTCGGGGTGTTCGTCGCCAGCGGCATGCTGGGGATCGACAAGATGCTCGGTCGTCGGGTGAAAGAGGAGGCTCCCGTGGTGTGGGAGGCCTCCGGCGAGCCCGGGGACATCGACTCCCACGGAATCGTGGTGCCGATCGACGAGACCACCGAGGCGGTGTCGAAGCCGGTCAAGGTTCGCCGCACGGTTCGTAAGCGGCGCTCGGGCGACTCCGCCTAGAAGGTCCCCTGCCGGGTCCCAGAGTTACCGGGTATCGGGGCTGCCGGGTCTCAGGAGTCCGTCGGACGGGTCAGGGCAATTCGCCCACGTGAGCCAGGGCCAGCCGCAGGAGCCGGTCCTGTCCCCCGGTCATCTCGGCGGTCACCTTGGCCGACACCGCCTCGGCCGGTGTGAACCAGGCCAGGTCGAGGGCCTCTTGTGTCGGGGTGCACTCGCCGTCCACCGGCACCACGTAGGCCAGGCTCACCGCGTGATGCCGCGGGTCGGTGAAACCACTCACGTCGGGATCGGGGAAGTACTCGGCGATCGTGAACGGCGCCGGGTTGGGTGGTACCCGAGGCAGGGCGAGCGGGCCGAGGTCCTTCTCGAGATGACGCATCAACGCGTCGCGCACCCGTTCGCCGTAGAGCACCCGACCCGACACCAGCATGCGGCTGATCGAACCGTCGGCCGCCACCCGCAACAGCAGACCCACCTGGGTGACACGGCCACCCGGGTCGACCCGGACGGGCACGGCGTCCACGTACACGAGGGGGACGTTGGCGCGCACCTGGGCGAGCAGATCGGGGCTGAGCCACGCGGTGCGGGTGTCGATCTGGTCGCTCATCGGGCTCATTCTCCCAAATCGCGAGCCCCCTCGTCAGAGAACTCGGAGATTTCGACGGGCGTTCTCGGCCGGAGTGCGGGATGGGCAGCCCGTCGTGTGATCGTTCACGAGTCCCATCGACTGCATGAAGGCGTACATGGTGGTCGGACCGACGAAGGTCCAGCCGCGGCGTTTCAGTTCCTTCGAGAGCGCCACCGATTCGGGCGAGATGACGAAGCCCGAGACTTCCTCCCACGTGGGTGCCCGCCGGCGACGGGGAGGCTCGAACGACCAGACGAACGAGGCCACCGATCCGAATTCCTCGCGAAGATCGAGTGCCCGTCGGGCGTTGCCGATGGTCGACTCGATCTTGCCGCGGTGCCGCACGATCGATGCGTCGCCCAGCATCCGTTCGACGTGGCGAGGGCCGAATCGAGCGACGCGGACGATCTCGAAGTCGGCGAAGGCCCGCCGGAAGCCGGGGCGCTTGTCGAGGATCGTCTTCCACGACAAACCGGATTGGAATCCCTCGAGGCAGATCTTCTCGAAGAGTCGATCGTCGTCGACGACCGGGAAACCCCACTCGTGATCGTGGTACTCGACCATGGTCGGATCGTCACCGGCCCATCGACAACGCCTCACCCGACCGTCGACCGCCATCCCGTAAGGTTCGCCCGTGCGCACCCACTGGTCAATACCCCCGGACGGTCTTCACCGTCGCGGTTCTGGTCGCGTCGACATGGGTGGTTCGGGTGATGGCCGAACGTCTCCCCGCGACGCCGGATATCCCGATCGCCAACGGGGCCTCACTCGACGAATCTCCCATCGGCCGACTCGACCCGGTGAACGATCCGACCGAGTTGGCCGAACTGGGGGTCCGCCGCGAGGTGGCCGACGGTCTGGCGTCGGTTCCCCCGCTCGACTTCACCCCCTACATGTCGGTCGTCGCCGAGATCCGGCCCGATCGTTCGGCGCTGGTGGTGGAGAACATCTACCAATGGTTCGACGGGTCGCGCCGCGGCATCTTCCGGACGATTCCGATGCTCGACGATCTCGGATCCCACGGCATCCGTTCGCTCACGGTGTCCACGTCCTCGGGAACTCCCGACGACGTGGTGTCGGAGGGAGTGAAGGACGGGGTCAGTTTCCGTATCGGCGACGAGAACGTGAACATCACCGGTTTGCACCATTACCGGTTGGAGTACGTGATCGAGAACATCGTGACAATCGAACCGAATCGGGAAACGGTCGCTCTCGACGCGTTGTCGGACTGGAA
>Ga0169931_10011014_pt1 | contig 12820 bp, 15 predicted proteins | sample Kivu_15m_20L_FD_129675 | JGI IMG/M metagenome (GOLD analysis project Ga0169931, IMG submission 129675) | Freshwater microbial communities from Lake Kivu, Western Province, Rwanda to study Microbial Dark Matter (Phase II) - Kivu_15m_20L... | ecosystem: Environmental > Aquatic > Freshwater > Lake...
ATATGAATAATTTTATTATTAAAAGTTAATCTCATAATATGATTTTTTTATACATAGATCCGGGTACTGGAAGTTTATTTATACAAGTGCTTATTGCTGGTGTAGTTTCTGTATTGATGCTTTACAAAAATATTAAACTAGTAGTGAGTGATTTTTTGAAAAAGATATTTAAGTCAAACAAAAAAAATGGTTAGGGAGCCAAGTTCTTTTAGGGATCCTCACTCTTTTTTGCACTTTGATTCTGAATTCTATTACAGAAATATGAGTTTGGATTATTTACCTCATTATCTTCATTTTAAAAACTCAGGTTTAAAGGACAAATTAATTGAGAAAGGCTATATATTACCTTTTCAAGAAGTTTTGGTGAGGGAGCCTAATGTTGATTTTATTAATTATAATATCAAAACAGGAAAAATTCCTTTTGTATCATATCCTTACGAGTGGTCATTTTCGCAGTTTAAAACTGCTGCACTTTTAACTTTAGAAGTTAATTTGTTAGCCTTAGAATATGGAATGATTTTAAAAGATTCTTCCATGTTCAATGTACAGTTTATAGGATGTAAACCTTTTTTTATCGATTTAGCTTCGTTTGAGATTTATGAAATTGGCAAGCCTTGGCAAGCTTATTATCAATTTTGTAAGCATTTTTATGCACCTTTATTTTTAGCGGCAAAAAAAAATATTTTCATAACTAAATTATTGCAATATTTTATTGATGGTATTCCCTTAAAAGAAGCAGTTTCGTTGAGTAACTTTTCAGATTTTTTAAGTTCTGGGCCTTTTTTACATCTTTTTCTACATGCTAAATTAGAAGGAAAACCTTTAGGGAATAAAGTCAAAAAACGATTAACCAAAAATCAACTTACTGATATCCTAAAACATCTAAAGTCTTCAATAGATAAGCTAACTGCAAAGAATAAAAATACAACCTGGATAAATTACAACATAAAGAATAATTATTTGGAAGCCAGTAAAAAGGATAAAGCAAATATTATTAAATGTTTTTTAAAACAACTAAGTGGTATCAAAGCAATGGATATTGGTTCTAATGATGGATTTTACTCTCAATTATTGGTAGAAAATGGGATGTACACTTTAGCTATTGATATTGATGAAATGGCCGTAGAAAGAGCTTTTTTAGAAAATTTCAATTTGAAAAGCACAAAAATCCATCCTTTACAAATTAATTTAGTCAATCCTACACCATCAATCGGCTGGGACAACACCGAACGCAAATCTTTTTGGGAGCGTTGTAAAGTAGATGTCATCCAAGCTTTGGCAATAATTCATCACTTAGTTATCGCACACGACATCAATTTTGGGATAATTGCAAAAAAATTATCTCGACATACGAAGTATTTGATAGTTGAGTTTATTCATCCAAATGATTCTCAGGCTCAAATTTTACTTCAGAATAAACCTTGGCACAAATTAAGTTACAACCAAGTTGAATTTGAAAAGGGGTTTGGTAATTTTTTTAAATTAATTGAAAGACAAGTTATAATGGGAACATGTAGAGAGTTGTATCTATATGAAAAAAAATAAGTTATTAAGTATATATTATACTTCATCATTAATGCTTTGTAGTTACCCAGTAACGTTTTTATTTTATGTAAATTACATAAACACTAAATGGTTCATGTACATACTTCCATTAATGGTTGTTGCAACTGTTTCATCATTATTTTATTATTCTTTCTTCACTTTAAGTAAAAGGATTAATTGTAAAAATTATGGTATGAGCTCGGTTATTGTTTCATTGTATTTTTTCTTCTACGGAGTTTTGTACAATTATTTCCCGTTTTTTTCATTTGGTCATAGATTATTTTTACCAATTTCAATTTTTTTTTTAATTGGAATTTTATTTTTAATTAATAAAGTAAGCAAGGAGTCATTGCCTTATAAATTAGTTTTAACTTTCTTACTTTCTATTAATCTCTTGTCACTTTTTTTAATTGCTTCAAAAGTAATTTTGAATGTGAGCTCGAATAATAAAACCAATAGGTCGGTTAATTCAGTTACCAATCATGTTACACCCAATTTCTATTATATTGTACTTGACGGTTATGCATCAAACTCATCATTAAAAAAATATTTGAATTTCGATAATTCAAATTTTATTCATGAACTAAATAAAATTGGTTTTAAAGTACAAGATTCTGCAACATCAAATTATTCAAGAACTATATTTTCATTAACCAGTACCTTGAATTTAAATTATATTCAAAATTTTATTAAACCTAAATTTAATCAAACTAAATTAAATGTATACTTGGCAGACAATTATGTTTCACATTATTTGAAATCAATTGGGTATAATTATTATTTATTTGACTCTGGCTTTGGACTAAAAGATACGTATGATAAGAATCATATTTTAATTACGACCAACAAATACAATTTTCTAAATAAAGTAATTTCTTCATCTGATAATGATGTTTTTAATTTGTTGATTAACAATTCAATCTTAGTAGTACTAAATACTAATTTCTTTAGTAAATTTACAATCAATATGTATGCATCCAAAATTTTGAATGTATACAATAGGCTGCCGCAGATTGCGAGGTTTAAAGAAAAGAAATTTGTTTTTGCTCATATTATCTCCCCGCATCCTCCTTTTATTTTTGATCGTACGGGAAATATTGTTTTTAACGGAAAATACGACCCAAGTTATCGAGGAAATTTCAACTGGAGTCCCAGTTCATATATTGAACAACTCAAATTTATCAACATTAAAACAATCAAGGTTTTAAAGGAGATTATTGAAAATGACAAAAACATGAAAGTTATTATAGTTCAAGGAGATCATGGTTCTAGAACTCAAGAGGAGACTTTTATTTTAGATAATGATCAGAATTGGGTTCAAGAGCATTTTAGTATATTAAATGCAGTATATATCTCTAATGAAGGCAGTTCAAAAAATAAAATTTACCAAAACTGGGATCAGTCATCCGTTAATACTTTTCGTATTTTGTTTAATGAATATTTTGAATCAGATTTTCAAATTTTAAAAAATCGAAAATATTTTTCTGATCTAAAAGGTAATTATGAGTTTAAGTGCATTAAATAACAAAATTATAGTATTTCGTAGCATCTTTTATTTTACATATTGTACTAACTAAATAAAAAAACCATGAAAAAAATCTACTCAAAAGTCCAACCAGATGTACTTCTTCACTTAATTAATCGTATTGAAGATATTGAGGGTAGGTCGGATATAGCACCGCCAGAAGAGTTTCTCCAATTAGCTACCTTGAAAATGCAGTTAGGGCAAACGTTTAAACCTCATAAGCACATTACACTTGAAAAAACTACCAATATTGCGCAGGAAAGTTGGATAGTAATTAGAGGCAGCGTTAAATGCATTTTTTATGATTTAGACGACACAATCATTGCTGAACCTATTCTTAATCCAGGGGATTGTTCGATGACTTTTAGAGGCGGACATAATTATTTGATTTTGGAGGATGATACAATTGTGTATGAGTATAAAACAGGACCCTATTTCGGTCAGGCTATGGATAAGGTCTTTATAGAAAAATAATATAAAAAAAATAATATGAAGAAAGCGTTTATAACCGGTATAGCTGGACAAGATGGTAGTTATTTAACTGAGTATCTACTTGGTTTAGGATATGAAGTTCATGGAATTGTTAGAAGAAATTCTGTGCCTGAACACCAGCAAAGCAGGATTGACTTTGTAAGAGAAAATTTGCATGTTTACTACGGTGACCTTTTAGATGTTTCTGGTCTCGAAAGATTACTATCTAAAATTCAGCCCGATGAGATATATAATTTGGGTGCTCAGAGCCATGTTAGAATCAGTTATGATATACCCCAGTTTACTGTTCAATCAAATGCCCTGGGCGTATTAAATATTTTGGAGGCATATAGAAATGCATGCCCTGATGCTAAATTTTATCAAGCAAGTTCTTCTGAAATGTTTGGAAGTTCTGTTGATCCAGATGGATTTCAACGTGAAACCACGCCATTTAAGCCAGTAAGTCCTTATGGATGTTCAAAAGTTTTTGGTTTTAATATTGTTCATAATTATAGAATGGCATATAAACTTCATGCTTGTAACGGTATTTTATTTAATCATGAGTCTCCCAGACGGGGTAGTAACTTTGTAACAAATAAAGTAGTCAAAGGTGCTGTTATGATAAAAAAAGGGTTAAGTAAGTCACTAGAATTGGGCAATATGGATGCATATCGTGATTGGGGGCATTCGAAGGATTATGTAAGAGCCATGCATATGATTATTAATCACAGTATTGCAGATGATTTCGTAGTGTCAACAGGTGAAACACACTCTGTCCGAGAAATGGCAGATTATGTTTTTTCCAAACTAGAGTTGGATTATAGAGATTTTATCATACAGAATCCAATATATCTTAGACCAGAGGAACTACCTTACTTGAAAGGTGATTGTTCTAAATTGAAAGCCACATTTAATTGGCAACCTCAGTATACTTTTGCAACTTTAATGGACGATATGATTGATTTCTGGATGGAAAAGCTTTAGATAATGGAAGAGAATATATTCTTTGATACTAAGCAATTAAAATACGTTGGAAAAAATGTAATCATTGGAAAAACTGTGCGAATTAGATACCCCGAATTGGTATCAATTGGAGACAACTGTATTATTGATGATTTTACCTACATTTCAACAGCATTAGAACTTGAGGGATTTAATCATATTTCCTCTGGCTGTAAAATAATAGGTGGCCCCAAATCTATTTTGCATATGAAGAAGTTTAGTACATTTTCCCCTAATGTAATAGTTGCAGCTGGCTCTGATGATTACGATGGAGGAATAGCCACACCATTGGTTCCAGAGAAGTATAAAGGAAATGTTAGGTATGGTAAAATCGTGATTGGCAAACATGTGATCGTGGGTAGTGGAAGTGTTATATTGCCTGAAGTTGTAATTAATGAAGGATCAACCGTAGGCGCACTGTCTCTAGTTAATAAAGATTTAGCCGAATGGAGTATTTATGCAGGAATTCCGGTTAAGAAGATCAAAAACAGAAATAAAAGTAAAGTACAGCAATTAGAATCATCCTATTTAAAAGATCATCCCAATGAATAATAAGTTTATACCACAAATGGAACCATGGTTTGGCAATGAAGAAAAATTAGCCATAAATGAATATATGGAAGAAGGAGGTTGGCTAACCGAATTCAAAAGAACTGCTGAATTTGAACAAAGAATTGCGGAATACACCGGAACCAAACATTGTTTTGTGGTTAATAATGGAACAATTAGCTTAACATTAATGGCTATAGCAGCTGGCATAAAAGCAGGAGATGAGGTGATTGTGCCTAATTATACTATGATAGCAACGCCAAATTCGGTTAAGATGTTGGGAGCAGTCCCTGTTTTTGTTGATGTAGAACCCGAAACACTTTGTATGGATTTTGATTGTGCAAAAAATGCAATAACATCAAAAACAAAAGCTATTTTATTTGTGAATGCGAATGGCAGAAACCCTAAAGCTGGAATAAATAAATTCATCCAATTATGTAATGAAAGGGGACTTGTACTATTAGAAGATGCAGCTCAATCTTTAGGTTCCTTTTATCCTGATGGTAAACATCAAGGGGCTGTAAGTTTAGCTGGAAGTTTTTCGTTTTCTGCGCCTAAAATTATCTCTACAGGTCAAGGTGGGGCGATTATTACAAATGATGATGATATTGCGTTTAAACTAAAGAGGCTTAAAGACTTTGGGCGAAGTGGGGGAGGAAATGATATTCATGATACAATAGGATATAATTTTAAATTTACTGAAATTCAAGCAGTTATAGGTAATGAGCAAATGAAAAAACTACCATGGCGGGTAAATAGAAAAAAAGATATATACAAATTGTACAAAGAAAATTTGGAAGAACTTAAACAAGTTAGTTTTTTTGAACAAGATCTTGAAAATACTACACCGTGGTTTATTGATGTACTTGTTGAAGATCGAGAAAAATTGCAAAATTTTTTAAAAGAAAATGGAGTTGGAACTCGGATCATGTATCCTCCAATTAATAAACAAGTAGCATACAATACTCCTGGTGAATTTACAGTATCAAACCTAATAGGGTTAAATGGCCTTTGGTTGCCTTCTGCTTCTCAATTGACAGACGAGGATATAATTTATATCTGCGATATGATAAAATTATTTTATGAGCAATAAAAGTATTGCAATTGTAGTATTATCTTTTGATGGATTTAAAGAGCTCTGGCCTGCTTTCTTTGACTACTTCTTTAAAGCATGGCCTAATTGCTCCTATCCAGTTTATCTTCTAAATAATCATATTTCATATGAGGATAATCGGGTTTATAATTTATTAGTAGGGGAAGACAGATCTTGGTCTCATTCATTATTAAAAGGCTTAAAATTAATTAAAGAAGATAATGTGTTTTTTCTTTATGATGACACCTTTATTGTAAATATTGAAATTGACAAATTAGAGCAATTATTCGAATATTCTATTAGAAATAATTTAACCTCTCTCCATATCAGGCCATCTTTTTCTACACTAAAAAGATGGGACACACTAAGTGTAATAAAACTTAAAAGCAATGTAAAATACAGAAATGCTTTATTTGCTAATTTAATAGATCGAAAACATCTTATTAGCCTTTTAAGAGAGGATGAGAGCGCTTGGGATTTTGAATTAGTTGGAAATGCTCGTTCTATGGACTATGATTATTACTCAACAAATAAGCCTGTTATAAAATATATACATGGTATTGTAAAAGGTAAATGGTTTATAGATGTATTCGTTAAACTAAATAAAGAGGGGTATGCTTTTAACGAATTAAATAATAAATTAACATTAATGGAAACATTAATGTTGAAATGTAAAATTAAAATAAATGAGCTTTACCTTTTATATTTTCCAGTAAGTTTAATTGAAAAAATTAGAAACAAAAAATAATTTGATGACAGAATACCCTTTGTTAATCACATCTGCTCTAAAGACATATGCTAAATCTTTAAATAATCATAAATCTTTTGAATCCAGAAAACATGAAACACTTTCTGCTTTAAGTAAAATTACAAGTACGGGTATTTTTAGTAAGATTGTAATTGTTGATGGCTCTGATAATATAATTTTAAATAAAGAGGAATTGGAATATTACAAATCTAAAAAAATTTCAATAGAACAATTATGTTTTCAACAAAATAAATCTAATGTAGCGAAATTCGGTAAGTCTTATGGTGAAATGGAGATAGTGAATTTTGCACTTGTAAATTCAAGAATAATAAATGCTTCAAATGGTTTTTATAAAATATCAGGAAGATATTTTATAAAAAATTTAAAAAAAATTATTTATGAGATTGACAGTTTTGATAATGTTTTTTTTCTCGACAATCCACTTTTTATAAATAAGAATAGAGAATTTGTTTCAACTATATTTTATAAAGTAAATAAGGAGTTCTACTCTAATAACTTAAGTTCTCTTATTTCTAAATGCAATGTAGGTAAAGATGGTTTTTTAGAACACATCTATTATAAGGCTATTAATGATTTTAGGCATAATCCCATATTCGTGGAATTCCCTTTATATGATGCAATTTCAGGAACTACTGGTAAAAAAGCAGTAAATAGATTTTATATTTTGCGCAATTTATTATCTAAGTCAGGTATTCTCTGCTTTCAATATAAATCATGAGAATTTACTCACATTTAGGAGTACTTTTTAATTTTCTCATGCCAGCATTACCTCAAATGTTGGGTCTTTTAACTTTTTTTATAATTGTTAAAACAAATTATTTTGATTCATCCCAAGTTGTATCCAGGCTAGTTTATTATCAGATGTCATTAAGTGTTGCATCGTTAATAAATTTGGGAATTTCGTATTCGAAAGCAGCATCATATATCAATAGAAATACATTGTTAATGTTAATGGCAATTGTTGTTTCTATATTTATTGTGTCATTTATAAGACATTATGACATTTTTTTTTCACTTTTTTTTGGTATTTTTACAATTAATTCACTTATAGGTCTTAAAATCTTAAAATTTAGCAAGGAAAATAGATTTACATATTTATATTTTGCAATATTTAGTTCTATTTTTCTCCCATTTTCATTAATATTTAACATTTATTTTATTTTTCTAGTATTTGTTATTCAATCATTGGTTTTTTGGAAACTATGTAAATTTCAAAATACATCGTATAGTTATAAACTTTTTACCAAGGATTTATTCTTTAGTGTTTTATTTCAAAGCCCATTCTTTTTATTAGCGATATTTGATTACAATCTTAAAGAAATTATAGGTGACCAATTGTATTTAAACTATACTTTAGTTTTAAAATTTACAAATGGAGCAGTATTATTTGTTTTTTCGAAGTACCAATTAGATATTTTATACGAGGATTTAAGTGCTATAAACCAAAAGAAACTTAAAATTACTTCATGCATTATACCAATAATTATTTTTTCTATTACATATCTTTCTAAAAGTAATTTTCTATTTTTTGTGATAGAAATGTTGCTTTTGTCAATTCAAATTAACACTGTAAGTTTACTGGTAAGAATTAATATTAAGTATAATAAATTTACTAAAATTTCATACTTTATACCCTTAGTTTCTATATTTTTTTATTTCATATTTCTGAAAGTTTCTTTGAAGCACACTTTTTTAGCTGAATATTATATATTTGTAATGTCAATTTCATACCTAATTTTAATTCAAACAAGAGATCAAATTGAAAGCCAGTATAGCAAGCTTTAAGTTTTTATTTTTATGTTCAATATCCTTGCTTGCGGTTTATTTTATACTGTATACAAAATATGTGCCTGATCTTTTTGTTTTCATGCAGTATGCAGTTAAAGATAACTCTATTAGAATAATAGATATCAATTCGATAATATCTAATAATTTTCTATTTGATTTATTAATTTATTTTGGAGACAATTTAGGGTTTGATTACTATACGGATTGGCTTATTTTAATAATCAGCCTCACTTTATTTTTTATAGTAATTAAGTATACTATGCTTTTGTCTACTGGGAGATTTTTCGGGGTTTTAATCGTTTATATCTCTAGTTTCTTTATTGATTTAAATCAATTAAGATTCAATTTTGGAATGCTTCTTATAATATTGTCATATTCTATAGCCAATAAATATTTGAATTATATTTTTAAATTTTTTAGTTTTTTTTGCCATTTAATGCCGACGGTTTTTGAAATAATTAGAAATTTATTTTTTAACAAGAGAGCTAGGGGCTTACTATTATTATCTTTCATTGTTTTACTGCCAACAGGATTTCTTTTTTTATTTTCTCAAAGTAGAATTTTAGAGTTATTATATCAAAATCCAAGTAAGTATCCGAAAGTTCTAATATTATTTTTTCCGTGCGTTTATTATTTGAAAAACGTTCAAATAAAATCGCAATTCTTTATAAATATAAAGCAATTTAGTTTCACCCTATTAACAATAGGGACCTTACTTTTTTTTATAAATTTTGAAGTATCTGCAAGACTTTTTGAAGTTGCCTTTACCTTAGTTTGTATTTTAAATGTCTATTTTAAAAAGAGCAATATTTTTGATTTATTTTTATTAATCCTATCTATTTCTGTTTTAGTTTCAAGATTAATTAGTGGTATAAACACGGGCTCAGATTTTATAGAGATATATCAATAATTTAACTTAATCACAATGTATATGAACAACCTTAAAAAAAAAATGTTTCTGTCCTTTCCTTTTCTTAAAAAAATTTATGCATATAATCGATTTAGAAGAGAAAAGTGGGTATGTAGAATGTCTAAGTTAATAGAAAAAAAATCAATTATATTAGATGTTGGGGCAGGTAGCTCCCCTTTTAAACACAATTTTAATCATTGCGTTTATTATTCTCATGATTTTGTACAACTAAATGACATGCAAATTCAAGACGGAGAAGGTTATTCGAAGATAGATTTTGTGTCTGATATACTCGATATCCCTGTTAATGATTCTTTTGCAGATGTTATTTTGTGTACAGAAGTGATTGAACATGTAAAATATCCAATAGCGGTTATTAAAGAATTCTCAAGAATTTTAAAACCTGGTGGAAAACTGTTATTAACTGCTCCACTTATATCAGGGCTACATCAGGAGCCATATCATTTTTATGGGGGATATACTAAATATTGGTATAATCAAATTTTGAATGAAAATGGTTTTTCTTTGGTTGAAATTGTTGAAAATGGTGATTTATTTCTTTCTTTTATGAGTTTTGGACTATCCATATATAAGTTTTTACTTGACAAGTTTTTTTCTGTCAGTAATTTACTGTATAAAATATTGTATTTGTTTTCATTAATTTTTTGTTTTGTTCCTTTTTTGATTTTATTGCCAATTTTTTCTTGGGGATTTTCATTATTAACAAAATCAAAAGAATTTACAGCTGGTTATCATGTCCTAGCCGTTAAAATTTAGTATGAATTATAAATTTTCAGTGTTAATGTCTGTTTATTTTAAAGACAATGCTGAACACTTAAGTATTTCTTTAGAATCAATCATTAACCAAACGTTATTGCCGAATGAAATTGTTATAGTAAAGGATGGCACTTTAACTTTTGCTCTAGAAGAAGTAATCGAGAAATTTATTAATTCAAATCCGTATCTATTTAAGATTATTTCATTACCTACAAATTCAGGTTTAGCCAATGCATTAAATAAAGGTTTGGAATTATGCACAAATGATATTATAGCAAGAATGGATGCAGATGATGTGTGTTTTATTGATCGTTTTAAAAAACAGATAGATTTTTTTTCTAAAAATGATGTAGATATTTTAGGTGGTCAAATACTAGAGTTTGGTGAAAGTATTAATGAAATTATTTCACAAAGAAAAGTTCCATTAGTTCATGAAGAGATTGTGAAATTTATGAAATATAGGAGCCCATTTTCTCACCCTACAATCATAATTAAGAAATCTGTTTATTTAGAATTAGGGGGATATGACACAGGAATTTTTCCCGAAGATTACATTTTCTTTGTAAAGGCTTACTTAAAAGGGTATAAGTTCGCTAATTTGGAAGATAACATCCTTTGGTACAGAATTGGTGGAGAGAATTCTAGTGCAATTAAACGAAGATGGGGATATTTATATGCAAAAAGTGAATTTATTCTTTATTTTAATTTTTTTAAGTTGGGCTTTTATAATTTAACATTTTTTATCAAAGTCATTTTAATTAAAATTCCTCTTCGTTTAATTCCATTTCCATTATTTAAGCTAATTTATTTTAAAGTGCTTCGATAATGTCAATTATCCTCTTTGGCGCAACAGGCTTTGTAGGTTCGCAACTGCAAAAAATATTATCACATTCGGAGTTTTATATCGTTGGCTTAACTATAAGAAATTCAGAATTTAAAAATTATTTTAACCGCAATACGAAAGCCATTATCCATCTCGCCGGTAAATCCCACGATCTAAAAAACGTATCAGACCCCCAAGAATACTATGAAGTAAATACTGAGCTCACGAAGAAAGTTTATGATGCCTTTTTAGCCTCCGAAGCCAAAGTATTCATCACACTAAGCTCAGTCAAAGCTGCGGCCGATCAGGTTGATGGAGAACTAACGGAAGAACACAATCCCGCACCTGTAACCCATTACGGAAAAAGCAAGTTGCTGGCCGAGCAATATATTTTTTCCAAACCAATACCAGAAGGCAAACTGGTTTATGTATTACGTCCCTGTATGATACATGGGCCTGGAAATAAAGGAAATCTAAACCTCTTATACAAACTTGCCAGTAAACAACTACCATGGCCTTTAGCCGCTTTCGAGAACAAGCGCTCCTTTTGTAGCATTGATAATCTGTGTTTCATCATCAAAGAATTGATAGAGCGGGAAGATATACCTTCAGGGATCTACAATGTAGCTGATGACGAACCTGTCTCCACTAAACAATTAATTCAATGGATAGCAGAGTCACAAGGAAAGAAACCAGTACTGCTTCCTATACCTAAGAGCTTTATTAAGACACTTACCAAAATAGGAGATAAGTTGAGACTACCTCTCAATTCAGAACGTTTACAAAAACTAACAGAAACTTATCTGGTAAGCAATAGAAAACTTAAACAAGCATTGGCTAAGCCACTGCCACTAACTGCTAAAGAAGGGTTCATGAAAACTTTTCAATCTTTTAATCAAACTCAATGACCCGCCTCATCGACATCGTATGTTCCCTAATTGGCTTAACACTCTTAAGTCCAATTATTCTGTTACTGCTCATTATCGGATATATTGATACCAGATCACCCATTTTTAAACAAGAAAGGGTAGGGCGAGATAAAAAACCATTCTATCTATTGAAGTTTCGTTCTATGCATGTAAACGCCCCATCTGTAGCAACTCATTTGGCTAGTGCATCGTCGATAACTTCTTTTGGTAGTTTCTTGCGAAAATCCAAGTTGGATGAATTGCCCCAGTTATGGAATGTTTTTGTGGGTGATATGAGTTTGGTTGGTCCACGTCCCAATTTGTTCAATCAAGTAGAATTAATTCAAGAGCGCGATTCCCGTGGAGTTTATTCTGTACGTCCAGGAATTACCGGTTTGGCGCAAATTAACAAGATTGACATGTCAACTCCCCAACTCTTGGCAGAAACTGATGTCAAGATGATTCATGAGTTAAATACCCTTGGTTATTTCAAGTACATCGTCTTTACCTTCTTTGGTAAGGGGTTTGGGGATAGAATTAAGAAAGATGCTGGTGAAGCAAAACCAGCAACCGGCTCTTAGTCTTTTAGAGAGAAGGTTTCAAACAATGTCGACACCTGCGGCATTGTGGGCAGCAGTAAGCTAAATATATTAGCTAGCA
>Ga0169931_10011016_pt1 | contig 12818 bp, 5 predicted proteins | sample Kivu_15m_20L_FD_129675 | JGI IMG/M metagenome (GOLD analysis project Ga0169931, IMG submission 129675) | Freshwater microbial communities from Lake Kivu, Western Province, Rwanda to study Microbial Dark Matter (Phase II) - Kivu_15m_20L... | ecosystem: Environmental > Aquatic > Freshwater > Lake ...
AGGTAGACAAGGGACACAGGGTATTCAAGGATCTCAAGGTACTCAAGGATCTCAAGGTATTCAAGGACAAAAAGGAACTCAGGGAGCTGACGCATCAGATATTGCTGCCCAAGGAACTCAAGGAATTCAAGGATCTCAAGGTATTCAAGGTAGACAAGGGACACAGGGTATTCAAGGCAGCGGATCCCAAGGTACTCAAGGAGTTCAAGGTCCATCTGGTACTGGATCGGCACTAACTGTCAAAGAAGTTGAAAGTAGATTTGGTGTAACTAATGTAACAGTATCTAATGTCAGTGAATTAAGATTTAATAAAGCTGGTGGATTTAATGTAGCAGATGAGACTGGTGGAGTTGCTTTTATTGACCTTGGAAGTACATTTAATCCTTGGTATGTTTATGGTGAAGATGTTCTTAAAGCATCTGGTGAAGAGCCAATTGAATTTGTCGCTGGCGCTGGTATTGCGATTACAACAAAATCTACAGCTTCAACTGGAATTGGAACAACATTTTCTAAAGCAATAACAATTACAGCAACGGGTGCGAGTTCTATTAATATTACTGGTACAAATCTTACAGATTCTACGACTTATATTCCGATTTTACCATCGTTATCAACTGGTAATCAGCAAGTCTATTTGGATGCTGGATTGTATTATGATGCCACATCTAATGTACTTTACACAAATACTTCAGGATCTACGGTTAGTGCTGATTCTGTAACGACATCTGAATTTTCTATTAGTGATTCCGCAAATGCGAGTGTCTATAAAACTAGAGCATATCAACAAACAAGTAGTGGGATAGGTTCTACAACAATTAATTTAGTTGGAGCATCTGGAACCCAACCAGGATCATGTGAACTTATTGTTAGTATTCATCCTCAAAATTACAGTCTTGGTGATCCTAATGATATGCAAATTACAAAATTACTAGTAGTTTTTGATGGTCAAAATAATATTTCTTTTATTGAATATGGAAGTTCTTATATCAATACTGCTTCTTCTTTAGCTAACTTTGATTTTGATGATTCTGGAAGTGGAAATACCTTAAGAATGATTATTAATCCAACTGGTGCCGGAACAACAACATCTTATAAGTATAAAGTTCAAATGACTTATGCGAATGGTTCCATATAAATAATTTATAATTAAAATAAAAACCAGTTCAGAGGGGAGTGTGGAACCTTGGCTGATTACGGAAATTTTCGCGTTAAGAATGGGCTGGATGTTGGCATTGGCGCAAGTATAATTGCTACATCTAGTGATAAGAATATTGGCGTAGGTAATACCCTTCCACAATATAAGTTAGACGTTGCTGGTGATATTAATTTTACTGGATCTTTATATCAAAATGGAACTGTCTTCTCTGGTGGTGGAGGTGGATCCGGAATTGGTACTCAATGGATTACAGGAAGCACTGGTATTCATACACTTTCCAATGTTGGTATCGGAACACTTGCTTCTCCATTTGAAGGAACTAAACTTCTTATTTCAAGCGGTTCTGATCAATTTGAATTTTTACCAGGTGCTGAATTACGTAAAAATCGAATAATTAATACTGATAGAATTACACCATACGGTTATATTGACCAAGAGACAATTGCTCGGTCTTTTTATTTTTCAATTAATAATCCTTCTGATAATACTTTAGTAATTACTAGTTCTAAAAGAGTTGGAATAGGGAGTCTAACACCAGTACAAAAATTAGATGTTATTGGTAATGGGTATTTTAGTGGATCTTTAACTGCATCTCAATTTATTGGTGATGGTTCTGGACTCACTGGTATTGTTGCTACAGGATCTGGAATAGTTATTAAAGATAGTGGTAGCAGTGTTGGAACTGCTTCAACAGTAGATTTTGGTGCTAATCTGAATGCTTCATTAAGCGGCGGGACTGTTACAGTTAATGTAGCTGGTATTGTATCTTCTATAACTGCTGGATCTGGTATTTCAGTTGATCAATCTACGGGCAATGTGACTATTACCGCTACAGGTGGCGGCAGCGGCGGTATAGGAACTGCTGGTGGTGATGGTGCAAATATTAGAAGTATTTCAGGTGCTCATTTAGTATCTTATGCGTCCCAAAGTGATTTCTCCAATTCAGCACTAAGCATTGCTGGTGTTGGTGCCTACAGACAAGTTGGAATTTTAACAGGATCCACTTCTATAGACTTAAATGATAATTTTGGCAACTCAGTAGCAGTGAGTGCTGATGGAAACACTATCGTTGTCGGAGCATACCAAGATGAAGTTAGTGGAACTTCTGATAATGGCGTCGTCTATGTTTTTGATCGCACAGGAAATTCATTCAATCAAGTAGGAATTTTAACTGGATCTCGTGCTGGAGATACTTCAGATCAATTTGGTTATTCTGTAGCAGTAAGTGCTGATGGTAAAACAATTATTGCTGGTTCTCCATTTGATGAAGGTTCTGGAGCTGCTAACTCAAGTGGAACTGCTTATGTTTTTGATAGGGTTGGAAATACATTTACACAGGTTGGAATATTAACAGGACTTTATGCTTCAACTGCTGGAGATAATTTTGGTTATTCTGTAGCAACAAGTGCCAATGGAAATACAATTGCGGTTGGTGCTTATCAAGATGAAACTGGAGCAACTTCTGACATTGGTGTTGTTTATGTTTTTGATAGAGTTGGAGATACTTTTACACGAGTTGGATCTTTAACTGGATCTTATGCTATAAATTCAAGTGATGGTTTTGGTAATTCATTGGTAGTAAGTACTGATGGTAAAACGATCATCGTTGGTGCTTATCAAGATGAAACCGGTGGAACATCCGATACTGGGGTTGTTTATATCTTTGAGCGTCAAGGAAATACATTTACTCAAGTTGCTTCTTTAACTGGTTCTAATTCTGGCGCGGCAGATCAATTTGGATATTCTGTAGCAGTAAGTGCTGATGGTAGAAAAATTATTGTTGGATCTCCCGAAGACGAAATAACAGGTCATGGATCTGGTTCTGGTATTGTATATGTTTTTGATCGTAAAGGCAATACAGTTACTCAAGTAGGAATATTAACAGGACTTTATGCTTCAACTGCTGGTGATAATTTTGGTAACTCAGTTGCGACAAGTGCCGATGGAAATACGATCGTTGTTGGTGCTTTAAATGATGAATCTCCATTATCAAGTAATTCTTCTGGTCTTGTTTATATTTTCAATCGTCAGGGAGACTCCTTTAGTACCGTAGGCATTATTACTGGATATTATTCTGGTGCTAGTAATGATAATTTTGGTCAATCAGTAGCAGTAAGTGCCGATGGAAAAACTGTCATTGTCGGTGCCTGGAATGATGAATATCCAGGAACTTCTTCTTCTTCTGGATCTGTTTATGTTTTTGATGAAGTTAAAGAAACTTATCTGTATTCTGGACCAACTGGCAATATTGGTATAGGAACATCAAATCCACAGTCTAAATTTGAAGTTTTTGGAAATTCTAGAGTAATTGGTAATTTAGATTTTACTGGAAATATATCGAAAAACGGAACAACACTCAATCTTTTAGGAATCAATACTGTAGGTACAACAACTTTAAATAATCTAAGTATTACTGGAGTCTCTACTTTTTCTGGTATAAGTACTTTCCAAAGTGATGCTTATGTTGGTGGAGTATTATATGCCAATTCTTTCTCAGTAGCTGGTGGAACAACTTTCGGTAACGATATTGTTACCAGAAATATTTCTGCTTCAGGACTCTCCACATTCTCCGGTATTTCTACGTTCCAAAGTCAAATTTATGTTAATGGTAATCTTAATTATACTGGCGATTTATATAAAAACGGACAAATAATCAATATACCAATCGGTATTAATACTTTAGGAGTTACAAGTTTTACTCACATTAATGCTTCGGGAATTATAACCGCAGCTCAATTTAATGGAAATGGAATTGGAGTTAGGAATGCTCAAGGAACACATTATGGAGATTATGCAGTTCTTAGTGAACATGCCTCTAGTGCCAACATGTTGGTTGGAATTTCTACTTATAGAAAAGTAGGTATATTTACAGGATCGGACCCATGTTTACCATTACAATTTGGATATTATGTAGAAACTAATATTGATGGTAGCATAGTTTATGCTTCTTCTCTTGAAGAGAATCCTGGTGGAAATACTTACGGTAATGTATTTGCTTTTGAAAGGGTTGGAATTGGGACATTTAAAAAGATAGCAAGGATAACCAAAAGAAATCGACATACTGGTGATGAGTTTGGAATAAGAATTGCATGTAGTGCTGATGGTCAAACGGTTGCTATTGCCTCTAAAAGTCATAATTCAGTTGTAGGATCTGGATATGTAAGTGTCCATGAACGTAGAGGAAATTCATATGTAAGATTACTTGAAGATGCTACTTCAACTGCTGGCAGTAGTTATTTTGGTAATGCTTTATGTATTAGTGGTGATAGTCAATTGGTTTATATTGGTGCTAGTGGTTATCCTGGTGGAGGTGGTGGCGAAGGATTAGTCAAAATTTATGAAAGATCTGGTGATACTTATAATGTTCTTCAAAGCATTAATTTTTCAGATCAATATGGAAATCCATTTAATTATGGTGTAGGAGCACAATTAGCTTCTAGTTATGATGGACAGACATTGTACATTGGAGCCACGAGTGCAAGTAATATCTATGGTAATACCGGTAATGGTTTAGTTTATGTATTTAATCGTATTGGTATTGGATCTACTTATGTTTTAAATGGCAATCTTCCATATATAGCAACTTCAAATGATGCATATGCCTATGCTATTGATAGTTTAAAATGTAGTGCAGATGGTAATATTGTTGTAGTATCAAGCATATATGATGATACTGGGGCATTAAGTAATAATGGAACAATATATTTCTATCAAAGAAATACTTCAATGTCACTTTCTTCCGAAGATTATAGAGGAGGAACTGAATCTTATACACTATTAGGTACAATTTCTGGACCAACAAGTAGTTCTAATTATGGTTCAAATATTAAATTAAGCTATGATGGAAGACTATGTGTCTTTACATCTTATAGTTCATCTTCACGTAGAAGAGTTCATGTAGTTCGAATTGATCATAATCCATTCCCATCTGTTGTAGAAATAGCAAATTGGACAATAGATGGATATGCTAGTATTAATGGTAGTTCTTATAATCTTGAATTTTTTGAATACGCACAATCATTATCTTTGAGTAAAGATGGAAAATTACTTTATATTGGAAGCACAGCGTTTCCGGTAGGCAATTCTACAGGTGCTGTTGAATTACGTGAATTAACATACTCTCCAAATTTATATGTACATCCATTAACTGGAAATATTGGTATTGGAACAACTAATTCCGAAACAGCGAAACTTAAAGTTTCTGGTACTGTTAATGCTACCGCATTTGTTGGTGATGGGTCAGGTTTAACAGGTGTTACTGCATCTGGATCTGGAGTAATAATTCGAGATGATGGATCTCTTGTTGGAACTGCGGCAACACTTGATTTTGGAACTAATGTAGCAGTATCCCCACTTTCTGCTGGTATTGTAACCATTACAGCAGCGGCTGGATTCAACACACTTGGTGAAACTAAATTCAATAGATTGTTTATTTCTGGTATTACAACCTTATCTTCATCATCTGGATCGGGTCTTCATATATCAACAAATACATTTAGAGTTTATGATGGTTTAGGTACAAGATATACAAATCTCCAAGCACCATCAAACTCTTCATATGGTGGATCCGATGCTATTGTTACTCTCCCATCAAAGACTGGAGAATTAATAGTCGGTAATACTTCGGGATCAATTTCTCAACATATTAATAGTACTGGCATTATTACCGCATCAAAATTTGATGCCTCACTTCCATCTTCTTTCTCTGGAGCAATTGTTAGTGGAATGCTAACAGCAATTAATGCCACATTTAGTGGAAATGTATCAGTTGCTCAGTCAGTAACCGCAGCTAGTTTCTATGGTGATGGTTCAACCTTAACTGGTGTTGTAGCAACTGGATCTGGTGTAGAAGTTAGAGATGATGGAACTATTGTTGGTACTGCTTCAACTCTTAATTTTGGGACGAATCTAACTGTTACTTTTTCTGAAGGGACAGCAACAATCGATGGTGGTGCTAATTCTGGTGTATTTAATATTCTAAATGTATCTGGAGTAGCATCTGCTGGTATCTTCCGTGGAGATGGTTCTGATTTAAGACATTTATCACAAACAAACCTATCAGCATATTCTGGTCGTAGCAAATTATCTAGTAATTCATTTGGTATTGTTGGATATGGCACTTATATCCAAGCTGGAATTTTTTCTGGATCTTCTACTATACCAATCGTTAACAGTGCTTTTGGAAATGATATCAAGTGTTCAGTTGATGGTAGATATTTGATTGTATCCACGGGGCACGACGGAATTCAATATAATTCATCTAGTTCACAATCCGTATCTCTCATAGAAAGATGTGGAAACAGTTTCTCAGCGATTGGAATTGTAACCGCTGGTCCATACAGAAGACACTCACAAGATTTTTTATGTTTTGGTCTTAAAGGATCTATTGATATAAGTGATGATGGTAAAACTTTCGTTGTCGGTGCTGCAAGTCATACGACTCCAGGAATGCAGTCACAAAGTGGAGCGGTATATGTATATGACCATGTTGGTCTTGGAACAACATCAGGAATAAAATCAGTCGGTATTATTACTTCTCCAAATAATTATGGTAGTGCTGAATTTGGAAGTACTTTAAAGTTATCCAATAATGGTAAAACTCTTTATGTTGGAGCAGCTGAAGATTTTGATGGTGGAAGGGTGTATGTTTTTGATCGCGTTGGAGATACATTTAATAATGTTGGAATTATTACAGGAGCTTATAGTGTTGGTGGTGGGTCAACTTCTGTTGATAAATTTGGACATGTTGTAACCGCAAGTAAAGATGGTAAAACAGTTGCTGTTTTAGCAGCAGAAAAAGCAAGAAATACAAATTCTAATCAAAATAATGCTATTCTCTACATTTTTAATCGTCTTCCAAATGATACATTTAGATTAGTTTCATCTATCCATTCTTTTGCATTTACCCCAGAAAGTGCGTTTATTTCTTATACAGAGAGGATGAGAGGTTCTAAATTATGTATGAGTGAAGATGGGAGTATCATTGTCCTAGGATCACCTATCAATGGTTATAAAGGAACCGCATTTGTTTATGGCAAAAATCAAAATACTAATACATACTCTTTAATTTCAAGTCTACCATTAACTGCTGCTCAATCTGCTAGTGATTCTCGATATTTTGGATTTTCTGTAGATTGCAGTCCAGATGGTGAATTGGTGTATATTACAGCTCCTAGAAAAAGAAATTCTTCAAATTACTTTGTTGGAGAAGTTGTTGTATATCAAAGAATTAATAATTCTTATGAAATTATATCAGAAGTTTCTGGATCACTCACTATTAATGAAAATGATTTCTTTGGATGGTCATTGGCAGTAAGTGGTGATAGTACTGATTTATATGTTGGTTCTTATTTAGATGAACTTTCTGGTTCTGCTACTGGATTGGTTTATGCTTATGAACTCTCTACAGAAACTCTTGTTTATACAAAAACAACTGGTGGAAAGATTGGCATAGGTGCGACAAATCCACAATATAAATTAGATGTTCTTGGTGATATTAATCTCACTGGAAATCTGTATAGATCTGGTGAAGTAATAGCATTGGGATCGGGTTCTGCTGGGGGAGGAGATTATACATCATTCTCAGTTTATTCATCACATAGTAAGACATCAGATTCATCTTCAAGTATTTCTGGTATTGAAACATATAGGCAAGTAGGAATTCTTACTGGGAGACGAGATATTAGTCAGAGTAATGAAGAATTTGGCAAAAGTGTATCAGTAAGCGCCGATGGATCAACAATTATAGTTGGTGCGCCAGGACAAGAACTATCTGGATACAACACCGATGCTGGTCTTGCTTATGTTTTTGATCGTGATGGTGGCAACAGATTTAGACAAGTTGGAATTTTAACAGCTGGTAATTATGGTAGTGATAACGCAGGAAGAGTGGTAAAAATAAGTAATGATGGTTTACTTGCTCTGGTAGGTACAGCTAATCAACCTCTTAGTGGACCTAATATTGATGCGTTTTCTGGTTCTGCTAGATTATACAAGAGAACTGATAAAAAAACCTCTTCTACTTTTAATCTAGTCGGAATATTTACAGGAGCTTTTGATAGTTATGATCAAATGGGTACCTCATTATCAATGAGTGCCGATGGTAAAGTAGTTGTTATTGGGGCTATAAATGATGAAGTACAATCAGGAATAGGAGTTCAAAATACAGGTACTGTTTTTGTATTTGATGTTAATGATACTATTTTTACAAGAGTTGGAATATTAACATCTGGCACTGTAGCAGAAGCATCAGATGCGTTTGGTCATTCTGTAGCAATAAATCGTGATGGTAAAACAATAGCTGTTGGATCACCCTATGGATCAAGACTCGCAGGTGGAGACACTGGTATTGTTCATATTTATGATAGAATTGCAGATTCGTATGTTCATGTTGGAATTCTTACTCATACTTATTTGAGTCATGGAGATCGCTTTGGTGAATCACTTGCGATAAGTGCTGATGGAAATACAGTTATTGTTGGGGCGTCAAATGAATATTTCTATGGATCTTCTAGTATTGGTGCTGCTTTTGTTTTTGATCGATATAATGTTGGAGTTGGTACAACATCAACAACTAACTTCAATTTAGTTGGAATTTTAACAGGAAGTTATGCTTGGAATCCTGCAGATCTGTTTGGTTTTGCTGTTGATTGTAGTGCTGATGGGAATACAATTATTGTTGGTGCTCATCAAGATGAATCTTATGATGAGGGCGGTGGATCTAATAATTCAGCAGGTATTGTTTACATTTTTAATAGACAGGGAAATAATTTCAAAGAAGTTGGTATTTTAACAGCATTTTATGATGCTGGACAAACCTATAATGAAGATAACTTAGGTTATTCAATCTCGATAAGTGCAGATGGTAAAACTATAGCTGCTGGTGCCATCAAGGAATTCAATGATATTACTAATACATTTGATTATAAAGGAGCTGTTTACGTATATGATCAAGTTAGAGAAACATATTTGTATTCTGGTCCATCAGGAAATATTGGTATTGGATCAGAAATTCCAAATTATAAGTTAGATGTTGCAGGAGATATTAATTTTACTGGATCTTTATATCAAAATGGCACTGTTTTCTCTGGCGGCGGTGGTGGGAGTGTTGGTGCTGGAGGAACTTGGGAAGTAACTTCAGTTGGAATTCATACTCTTAAAAATGTTGGTATACGTACAACAAATCCAACCAGCGCACTTACAGTTTCTGGAGATGGATTATTTACTGGAGTAGTTACATCCACTACATTTAATGGTCAAATTAACCAAACCTCTGGAGTTTCTACTTTTGTATCAGTTCTTTCTTCTGGAATTCGTGTTACTGGTGTTGCTACTGCGACACGAGGATTCTCTGGTAATTTAACTGGAAATGTAAATGCTACTGGTATTTCTACTTTCCTTAATAGAGTAGATGTTAAAAACGATGATTCTTCTCCAAGTAGAATTGATTTCTATACAGAAACTGGAGGAACCCGTTATACTAGAGTTCAATCAGCAACTCATGCAAGTTATTCGAGCAATCTTACAGTTACATTACCGTCAGTAAGTGGAAGATTAATAGTTGGTGACACAGCAACTACTATTTCTAATAACATTAATAGTGCTGGTATTATCACTGCATCTTCATTTAGTGGTAAAGATAACAATTTATTTACTGAATGGACTCTTGGGGCAAGTGGCAATAGTGATTATACTTTTACTGGACCTGGTTTTTCTGGAAGTGAACTTGATCCAACTCTTTATTTGATTAGAGGTAGAAAATATAAGTTCACTAATACAATGGGCGCACACCCATTTAGAATTCAAAGCACTGTAAACGGATCCACAGGAACTCAATATAATGATGGAATTACAAATAATGATGTTTCGAATGGGACATTAACATGGGAAGTTAGATTTAATACCCCTTCTACTTTATATTACCAATGTACCTCACACGGATCGATGGGTGGGGTAATTTATATCCTTAATGCTACTAACTTAGATTCTTTAATAGTTTCTGGTGTATCTACTTTTTCCGGAATTACTACAGTTACTGGACCAACACTATTTGCTAAGCAGTTAAATGTAACTGGTGTTATAACAGCATCTAAATTTGTTGGTGATGGTTCGGGTCTGACTGGAGTTGTTGCCACAGGATCTGGAATCGTATTCCAAGATGAGGGGTCTAGTATAGGAACAGCAGCAACTGTCAATTTTGTTGGTGATAATGTTTCAGCTAGTATTTCTGATGGTACTGCAACAATTACAATTTCTGGAGGCGGTGGTGGAGGATCTCAGGGTATTCAGGGTATTCAGGGTAGACAAGGAATTCAAGGTGCTAGTATCCAAGGTGCTACTGGAGCTCAAGGCGCTCCAGGCGGAGGAGGTGGAGGGGAAAGTTCTCAGGGATTACAAGGTGTTCAAGGTATAACGGGTGCTGGAATTCAAGGTTCTCAAGGTATTTCTGGATCTTTTGTTGGACAAGGTATTCAAGGTATACAAGGTTTAGCAGGTAGTGGTGGTCTTTCAGAATCTTTAGCAATCGCTTATTCTATCGCATTGTGACTTGACTTTTATTTAAAAAAAACATATAATGTAAAAGTCTTCAACATCCTTGTAACTTTGGGAATGAAGACCACTTCTCTGTGGTGGGAGAGGTGAGTAGGTGGTTAATGAGGAGGGTTGCTGTACCCTCCTTTTTTCTTATAAATTATTAAAAGTATTTAAAAAAATAACTATGAATTTTACAGTTTATTCGAAAGAAGGATGTCCTTATTGTGATAAAGTAAAAAAAGTTTTGGAGTTGACAAAACTTCAGTACGTAGTTTATACTTTAGAGCAAGACTTTACTAGAGAAGAGTTCTATGCTGAATTTGGTGAAGGATCTACATTCCCACAAGTTGTTTGTAACGATAGAAAAATAGGAGGGTCAGTTGACACGATCAAATTCCTCAAAGAACAACAACTCGTTTGAGAGTAACATAAATAAAAAAGAAATCCGTATTAATCGCGGTATTGAACTCATTCTTAATGGAGGAAAAAGAAAGCAAACTCAACCGTTCCATATTATCTTTGAGAAGATAGTTTGCTTTCTAAATCGGGAAGTTACTATCTATTTTGAATTTTCCTTTAAGTCAAGGAAGAAAAAAGTAGTTTCCCGAGGTAAAAGAAATGTTAGCAGTTAGTTTAGTTTTCGGTTCCTTTCTAACCTTATTGTTTCTTATAGTGGGAGTAATGTTTGGTTGGGCGGCAAGAGAATACATGATGAACTATCGGGAAATTCCAAGACCTCACCCCGAAATGTTCGATAACCAGGGAAACCTGATTCCAGATGAGGTGATCGCATTTAACTTTGAAAACTATCATGACTACGAAGACATCGACGACGAAGAGTAGAGTAAAAGCAACTACGCCTAAAAAAACGACAACCCCTAAGGCAGAAGTAGATATTCCAGATCTTCCTACTAATCCTTTTGTTTTTGAAATTTTAAATATTGTCTCTTCACAAAAGACTAATATTAAAAAAGTAGAAGCACTTAAAAAATTTGAACATCCTTCACTTAAAACTGTTTTTATTTGGAATTTTGATGAAACCGTAGTTTCATTACTTCCTCCAGGAGAGGTTCCATATGCTGCTACTAATGAGCAGAATTCTTTTAGTGGGACTCTTTCAGATAAAATTGATGATGCTGTTTCAAAAATGGTAGAATTGGGATCCAATTCTCTTGGTTCTCAAGATCAGGGAAAATCTTCAATACGTAAAGAGTATACTAAATTTTATAATTTTGTAAAGGGTGGTAATGACAGTTTGACATCTCTTCGTAGAGAAACTATGTTTATCAATATTCTTCAAGGACTTCATCCACTTGAAGCTGAAATTGTTTGTTTAATCAAAGATAAAAATCTTCAAAAAAAATATAAAATTACAAAAGAAATTGTTTCTGAAGCATATCCAGATATTCGCTGGGGCAATCGTTCATGAGTAATGAATTGATTGAAAGTATTCAAAATACAGAGAAGCATATGGATCATTGGACACCAGTAGAAAAAGAAACTTGTAAGTCACGTTACGGTTGTGACATTTTGGTGGAAAATGGTTCATATACTGATGTTTGTACTAAAGAAGCACCTAATGATGCCTATATTATCAAATATTTTGTAGAAGATAAGATTTGTTTTGACTTGACAAGAGGTACGAGATCTAAATTATTTGATATGTATTGGGATAAGTTTCGTGAGAATTTAAAGCACATTGACTTTGGATACGGCAGGATTAATCCAAGACTCTGGGGTTATCAATCACCCAAAATCAAAAAGAGAAAGTAATTTCCCAGATTGGGGGAAAAATTCCCGGCAAAATTTTCTTACGTGAAGGTTTTTTAAAATTGTATCAGGAAATACACACAAAACTTCCTATATACTATGAATAGGGGTATAATAATCCCCTAACGTTCATCCTATGACTAAAGCACTTTTGCTTTTAGCATGGGTTCCACTTCTTTCTGTTGCTTCACCACAACCTAAGACTGTATTTCCAGTTTCAATAAGTTGTGATGCAGCGTGGGAACTAATGGACATCGTTAAAAACGACGATGTAGTTCATCAAAGAATAGAAGACCGACTCTTATTAGAACTCCGAAAGGATGTTGTGACAAGGTGTTAACCCAATAGGACGGAAGTA
>Ga0169931_10011017_pt1 | contig 12816 bp, 9 predicted proteins | sample Kivu_15m_20L_FD_129675 | JGI IMG/M metagenome (GOLD analysis project Ga0169931, IMG submission 129675) | Freshwater microbial communities from Lake Kivu, Western Province, Rwanda to study Microbial Dark Matter (Phase II) - Kivu_15m_20L... | ecosystem: Environmental > Aquatic > Freshwater > Lake ...
CTCAAGATGCAGAAAGACCGTTCGCGTGCTGCTGCATCGGTTGAGGCCAGCGACTGGATTGAGCTTTTCGACGACGATGAACAGGAATTTGTAGGCTACGATTTTCTCGAAGCTCAGGTGCGCATCGTGCGTTACCGCGAAATTCAGCACAAAGGCAAAAAGCAGTATCAGTTGGTGCTCAACATCACGCCTTTTTATGCCGAAAGCGGCGGCCAGGTGGGCGATACCGGCTGGCTGATTGGCAGCAATGAAACCATCGCGATTACCGATACCCGCAAAGAGCATGGGCAGTTCGTGCATTTTAGCGACCGGCTTCCGTCTGATGTAAACGAGTCGTTCAAGGCTGAGGTAAATGGAAAATTACGCATAGCTACGATGCGCAACCATACTGCCACGCATTTGCTGCATGCCGCTTTGCGCAACGTTTTGGGCACACACGTAGAGCAAAAAGGCTCGCTCGTAAACGACGAGTACTTGCGTTTCGACTTTTCGCATTTCAGTAAGGTGAGCGATGAGGAATTGCAGCAGATTGAGCAGATTGTAAATGCTCGAATTCTCGACAATATACAGCGCCATGTGGCCGTAATGCCGCTCGACGAAGCGCGCGATTTGGGTGCTATGGCCTTGTTCGGTGAGAAATATGCCGACATGGTGCGCGTAGTAAGTTTCGATCCTGAATATTCGGTGGAATTATGCGGAGGCACGCACGTTCCGGCAACGGGTACCATCGGATTGTTCCGCATTACCTCCGAAGGGGCAGTTGCGGCCGGTATTCGCAGGATTGAAGCCATTACGGGCGAAGCGGCCTTAGACTTGGTGCGCAGCGAACGTGAATTACTGGCTTCGATTAATGGGATGTTTCACGGAGCTAAAGATCCGATGAAAGCCTTGCAGCAATTGATGGATGAGAAGCAGTCCCTGGAAAAGAAGATGGAGCAGATACAGCGCGAAAAAGCAGGCGAGCTGCACCGTTCGCTCGAAGCGGCCATCGAAACACATGCAAACGGCAAGCGTCTCATTGCCGAAATTGATCTCGAAGTACCCGATTTGGTGAAGAACATTGCCTTCGACTTAAAGGCGCGTCATCCCGAACTATTACTTGTTTTGGGACATATGAACGGCGAAAAACCTATGATTACCGTAGCGCTTGGTGATACTGTGCTTGCAGGCGGACTTAATGCAGGAAATATTGTACGTGAATTGGCGAAAGAAATCAACGGCGGTGGGGGAGGACAGCCTTTCTATGCTACCGCTGGCGGGTCGAATGCGGCTGGATTAAAGGCAGCGTTGGAGAAAGCAAGGACTTATTAAGTGTGGCAAACCATAGTAATTAATGATCGCGCCGTAATAATTGACATTAATTTAAGATTTGCATCAGATTAAAGAAACATGAAATTAACATTCAGTTAACATTGAATATGCTTTTGATTAATAGAACAACACTTCCTTTGTTCGAATAGTTGATAGTATGGGTTTAAATAATATCTTATCCTTTCTGGTTCCGAAAAACGACAAGTTTTTAACCTTGTTTGCCGAAGATACCGCTAATCTTGTGGAGCAGGCCCGGTGTTTCAACCAACTTTTCAGTGCCACGCATCCCGAAGAAATTCAGCGTATTATCGAAAAAGTGAAGGATTATGAGCACAAGGGTGATGAAATAACGCACAGAATTTTCCTGGAGTTATCGGCCAATTTCATTACGCCCATCGACCGCGAAGACATTCATGCTTTGGCAGCCAGTATCGATGATATTGCCGATTACATTAACGGCTCGGCATCGCGTATTCACCTTTACAACGTAACGGAGTTCACAGAGCCGATGCGTAAGTTGAGTGAAATAATCATCAAGCAGGCCGAAGAAATACACGCTGCAATTCGAAATTTAAAAGGCTCGAAGAATCAAGTAAAAATGCGCGAGCATATTGTAAAAATAAACTCGCTTGAAAACGAGGCCGACCATATTTTCGATAATGCCATAGCAGCTCTCTTCGTTGGAGAAGCCGATACAAAGCGACTGATAAAGGCTAAGGAAGTGTTAAGCGCTCTTGAAACCGCTACCGATAAATGCGAAGATGTGAGCCACGTGTTGGAGTCGATTTTGGTAAAAATTTCATAATCCAATACGCTGGGGCTGATGGATTTTCCGGTATTTCTGATAGTAATTATTGCGCTTGCGTTGATTTTTGATTTCATCAACGGATTTCATGATGCGGCTAATTCCATTGCTACGGTAGTTTCTACGAAAGTGCTTACTCCGTTTCAGGCGGTTGTATGGGCTGCGTTTTTCAATTTTTTGGCGTTCTTCATCTTTAAGGATCATAGTGTAGCCAATACTATTTCGAAAACGGTTCAGGATCAGTTTACCAGCCCCGAAATGCATCCCCTGCCCATGATTTTTGCTGGACTACTTTCTGCAATCGTATGGAATTTATTGACGTGGTGGTATGGCATTCCTTCATCTTCTTCGCACACACTCATTGGTGGTTTCGCCGGAGCATTTCTCGCTGCATTTGGCTGGGAAGCTATCCGCTTCGGTGTTGTAACGGCAACAGTAATTTTCATTTTCGTGGCTCCCATCGCCGGGATGCTGATGGCCTACCTCATTTCGATTTGGTTTTTGAACTCATTCCGAAAAGGGCCCTGGATGAAATTACTTTCCATCGGAATCATTATTGGCGTTGTTTGGGCTGTTTCGAATGTACTGGAATTCAAAAAAGATTTCAACGGCGGGTCCGCTTACACGCTGCAATTCGAGCAAGCGGTTAATAAAGACGAGTTGAAGAAGGCGTTCACCTTCAAGGAAAACGATAAGGAATTTGCACCGGTCGTAAAAGCCGGGAAAGACAGTTTGGGAAATGCCGATGAGACCAAAACCATTTGGGTGGTACGCACGGCATACATGAAGAAAAAAGGCGAAACAACACCCAACGAATCGCTGAATAATTTAATGCTCCAAAATGCCCCACAATCGGCTGCAATTGCAGAGGTACATCGCATTACCGAGGCGAGCAGAGAGAACGAACGCTTTGACGATTCGCACCTCAAAGCCGATTTCGAAGCCTACTGGTTGCGCGTTATTTTTCATGGGAGCAACTTCAAGTGGATTTTATTGGGATTTATAGTGGTGGTGATGGCCATTGCGACACTCTTTCTTAGTTCGTTGAATAATTACAAGGCCAACCGCTTGTTTCGTAAACTGCAATTGTTCTCCTCTGCCGCATTCAGCATTGGTCACGGTGGTAATGATGCGCAAAAGGTAATGGGCATCATTTCAGTTGCACTCATAGCAAATGGCAATATGACCAGCATGAAGGACATGCCCGACTGGGTGCCGCTTTCGTGCTACGCAGCTATTGCGCTCGGAACGATGAGTGGCGGCTGGAAGATTGTAAAAACCATGGGGAACAAGATTACCAAAGTAACGCCATTCGAGGGCGTGGCCGCCGAAACAGCCGGTGCCGTTACCTTGTTCTTCACCGAAGGCTTGAAATTCCCTTGGAAAATGGGCGATGAAGTCATTAAAGGTATTCCCGTGAGTACAACACACACGATCACAGGTTCTATCATTGGTGTGGGTATCACCAAACGCATCTCGGCCGTAAAATGGGGCGTTACAGGCAAATTGCTGGTGGCTTGGATCATTACCATTCCGATTTCGGCGCTTATGGGAGCTTTGTTTTACTGGCTCTGCGTGTTATTGGGCTTGTAAGCAGATACTTTACGAGTAAGGATAACTATTCTTCCACATCTTGAGCAAGGAAGCCCGGTATTCACGTTCACGCGCATTCTCTGATGGCGTATAGAAAATTTTTCCCCGAATTTCCTCGGGTAAAAAATCCTGTTCAACAAAATTACCTTCATGATGGTGCGCGTATTTATATTCGGCACCATACCCCAGATCTTTCATCAATCCGGTTGGCGCATTTCGTAAATGCAGCGGAACCGGCATATCGCCCGTTTGCTTAACGAATTCAATGGCTCCCCGAATTCCGGTGTAAGAAGAGTTGCTCTTCGGCGAGCAGGCCAGATAAATTGCCGTTTCGCCCAAAACAAGGTCGCATTCGGGGTATCCGATTACAGAAACTGCCTGGAAACACGATGTGGCGAGCATTAATGCATTGGGATTTGCCAGACCGATGTCTTCCGAAGCCAGCAATACCATTCTTCGCGCAATAAATTTCGGATCTTCACCTCCAACAATCATACGGGCAAGGTAATAGAGTGCTGCATTGGGATCTGATCCGCGCACACTTTTTATGAATGCTGAAATTATGTCATAATGTTGCTCACCATTTTTATCATACAAGGCAAGGTTGTGCTGAAGCACCTGTTTTACCGAATCATTCGTAAGGTTTACAATTTCTGTTTCGGATGCACTTACGGTCAGCTCAAAAAGGTTCAGCAATTTACGCGCATCGCCACCCGAGTATCGAAATAAGGCATCCGTTTCGATCAATTCGATTGTTCTGAATTGGAAATAACGATCTTCTCGCATGGCGTGCTCCAGTAAACCGCGTAGGTCATCGCTCGTGAGCGGATTTAGCGTATACACCTGGCATCTCGAAATCAGGGCGGGAATAACTTCAAAAGATGGATTTTCGGTTGTAGCCCCAATTAAGGTAATAATTCCCTTTTCGACAGCACCCAACAGCGAATCTTGCTGCGACTTGGAGAAGCGGTGGATTTCATCGATAAACAAAATGGGTTTTTTAAGTAAACCACCTTGCTTGGAGGCCGATTCAATGACATCGCGCACTTCTTTTACGCCCGATGCAATGGCCGATAAGCTGTAAAAAGGCGCATCGGTTTGTTTGGCGATTAAATATGCAAGCGATGTTTTGCCAACACCCGGAGGTCCCCAAAAAAGCATGGATGGAATCTGAAGGTTATGCTCTAAGATTTTACGCAGAACGCCATTGGCACCAAGCAGATGCTGTTGGCCCACATACGCATCGAGGCTATGTGGACGCATTCGTTCTGCAAGTGGCTCATTCGGTATCATCGTATAAGAGTTACTCCCGAGGGCTTTTTGTGTTTCCAGCGCTTATGCGTCCAAAGCCAGTACGATGGCTCCTTGTGGATCACATTTTCCAAAATGCCGGAATGTTTTTTACTTATTTGTCCTTCCGTTGTATTGGTTGAATCGATGCAAACTTCCTCATAGTTCAGCGTGTAATAGCCTCGCTTTACCTTCGTAATTTTGCCGAAAACAACGCCCAGGTTGTATTGTCTTGCGTAGCGATCGGTGCCTGTAGCCACAGCAGTTTCTTGGTTAAGAAATTCAATCCAGTGAGCGCGATCGGGTTTCGCCGGACTTTGATCAACGATGAATCCCCAGATGCAGGTTTCGTTTTGGAGTTGCTCCATTTTTTCGGACAGGTCTTTAACAGAAACCAACCGAACTCCGAATCGACTTCGACTTCGCACCATCGATGCATTAAATACTTTATTCTTCAGGGGCAGGTATAAACCATATGCCGGATACTTTACCTGCAGCGCAAGCGACATGGCAGCCCATTCCCAGTTTCCGTAATGCCCTGTTACAGCAATTAATGATTTGCCCGAACGGAGATGTTTATCGAGCAAATCGGCATTTTCAATTTTCATGCGTTTAAGCAATTCCTTTTTTGAAATGCTAAACGACTTGATGGTTTCAACTAAAACATCTCCAACATGACGATAAAATTGTTTTTCAATTTGCAATAATCTTTCATCAGATACATCAGGTAATCCGGCTTTCAGGTTTTTTCTCGTAACCTGAACCCGGTATTTGAATAGCTTGTAAATTATCAGATAGCTTAAATCCGAAATTCTATACAGAAGCCAACATGGCAAGAGTGATAACACGTAAATAATTCCGAGAATCAAATAATGCAGAATAAACATGGTTCAACACACTTTATTTGCAGTAGAACTTCATCAAGTCGTATGCTTCGAAATATCCTTTTTCGGCCGATTTTTGAAGATCTTTGCATGCAACATCCCGATCACCATTCAGATAATGCACAACGCCTAATTTATAATGGTATTTACCTTCGTCAGGATTTTTAGCGATGGCTATGGTAAAGTCGTTAATTGCACTCGGATAATCGCTGGTCATAAAAAAACTATTACCTCGCTCGAAATAATATAAATCTTCGTTTGGCTCAACGGCAATGGCATCATTAAAATCGACAATTGCCGCAATATGGTTATTCAGTCCACCTTTTGCCACACCACGATAATAATAGGCTTTTGCAATTAATGGATTGTTCTTCGTAACCACATTACAGTCTTCGATTGTTTTCTTATAATTTTTGATTTTAAGGTTACACAAACTGCGGTATAGGTATGCATCCCAGTTCGAAGGATTCAGGCGAATCACTTCATCAAAATTGCTCAAGGCCTGATTGTATTCTTCTTTGAGTGTCTGCGAAAGTGCAAGTCGAAATAGGTTTTGTTCAGTGTTCTGACTATATGCAGGCAGTTTCAAGCTAATAAGCAGCAATAGTCCGATCGTACTTTTCAGCGTCATTTGGGTTGAATGATTGCAGATGGCTTCATGGTTCTTCCCGGTGAATCTTTACCGCAATATTTGGTGATGTACTCGTTTGATTGTTGTAGTCCCAGTTTTCTGCTTTGTTCGAAATCTGAGCATGCCTTATCGCGCTCATTCGATAATAAATAACACTGGCCGCGGGCAAATAGCGCTTCGGTGTAATCGGGCTTGAGGTGTAAGGCCTTATTAAAAAGATCAATGGCCTCTTCGAAATTCTGTTCGCCTGCTTTTTTTACACCATCATTGAAATAGGTACTGTAAACGATTGCATCATCCTGCCCCTTTACGGTCAAAATGCCTGCAAACAGAATTATACTGACTATTAAACCTGCGATTTTCATTCTACACAATATGAATTATAATTGTTTTCGGCCTCCTGATTTCCCAACGACATTGCCTTTTTCCAATCGGCACACGCTCCCTTTTTGTTTCCCGATAAATATTTAGCCGAGCCTCTGTAACCAAGCGCCTCCTCATGATTGGGATTCAATTCGAGGCATTTGTTGAAATCATCGATGGCTTCTTTATCCTTCTCGACGCCCCCGCGCGCAACAGCTCTAAAATAATATGCATCGGCGAGTTTCGGATTGAGTTCGATGGCTTTATTGCAATCTTTAATCGTAAACTTGAAATTCTCGGCCTCGTAACTCAATTCGGCCCGACTCAAATACGCTTCCGCATAATTGGGGTTTAAATCAATCGCTGCATTGAAATCCTTCATAGCCAAATCTGAGTTTCCGAAATCGACATACGACAAACCTCTGTTGTGGAAGAATTCTGCGTTTTTGTTATCGATGCGAATCGCTTTGTCGAACGATGCAATAGACTCCTTTGGTTGTCCAAGAAGGGCGAGTGTTGTGCCTTCATAAAAATACAATTCTGCCGTGGCCAGCTTCAATGAATCTGCTTTTTTGAAATCCTTCAAAGCCTTTGAAGCATCTTTCATGGCAAGATAGGCTCTTCCGCGAATAAAATAATTTTCGGCAAGGTCTGCATCGCTTTTTACCAAGCTTTCGGCTTTTCCCAAAGCAAGTGCGGCTTCTCCACCATCGATTAATGCGAAAATGGCTTTGGCTTCTTGTGATTGGGCTGTGAACTCATTGCTAAGTAACAAAAAGCAAATAAGTACTAAGAAAATTCTGTTCATGTTATTCTACGCTTAAATTTTTGCAAGTTATACAATTCATTTTATTATGATGCTGAAACGTTTTGCCTCCGCTTTTTTTCGCGTGTAAGCAAATCGAGTTCGCGGCTCGTTTGTCCGGCTACGGATGTATTTTCCTCTGCTCTGCGGATGAGATACGGTAAAACTTCCTTAATAGGTCCATACGGAACATATTTCACTACATTGAACCCTGCGGCAGCCAGGTTAAAACTGATATGGTCGCTCATGCCAAGCAACTGTGAAAAATAGATGCGCTGATCGTTTGCCTTGATGCCTTTATCTTGCATCTGTTTCACCAGAAAGTCTGAGCTCGTTTCGTTATGGGTGCCGGCGCACACAGCACAATGTGCAATATTGTGTGTAATTACCTGTATTGCTTCATTATAATCAGCGTCGGTTGCTTGCTTATTGGGTTGAATGGGATCAGCATACTGCAATTCAGCCGCCCGCTTACGTTCTTTCTCCATGTATGCGCCTCGAACCAATTTTATGCCGGCGCAGAAATGTTGCGATTTTGCTGTTTCGATAAGCGCTTTCAGTTTTTCGAGTCTGTCGTGACGATACATCTGAAATGTATTGTAAACTACAGCGCGTTCCCGGTTGTATTTCAGCATCATCTCCAACATGAGTTCATCCATAACAGGCTGAATCCACGATTCTTCGGCATCCATCATAATGCGCGTACCATCATCGAAGGCCTTCTTGCACAGGCGTTCGACGCGATGGCGCACATGCGTATATTCGTGTTGCTCGGCTTCCGACAGTGTTGCTCCATTGCTAACTTTTTCGAGCAGCGCAAAGCGAGCCAAACCGGTTAACTTAAATACGCAAAATGGCACGTTATCATCGAGCAAGGCGCGGTTTTGCGTAGCCTCAATTTCGTCGCAGGTATGATCAAAATCGGCTTCCGATTCTTTGCCCTCAACTGAATAATCGAGGATTGTTCCAACATGATAAGCTGCGAGGTGCGCTATGGTTTTTTCGCAGGTACGAATGTTCGTTCCTCCGCAAAAATGAGCGTAAATGGTTTCCTGTATAAGCCAGCGTGTTAAACCGATTCTAGCGGCAAGTCCGGCAAATGGTTTCGACAAGGCCACCAATCTGTTATTTCCGATGAATTTAAACAACCACAAGGCTTTGCGCAATTCGCTGTTCGATTTGTGTTTAAATGCCGTTTCGGTATTGTCGAATGAAATCATGTTTCGCTTAAGGCTTCAAAATTAATCATATTTGTTTCAATTCTTGGTTGAACCCTTAGCAGTTGACAATTGTTCAAAATTTAATTTGCGCAATTTCCCTGCTTTCATCGCAATAGTAAATGATACGAATAAGGTTGTACATCCCCCGAAAACAACCGATGGTATCAGTCCGAATAGTTTCGCAGCAAGTCCCGATTCGAAGGCTCCTATTTCGTTCGATGAACCAATAAAAACAGAATTTACCGACGATACCCTGCCGCGCATCTCATCGGGTGTATATAGTTGTACAATCATCGACCGGATGAGAACCGAAACGGCGTCAAAAGCGCCCGAGAAAAGCAACAAGGCAAACGAGAGCCAGTAGCTCTCTGAAAGTGCAAAGGCAATCATACACGCGCCAAACAAAGCAACCGAGGTAAATAACTTAATTCCGGTTTGGTGTATCGGTGGACGACGCGCAAGTATAACCGAGACAACCACAGCTCCGATAGAAGGCGCGGCGCGTAACCAGCCCAAAGCTTCAGGACCCGAATGCAAAATCTGGTCATTGAACAAGGGCAATAGCGCAACTGCTCCTCCGAATAAAACGGCAAATAAATCGAGCGTTAAGGCGGGCAGAATAATTTGGTGCTTCCCAACAAATTCAATTCCGCTGCGTAGCGAAATGTAAAGCGATTCTTTTCTAGGGTTCGGACTTGCTTTAACCGCAATGGTTCCGAAGAGCAGAAGCGCCAAACCGGTTAAGGCGAGTGCGGTTGAGAACGCATAATGAACGCCACAATAGCCGTATAAAAGTCCCCCAAGCGCCGGTCCGGCGACCGAAGCCGTTTGCCAGAAACCGGTATTCCATGCGATGCCTTGCGGAACGAGTTCGCGCTTCACTAAAGTTGGAATCATGGATTGCAGCGATGGTCCTCCGGTGGCTCGCGCAATTCCGGTAAGTGCAATCAAGCAATACAGTTGGGTGAGTGAAATATTTTCGGGCGAAAAACTGAAATATGCGAGGATTAAAGAGCACAAGGCAAACAGGGCAGTTGAAAGCAGAATCATCCGCTTGCGTGGAAAGATATCTGCCCAGTAACCGCCTGGAAGTATAAACAACATAAACGTGGCCGCTTCGGCAAGACCGGTTAACCCCAAGGCCATGGCATCTTTGCTTCGCTCATACACAAGCAGGCTTAGGCTTACAGCCTGAATTTGAACAGCCAGCGTTAGAGAGAAACGGCCAAACAGAAATGCAGTGAATGAATTTAATTGAAAGACCTCAACCCCCTTCATTTAAAATTTGGTAGCTTTTTTCTGTGAAATTGATGCGTGCAAAGCTATACGCAATCTTGAATCTTGCTTGACATTTTTGAAGACTAATTTTGTATCTTGCCAATTAAATCTCAAAAACCAAAATTCATGAGACATTTACGTTTACTTGCATTAGCAGGATTGTTGAGTAATCTGGCGTTTGGCCAGCAATTGGAGCCCGGTAGTTTAGTTCCGGCAAAGCAAGGAAATGTGCCCGCTTTTGCTCGTTTCGAAAAGGGCAGCGAACCCACTATTGAGGAGTTCGAACGTTGGATGCAGCGCACGTATTTTCAGGACGGACGCATTTCATTAAACTTGCTTTCGAAGGAGAACGATCAGTTGGGCGAAACGCATTATCGCTACCAGCAAACCGCAAATAAGCTTCCGGTTATCGGAACCATGTTCTTGGTGCATACTAAAAACGAACACGTTTACGGCTTTAACGGCGAGGTTGTTGAAGCAGAATTTACACCTGCTGTGGCGTCGGTATCGGGCGAAAACGCATTGGATGCCGCGGTTAAATTCATTGGGGCCAAAACCTACAAATGGCAACTACCCGAGGAAGAAGAACACCTAAAAAAGGAACAGAACGATCCATTGGCCACCTATTTACCAAAAGCCGAATTGTGCTATTACAAGCCGTTCAAGGGCGCTTACGTTTTGGCGTATCGCTTGGATGTTTATGCACATGAGCCCGTTTCGCGGCAATACGTATACATTGATGCCCAAAACGGAAGTGTATTGGGTGAAGAAGAGCGCATCGTTCACACCGATCAACCCGGTTCGGCGGTAACTGCTTATTCGGGAACGCAGCCCATTGTGGCCGATTATACCGGAACAACCTACCGTCTGCGCGAAACCGGCCGTGGAAATGGAATCGAAACGTTTAACCTCCAAAAAGGAACATCGTATGCAGCCGCTGTTGATTTTACTGATAGTGATAATGTATGGAATAATGTAAATGCCAATAAGGACCAATACGCTACCGATGCGCATTTTGGAGCGGAGAAAACCTACGATTATTTCTTCAGTAAATTCAATCGTAACTCTATCGACGGCAATGGATTTAAGCTAATAAGTTATGTGCATTACAGCACAAACTATGTGAATGCGTTTTGGGATGGTAGCCGCATGACCTACGGAGATGGAAATACCACTTACAACCCCTTAACCTCGATGGATATTGCCGGACACGAAATCACGCATGGACTTACAAACTTTACGGCCAATTTGGTGTATTCCTACGAGAGTGGTGCCTTGAACGAAAGTTTCTCAGATATATTCGGAACTGCGATTGAGTATTATGCAACGCCTTCTTTAGGCGATTGGTTAGTGGGAGAGGACATCGGAGCCGCTTTCCGTAGCATGAGCAATCCCAATGCATATTCGCAACCCGATACCTATTTAGGTTCGTATTGGTACACCGGAACGGGCGATAACGGCGGGGTGCACTACAATAGCGGGGTACAAAATTTTTGGTTCTATTTATTGAGTGTGGGAGGCTCTGGTACCAACGATATTGGAAACGCTTACAACGTACCTTCTATCGGAATTGATAAGGCGGCAGCCATTGCTTTTAGAACGCTTACGGTTTACCTCGGTCCAAACTCGCAATATGCCGACGCTCGTTTTTATTCGATTAAAGCTGCCGAAGATTTATACGGTATTTGCTCGGCCGAAGCCCTAGCTGTTGCCAATGCTTGGTATGCTGTTGGAGTTGGTTCCAATTCCATTTCGGTAACACCTACCATCAGTGTAAACGGATCATCGAGCTTTTGTGCAGGTAATACCGTTACTCTTAACGGCAATTCATTGCCAAATTATCAGTGGAATTTGAACGGTAGCCCCATCAGTGGAGCTACTTCATCATCCTATACAACCGGCGTTGCAGGTGTGTACACGTTGAGTTCAGTTTCTTGCGGTACTTCCTATATTTCAACATCAATTACCTTGGTAAGCAATTCTGCTACTGCGGTTATTTCGGCTAATCAGCTGAATGCGTGTACGGCCATTACGTTAAATTCATCTGCATCGGCGGGCTATAGCTTGCAATGGTTACTTAATGGAAATGACATTGCAGGGGCTACTTCAGCCACCTACTCAGCAGCAAGCAGTGGTAATTACAGCCTTCGAATTCAAAGCACCATAAATCCGGCTCAAACCTTAAGTAACACCACCTCAGTATCTATACCCGATAACAGTTGTCCGGGTGCTACCAGTTCAATCGTGGCAACGGGACTTCCTACTGCGATAAGTCCAGCAGGAATTTCGGTACGCATTAACTTAACCCATACCTATGATGGCGATCTTGCTATTTGGCTTGAGGCGCCCAATGGCGATTTATTGGGGCTTGCGCGTGGAGTAGGTGGGAGTGGCGACAATTTTACAAATACCGTATTTAGTGATGCCGGTTCGGCTCAAATTCCTGCAACGGGAGCTCCGTACACCGGAACCTACAAGCCTTGGCAATCGAGCTTTACGCAATGTGCTGCAGCGATGAACAAAACCAGTTTTGCGTCTTTGGGCGGAGGAACCATCAACCCCAATGGAACATGGAAATTGCGTGTTGCCGACTTCTACGCTACCGACATTGGAACCATCAGCAATTGGTCAATTAC
>Ga0169931_10011018_pt1 | contig 12816 bp, 5 predicted proteins | sample Kivu_15m_20L_FD_129675 | JGI IMG/M metagenome (GOLD analysis project Ga0169931, IMG submission 129675) | Freshwater microbial communities from Lake Kivu, Western Province, Rwanda to study Microbial Dark Matter (Phase II) - Kivu_15m_20L... | ecosystem: Environmental > Aquatic > Freshwater > Lake ...
GGCAGTTGTTGCCGGTAGGCGTGGCACAGGTAGTCGATCTGGGGGGTATCGGGCACGATCCGGGCCAGGGGTTCGGGTTGCCCTTAAGGATAGTAGATGGTAGTACGGGTGAACTGGGGTGGTAGGGGGTGGGGCTGGGAAGGGGGATTTGGTAAGGGGTTGGGGGTTGGGCAATGATTAAAGTTTAAGGACAGAGTAAGCTTCAGTTGATTAGTGGGCTAGCCCCTGTGACCCTGGATGAGGACTGGTTGTACAACACGCTAGCAGCTTTGTTGGCCGCTTTCCATACCCATTCAGAGCGCTTCGGCCCACTCCTCCCACTGTCCCCACAGCCGCGTGGATAATTCAATAATGCCCGACCCTTAATCAACTCAGGAGGATCTAGCGCTAAGTCAATTAATAGCTGAGTCAATTAATAATTGACGGGCAGCGTATATTATACTATCACTACTTATCCTATGGCGATACCAGGGTTTGCTCCACCGCCCCTACCTATTAATAAATAACTGACTGACTGACTGATCAATAGACTTTACATTTCGCAGGTTGACAGGATATTTCTAATATGTGTGCTAAGAGACAATGACTGAGATTTATATTCAGTAAAGATCTCAGGGTTGGAGCAGATTTCTTGTCACGTCACATAGTTAATATCTCACAACTCAGGTTAACCTTGGATTTCGAAGCGTTACCAACGAGGTTTCAACAATTTTAGCAATCGAGAATTACGTGTACATCTAGAAACCAAAAGCAACATACAAAAAGTGCGCTCAGTATTCTCATTATGAAAACCTTGATTGTATTCTGGCTCCAGCTATTAAAAATATTCTCAATAGGTCTGGCAAAAGAGTTCTAGAATGAGAATTGTTGATGTAGGCTAAACTATAGAAATAGTAATCCGGACTGATTGCTTCTAAGTGTATTAAGACTGTCTTTAGCGTCATGTGGGGCCTTGAGTCCCAGGATTTCTCAAAAACTAAATTGAATTGCTAAAGTTGAGCCGAGTAACATGACATACTTCTCCACTTCAATTGGACATATATTGGCAGAACTAGAACGCATTGATCTTTTGATTCATGTTCATGTTCATAAAATACGAAAAATTCAAACAACAGATTCGGCTTTTCGAGGACTTTACCTTTCAGAAGAACAAATTGACAATTTACTAGCCAATCCGATCGGACAACCGCACTGGAGTGTGGCCCCTAATTCTCAGGAATTTACGGATGTAAAAGAGACTCAAGGAGAGTTGAGAGAAGCAATTAATCGACGAAAAATAAATAGTTGTGATCGAGGAGTTGAATTAAGATTTCATAGCCTGATCCAGAAGTTTAAACTATCTATTTTGGAAGCTGATATTATCCTGATTACTCTGGCAATAGAGATAGATTTACGATATGAAAAGCTTTATGCATATTTACAGGATGATATTACGAAAAAACAACCAAGTGTTGATTTGGCTCTGAATTTATTAACCTCCTCATTGGACGAGAAGCTTATTCTACGCCAATGTTTTATGCCGAATTCCGCCTTAATAAAATATCATTTGTTGCATCTGCTAGATGACCCATCTCAACCCCACACTCCATTATTAGGGAAATTTCTCAAGCTAGATGGGCAAGTTGTCAACTATTTATTGAATCAAGATGAGATTGATATTTGTCTACAGCCGTATCTTAGACGTATTAGCCCTCAAAAAAATTGGGATGATATTATTTTTTCCGAAGATTTTAAGCGCCAACTGAGTCAACTATCATCTTCCTCTACGTTCAAAGTATTGCACTTTATAGGAGCCAGAGGCACTGGTAAGCAAGCAACTGCAGAAGTTATGTGTCAACAGATGGGCATCCAATTGCTCATTGTGAATGCTAATAATTTACTGGATCTAGACGATTCATCAATAGAGGTTAAACTGCGTTTTATCTGCCGTGAAGCTATCTTGCAGAATGCTGCACTCTACTGGCGAGAAGATAACTTGGGATCATCAGGGAAAATTCAGCGCTGGAGAGCATTTTTATTACAGCTTCTGAATGAGTATCAAGTATTTGCATTCCTCGCTAGTGAAGCCAAATGGGAAACCGGGGTAATATCTTGTAGTCCGATACTTGTAGAATTTGCTTATCCTACAGTGGCTGAGCGAATGCAGCTCTGGCAAAAATTTTTACCGAATGTTTGGCAATCAGAAGCTGAGTTAATTGAAATTTCAAGTAAGTTTCGGTTTTGCGGTGGTGATATAAAACGGGCGATTACTACGGCTGAAAATCTGGCGAGGTGGCGTAGCTCAACGACTCCTGACATCACTATGGGGGATTGTTATGAGGCTTGCCGACAACAGTCTAGTCAACGGTTAGGACTTCTCGCGAATAAAGTTAAACCACACTACCGATGGCAGGACATAATTCTTCCCGAAGAGCAATTGCAGCAACTTCAGGAAATTTGTGGGCATGTCAAATATCGGTCTCTAGTTTATGACGAGTGGGGATTCGATCGTAAACTGGCACTAGGCAAAGGGCTAACGGTTTTATTTTCAGGATCCTCAGGAACTGGGAAAACCATGGCTGCAGATATTATTGCAGGAGAATTAGGGTTAAACCTCTACAAGATCGACCTATCTATTGTTGTCAGCAAGTATATTGGAGAAACGGAAAAGAATCTGTCATTAGTTTTCCAGGAAGCTGAGTCGAGCCATTCCATTCTCTTTTTTGATGAAGCAGATGCCCTATTTGGCAAACGTAGCGATGTTAAAGATGCACACGATCGCTATGCAAATATAGAGACAGGCTATTTGCTGCAACGCATGGAGGAATACGAGGGCGTTGTTATCTTAGCGACTAATTTACATAAAAACATGGATGATGCCTTCACCAGGCGGCTCCAGTTTTCAATACACTTTCCATTTCCAAATGAGCGCGATCGCTTACGAATTTGGGAAAAGGTTTTTCCAGATGCACTCCCTTTAAGTCCCAAACTCAACCTGGAGTTTATTGCCAAACACTTTGAGTTATCTGGCGGGAGTATTCGCAATGTTGCCCTGGCAACTGCTTTTCTAGCGGCTGAAGATGGCAGAGTTGTTCAGAAGAAGCATCTGGTTCATGCCATCAAACGGGAATATCAAAAAGTAGGTCGAATGATTGCGCCCCATGAGTTTGAGGGGTATTTGAATCCGAAATCTAAATAAAACTCACAATCGCACAAGGGTGATTGTTGGGTGTTTGAAATATTAGTGATTTTATCATTTGATATCTCATTGATATAGCGACAGTAGGTTAGGGGCTTTATTTCTCGGCACCATCCTTACTGGTGATTGGAATCATTTTCATCGGTTGATTCGGCCTCTCTGCGCAGATCCTCAGCTTTAGTCCGTAACTGGTCGGTAATTGCCTCTGCCAATGCCTCAATCCCCGTGGCAAGTTTTTCCAGGATGGCCGGATCGGAGGGAGCAGGTTCTGGTGGCGGCGCAGGTAATTTGAATTGTTCTAGAAAATTGAGTACAGAACTCTTGGCTTCATCGAGTACCTGCTCGGCTTGGGAGTCGAGATGGGCGCGGGCAGCTTCGCGGGTGACCTCGTAAGGTGGGAGGGCAAGCTCATCGACCTGCAGTTGGTGACTCACGCCTCGACGCAGGATGAAGTCACCGGAGGGTAATTCTTGATCGTTGGGGACAAGAAAGAAGCGGGTGCGATCGCCGTTAAACCAGAGAGTTGTCTGAGAATCAATCATTAGCTTCCGATTCAAGGGGGATAGTGTGAACGATCTCTCCTTCTGCAATTTTTATGTGACTGATGCATTTGAGCAGAAGATCTGATATTTCCAAGGAGCACTCGCGCACACTCAAAAGACACTTTCAATTTCTTTCTCATGCCCATATTTATACAAATGACCTACTTGAAATTGATGTCCTTCTCTTTCCCACCACTGATTGATATTTTCAATTAGTTCAGCATTTGTTGGCTCCTTAGCAACACGGCCGAGGCTAAAATCTTGTCCTGTAATAATTTTTAATTCTTTAATAATTCCATCTCGCAGAGTTGTTTTTTTAAGTAGAAGAATAATTTTTTTAAGATTTATTGGCTTTCCTAAACGATAGCAAATGAATTGTTCATAATTCACTTGATGAAGTTTCCACCATTCTCGCAACTCATCTATTTTCGTCCCAGATTCAATCTGTTTTCCAAGTAAATCACCCAACCTAGCAAGTGTATTATTAGTAACCATATAGTTCTCATCTTCAACATAATTTATTAGTTCACTGATAGATTGTTTTACTCCTAGATAAAATAGAGCATCTATAGCATTTAGACGTACTTCATTAAAAGTATCATGTAAAGCTCTCTGTAATGTATAAAAAGAGCTTGGTACTACTACATGCTGAAATACTTTCACAGCTTTTGCACGAATAATGTCTGCTTGTGAGTAGGGATCTTGAGAGGAATAGCGGCTTAAATCAAGAGCAAGAGACGCCTGTGAATCATCACCCAATTTTGCTAAAGCAATTAATGTGTCCGGTAAAAGTTCTAATGAGCTGTCATCAAAATCTTCTTCCTCTATATCTAACCCGCCTTTGATCGCTTGTGAAACATGTGGTGCAGCTAAAATTTGATCGATGATCTCAAGTAATGGTTCGATTGCCTCAGAATTTCCAAATTCCCCTAATGCCGTTACTGCCAAGTATTTCCTGTCTTCTGATAACGCTTCGAGTAATGCTTGAAAAGCCCGTGGATTTTTAGATTGCCCCAGTGCTTCAAATGCAGTGATTGCTAGATCAGCATTTTCTTCACTCATCAAATCAATAAAAACGGAAACTATCTCTGGATCACGAATTTTGAGTAATATATTACATAGCCTCCAAATCGATCCTTGAGAAGACTTAATAGCTTCTATAACAGTCTGAACAGCAGGCATCCCAATAGAAATAAGTTGAGTCGCTGCCTTGTCTGCAGTTGCATCATCTTCATTTGTTTGATGAATTAAACGTGTTATTTTCGCCACAGTTTCCCCTTTCATGTCTTCTATTGCACATCCTTCATGATGTCGGGTTTACTTGTATTATCCCACCAGGTTGTAAAGGTTGAATGTTCGTTCACTGTGGGATTCTGATCATTTGCATTTTCTTTTAAATACTGAAAATTACTATTCGTATCTTTTCCGTCCCAATCCCTAGGATGAATGTGATGAGCTTCCCAGCCCCGTAAGTCGATATCTAGCCATACCATCCCATAGGCAGTTTCTATATCCTTCTTGGCAGTTCGATCAATTTGTCCATCAGTCCAATTAGGGTGTAGCTGACGTAATTGAGCTTTTCTTGGAAGCCATTCTTGAGTTTTGATAAAATCTCGCCATTTATCCGTGCTTGGTGCACCCTGATATTTCGTCCCTTTAGGAACTACATACTTTCCTTGTGGTTGAGGAACGGTTGTACCATTCTGGTGACTATATTTTATATTCACAGGATGTGGTGTGACATTAATTGTCGGATATCCTTTCCACACGAAGTCCTGAAAGTCCCCTGTGATCGTGCCGTCTTTTCTTTTCTTAGCTTTGTATTTGTTTTGCTTTGCCACAGCTGCCCCAGCCACTTTAACAGTGTTAGGTGCAACAATGACCTCGAAGTCAATATCCTGATCACTCTGATCCTTCTCTGCCTCATTAAATTTGACACTGAGTTTGATCCCAGACTCTAGCTTTGCCGTGTAGTCTTTCTCAATCTGTTTGGCCTGCGCTTCTTTCTCAGCTCGAAGCTTGTCATAGTCTTTAGGCTCACCTTCGACTTTTTGAAGTTCCTCTTTCGCTTGATTTGCTAATGCAGTGTGAGGACTTTCATCTTTTTTATCTTTCCCGCCTATCCCTAGCAATTTCTTACCCTGCTCCACTAACCAACCGATCACTGTATCCAGAATCCCTTCCACCCAATCCTGGAAACCTTTAATCACATCGGCAATTTTCTCAGGCAAATCGCCTAAGCCAATGTAATCTGCCAGGAAATCAATTACGGGTGCAATGAGTTTAGCCAGGGCTTTTTCAACTGCGCTAGCCATGCCGCCAATATTGCCCGCAATCACATTGGCAATCCCATCCACCACGGTTTCAATCAGGCTAAAAATCTTGGCGGCGTTGGTAAAGATCCACTTCAGCACCCGATAGATCGCTTCAACGGCTTGGGCGATAGCGCCCACCGGGTTAAAGAGCAGAATAATTCGTGCTGTCACCTGCTTGATCAGCGCATCAATCAAGAACCCGATCGCGGCATCCAACACTTGCTTCATGATCGTGTTGGGATCGAGCTTATCCTTGAGTAAGTCAAAGATGCCCTGCGGTCCCAGCGCAATTAAATCCGCAACGATTGAGAACGCTTTCTCAATTAGAGCAACATTCTTCTCTCCAATATGTTTGACCAGCAACTTGCGCACCCGTGCCCAGGTAATGCCCATCAACTGCAGGAAGAACGTGATGATGCTCTTGAGGGAGAGATCTTTGGGCAGGGTCACTCCGACCGACTTCAGCCCAGACAGCAACCAATCGAGTAACCCCTGGAGCAAGTGTTTGCCAATATTATCGAAGAACTGTTGGAAGCCTTGCCCGATCGCCTTCATCAAGTTATTAGCGAAATTCATCGGGTCGTTGGCGATGTCATCGATTACCTTCTCGATCTTGGCGATCAGTGCCCAGAACGACGCAGGCGGAATCCCAACTAACTGCAATAACCCCTCAAGAATGGCTTTGCCGGGATTCTCCAGGAACGCATTGACCGCATCCGCTAAGCGGCCAATCATACCCTTGGCCTTTTCGCGCAGGGCATGGATTTGTTCCCGTGCCTCCTGAACTGCGGTTGCAGCCCGATTTGCCAAATCCTTGTTGAAATTGTTGCGGGTTTCTGTCGCCTGGTTGTGGAGGTTGTTGAGTTGGTCCGCAAACTTAGCCTGTTCGCCTGCCGCCCATTCTTTAAGGCTGTCTGGCAGATCGGCAAAGAGTTTATCAATTTGCTTGCGAGCATCGGCTATGATGCCCTCACAGGTGGCGATCACTGTATTAACATCGCTGGAAATCTCGCGGATTAACGCGCAGACATCATCGCCAAATTCAGTCTCCGCCGCATTGTATTCGTCAATCACCCAACTGGGTAAACCCGTGACATCATCCCACAGTTCAACAACAGCGCCCCAGCCCCCTGCGTGTCGTTCTTTGATCCAGTCTTCAACTTTCTTGAGGCGGCGTTTGAATTTTTCTGAGGCAACCTGAACACCCGTCTCCCATTTCTTCATCCCCACCTGGGGCAGGGGCAGAAGCAGATCGTTGACCTTCTTCTGCGCGGCTTCAAAAATGGACTTGGCTTCCGTCCCAACCCGGACTCGGGTTTGTTCTTCGGACTCGACCATGCCTTGCTGTTTGTCCGCAACTCCCGTTACGGTCGTTGCCCGCCCAGTCGCCAGAGCAGCCACTGCCGCCTGTTGCAGGGCCAACATATCGCCCCCCGCTTTATCCAGAGCTGCCTGTTGCTCGGCCATCACCTCAGCAGGATCCCGTTGTGCCGTCTCAGCCAGTTCACCTTGAGCGGCGCGAGCTTCGGCGATCGGGCCAGTTTTTACCAGTTTGGCAGCTTCCGAGTTCATCCCGGCATCCTGCATCTTTTTGTCCCCAGCCGCTACGTCTGCATCGAGAGACACATTCTCGGCAGGAACCGGGGTTGGCACTGCGGCTTGTGCCCCTGGCGGGGGCGTATCGACGGACGCAGGTGGAGCATCGATGGGTTGGGGCTGTTGTTGAGGAGACCCCTGGGGTTGCGATTGCAGTTGGTCGTAACTGCCCTGGGCTTGTTGAGCATTATTTTGGATGGAGCTATTCAACTGTGAGCCAGCCTGCTGGGCCGCCGCCGTCGGATCCGCCTGAACCAATTTGGCTTCATCCGGTGGACGCTTCTCTCGGATAGCGGTGCGGATTTTGTTGCAAAGCTCTTCAATTTCTGGGCTAGGGGGTGCTTTCTCAGCCAGGGCTGCCACCACATCCCCACCGGCCCTGGCCTGGGTTTCGGCTTCTGGTTCCGCCACCGCTCCCCGCGCTTCAGTGACATTAGAGGCCGCATCCGGGAGGGCAGATTGCTGGCTGGCAACTTGAGCTGCATTCTGTTGCACGCCCGCAATCCGGCTTTGGTCTGCCTCAGATAGGGTGGTTGGCGGTTCGGGCATCAGCAAGCCATCGGCACCTGATCGGGCAGGTGCTCCGGCTGGCCCAGTGGGGGCTGCGGCAGGAGCGGCGGCAGGAGCCTCAGCCGGTGTTTTTTTAGTTTTTTCCGCAGGCTTTTTAGATTTTTCCGTAGACTTTTTGGGGGCGGCTTTCTTGCCGGATGGCGTTTTGGCAGCAGGGGCAGCAGGGGCAGCAGACTTTGGCGCTTTGGCTGTACCGCCCCCTTTGGCGGGTTTAGCCGGTGCTGCTCCAGGTTGGGCTTTAGCCTGCACTACACTCGACTGCCGACTCACTTGAGCCTGCCCCCCGGTTTGCTGCACCACATGGGTCAACTCATGGGCCAGCAGTTGTTGACCAGGCTTTGTCTCAGGGTTGTACTGACCCTGATTAAAGTAAATATTGTCTTTATGGGTAAAAGCCTGCGCATGCAGATCCTTATTCATTTGCACCGCTTCGCCGTCGGTATGCACGCGCACCTGGGCAAAGTTTTGACCGAAACGGGGTTCCATGAAGCTTCGTACTCCAGGTGCCAGAGGCGTGCCACTCCCCTGACGATCGGAGAGACGGCTTTCGAGCTTTGGCGATGCTTGTGCTGTTGGGGTTTCTGCTTTTGCCTGAATTGGCTTTTGCTCGTCCTCAGTCTTCATCTGAATAGACGATTGCTCATCGTCCATTGCCTTCATCTGAATTGGCTTTGATTCCTTATCCTCCTCTTTCATCTGAATCGGTTTATTGTCATCCTCCGCTTTGCGCTGAACAGGCTTTTCTTCCTCCTTCAGTGCCTGCATCTGGATCAGCTTTTCCTCGTCCTGTGCCCTGCGCTGGACAGGTTTCTCCTGTTCTTCCATGCGACTCAGCTTGTCGTCATTGGCGCTCATCCGCTGAATCGACAAGGGTTGAATCGAAGGCGCACTGGCCAAGCCCGATTTCCCTTGGGCGTTGGGCATCGACATCACATGGTCGGCAACGCGATCGGCTTCCCGTTCGTAAGGATCGCCCGGTTGCCCAACGGCAAGCTTTGCCTGGATCATGCGACTGACCGCCTGATTGCCCAGGGTTTTCTGTAACCGCAAAATTTCGTGGGCAGGAGTTGGCTGAGGTGGTTTGGCAGCAGTAGTGGCTGTCGATCGAGTTGCGAGATCGCCCCCAGTTTTTGATTGACTCAGGCGTTCTATACCCATGTTCCTGTCCTCTGGAAGGATGCAGTGGTCAGTAAGATTCTTATTGTGGCGGTGGTACCTCTACGGGGGGTGTTCTTACTTCAGTTCTGGGAATAGCCCACCAACGAACCTGGTAGTCTCTAGCTCCCCGCCCCTCAGTGCGTTGATCTTGCACCGTAATTTGGAATACTTTATTACCAGGCTTATAAGTCGCCATCATCAAAGGGGCTTGAAATTCTCTAGTTGGCTGAACTAATTCCAGATCGCCAATAAATACTTCCTCTCTAAGCTCCAAAGCCAATACAATTGCGGCATATTGACCTTCTTCGGGTTGCCAATTTATCCCAAACTCAATATCAGGTGAAGAGCGTAACTCCCCGGGTCGCACTTTTTGAAAAATTACAGATCCTGTTGGAACCGCAATTCCAGTTCCAGTAGGAGCTTGATTGACTGCAAGATCGATTGTTTTTGCGGCAGTATTGGGTGTAATAGTAACACTGTTGTCAGTAGAGGTTAGAAGATCGGTGATGTCAGTTGCAAGGTGGGTTGAGCGTGTAACTGCTGCGGGTGCAATTTTAGGTCCAGTAACAACCCCATCCTCTAAGTTATGAACATGATCTTCGCGGGCAAACTTAGCAACATTTCCGGGATCAGGAGCGGTACGAACGGGGAGGGGGGTGTTTGTCCCAGGATTGACGGTCAGTCCGACGAGTCCTGCACCGACTGACGCATCAACAACAATGCTGCCATCGGCTGATTGCAGCGACACATTACCATTTACATTCTGAACCCCATTGACACTGACCATCGCACCAAGCTGGAGTGCAGACGTACTGAGTTCTATTGTTTTGGTATTGCCAGCAGTATCGGTAGGAACAATCGTAATCGTTCCATTGGATGTGATGAGATTGTTGATGACATCGCTGCTGAGATGCCGTCGTTCAATCGCCTGATCTTCTAAGGAAAGGTTGATCTGTGTACTCGATGGAGCTGAACCAGGGGGGGAATCTGGAGGGGAAATCCGAATCTTGTTATCCAGAGAAACCAGGTCGATGTTACTTGTGTAAGGCTGGCTGCCAACATTCCCTACCCCATTGACACTTTGCAAAGCCTTAACTTGAGCAGCAGTCGTTTCGTGGGGATTATCCAGATCCCCAATGTGGTCGCACAGCAAATCATGCAGCATGGGATTGCTGTAAATAACCGAGCGAAAGGTTTTCGTTTGACTATGACCTACTTGAGGCTGTCCCGCTGTAATCGTAAAAACTGCGATCAACACTTTCGGATCAGTGCATTTTGATTTAGCTTTTAGGTAGGTTTCCTCATAGTTCTCGGTTGTCTTTTGGCAATCAGGAGTAGTTTTGACCAATTCAATATTTTGCGTCACTGCTACGCTCAGCCGTTTTGTTTGGGACTGGTATCCGCTGGCTGATGCCTTGATATCGTAGGCTTGATTGTCGAAAACAGGCAATTGGTAATCTCCAGTGGCATTTGTCGTTGTGATGCCCTGGATATTGCCATCGGTGCTGAAGGAAATGATCTTGGCATTAGCGATCGGCTTCTGGGGAGTAATGCCCTTTTCAATCACTTTGCCAGAAATTGTAGTCGTGGGCGTTTTGGCGATCGCCAGAGTAAAGGTTTCTTGAATGCGACTGTAGCAACAAGACTCTTCACAACTCGACCCATTGGCTAATTGGGGCATGGGGTCTTTCTGACATTCGGCGTATTTCAAATAGAGGTAATAGGTGCCATCCTGACTGTAGTCGCCCTCCTTGACCTCTATCGCATTACCGCGAGCAGGCACAATAATTTCATTGCCACAGCAGTCTAGAGCCGCTCCTTCCGTCAGTTTAACGGCGAGTTTATTTTGGGCATTGAGAGCAATTTCACTCACTTCAACCCCATAGTTGATGCCATGACCATGGAGTAGACGATGGATCAGGCGGTCTTTGCTAATGCCGTAGCGCTGCTCAACCTCAAAGTCACTGACCGTCAGCAACTTACTATAAAAGTAACGATTTTTCTCAAACGGTTGCAGCATACAATCTTGAAAATCAGCAGTGGTTCCATTAGCCATGAGTCGAGTCTCCTATTTGTAAAATTCTTTGATTCACTAGGTTAAGGTTGTGTCTTGCCCAAGCCGCGATCGCCGTTCAATTTGTCCGGCTTCATCAGTGTCAGTCAAAACCGTATCGCGACCCAAAGCCGCGCTACCATCTAAACGGGGAGTGGGTGGGGAAAGATAAGTATTAATGCCCAGGTAAGTGTGCATATCCAGATAAACCCAGGGTTGCAGTTGATGGAGACCGGCACAGGTGTGGGCCGGCTTGTCGGCGTCGATCAAACGGTGAATCGTTTGTCGCTGTTCTAGGGTTTTGGCCTGAAAGGGTTTGAGTAGAACACAAAAGCAGAAGGGATCACTGCCGTAGAGTCGAGCCAGTAAATCGCGCAATTCCGGATCTTGGGCGCATTGCCACTGAAAATGCTCGACAATCAAGGGGCGATCGCCAGTAAAGATCTGAATCATGCCTTCCAGTCCAGCCCGGGTGCCTCGCTGTTGATACAGTTGGGGAGCCTGCTTGAGGAGCTGTCGTATTTGCGCGTCAGCCCAGGCGTCCTCTGCTGCGATCGCCAGCCAAGAGGCCAGCCAACGCAAATAATCGCCGACGACGACATCGGTATCGCCATCAAAATAACGAGCGATATGGTCAATTTGCTGCTCAACACTGCGGAATGAGGTTTCAAATAAGGAGAGAAATCGTTCTAAGAAGTCTCGGCTTTGTTCATTCTCTTGATATGTAGCGGGTAGATAGCGCAGGTAAGACAGTCGAGGAAATTCCACTCGAATGCTTTTTACGACTGGAGATGTTTGATCCGTACCAATCAGTTTCACTCGCAGCCAGAGGTAACGTCCGGGTTTAGCAATTTCTTTCAACGTTAAGGGATCGGTTTCCAAAATCAAGGCATCTCGTGGATTGACCAACGGCGGGTCAGACCATTGGATCTCGTGTCGTTGAGAGGGATTGCTCAGTTTTGCTTCGATCTGAGCTTTTTCCTCTGGTTTTTCGGCTGTAACGTAGGAGACTTGAATTTGAGTATTGGCAGGCAAATCTGAATCTAAAACCAATCTATGCCAGCGTTGCTTAATGGTTGTACTGTCAAACGCTCCAGAATAAAAGATGCCGCTGGGGGGGCTACTGGGGTCGAGGCGACGAAATCGGCTTTCTTGCTTAAGCACACTGACTTGCTTCTTCTCGTTATTGAAGACATAGAGGCGATCGCTGCGGTCAATAATCAATTTATCGACAGCGCCGCGATACCCTAGAACAGGTTCGACATCCACGTTTAGTGGAGCCAGATGAATTCGATAAATAACTCGGTTTTCCGCTTGATTGTTGGTGAGGGTTGGACTATCGCCAATGTAGAGATCGCCAAAACGAGCAACAGTCAGCCCCGATGGTTGCATCCCAGTGGAGAA
>Ga0169931_10011019_pt1 | contig 12814 bp, 10 predicted proteins | sample Kivu_15m_20L_FD_129675 | JGI IMG/M metagenome (GOLD analysis project Ga0169931, IMG submission 129675) | Freshwater microbial communities from Lake Kivu, Western Province, Rwanda to study Microbial Dark Matter (Phase II) - Kivu_15m_20L... | ecosystem: Environmental > Aquatic > Freshwater > Lake...
CAACCGCAGAGGGAAAAATGATGCTGCAAGCCAACCGCCCATAGGGCAAAGAGCGGGCGCTAGTAAAAAGCCATCCGCAGGATAAATGTCCGAAACTCGCTCATAACTGACTGTCAGGCTAGCTTAGAACTTACTAGCCAGCGTGGCCGATCAGATATGAGCGAATACGGATGCTGGCTTTGCCTGCTTATTCCATATCCAGCTCTTTTAGTTTACGGGTTAACGTATTGCGCCCCCAACCAAGCCGGCGGGCAGCCTCTTGCTTGTGGCCATGGGTGAATTGCAGTGCTTGTTTCAACACAATCCGCTCAAACTCCGGCCCGGCTTCGGAGAGGATGTCTTCGGCGCCGGTCAGTAACTTATGTTGCACCCACTGCGCCAATAACTCCTGCCAGCTATTCGCTTGGTCAGCGCCTGATACACCGGCAAGCACGGGTTTGCTTGCTGTGGTCAGCTCTGGTGGCAGATCCGACAACAAAATTTGTTTGCCGGATGCCATAACGGTCAACCAACGGCAGGTATTTTCTAACTGGCGGACATTACCCGGCCAGTCCAGCTGCGCCAGCAATTTTTCGGTTTCCAGCGCCAGATCTTTGGCTTCGACATTCATTTCCCGCGCCGCTTGCGCCAAAAAATGCCGGGTGAGTTTCGGGATGTCCTGCCGGCGGTCTTTTAACGCCGGCAAATGAATCCGGATGACATTCAGGCGGTGGAATAAATCTTCGCGAAATTTGCCTGCAGCAACCAGCTGCTCCAGATTCTGGTGGGTGGCCGCGATGATCCGCACATCCACCTGGACTTCCTGGTGCCCACCGACCCGATAAAACTGGCCGTCCGCCAAAACCCGCAATAAGCGAGTTTGTACGTCTAATGGCATATCACCAATTTCATCGAGAAATAAAGTACCACCATCGGCCTGCTCAAAACGCCCTTTGCGCAAAGTAGCGGCGCCGGTAAAAGCGCCTTTTTCATGACCGAATAACTCAGATTCAATTAAATCTTTGGGGATAGCCGCCATATTCAGTGCGATAAACGGGTGCTCACTGCGTGGGCTGTGTTTGTGCAGTGCATGGGCAACCAGCTCTTTGCCAGTGCCGCTTTGTCCGTTAATCAGCACACTGATGCTGGAACGTGACAAGCGGCCAATCGCGCGAAACACCTCTTGCATCGACGGCGCTTCACCGATGATTTCCGGTACATGGGAGCTAACCGCTGGTATGTTCTTCGGCTTTTTCGCTTTGACATGATCAAGCGCGCGGCTGATCAGCGCGACTGCTTCGTTCACATCAAAAGGCTTTGGCAAATACTCAAAAGCGCCTTGTTTAAACGCATTGACGGCGCTGTCGAGGTCCGAGTGCGCTGTCATGATGATCACCGGCAACTCAGGCGCCATTTGTTGCAGCCGGTTGAGCAACTGCATGCCATCGGTACCCGGCATGCGGATATCAGAGACCACGACAGCAGGTTGGTCAAATTCCAGACGCTGCAACATCAAATCAGCCGATGCATAACTCTCGCAGACAATACCGGCGCGGGCTAAGGCTTTTTCCAACACCCAGCGAATTGAGTTATCGTCGTCGATGATCCAAACATTTTGTTGCATGGTCAAACTCCTTCAGTATGGATCGGCAAATACAAGGTGAACTCGGTGCGGCCAGGCCAGCTGTCGCAGTCAATCCAACCACCATGTTGATGGATCAGCGTTTGGGCAATTGATAAGCCAAGCCCGGTACCGCCGGGTTTACCACTGACCATCGGGTAAAACAAAGTATCTTTGATGGCTGGCGGAATACCTGGCCCATTGTCAATCACTCGCACGGCGGCCACCAACTTGTGACGACGGCCATGAATAGTGTGTTGATGCAAAATACGGCTTTGCAGAATGACCAAACCGCCTTGTAGCAGCGCTTGTTGGGCGTTGCGGACTATGTTTAGCAGCGCCTGTTCCAGTAGTTCGGCATCAAACATAAAATCAGGAATACTGGGATCGTAATCGCGCTGAAACTGCACTGCAGTGGGATTGTCCATTTGCGCCAGCTGGCTGACCCGCTCCAGTACCTGATGCAGATTACTCAGCTTTTTTTGCGGCGGTTTGTAAGGCCCGAGCAAGCGGTCTACCAGATTTCGCAGCCGATCAGCCTGAGCAATAATTAGCTGAGTGTATTCTTTTAAATCTTCACTAAGCGATTCTTCCAGTAGTTGGGCCGCGCCGCGTAAGCCACCTAACGGGTTTTTGATTTCATGGGCCAGGCCGCGGATCAACTCCCGTGCAGCTAAGTGCTGATGTTGTTGCAGGCTTTCCATGCTTATTTTACGTTGCTGATCAACCTGTCTCAGTTCTATCAACAGGCCTGCCTGCGGATGATGCTCGTTCGGTTCCAACCAGGTTGCCGTCATATCCAGCAGCAGATGACGACCGTCTGGCAGCACACAGTGAACGTCACTGACGCCAAAACCTTGTTTTTGTTTCAGCGTGTTGAGTAACTGCGCTGTGGTCAAATCGCTGTATTGGAACAACGCCGGAAAATAATGCTGAAACAGCCGTTTTTCCCCAATGCCTAATAACGCACAGCAGGCCGTGTTAAAAAAACTGACCTGTAGTTGCGGATCTAGTATCAGCACCGCGGTAGTGAGCTGTTCCAGCACATCCGGCGCGCTCTGAGGCGGTAGTAGGTTATGTTGCATCAAGATAGTTTCCGTGTTGCACCAAATTAGTGCGTCAACCGGATAGTTTAGCGGAGTTGCTAGCTGATCGGGCCAGTTTTGCACTAGTTTGGTTTGATGACAGATGCTCTGTGCATAAAAAACGTTATATTATCGCTTGCTGCAATAACTGCGCCGTTTTGATCAAGCAATTCAATGCGCAACTGATGTTCGCCGCGATCGACATTGTGCAAAATAAAATTAGCATTAGAAGAGGGGCCGTTGACCGGTTTGTCATCGAGAAACAATTGGACCCGTAAACCTTGTGCGAATACCGGCTTCACCTGGCCTTGCACATACACAGTGCCGTTGTTATCCCGAACACTGTCCTGATCGGCGGGTTGCACGATACGAACTTTGTAACTGACCGGCGCTTCCTGTTTCAGTTTGGGTAAAACAGCCGGCGTGACTGCCAGCATTCGATTAGCTTCCTGCACGGTGATTTGAGTAGCGCCTGGTGATGGCGTATCAGAAAATACCGGCACGTTATTTTGGTCAACAGTGACAAACACAGGTTTATCTTGTTTGTCTTTTTGCTGGGCGACAGTAAGCGGGCTTAACAACAGCAGCAACAGCCCAATCCGCTGGCAATGATTCTTCATGATGTCCTGTCGTCTGCTGTGATTGAAATAACTCTAACCGGCTTTTTTCAGTTTGACCAGAATAAAAAAGCCCGCAGCAGCGGGCTTGATATCGACTGTTTTTACTGCATTGAATTCAGCAGCTTACAATCTAATTAAACGCTGTAATACAGTTCGTATTCCAGTGGGTGCACGGCCATAGACACGCGTTTTGCTTCAGCACGTTTCAGCGCGATATAGGCATCAATCATGTCATCTGACATCACGCCGCCTTTGGTGAAGATTGCGCGGTTTGCATCCAGTGCATCCAGAGCTTCGTCCAGCGAGCCACTCACTTGTGGGATCAGTGCTTCTTCTTCTGGTGGCAGGTCGTACAGGTCTTTATCCATGGCTTCGCCCGGATGGATCTTGTTCTGTACGCCGTCTAAACCGGCCATCAGCAGTGCAGTGAATGCCAAATACGGGTTCGCAGCCGGATCTGGAAAACGTGCTTCGATACGGCGGGCTTTCGCGCTTGGAACTACCGGAATACGGATAGAAGCAGAGCGGTTTTTCGCTGAATAAGCCAGCATCACCGGCGCTTCGAAGTGCGGCACCAGACGCTTGTATGAGTTCGTTGACGGGTTAGTGAACGCGTTGATCGCTTTGGCGTGTTTAATGATACCGCCAATGTAGTACAGGGCGATATCAGACAGGCCGGCGTATTTGTCACCGGCGAACAGGTTAACACCGTCTTTGCCCAGTGACATGTGGCAGTGCATACCTGAACCGTTGTCACCAACGATTGGTTTTGGCATGAAAGTCACTGTTTTGCCATACATGTTGGCAACGTTGTGTACCACATATTTTAAAACCTGAATTTCATCGGCTTTTTTGGTCAGCGTATTAAAACGGCAGGCGATTTCGTTTTGACCAGCGGTTGCCACTTCGTGGTGATGAGCTTCTACTACCTGACCCATTTCTTCCAGGATCAAACACATTGCGCTGCGGATGTCATGGTGTTGATCAACTGGTGGTACCGGGAAGTAGCCGCCTTTCACGCCAGGACGATGGCCGGTGTTGCCATCTTCGTATTCAGCATCTGAGTTCCAGGCTGCTTCTGAAGAATCGACTTTAAAGAAAGAACCTGACATGTCGTTTTTGTAACGAACGTCGTCAAACATAAACCACTCTGGTTCAGGGCCAAACAGCACAGTGTCAGCAATACCGGTTGATTTCAGGTACTCTTCCGCCCGTTTTGCCACAGAGCGTGGGCAACGGTCGTAGCCTTGCATGGTGTTTGGTTCTAACACGTCACAAGTAATGTTGATGGTCGTCTCTTCGAAAAATGGGTCTAACAGCATGGTGTCTGGCTGTGGCATCAGCACCATGTCAGAGTCGTTAATGCCTTTCCAACCTGCAATTGAAGAACCGTCAAACATTTTGCCGTTTTCGAAGAAATCTTCATCGATTTGGCTGACAGGGATCGTCACGTGTTGTTCTTTACCTTTGGTATCGGTAAAGCGTAAGTCAACGAATTTGACGTCGTTCTCTTTGATAAAACTCAGTACGTTTGCAGCAGACATGCATTCCTCCGGATCCAACACAAAACAGTGTTCAAAAGTGGCTCTCGCCGTGTGCGCTTTTAATGCTAAAGCTGTGCCAATAAGTTAACAAGTTGATTATTAAGCACTTATTTGCTTTTTTCACCGCAGCAGCTTTTCGATTTGCACCAAATTAGTGCTTATCTGCACCGAAATGGCGCTGTCGCTACGGCGCTGCCCAGTCGCGGTGCAGCGATAACCATAGCAAGATTCCGCAGCTTGTCAGCAACTATTTTCTTGCGACTACCGTGTTTGTTTTTACTGTTTAGGCATAGCGGCTCGTCGTTGTGCCGGAGGCCTCAGCGGGTGGTGCTATGTCGTTGCTTTGTCATATTAGCTGCGCACAATAGCTAAGGTATCGGTTGGTGTGGTCGTGACCAGAATAGGTACTTTAACCTGTTGTATTCAATAATTTTTCTGGCAGTATGTGCGCCCTTTTGCCCAATATAGTTACTCAAGCGAAGAAAATTAATCATGTTTTTGTCTGTAAAATGGTTGGGATGTGCATTGGCACTCATGGGGTGTACACAGGCGTTTGCCGGTAACTATAAGGAACTCAGTGATGTTTATCAGACCGCACTGGCTGAGCATACTTACATCAGCGACCGGGACCAGTACGGCGTGGATGAAAAGTGGGTGCCATCATTAACCGGCGACTGTGAAGACTTTGCATTGTACTTGCAGGCGGAGTTACGCCGTCACCAGCTGCAAGGTGATCTTTGGTTGGTAAAAACAGAAACCGGCCAGCTGCACGTAGTGGTGCGGGTTGGTCAATGGGTGATGGACAATCGTTTTCGCACATTAAAATGGGTTAAGGCGCTGCCTTATCACTGGCTGACACCGGTTAAATTTTATAACAGTACCAGCTGACAACCGAACGCTGCCTGTTACGAGTTTGGTCCGGATCTGGTAGAATATCAGCAACGCAGGTTATGACAGCACTTTGTGATGTGTACATAGCGTGTGCATCATTCAAGAAGTGCGACTTTGGAAATTTAAAATGGCTAATGACATCAGTAAGTTACGTAATATAGCAATCATTGCACACGTTGACCACGGTAAGACGACCCTGGTTGATAAGCTGCTGCAACAATCTGGTACTTTTGACAGCCGCACCAAGGTGCAAGAGCGTGTCATGGACTCGAATGACCAGGAAAAAGAGCGCGGTATTACCATTCTGGCAAAAAATACTTCAGTACGCTGGAACGATTATCAGATCAACATCCTCGATACGCCGGGCCACGCCGATTTCGGTGGTGAAGTTGAGCGCGTACTGTCGATGGCAGACTCTGTACTGTTACTGGTCGATGCTGTTGAAGGCCCAATGCCACAAACCCGTTTCGTAACGCAAAAGGCTTTCGCTCACGGTTTAAAACCAATCGTAGTTGTGAACAAAGTTGACCGTGACGGTGCGCGTCCGGATTGGGCTATCGATCAGGTATTTGACCTGTTTGATAACCTGGGTGCGACTGACGAGCAGCTGGACTTCCCGATCGTTTACGCATCAGGCTTAAACGGCTGGGCTAGCCACGATTTGGCGGTACGCAAAGACGATATGACGGATTTGTTTGAAGCCATCATCAAATACGTCGAGCCACCAAAAGTAGACGTCAGCGGTGAAACTCAGTTACAGGTTTCTCAGCTGGACTATTCAAGCTACCTCGGTATCATCGGTATCGGCCGCATCAAGCGCGGTACACTGAAACCGAACCAACAAGTTGTGATCGTCGGTGCCGATGGTAAAGAGCGCAAAGGTAAAGTAGGGCAGGTATTTGGTTACCTCGGTCTGGAGCGTTTCGAGACAGACGAAGCCAGTGCCGGTGACATCGTTGCATTTACCGGTTTGGGCGAGCTGAAAATTTCTGACACTATTTGTGCCACCGGCAAGGTTGAAGCTTTACCACCATTGACGGTCGATGAACCGACAGTGACCATGACCTTCCAGGTCAACACCTCACCATTTGCCGGTCTGGATGGTAAGTTTGTTACTTCGCGCCAAATCCTTGAGCGTCTGCAAGCCGAACTGAAACACAACGTGGCGCTGCGGGTTGAAGAGACTGACGACCCGGACAAGTTCCGTGTATCAGGCCGCGGTGAATTACACTTAGGCGTTTTAATCGAAAACATGCGCCGTGAAGGTTTTGAACTGGCAGTGTCACGTCCGGAAGTCATCATGAAGATGATCGACGGCGTGAAAAACGAGCCATTTGAAAACGTCACTATCGATGTTGAAGAACAGCACCAGGGTTCTGTCATGGAAAAAATGGGTGAGCGTAAAGCTGACCTGACCAACATGCTGCCAGATGGCAAAGGCCGTGTCCGGTTGGATTACCAGGTACCAAGCCGTGGTTTGATCGGTTTCCGCAGCGAATTCCTGACGTTAACTTCAGGTACAGGCCTGATGTACAGCTCGTTCTCGCACTACGGCGAGCACAAAGGTGGCAATATCGGTAACCGTATCAATGGCGTACTGATTTCAAACGCTCAAGGTAAAGCACTGGCATATGCCCTGTTCAGCTTACAAGAGCGTGGCCGCTTGTTTGCCAGCCACGGTGATGAAGTATACGAAGGCCAGTTAATTGGTATTCACAGCCGTAGTAATGACCTGACCGTAAACTGCTTAAAAGGCAAGCAGCTGACCAACATCCGGGCCGCAGGTTCAGATGAAGCGCTGACGCTGACGCCACCGATTAAATTCACGCTGGAACGTGCGCTGGAATTTATCGATGACGACGAGCTGGTAGAAGTGACGCCAAACCACATCCGTCTGCGCAAAAAACTGTTAACGGAAAACGAGCGTAAACGCGCCAGCCGTTCTTCAGAAGAATAAGCCAACCGTTAGGTTTGCTTGAAGAAAGCCGGCGTTTGCCGGCTTTTTTTATGCAACTCGGCTGGATAACCTGCATGTGAGCGCACCAGCGCAGGTTTTTCCCTGATCCGGCTTTTCAGTTGTTGCAATTCTGTGTATGGTGCACAGCGCAGGCAGACATGGAGTCGTAGTAGTTTGACTAACCGTCGGTTGTTTTATAAAAGTAAATCAGTGCTCGTCGTCGATGACTCCGATCAAATTCGCAGCTATTTCAAGAGTATGCTGTCATTGATTGGCTTTGACGATGTCATTTTGGCACGGGATGCGGACATGGCGTTGTCCTACGCCCGTCGCACGCAGTTTGATTTTATCCTCAGTGATTTTCACCTCGGTAGTGGCCGCGATGGCTATCAGCTGTTTGAGGTGATGCGCATCGAGCGTCTGCTTAAACCGGAATGTTGTTTTCTGGTGGTCAGTGCGGAGCGGCAACGTCAATCAATCTACGGCATTATTGAGTATCAACCAGCCGATTATTTGCTTAAGCCGTTCAGCTATGCCGAGCTTGAGCGGCGGATAAAACGTGCTTACTTCATCCGCTCAACCTTAAGGCCAGCATACCAGGCGATCCACCAGGGGGAACTTGAGCGGGCGTTAGAAGCCTGTGATTGTGTGATTGACGCCAGCAGTAGCTACGCTATTCATGCTAGCCGCTTAAAAGCTGAGATTTTTATCCGGTTGGAGCGTTACGGCGAAGCTGAGCAATTATACTTGTGGGCACTGACTATCCGTGAGTACGCTTGGGCCAAGTTAGGTCTTGCAGTGGTATATGGTTACCAAGGCCGCAGTAGTGAGGCGGAAGCCGCCTTACAGGAGTTGGCACAACAGCCGGAAACCAAAGTCGAAGCATTAGACTGGCTCACTCGTCTTTATATCAGCCAGCAAAAACCGATTGATGCGCAACTGGCAGTTGAACAAGTGGCAAAAGCCTCACCGCGCAATTATTTTCGCCAGCATGTACTGGCGACGCTGGCGGTTATTAACAACCAAAAGGCGTTGGCAGTTGAAGTACATCAAAAGCTATTAACCGCCGCCCGCCATTCGATGCACGACACGGCGGATAATATGCTGAATTATGCGCGGGCTATTATCGAACAGGGCCGCGATCTCCCGGAGAAGTCCCGTCAGGAAGTGGTGAAACGGGTCGAAGAGTTTCTCAGCACTATTAAAAAGCGCTTTCATCCAGCTAGTTTTGAACATGACCGGTTGGTGATTGACGCCCGGTTGGCCATGTTAACCGGCAATACCAAGCATGCGATTAGCTTACTTGAGCATAGCGAGCAGCTCAGTCTAGAACGTACCTTATCGCCGGCCGCTACGTTGGATCGGGCGCGGGCGTATTACGAAGCTGGCGACTTAGCCATGTGTGATCACTACATGGGCATGCTGGCGTCGATGACACAAGAAGATAATCTGTATTGCAGCGCGGTTAGCCTGATGATGCAACATGAACAGAAAAAACATCAGCAATTGCGTGAGCAGCTGCTGAGTACTAATTCAGCCGGCATGCAAGCGTTTGGCAGTGGCGATTACAGCGGCGCTATTGAATATTTCCGCAAAGCGCTGGAGACTATGCCGGCCAATCTCAATGTGGCGTTGAATTTACTGCAGGCACTGAGCATGCGTGAGTCGCTGGGCCGTGATTACAAAGCGCTGGCACAACATTGCATCGACTTGATTGAAGAGGGCCGCTTAGCGACCGAACAACAGAAACGTTATCAGGTGATACGCTCCCATCTTGCGGTGTGAGCGCTGGTTATTAGCGGTTGCTTTGGCTACACTGCGCGGGTTTTTTCCGGAGTGGTTTATGCAAACAAAATGGGTTGCGGTATCAATTGGCGCGCTGATAGTGGTTGCCGCGGGCTTAACAAACTGGCTGTCTGCACCGAAAGTCCGGCATTTTAGCGGGCCGGCGCAGGGTTCTACTTACAATATCAGTTACTGGACTACGCAGGATGTTGAACAGTCGCAGTTGCAGCAACTGGTACAACAAGAGCTGGACCGGATTGATTTGGTCATGTCGAACTACCGGCCGGACTCCGTTATTGAGCAATTCAACCAACAGCAAACCAGCGAGCCGCAAGAGGTTGGCACTGAGTTGACCGCGCTGATTGAAACAGCGCGTGATATCACGCAGGCTAGCGCCGGTTGTTATGATTTGACTGTAAAACCGATGTTCGATTTATGGGGTTTTAAAGCCGATAAATTTAACCAGCCGACCGCTGCGCAGTTGGAACAAACTCAACAGTTCGTTGGTATGGATAAAATTACTAGCACTACCGATGGCAAGCTGAGTAAAGCGAATCCTGCGATGCGGGTCGATGTGTCATCAATTGCGCAGGGTTACACCGTCAAGCAACTAGCTATGTTGCTAGAGCAGCAAGGTGTCACAGATTATCTGGTTGAAGTCGGTGGTGAGTTGCAGGTGCGTGGTAAAAAGCCTGGCCAGCAGGCCTGGAAAGTCGCCGTAGAAAAACCGTTACCGGATAACCAGCAACTGCAAAAAATTATTACAGTGCTACAAGATGAGCCGCTCTCTGTGATGACATCCGGCACCTACCGGCACTATTTTGATGCCGCAGGTCAACGTTTCAGCCATGTGCTGGATGCACGCATCGGAGCACCAGTTCGTCATCAGACCGTTTCAACCACTGTATTAATTGAAGATGCGACGCTGGGCGATGGTTGGTCTACTGCCTTTTTGTGTTTGGGCAGTCAGCAGGGGTTGGCGGTCGCCAATCAGCTGGGCCTAAAAGTGATGTTTATTGATCAGCAGGGTGAACAACTAACTGAGTTACTCAGCGATGCGCTGCAAAATACCACAGCTGTGAAAATGGAGTCTTTACAGACACAAGGTGCAACACAGTGATGCTGCCGGCAGCGCTGACTTTATGTTACGCTGCCGCATATGATGGTTAGCCTGGATTGACCTGGATGGTGCATTTTATCAAGCAAAGCTGGCGGTTTTGCCGATTGTATCTGCTGCGATGCCAGCATGATCAGATTGGCATGATTGGCGGCTATCTGGCTTATATCTCAATTTTATCGTTGGTACCGTTAGTCGCTGTTGCGTTTTCTGTGCTCAATGCCTTCCCGATGTTTGCCAGCCTGCGTGCCGATATTGAAGCCTTTGTCTATGCCAACATTGTGCCGTCGCGTGGCGAAGAGATCCAAACCTACATCAATAGCTTCGTTAGCAACATCGGCCAGATGACCACGGTCGGTGTGATGTTTTTGGTGGTGGTCGCACTGATGTTGATCCATAACATCGACAAAACCTTAAACAAAATCTGGCGGGTGAAAAAACGGCCGCGGCTGGTGATATCGTTATCAATTTACTGGATGATCCTAACACTTGGGCCTATTCTGCTCGGCAGTTCGATTGCATTGACCTCATATCTGGCGTCACTGACCCATCTGGCCGATAACTACACGCCGGGTTTGTCGACCATGCTATTGTCGCTCACGCCTTATCTGATCTCTCTATTAGCATTTTTCCTGTTGTATCAGGTTGTGCCAAACGTCAAAGTGCGCTGGCAATATGCATTTTGGGGCGGGCTATTGGCCTGTGTGTTGTTTGAAATGTTAAAACTTGGCTTTGCCCTGTATATCCAACATTTTCCATCCTATCAGGCTATTTATGGTGCCTTAGCCCTGGTGCCGATTTTGTTTGTCTGGATTTATCTGTGTTGGTTAGTGGTGCTGATTGGTGCTGAACTAACCGCGTTGCTACAGGAACAACATGGCATAGCGCCGGTGGCAGCAGATTGTCCACAGTCCACAGTACAAGGAACTGCCGATGTATCAGACCGAGCCTGTTGACGCCTACAGTCAACACATGTTGGCGGTTGGCGACGGCCACCAGATTTATGTTGAGCAAAGTGGTAATCCAGACGGTATGCCGGTGTTGATGTGTCATGGCGGTCCTGGCGGGGGGAGCTCGCCGTTTCTGCGCACCTTATTTGACCCCGCCCACTACCGCATCGTGTTATTTGACCAGCGTGGTTGTGGTCAATCGACGCCATTTGCCAGTCTTACGCACAATACCACTGCTGATTTAATTGCCGATATCGAGCAAATTCGTCAGTTGCTCGGTATCGAAAAATGGGTGGTCGCTGGTGGCAGCTGGGGCAGTACCCTTGCGCTGGCTTATGGTCAGGCCCATCCGCAGCGCTGCCTTGGTTTTATTCTGCGCGGCATCTTCTTAGCAAGATCTGAAGATATTGATTGGTTATATCGGCCAGGCGGTGGTGCCAGTCAGTTGTTTCCTGATTATTATGCTGATTTTGTTGCACCGGTGGCAGGCATGCCCGGTTTGGATATTTTGGTGGCGTATCAGCAGCTTTTGCAAAGTGGCGAGCCGGCTGTGCAATTAGCTGCAGCGCAGGCCTGGAGTTTGTGGGAGTCACGGGTTGCCACTTTGTTGCCAAATGATGCGATGCGCAGTGGTGCTATTGCAGCGGAATCTGCCTTGCCACTGGCGCGGATTGAAAACCACTACTTTTTGCATCATTGCTTTTTGGCCTCAGGGCAGTTACTTGATAACGTTTGTAAAATCAGCCATTTGCCATGTTTTATCGTACATGGTCGCTATGATGCGGTTTGCAAAGCCGAAAACGCTTGGCGTTTACATCAGGCCTGGCCCGGTTCGCATTTAACTATGGTGGCAAATGCCGGTCACTCCTCGGCTGAACCGGGCATCTGCCGCGCTTTATATGAAGCGTCGTTACAACTGCTGCCATTATTACGGGGACAAGCATGATTGGCTTAATCCAGCGGGTGCGCAAAGCACAGGTTGACGTGGCAGAGCAAACGGTTGGGGCTATTGGGCCGGGCATGTTGTTATTGCTGGGCGTCGAGGCCGGTGACAGCAGTGCTGAGCTAAAAAAGCTTGCCGATAAAGTATTGAAATACCGATTGTTTAACGACAACGACGGTAAGATGAACTTAAATCTGAGTCAGGCTGGTGGACAATTGTTGGTCGTCTCGCAATTTACCCTAGCAGCTGACACTAATTCCGGCTTGCGGCCAAGCTTTACTCCGGCGGCGCGTCCTGAGCTTGCTGAACCTTTGTATCTGCA
>Ga0169931_10011020_pt1 | contig 12814 bp, 11 predicted proteins | sample Kivu_15m_20L_FD_129675 | JGI IMG/M metagenome (GOLD analysis project Ga0169931, IMG submission 129675) | Freshwater microbial communities from Lake Kivu, Western Province, Rwanda to study Microbial Dark Matter (Phase II) - Kivu_15m_20L... | ecosystem: Environmental > Aquatic > Freshwater > Lake...
GAAAGTATCCAATCCACCATTATCAGCGGTATTTTGCTGATGTGGGCGGACGGCGCTTATCCGGTTGCCATTGTGGTGTTACTGGCTAGCGTGGTGATCCCGATTGTCAAAATTCTGGTGATGTTTTGGTTATGTTACCTAACCACATTGCCACTGAGTGAACGCAGCCGGCATGGCCAGTGGGTTTATCCACTAGTGGATTGGATTGGTCGTTGGTCGATGATTGACGTGCTGGTGGTAGCGATCTTAGCCGCCCTGGTACGCTTTGATAATTTAGTAGGTGTCTATCCGGGCCCTGCAACTTTTATATTTGCCGCAGTGGTCATTGTGACCATGCTGGCCGCAATGAGTTTTGATCCGCGCCTGTTATGGGATGCGCCTGCAGAAAAAATGGAGCAATTCAGTGACGCAAAGTCCGTTACAAGCCAAGGTTCGTAAGATCAGTCAGTGGTCACCGATTTGGATAGTGCCGGTTGCTGCCGTGTTAATTGGCAGCTGGATGCTGTTTCATAGCCTGAAAAATCAGGGCGCTGTGGTGACCTTGCTCGCCAGCAATGCTGAAGGGCTGGTTGCTGGCAAAACCCAAATTAAAAGCCGTAGTGTCGATATTGGTAAAGTGATCTCGGTGGAGTTATCACAAGACTTAAAACAAGTGGTGATCCGTGCCCGGATGAACCCCGGCACCGACGCGTTACTCAATGACGAATCGCAGTTGTGGGTAGTCAAACCGACCGTAGGACGCGGCGGCGTCAGTGGTTTGAGTACCTTATTATCCGGTGCTTATATCGAACTGCAACCCGGCAAAAGCAGTAATGGCAAAGTGTTTTTTGAACTGTTGGAAACACCACCGTTAGCCCCACCGGATGCGCCGGGGATCCGGATTACATTGAGCAGTAATGACGCCGCCGCGCTCGCTGTGGGCGATCCGGTGTTATATCGCGGCTATGAGGTCGGTTCGGTCGAACGCAGTGAATTTGATATGCAGCAGCGGCTGATGCGGTATCAGTTATTTATCCGCGCACCATACAACTCATTGGTCACTGAAAATGTTCGCTTCTGGAAGGCCTCCGGCATGGCGCTTGATATGTCCGCCGAAGGGCTGCGGGTTGAAATGGCGTCGGTGACGACCCTGCTGGGCGGTGGTGTGACTTTCGACGTGTTGGAGGGATGGCCGCAAGGCGAACCGGCCAAACCGAACGCTGAATTTGCGTTGTTTGCCAATAAAAAGACTATTCAGGAAGGTTTATACCGCGAGCGATTGGAATATCTGCTGTTTTTTGACGAGTCAATCCGCGGTTTAACCGCGGGCGCACCGGTTGAATATCGCGGGGTCAGAATTGGTACTGTCGCGTCGGTACCTTATTTTTTCAAAATGAAAAACCCGTTGCAGGTTGCTTTTAACAAAGGCATTCCGGTACTCATCCATATTGAATCAGGCCGCTTGTACGATAACCTGACGCTGGCGCAGTTATCTGCCGAACTGGAAGCTGCCGTCTCGCGTGGTCTGGTGGCTGTGTTAAAAACAGGTAATTTGCTGACAGGCGGTTTATATATCGATTTAAATCAGCAAGATCAGCCGTCCGGCAAGACCGTAACAACAGTTACGACAGTAGCGCCAGCCACCGGCAACCAGCCGTCAGAGACGTTGGCGCCCACTGCGCAGGCTGCGACACCAATGCCATCCGCTGATGCGGCCGGCGCGCTAGCCTCCGGGACCGCAGGTACCGCAACAGTGCAGGTTTCCGCTATGCAGCCTGATACTATCCCGGAGTTTGCCGGCTACAAAACCTTACCAACTGCTCGCAGTGGCCTTGGTCATATCGAGCAAAAAGTGCTGCAGGCGCTGGATAAAGTGAACAACTTACCGGTAGAACAGGTGCTGGCGGACAGCTCTGCCACCTTAAAAGCCACCCAACAGCTCATGCAACAAAGTCAGCAGTTGGTGCAAACACTGGAGCAGTTAGCCGGACAACCGCAGATGCAACAAATGCCAGCTGAGTTGAATAAAACGCTGACAGAGCTGCGTAAAACGCTGACGGGCCTCAGTCCGGGTTCACCAGTTTATGAACGCATCAACAGTAATCTGCAATCGATGGATAAGGTACTGCGTGATTTACAGCCAGTGGTACAAACGCTGAATCAACAAAGTAATGCGCTGGTACTGGGTGCTGAAGCGCAATCCGAACCTGAACCGGAACAAGGAAATTAAGCATGATGGTATGGCGTACGCTTGGCATCAGTGGAATGTTAGCATGTTTAGCGGCCTGCAGCTCGGTGGTGCCAGTGAGTTATTATCAGTTAGATCAGCAGCCGGTCGTGGCAATTGCACCGGCCGATGCAAAAGCCGATTTGTATATTGAGCCGGTGCAGGTGGCGGCTTACCTCAATAGTAACTCTCTGATTTTACAAACCTCCGCAGTTCAGCTGCACAAGAGCAATCAACATCAATGGGCGGAAGCGCTGGATTTACAGTTACAGCGCAGCTTGTTGAACACACTCGGTAATGAGTTACCAGAGTGGCGGGTGCAAACGCTGCAGGCTACACCACAAAGTTGCCGGTTATTGGTGCAATTAGATAAGTTTCACGGTGACCAGAGTGGAACGGTCCAACTGGCCGGCCGCTATCATTTATTATGCGGTGACAAAGTACACAGCGCCGGTTTTGCCAACAGTCAGCCGCAGCCGGAAGAGGGCTATCCTGCTATGGTGAGTACATTAAGCAGTTTATGGCAGCAACAGATCCGTCAGATTGCGCAGACTATTTCGCGCCCGGCCCAGCCGTAAGCCGGGCCGGTACAAATCTGTTGATAAGACTCAGGGTAAGTAAGGCACGCCTAGGACGACAGCACGGCTGGCACCGGTCACTGCCGGCACGTTCCCACTGATACCGTGCTGATAAGCATAAGCCAGCCACGCGAACGCCATCGCTTCGACCCAATCCGGTTGTACACCAAGTGCGCCGGTGGTGCTCAACTGGCACTGTGGTAATAACTGACGTAAGTCATCAAGCAGCACCGGGTTATGCGCGCCACCGCCACAGACATACACCGAAGAGACGGCAAAGCGGCTGATCGCCAGCGCGATTGAACCTGCACTAAAACGCGTCAGCGTGCGTTGGACATCGGCTGGCGCAACATCAGCAAACGCTGTCAGGTGACTACCTAGCCATTGCAGCTGGAAGTATTCGCGGCCAGTACTTTTCGGGCCTGTTTGCGCAAAATATGGATCCTGCAACAGGCGAACTAACAGGGCTGGGTTCAGCTGGCCGCTAGCGGCAAACCGTCCGTGTTGATCAAGTGGCTGGCCTAATTGCAGTTGCGTCCAATTATCCAACAGACAATTACCGGGCCCGGTGTCAAAACCCAACACATCCTGGTGTGGTAACAACAACGTGATATTAGCAATGCCACCAATATTTAAAATACAGCGGCCTTCAGTGGGATCAGCAAAAATCGCCTGATGAAACGCAGGCACCAGCGGTGCGCCCTGACCACCGTAGGCGATATCTTTTCGACGAAAATCAGCAATCACCGGGATGCCTGTTAACACCGCTAAACGATGCATATCGCCGATTTGATAAGTAAACGGCTGGCGTGCCAGCGGGCGGTGGCGAATAGTTTGGCCATGACAGCCAATTGCCTGAATATCGCAGGCCGTCAGATCTGCCTCGGCCAGCAATTGCTGAACAGTCGCGGCGTAGGCATGTGCAATGTCTGCTTCCGCCAGTCCCATTCGTTCCAGCTCATTGTCGCCAGGTTGACTGAGTGCAGCAAGTTCGTTACGTAAATCAGCGGGGTAGGGTAGACACAGACTATGGATTAAACGGGGATGACTAGCAGAGAAGTCGACAATAACAGCATCAATTCCATCCAGACTAGTGCCGGACATGATACCGATATACAACGCGGACTGGTTCATATAAAAAATCTTAAGAGCCAGCGCTGGCAATCGAATGCCAGCGCTAACGATTATTGATTGGCGGCCAGTACTACGCGCTCTTGCGCTTTAAGCTGAGCAATATACTGTTTAGCCTGCTTGGTAAATTCAACCCGGGCAACGCCTTGCAGAGGTTCTGCTTGCGGTAGCTTGACTGTTCTTGGATTACGGTGCACACCACCAACCACGAATTCGTAATGTAAGTGGGCGCCAGTGACACGGCCTGTGGCACCTAAACGGCCGATAATATCGCCTTGTTTGACTTTATCACCACGTTTAACGTCGCGTTTAGATAAATGCAGGTACTTGGTGACAATGCCGTTGGAATGTTGGATCACTACATAGTTACCATTCGCACCTTTCATCGCTGATTCGATGACCTTGCCGTCACCGGCCGCCATAATTGGCGTTCCCATTGGTGCTACGTAATCAACACCATTATGTGCTTTGATTTTGCCAAGCACCGGGTGTAAACGACGTGGGTTAAAGTTAGAGCTAACGTAGCGGAAGTTAACTGGTGCGCGTAAAAAGGCCTGTCGCATCGAGCCACCATCGGCTTTATAGAAATTACCGTCAGTGTGACGTACCGCCTGATAAACCTGGCCCTGGTTCTGGAATTGGGCGGCTAAGATTGCGCCATTGCCGATAAACTGACCTTCAGTGTACTGGCGTTCATACAATACGCTGAACGAGTCACCAGAGCGGATATCCAATGCAAAGTCGATATCGTAACCAAATACGTTAGCTAAGTCGTTGATTTGTGCATCGGTCAGACCTGCGTTTTGAGCTGAGTTCCAAAAGCTGCCGCTGATGATGCCTGCAACAACTTCAGTACGAACTTCGATTTCTTTTTGCAGTTCTTTGGCATCAAAACCACCTTTATCATTGCGGCTGATACGTAAAGTTTTCAGATTGCTCAGGTTGTAACGTAATTCCTGCAGTTCATGTTTGGCATTAAAGCCAAATTCAACCTGCATACCCGGGAATAATCTGGTCAGGTTACGTGCGCTTTTACCACTATCCAGCACCGCTTGCATGGTCGCTGTATCAACTTTTGCACGTTTGAAAATAGACGACAAAATATCGCCTTTTTTCACTTCAACTGAGATCCATTCCAGCGAGTTATCTTCCTGTGGAATGGTTGATTCACTGGTTTGAACGATAGATTCGGTAACAACTGGCACAGCAAGACTGTAACGCTTGCCAACTTCCAAACTGTTTATATCGGAGTCTTTTGACGCTTCTGCTTTATCTGTTGGGATTAACAGCATCACAGATAAGAATGTGGCGACGGTGGCAATCAGAACGCGGTGCTTAACAGGCAAAGATGAAATCATTGAAGGCGCATCTCTTATTATTATGGTTCTTTCCACTAGAAAAATGAGCATATAACGATTTTTTGCCGGATCCAAGCCTTTTATGCGTTTAATCGAAACTAATGTTGCAGTAAAATGCGGACTTAGAATTTACCGCTTAAAAATTATCCGGAGAAGTGTGCATGACGCAGTGGCAGCAGGCCCTGGCCGAAATAAAACGGGGTTGTGAAGAAATCCTGTTGGAAGAGGAATTAATCGAAAAACTGAAGGAAGGCAAACCGCTGAAAGTGAAAGCCGGTTTTGATCCAACAGCGCCAGACTTGCACCTTGGTCACACAGTCCTGATCAATAAGTTACGCACCTTCCAGCAACTCGGCCATGAGGTGATTTTCCTGATTGGTGATTTCACCGGTATGATTGGTGACCCTACCGGTAAAAACGTTACCCGTAAGCCGCTGACGCGTGAAGACGTACTGGCTAATGCTAAAACCTATCAGGAGCAGGTGTTTAAAATTCTGGATCCGGCAAAAACCCGCATTGCCTTTAACTCAGAGTGGATGGAGCAATTGGGTGCTGCTGGCATGATTAAACTGGCTGCCCGTCAAACGGTCGCGCGAATGCTGGAGCGTGATGACTTCAAAAAGCGTTATGCAAATAATCAGTCCATTGCCATCCATGAATTTTTATACCCGCTGGTGCAAGGCTGGGATTCAGTTGCGCTGCAGGCCGACATTGAGATGGGCGGTACCGATCAGCGTTTTAACCTGCTGATGGGTCGTGAGCTGCAAAAAGACGAAGGCCAGCGGCCACAAACCATCATCATGGTGCCATTGCTGGAAGGCCTTGATGGTGTGCAGAAGATGTCCAAGTCGCTGGGTAACTATATCGGTATTACCGATAGCCCAACCGAAATGTTCGGCAAGATGATGTCGATCACTGACGATCTGATGTGGCGTTACTACGACTTACTGAGTTTCCGCCCGCTGGCAGAGATTGCTGAACTGAAGCAACAAGCGGCGCATGGACGTAATCCGCGCGATATCAAAATTGAGCTGGCAAAAGAGATCATTGCCCGCTTCCACAGTGACGCGGATGCAGAAGCGGCGCATCAGGATTTTACCCAGCGTTTCTCAAAAAATGCCTTACCGGATGAGATCCCTGAAGTGACGGTGCAACTGACCGGCGACTCTTTACCGCTGGCTCAGCTGTTGAAAGAAGCAGGTCTGGTAGAAAGTACCTCAGAAGCGCTGCGTATGATCAAACAAGGCGCGGTTAAGCTCAACGGCGAGACCAAACTGGAAGATAGTAAAGCCGAATTTGCCAAAGGCAGTAGCGAGATTTTCCAGGTTGGCAAACGGAAGTTTGCCAAAGTGACTCTGGCGTAAGATATGCCAGAGTTTGCTTTGATGCAGCCTAAATAGAACCGCCGTCAGGCGGTTTTTTTATGCTGCCTAAAAATTGCACATTCAGTCTTGCGTCTTGAACCAATTCGAGCTAATTTGATATTAAATTGATATCACATTGAGGTGTTTATGAAGCAAGATCAACAAGTGTCAACGCAATCCGGTTTTGCCATGATATTTATGCTACTGGTATTGCAGCTGGCGACTATTGCGGGGTGCGTGTTATTGCCAGGTCTGCTGAAACTAGTGGCTATTCTGAGCTGTATTGCAGTGTTTTTCTGCTGGTTTGGTTTTTATATGATACAGCCGAACCAATCAGCAGTATTACAGCTGTTTGGCCGTTATGTTGGTACTGACTTTAACAATGGTCTGCGATGGGCGAATCCGTTTTTCAGCAAGCAAAAAGTCAGTCTACGGGTGCGTAACTTCGAAAGTAGCAAATTAAAGGTTAACGATCATGCCGGTAACCCGGTTGAAATTGCTGCAGTCGTGGTGTGGAAAGTGGTCGACAGTGCTGAAGCAGTGTTTGAAGTGGAGGACTATGAAAACTTTGTCAGTATTCAGAGTGAAGCGGCGCTGCGCTTGTTAGCCTCGAGCTACCCTTACGAAGCCGAGCAAGAGCAGGATATCAGCCTGCGTAGTAGCGGCAGCGAAATTACCGATTTACTGCGGACAGAAATCCAAAATCGTTTGCAACGTGCCGGCGTTGAAGTGATCGAAGCGCGCATCAGTCATCTGGCTTATGCGCCTGAAATTGCCAGCGCAATGTTACAGCGCCAGCAAGCGCGTGCCGTCGTTATGGCCCGTCAGCAAATTGTCGAAGGAGCGGTTGGCATGGTCGAAACGGCGTTACAGCGCTTGTCGGAAAAAGAGGTTGTGCAGCTCGATGAAGAGCGCAAAGCTGCCATGGTCAGTAATTTGCTCGTGGTATTATGTGGCGATCATCAGGTGTCGCCGGTGATTAACACCGGCACCATTTATTAAACCGGTCGTGTGGCGGCCGACAGCAGCAAACAGGTGACAGAGTGGCAAAAAAAGCATTCGCGCTACGGATTGATGAAGCCATGCTGCAGGCTTTACAGCAATGGGCTGATGATGAATTCCGTAGTGTTAACGGCCAGATAGAGTATGTGTTGCGGGAGGCGTTGCTGAAGTCTGGCCGGGTTAAACGCAGCGAGCCAGTGGTCACACCATTGCCGGAACAACCGGATTAAACGAAAAAAGGCCCAAGTGGGCCTTTTTGTTAGTGGCACAACCAGCGGATTTCCGCTGACGGCATTACACTTCAAGGTTGTCAATCAGGCGGGTCGTGCCAAGGTAGGCGGCCAGTAAAATCACCAGCGGCTTTTGCGTATTGCTGGCCAGTTCCAGCGTTTGGCGCTCGCAAATGTGGACATAATCCGGCCGGAAACCGGCTTGTTGTAACTGAGCCGCACAAGCTTGCTCAAGCGCGCGGAAATCAACGCTGCCGGTCAAAATTTGCTGACGTAAAGTCTGCAACTGCCGATAAATCAGTGGTGCGATGGCGCGTTGCTCTACATTGAGGTAACCGTTGCGAGAGCTTAGCGCCAGACCATCGTCTGCTCGCTCGGTATCAATCCCGATAATTTCAATTGGGAAGGACAGATCCGTGGTTAACTGCCGGATGACCGCCAACTGCTGATAATCCTTTTTACCAAACAAGGCGAGATCAGGCTGAACTAGGTTAAACAACTTGCTGACAATGGTTGCGACGCCACGGAAATGGCCAGGGCGGCTGGCACCACAGTGCTGCTCGCCAATCAATGGCACTTCGACAGCGGTTTGCACTGCGAGGCCACGCGGGTACATTAACTCCGGTGTTGGCGTGAACACCGCATCGGCCTGATGTTCCGTTAACCCCTGACAGTCTTCGGTTAAAGTGCGCGGGTATTTAGCCAAATCTTCGTTGGCGCCAAATTGCATCGGATTGACAAAAATCGACACAATCACTTTATCCGCCCGTTGCCTGGCTTCATCAACCAGTTTCAGATGGCCTTGATGCAGGTTGCCCATGGTTGGCACAAATGCAACCGACTGGCCAGCCTGACGCCAGGCCCGCACTGTAGCCCGTAATACTTTGATGTCGGAAATGACCAGCATGGATAACCTCTTAGAAACTGTGTTCAGGGCCCGGAAAAGCGCCTTGTTTGACATCGGCCACATACTTGCTGATGGCCTTTTTGATATCGCCGGTTTCGGCGAGAAAGTTCTTGGAAAACTTCGGGATATAGCCGCTGCTGATGCCCAGTAAGTCATGCATCACCAGCACCTGGCCGTCGGTATCTACACCGGCGCCAATGCCAATTACCGGAATCCGCAATGCCTGACTAATACGTTGTGCCAGTTGAGCCGGAATACACTCAACGACCAACAATTGCACACCGGCAGCTTCCAGCGCCAATGCTTGCGCCAGAATATGCTCGGCTGCACTATCATCACGGCCTTGCACTTTAAAACCACCAAACACATGTACGGACTGTGGCGTCAACCCGATGTGCCCGCAGACCGGCACACCGCGTTCAGTCAGTGCTATAATCGTTGGCAGTAAAAACTCACCGCCTTCCATTTTCACCATATTGGCACCGGCTTGCATCAGCGGGGTGACACTGGCAAAGGTTTGCTCCATGGTGGCATAACTCATAAATGGCATGTCGGCGATCACAAAAGCTTGTGGCGCACCGGCTCGCACGCAACGGGTGTGATACGCGATCTGCTCAATGGTGACTGGTAGGGTATCGATCTGCCCTTGCAGCACCATACCCAGCGAGTCACCAATCAACAGGGTTTCGACACCGCAGTCGGCGAATAACTTAGCAAAACTGGCATCGTAGGCCGTCAGCATGGTAATTTTTTCGCCTTGTTGCTTTAACTTCAGCAAGGTAGCAGTAGTAATTTTGGCCATAATCTTCTCATCCGACCATTGGTGATTCGCGCGCAAGATGGCACAACGGACCCATCTTGACAAGTTTTTCCCGACAGTTAATCCGCGAGTGGAGTCACTGCCAGCTGGCTTAGTCCATTTAATGGCAATACGCTGGCAATGTTTTTCAGAGCGCCCAAGCCGGGGATCTGCAAATCCGGCGCAATTTCCAATAAAGGGTAGACGACAAATTCTCTGTGTTGCAGGCCATAGTGGGGGACCGTGAGCCGATCTGTCTGGATTTGCTGTTGGCCGAACAACAGGATATCAAGGTCAAGCGTGCGCGGACCCCAACGCTCTGCTTTACGTTGCCGGCCTTGCGTTAGTTCAATCTGTTGTAAGGTGTCCAGCAAACCCTCTGCAGATAACTCTGTGTTAAGCAGTGCCACTGCATTGACATAATCAGGTTGGTCTTGGGGCCCCATAGGTTTGGAGCCATAAAAGCTACTAACCGCAACTAACTGAGTTTGCGGTAAGACGGATAAGGCGGTAACAGCCAGTTGTAACTGGCCGATGGGATCGGCCAGGTTGGCCCCAAGACCAATGTAAACGTCGACCGACATTATTCAGCGGCCTTCGGTTTCTTGGGACTACGGCGGCGCTTACGAGGTTTGCGCTCCACGCCTTCTTTGCCAAGGCCACTAACCAAGTCTTCCCGTTCAGCATCATTGGCGTGCACAAACTGTTGCCACCAAGTCGATAGTTCGGCCAGAGCACCACCTTCCGCTTTCGCTCGCAACTGCATAAAGTCGAGCGCACCACGGAACTTCGGTTGCTCCATTAACTTAAATGCACGCCGGCCGGCCCGCTTGCCTAAACGGCCTTGTAAGGCCCAGATATCGCGGATAGACAGCGTAAAGCGCTTGGGAATACCAATAAGCCGCACGACATCGTCCAGCACTTCGGTCATTGCGATATTCAGCGCGTCGATATCATTGAGGCCGCTTTCAATCAGTAAAGTCTGCATACGTAGTTCAACCGGATACCACAACAACGCGGCGTAAACAAAAGCCGGTGTAACCGGTTTGTCCTGCGCAACCCGCTCATCGGTATCCTGCAAGGCACTGGTGATGAGCTCAAGCACTTTGCCTTCACTATCTTGTTTCAACACTTTGTGCACTTGTGGCAGTAATTCTTTGATAATGCCGAACTCTTTAAGCAGCATAAAATTATCAAACGCTTTGCCCGCTAACAGCAATTTCAGCGATTCATCAAACAAGCGGGCGGCCGGAATATTTTTCAGCAGGGGGGCTAACTCATGGATGGGCTCTGCTGTCGCTGGTGCAATTTGCATGTTCAATTTGGTTGCAAAGCGAATTGCCCGTAACATCCTAACCGGATCTTCCCGGTAGCGCGTGGCCGGATCGCCGATTAACTCAATGCAGCCAGCCTGTATGGCAGCAACACCGTTGGCAAAATCGTAAATAGCGAAATCACGTACCGAGTAATACAGCGCATTAATGCTGAAATCGCGCCGTTCGGCATCCTCTTCGATGGTACCGTAGACGTTATCCCGTAAGATCTGACCATGATCAGAACGCACGCCAGCGGGCAGGTTTTCTTCTTCTTCGCCGCCACTGTGATGGCCACGGAAGGTTGCTACTTCAATAATTTCCGGCCCAAAAACCACGTGTGCCAGCCGAAAGCGACGGCCGATCAGGCGGCAATTCTTAAACACCTGGCGGACCTGATCAGGGTTTGCATTGGTCACCACATCGAAATCTTTTGGCGTTTGGCCGAGCAGCAGATCACGGATACAACCGCCGACCAAATACGCTTCATAACCCGCATCATTAAGCCGGTACAACACTTTTAAAGCGTTCGGGCTGATATCTTTACGCGAGATAGTATGCTGGTCACGTGGGATCACCCGTAGCGGCGGTAAAATGGCTGATTGGTGATTTGGATTTAACTGCGGGCCCTGACCGCTGCGACCATGCTGTCGCTGTTGCTGACGTTGCGGGCTCTCAGACTGACTCACTTGGGGACGCCGGTCGCGACGTTGGCGGCCTGGCCTGTCACTATGATAACGTTCAAACGGGGCCGAACGGGGAGATCGCGCCTGAGTTGCCGGAGTATCACGGTTGGCTGTGTCTTCTTGAGCGGTATCTTGGGTCTCAACCGCTTGTTGAATTAATTTGGCTTTCTTGCCGGTTAACCGTCGGCAAAAATCAAGAACACGGGAAATAATAGCCATTCTCCTTGCACAGAAACGGTTGGCTGTTAACGACAAATGGGTCTGATAAAAAAGCGAATCGCACTTCCGCATTCAATACCCGAAAAAACGGCGCTATGATAGCGCAGGCTGGCGAAAAAATGAATGAACAGTCCGGTTATTTCAGCGCTGTGTACACCGAAACTGTTATTGGAACTCGCGGAGCAACACTTCGGATGTTGGCGGCACTGCTGCCAGTTGCCAATGTGACAATGCGAAAGCGAGTTGTTCAGCAACCGGCGCCCGTTGCAATTCGTCCGGCAGCGGCTGACCAAGCAGCTGTAATGCTGCTGCCATGCTGACTGCAGGCGCAAAGCGGTTAATGTCGGTGGCATGATTCTGTTTGCTGAGTTTAAAGCCTGGCGCCGTGACTGCCAGCGGCAAATGGGCAAAGGATGGCACCGGCGCATGCAGCTGGCGAAACAACGCCTGCTGGCGCGGTGTCATTTGTAACAGATCCGCCCCGCGCACCACTTCGCTGATTTGCTGCTCGATATCGTCAATCACCACTACCCATTGATAAGCAAACAAGCCATCTCGGCGTTTAATGATGTAGTCTTCAGCAGCCAGTCTCTGGCTGATTTGCTGTTGACCAAACACGCCATCCCTAAATTCGCTGGCAACATCATAAGCTTTTAGGCGCCAGGCCACCGGAGTACTGTCAGCCATCGCAGATGCATTTCGGCAAGCACCATCGTAAATACCGCCAAGACTGGCAATACGTGCTCTGTTGCAATGACAAGGGTAAATAAGTTGCTGCTGGCGGAAGTTATCGAAATAACTTTGGTATAAATCAAGCCGCTGACTTTGCTGAACGACAGCACCATCCCAATAGAGATGAAAGCGTTCCAAAGTGCGTAAAATACTATCGGCGGCTCCCGGTACGGTACGCGGACTATCGATATCTTCGATACGGACCAACCATTGGCCTTGTTGTGACTTTGCTGACAAAAAACTGCCAACGGCAGCGAGTAGCGAGCCGAAATGCAAAGGGCCGGATGGC
>Ga0169931_10011022_pt1 | contig 12812 bp, 10 predicted proteins | sample Kivu_15m_20L_FD_129675 | JGI IMG/M metagenome (GOLD analysis project Ga0169931, IMG submission 129675) | Freshwater microbial communities from Lake Kivu, Western Province, Rwanda to study Microbial Dark Matter (Phase II) - Kivu_15m_20L... | ecosystem: Environmental > Aquatic > Freshwater > Lake...
GTAACCGCCTAATCAACCCACTTCTAAAAGTTTAGGACATTGACCTTGTTCTACTGCCTGGAATAGGGACTTCAAATAGCGATATGGTTCCTTTTTATTTGCTTTTGCAGTCTCTATTAGAGAATAAAGAAAGGCACTCGCCTCGGCTCCGTCTGAGGTGCCAGAAAATAGCCAATTTTTACGACCTATTACAAAAGGTCGAATGGCATTTTCTACTAAATTAGTGTCCAAAGGAATTTCAGGATGATCTAAGAAAACAAGAAGTTTATGCCATTGTCCCGCCATATAGCTGTATGCTTTTCCAAGTGGACTCTTCGGCATAGTTCTAGGAATTTGGTTTTCCATAATCTTACGAATCTCTTCAACAACTGGTTTAGAATTCATCTGCCTATGTTTCTTTTTTTCCTCTAGAGATAAGAGAGAAGCTTTAGCATCTAAGACATAAAGTTCTCTTATAAGCAGAAGTATTTTATTGGCTTCTGCATTTGTTTTATTTAGCATATAGACTTCATGGAACATTCTTCTCGTATGTGTCCAACATCCTGCATGGATTATATTAGAATTGGATTCTAATACAGAGTCATACGAAGGGTAGCCATCTGTAAGGACAATGCCTTTGTATTCCTTCAATAGTTCCATAAGGAACTTTGCACTTCGGGTTGGATGGTATATGAATTTCAAAATTGGATTGTCAGTCGTTCCTCCGCGAATAACAAACATGAAGGATTTCGACTGTTTGTCAGATTTCTCTTTTAGAACTCGAACTGGAGTTTCATCAATTTGGAGAAATGGAGATTCTAAGATTGAATTCCAAAAATCCTTTTCTAAAAACTCTAATCTTTCCTTTGTTTTCTTAGCATAATTGCATAAAGTAGTTCTAGAAATCTCAAAACCAAATCTTGTAAATATATTACTCAATCGATAAAAAGGCAGAGAATCACAGAACTTCGCTGTAATAATATAAGCTAACATGCCTATATCCGCAATAGCTTTCGGAAGGAATTGAGGAACAGGAGGAGCTATTTTAACAGCAGATTCCTCAATGTTATCAAGGCCATGGCAAGCCTTGCAAATGTACTTAGGTCGTATATGTCTTGTGACTTTAATCTGAGGAGGTAAGATGTCCACCTTATCTAATTTCTCAGAGCCGAAGGTAGTTAAATGATTGCCACAACTGCAAATTTTTTCCTCTTCCTTCAAATCATGTAAAATCTCTTCTACTGGAAATGAGTCTGGGATCTGAATCCTGCCAGACTTCTTTCTATGATAGGATTGTACTTTGGTAAGCAAAGGCTCTTCTATTTTTTGGCTCGCTTTCAGAGGATCAGGTTCCGGACTAAAGGTTTCAATTTCATCAAAAAGAAGAGCTTGGGAATTCTCTTCTCTTGTCCAGGATTCTGATTTCTTGCCAAATAACTTTGATTGTAAGGTTTTCAGTTCAAATTTAAGATTTGTATTCTCTTCCGTAAGTTTATTAATAGAACTCAAAAGAGAATTATTCAAATCTTCTTTCTCAGAAGCAATTTTTACTATTATAGCTTTGAGTTCTTCAGGATCAGAAGGAAGATTTGTAAAATCCAAAACGAGATAAATTTCATTTAGTACAGATTAAACGTCAATACTTTTTATACTACTGAATAGATTTTATGAGCTCTTCTAAAGTCTATGCCTGATAAAAGCCAAATAAATTTTTTTCGATCTAATTCTGACAATATTCCAGATTTATCAGGAAATGGATATTTGTCTGACTCCAGTTTCTTAGTCCAGAGACAAAATCCATTCCCATCCCAGTATAAAATCTTCATAGTATCCTTTCTTTTGTTGCAGAATAGGAAAATTGACTGTTGCATAATATCCATTTGCATCTCTTCCCTGACTAAATAGCCAAGTGTATAAATAGATTTTCTCATGTCAGTATCGCCTAGCCTTAGGAAAATTCGATGATACCTGGGAAGGAATTTATCCCAATCGAATAGCAAGGATTTCTACTCCGAATATTTTGCAGGAAAATGACCACTCTGGACTTACGTTCCATGAATTTTCCACATTGCGGATAGTAGGCAATTCCGTAAAAGAGGGAGCTTCCTTAGGTATGGTAAATAATTTTGCCAATTTTCTTTTGTAATGACAGAAAGTTGCAAGCTTAATTGATTTCTCACGGCAAAACTGGCTCTGGGTCAGTCCAGAGCCAATCTGTTCTTCTATTAGGACTTTCCATTCTGAATTGGTTCTTTTTATTTTTTCCATGGATTTGCAGTATAATACAATTGTGAATTAAAAGAAAGAAGGGTTGATTAGGCGGTTACGGTTTTTTAGCGAAAATGTTCTAGAATTGTTTGTTTTCACTTGATTGCGAAACGAAACCTCGGCATTCTAAGCCCAAGTGAGATCTAAGTTCAATCTGTACTACCTACTGTTTGCAAATTTTAATACAATTGCAATACTTTTAGTGGCACTTTGGGTAATCTTGGCATACTTAAATATACACAAACCGCCTCTGCCCAAATTGACAGAAAGAGTTCAGGACTTTTCTGAAGGATGGGAGTATGCCTGGATTGAAGGGGAGCACTTTGATGCAGATCGTCTTTCTTGGTTTCCTTACAAAATCGGCTTAGACTTCCCAACGAGAGAAGGGAAGGAGTTTCTCCTTCTTCGGAATCGTCTCCCGGATCTAGACTTTCCAATCCAGCCATCTTCGTATCTGCTATTGATCAGAATTTTATCTGTTATGTTGGTCAGGAACAAATCTATAGCTTTGGGAATTTTCCGATGAAGAAGAAGAGCGATTTTTTGGGCTTTTTCCATTACCTTATCATACCATTGCAAAAACACCACAGCGGCAAAGAAATCTTGTTCAAAATTCACTCCAAATGGGTTCGCATTGGAATGAACCAAGATACTTTGATAGGAAGAGAGTCGGAACTTATATTTGACAGGATCCAAGCCTACGATGGTGCCCTCCTCTCCTTGGGAGTCATTTCCCTATTTTTGTCACTTTTGTTTTTGATTGCTACTGTTAGTCTTAAGAGTGGAGATTTCTTTCCTTACTTTGGAATGTATTTGTTCACGAGCATGATCTTATTTTCTCAATCTCCCCTCACAGCTGTCTTTGTCCATTTTCCTTTGTTCTTTACCTATTTGGTTGACTTTTCTATTGCCATGGTTTTGCTCTTCCTAATTCAAATCAGCCGAAGGTTCATTCGAAAAGAAGATGACAGGATTTTGAATTACCTAACCAAGATTTACTCATGCATTGTAATTTATCTAATAGTTCTGACAATGTATTCCGCTTGGGATTCTAAACTCCAAATCTTTCTAGATATACCTTTGTATACCTCTATACTTTTTAGCGATATTTTGATTCCAATTCTTATAATTAGAAATATCAAAAACTTGCAGAGAAGCCAATTATCATTTATCATTGGTCTCTCTGCATTGATAGTAGGTAATATTCCGCAAGCTCTATTTGAGCTGGGGCTATCCAAAAGCTATCCCTTGTTTTACTTTCACCTTGGTGTTTTTGTTTTCATCCTAGCGATTGCCTTCTCTGCTTATGATTCTCTACTTTCCATGTATAAAGAAATGGAAGCTTCTCAAAAGAACTTACAAAAACTAGTTTCTGATAGAACTAGAGATATAGAAGAGAAGCAGGAAAGAATCTTAAAATTAGAAAGGAACATAGTTAAAAAGCAAACTGAAGAATCTATGTTGGTAGATTTTCATGATCAAATTGGAGCAAGACTACTTGATTTGAAGAACTTGTTACTAAATCGCAAAAACGAAAATATAAATAAGGATGAAATCCTAAGACATGTCGGACTCATTGCTTCTGGATTGAAAGAAAGAATCAACACCTATGAGAACCAAGAGCTAACAAAACAAGATTTTTTTACAGGATTACGCGTTAGTATTTTCCAGAGATACTATCTCTCTAAAAGAAGAGCAATTATAAATATAAATATTTCCAATTCGAATTCCGAAATCGTATTTAAAGATGAAGTCATAAACCTGTTACATAATATTTTCACTGAGATCGTAAACAATGACTTAAAATATGGGATGGCAGATTCTATTTCAAAATTTGATTTAGACTTCGAGAAGAAGACTGGAATATTAAATGTTGTCTTTAAAGCCAATACTACTTACCAATACCAAGGCGAAGGCTTTGGTAAAAAATCATTGAGATTGAGAGTGCAAAATTGCGGAGGTACGTTGGAAGAAAGCATAAAGGAAAGCGAGTACTTTTTAAAAATACAGATTAAAGATTTGATGGGGGCATAGAGTAATACAAAAAAAAGATTGGGATCAATACAATTTTTTAGCAGCAGAAAACGAAATTCCAGAAAATACATCGACTGTTTTATCAAAACCGGTATTGGGCAATCGTAGTAAGTTTTCCAAGTCGCTAATAGGGACCCCATAAGCCACTGTTGAGTTTGGAAATGTAGAATATCCAGCCGAATAAACATAATGATTTGTATTACTGGAACTATAGGAAGTTACTTGATAAAGCAAATGAATTCTAAACAAAACATCATTCCAAACATAATTATAATTTGAGTCTAAAGTATATCCACTTGCTAGAATATTTTCAATAAGCTTAAATCTAGTATTAGTTATGTTACTATTCTCAAATTCTTTGAATTTTAAATTACTAACAGTAAATAAGTTTATCATTTGATCTATAGAACCACTCATTTGTATCAATCCAATACTAAGATTGATCGAATTGATCGAGTTAATTAGATAGGTATAACCCAAACCTAATCCAGGTCCGATTAGTTTATTTTTCAATCTGAATTCGGCAGTGCTAATTCTATTATTGTTTAGATAAGAGCCCGTTTCTAGCAAAGTATTGTCTTCAAAACCGATACTTAATCGAGGCATGGCATGGTAATCAAATTCTTGATACTTTAATGTTCCAAACAAAAATAAATAGTTATTACAATTGATTTCTAGAACTCTTCTATTGATTGTGAAGCCATGATCAATCCTTCTGATTGAAGTATCAAAATTAATTGGAGAATAGTAGTTTTGACTTGTAGTAAATTCCGAAGGATGATCTGGAAATTTTCCGGTTATATTTCCAGCTTGAAACCCAAACGTATCGAAACCTGATCTACCATAGGTTCCGTAATATGAGATACTCAGTCTTTCTCCAAATTTAATGATTCCGTTCCCACCAATCAACGACATATTAGTTCTTCTCGTTTCGACACTTGTTATAATTTTCGTATTGGTTCCTTGGGATCTTTGAAAATCTCCAATCAAATTAAAAACGGTAAGTTTATCCATATATCCATTTATGGATTTTAAAGCGCCTATATCCCAATTCGTTTGGGTCACATAAACTCCTCCAAATACAGTATAATTCTTGCCCGAATCTTTTGGTGCTTCAGCGAATAATTGATAAAATGATAAGACAAAGACAGATGCTAAAATTCTACAAAAAATATAAAAATTACTTTTAAGGGAGACTAACAAATCAATTAACCTCTCATACTCTCTATTCCAGTCCATTCGGGAGGTACACCATGATTTTTAAAATACTCTGCCCTTTGCAAATATATTTGAGCCGCCATATCTTTAGGATCCAATTGCAACACCTTGTTAAAAAACTCAACGGATTGGAAAAACTCCTTGTTCTTGTAGGAAATCGTTCCTTGTTCAAACCATTCTTTTGTAGAAAGTTTTAAATTTATGATACGTTCAGAACTACCATTAAAAATCTCATAAATAGTAACTGGTTCAATTTTTCCTTTAACGCGAACTGTATCTAATTTCCTTGAAAAATACTTTTCCTTATTTCTCAACTTCGAGAATGTAGTTTCACTTATGACAATCGATGCTCCATACAATTTGGTCATACCTTCTATTCGGGATGCTAAATTGACAGAATCAGAAATCACTGTTCCGTTAAGTCGATTTTTCTCTCCTAAAATTCCAAGAATCAGCTTACCAGTATGTATTCCTATTCCAATGGAAATTGGAATTCGATTCTTGGTTTTTCTTCTCTTATTATAATCATGAAGAGTCTCTAACATGGAAATTCCCGCATCCAAGGCATTACTCGGATCCAAAGGAAAAAGAGCCATGATCGCATCACCGATGAATTTATCAATGAATCCATCATTCTCAGCAATTCTGGGACTTAATCTATTAAAATATGCATTGAGGAAATTAAAGTTGTCTTTGGGGCTCATTTTTTCAGAAAGACTAGTAAAAGAACGAATATCAGAAAATAAGACACTCATCTCTCTCTCGACTTGATCTCCAGGATAAACTGAGACTATACTTTCCTTCTCGAGTAATTTCAAAAATTCTTCTGGAACAAACCTTTCATACGCATCATTCAAAACTGTAATTTCATCAATCTTTTCTGTCAGAAACAAATTGAGCTTATCAACTTCATACTTAGCCCTTACGAACTGAACAATTTGTACAATACCCAAAACAAAAAAAATGATCAGCGACTCGGTCAGCTCAATAAATTCCAAATTTGTTTTTGATATTCTATTTACTTGAATACTAAGAACCCCTAAACATAGAAAAATAAAGACGAATTTAAATTTTAATTGCTCATCCTTCTGAGATAAAGATCTACTAAGAGTAAACAAGAGGTAAACTATCATTAAAATCTGATCAAAATTCATCAAAATATTTAAATAGTATTCCCTATTCAAATAAAACTTAGAAATAGATTCGATTGGAAAATCATCCAAATTCTTTTTAAAAATCAAATTAATAGTTTCTAAGCTTTTAGAATCAGAATTTACTTTTGAAAGATCTTTGTACAATGAAATAAAATCTTCGATTTTTCTAATTTCTTTATTTTCGCAGACTTTTAGAACTTCAATATTACGTTCGTAAATGTATTTACAATCTTTTATATTGGTAAAATAGAATTTACTTTCTAAAACTTCTTTTTTTATTAATTCATTTAGCTTCAATCGTAAAATTGATTGCTCAGATTGCGGTTGAAATGCAATTAATAAAAAGCTTATACCCATAAGTATTGAAATACCATATAGAATAATACTTTTCTTAAAAATCCATATTCCTTTTATTTTAATGTTACTAAAAATTGTTTTTAGAAAAAAATAATACATTAATAAACTCATCACTTTCAAACTTACAAAGGCTTTAATTGTAAAAATATCATCTTGCAAGTAAAAATAAATTCCTGTTATTTTCAAAATAAAGACCGTAAGAGAAAATAATGAAAAATACAAATAAACTTTTTCAATTCTTCTCTGTAACCAAATACTTAGAAAAATGAGGAAAAAGGGTAAACCGATTGTTTCTAAACCGAATTGGAAGAATTTTAAAAGATAATATTGAGAAATTTTTAGAATCGAATCTTCATTTGGGATAATCTCTATTCCTGAGAGATTCACAACTCTTCCCTCTGTTTGCAATTCTATTCTAAAAACTATAGTTTTCTCAGAGCCGGCAATTCCCGTTTCTTTTTCATGGGTTAGGAGTGAATCTTTAACTATTGAACTGATTCTAAAAATATTTGGTTCTAATGATAATTTATATCTCAGAGAATCTTTAGCATAGTTCTTTTCAAAAATGGTATCAAATTTTAATTTCTCTGAATTTAGATAAAGAATTCTGAATTCTGATTCCCATGGAAGGTAGATAGAAATGAATTCATCTGAAATCAGATCATAATTTGAAAAAGTAATAGCAAAATCAATGGCTATTTTACAAGTATAAATATTGTCTTGTTTCAATTCCTCTCTTATCAAGGAAATATTGTTTTCCGAAATCAATTGGTTATAAAATGGTTCCCTTAAATAGAAATTTGAATAAAAATCGGGATTGATTGCCCGAGACAGCAGTTCTTTGAACCGATAATCAGTGATTTTCTCACTCACACAAGGATTCTTAAATTCCAATTCACCATTTCGAAAACTCCAATCCTGCTTCTCTATTTTATCAATCGTATTTATTTTAATTCTTGCATCATCTTGGAAATTCACATACAAAGGTTGCAACCGAGAGTTCAAGTATTGAAGTTTGAATGGACGTAATGTTGTATCCTGTTGCGCCTGCAAATTATTTATAACTGAAAATGAACATATTAAAAAAACCAGAGAATAGATACCAAAAGTCTTTTTAAAAATATATTTCACCATATCTTTACATCAGAATTACTAACATTGAATTTAGTTGGACTAAGGAAATTTAATTTACCTATATAATTAGAATAAGGCTTTTGGTCTTTTATGACAAAATAAAAAATCTCATTTTCTTTATAAAGGGATTGTAATATAAATTTTGGTTTCTTGAAACTTCCCGTATCCCATATTTTGATTTTCTTATCCAATGAAGATGTTACAATACTTCCATTCCAACTTAGGATTGATGTAATTCTTTGAGAATGAGCCCTAAATTTCTCGCTCATTTCGAAATTCTTATCGTAAATATAAATATTTCCTTCATCGGTTCCGATGTAAAGATTCTCTTTAATTTGATCTATCCTATGAACAGATTCACCAATATTTAATTCAGTAATAGGTTCACAATTGGAATTGCCTAGGCACGTATTCTGAGACCACACTTTGATTGAATTATCATAGGATAAAGTGATTAGAAGATCATTATTCAACAAATTCAATAGCATCTGCTTTATTTCGTCCCTATGTGCATTCTCTTTGAATAATCTAACTCTTCCTTCTTTCAAAATAGAAATAGATTTACCATTGGCAAAAAAAATGAAATCAGAAGCTACTAAATTTGAAGTAATTAAATTACTAATTTCATTTTCTTTCTGAAACAAAATACTTATTATCTTTCCTTTTGAAACTCTATAAAATTCTAGACTACTATCTAGTAAACGAGAGAATGGAGAAAAATACAGATCAGTATTTTCGTTTCTTGGTTCCGTACTCCATTTTATATAACCCTCTTTCGAAGTAAAAATCTGTTCGCTTCTATTTTTTTTTGGATCTAATTTGTATAAATCAACATATCCGGAATTCCCATTTATTGGGTCAGCTCTTTGACTGATAAAATAATTCTCTGAATCATTTAAATAAAAATCTATGAATCTTTCAATTTTTGGATCTTTGTATAAGATATGATTACCTTTTGAATTCCACTCTACTATTCGATTTGCTTCAAATGACAGTAGATTTTCATTGGGTCCATTCTTTAAAAAGAGAATAGGCAAAGAATATGGGCCTTGAATATTGTTTATTTCAATTTCCCTCTTTAGATTGTGATTGCAAACTTTTACAGAGCTTACTTCAATTTTTGTAGCAAATTCTTGGTTAAGCTTGTTTGAAAAATCAAGCGTATCGCAATTATACTCACTTTGTTCTTTATTCGATTTGCATTGAACGGAAGGATCTATGGTTTTTGCAAGAAAATTTCCTTTGAAATCATAGGATAATGAATTCTTCCCATCTATAACTTTTAAATAATCATTTTCAAGACAAATATCTTTCAAATCCCTATCGTTGATCTTCAAAATATTTCTTAAATTTCCAAATTGATCCCAGATCTTTATTTCTAGTGGATTTACATATACAACAATAGTGTTTTCCTCATGAAGTTTGTATTTGTAAATAATTTGATTTCTGGAAATTTTATCAAGTATTGTGGCTATTTCATTCCCAGTGCTATCATAATGGATCATTTTAATATATTTTATTTGTATGAGATCATTTTCGATTTTTGGAAGATCCTTTATAATTACTGCAAAGCTTAACTCAGATAATTTATAAAGATCACTTACGAGCCCCAAGGATTTTTTCTTAAGTATATTCCCATTATTTAAATCCCATAAGATAAGTATCAAAGAAGAATCGAAAGAAACTAAAATTTCACTCTTCTTTAAAAAAAAGATATTTGTGATGATATTCTCATGTCCTATTAGATCGAATTTATGCGCTCCAGATGATTGAAAAATTTTAATGTTAAATTCCTGTACATTTTTATAGGGGTTGGAATCTGGAATAAGAGCTATAAATTTATTATCTGAAGATACAACAACCTTCTCAACACTTCCATAGAATCTTGTGGAAGGAATTGCTTCCTCAATCACTATTGGATTACAATTGATCAAATAAATCATCGAAAGAAGAAATAGATAAAATAGAGAAAAATTATACTTTTGATTTATTGAATAAAAGAAATTCATAAATTTATATACCTATTGGAGGAAGTAAGGGAGAAAGATTCATTAGATTAGCCTCCGCCTTAAGGTACCGTGTTTTTTCACCCAAACATTCTTTTAAGGAATAGTAGCTTGCTTTTTGATAATTCTCCTTGGGATCAATTTTTTTAACTAATGCCTCAAAAGTATCCTCCGAAACTTCAGAGTTAGTATTGGAATTGGTCAATATAAAGTGAAAAGGCTTTTCAAATAGAATTTCCAATTTGACATAGTGCAGAAACTCTTCTATCAAGTAGGAATTTCTCTTAAGAGTCTTTTCTTCAAGTTCTTCCTTTTGTTTGTACTTATTTATAAAAATACTTAATTTAGATTTTTCTTTTCCAGTTAAATTATTGTATTGTCGTTTAAAGCTTTCGATAAAAGATTCGTTCTTCTTTCCCTTATAGAATTCCGTTGCAGCTCTAAAACAAGATGTTTCAGTCTTAGCATTTAAAATTTCGTTTGCTTCATCATTATCAATTAAATTCATTCTTTTAAAGAGATCGATACTGATTTTTCTGAGCTTTATTACATTTGGTGTAATTTCTGTAAATGAATCCAATGTAAAATCTTCATTTGAAGCAGCGATCGGAATTTTATTTTTGTCAACCAACGGTCTTCTCAATGAATCCAACAATTGAACTGCAATTTTAACTTTTCGATTTTTATCGACTTCTATTTTAGCATCAATTATGGTATCCGGCTTTGACTTTTCTAATTTGAATCCACAAATGCTTTTTAAATGTTCCGAATCATTGCAGTCTATGTAGGGACGATACAATCCAAGATCCAAAAAATCTTGCTTGATTAGCTCTAGAACCGTATTCTTTAGAGTAATAGTATAGAAATTATCAATTGCTTTGTTCTCTTGGTCTTGAAGAATTTCAGTAATTATATTGTCTATATCACCTGAAACAGTAGTTGCTATTGTATTTTTCCTGAATTCGAATTTGTTTTTTATTGTGTAATTCACTTCGTAGTCTTTAGCGCAAGATATAGGAATCAAAGAGAAGAGAAAAATCAATACATTTGATTGCCATTTTTCACTGTGGAGTATAACATTGAAAATTGATTTGATCATTCGATTGTTCAAACTCTTTTAGTTGATTATTTACACAAATCCCCAATAATATAACCGAATAATTCATTCTTTTTAAATAGATATCGATTTTTTTCTCCGTGTTCCAGACTTTCGAACATTGGTTCTGTGACCTCTTTTCCGTTTTCATCTAAGAATCCCCAAAGATCGTTCTTTTTGTACAAGGCTACACCATTGACAAATGGAGTTAGCTTTTGCCATGTTCCTTCAAAAAGAGGTTTACCCTTCAAGTCTGTTACGATTGTTTTGCCATTTTTGACCCCAGCAATTTTTTGCTTTCCGAAATAGAACAAATTACTAAACTGCGGGGGAATGATCATCTCGCCTTTTTTATTAATAAATCCAAAAGTTTCAGATCCTTCGGGTTTCACAGCAGCAATGCCTTCATGGAAATCATAAACTTCTAAGTATTGAAGTGGAATGGCGATTTTTCCAGTTTTGTCGATATAACCCCATTTCTCATTTTTTCTTACTGCTCCTAAACCATCCCAAAATCTCCCATGAGTTTCCCATTGATAGCCACCAATCAGTTCCCCTTGTTTGTTGATATAACCGAAAAGTATTTCATCCGTATTGTTCATGTCTCTGGTTAAAGATAGCCCCTCTGAAAATAAAATGGGATCATAAATTTCAGCAGGAACTTTGAGGACGGTTTTTCCTGTTTTGTCAATAAAGGCTTGCAAATCAGGAATATACATCAAACCTTCGCTAAAAAAAACATTCAAAGTGGCTAGCGTACTGAATCTAGGTTCAATTTGAAACTTTCCGGTTCTATCGATAAACCCTAATTCTGCTTCTTCTTCCTTATTTTTGGGAAGTTCTTTGACTGCCCCAGCTAGCCCTTCATTGAAATGCCAAACCTGTTCAAATTGGAAGGCTATCGCTTGTTTTCCTTTGGAGTCTATGTAACCCCATTTTTGTATGGTTTTGGACTTAACTGCAGCCAAATCTTCGGAAAATGTTTGGGCATCCGGAAATTGAGCTTGTATGACTGAAATTTTTGAATCTTCAACTACTAGTTGGTTCCCCTTCCATTTCATTTGCCACTGGCAGGATTTTTCTTTGGATTGGGTATTTTGAACTAAATTGGGAAGAAGGACTGTCCCCATCAATAGCAAAACTCCCAGTAGAATTTTATGATTTTTTGTTCTAAAATACATATTTATCTCTCTATTTAGGAATATTTTTAAATTTAGCATTTATCCTAGTTTCGTAAATACCTAAATTTAAGTAAAAAAATTAATGGGTAAAACTCAGAGATTCCCAATACAGGGATTTCCAAATGGATTGAATTGTAAATGAAATACTCAAACTAGGTGATTTTTTGAAGACTTTGATGATCTTGCGTAAAATAAGAACTATTTATATTATCCGCTCCTAATCATTTTTTAATCTGTATTAGGTATTTACAATTCTGAACTAGGTTTGTTATGATTGCATCTAGTCAGGGAAGACGCTACCCTATTATGTCGTTAAAATTTTTCTTAATCTTAATCTTAGTTTTTTTCACTAGTCCTATTCTATCCTTAAACATCGTTATTTTGA
>Ga0169931_10011023_pt1 | contig 12811 bp, 10 predicted proteins | sample Kivu_15m_20L_FD_129675 | JGI IMG/M metagenome (GOLD analysis project Ga0169931, IMG submission 129675) | Freshwater microbial communities from Lake Kivu, Western Province, Rwanda to study Microbial Dark Matter (Phase II) - Kivu_15m_20L... | ecosystem: Environmental > Aquatic > Freshwater > Lake...
CTGGCAGCGATGGGCGTTGCCGACGCAAGTGGCGCTGGTGGCGCTCGCGATAGGCATTGGCAGGACGGTAGACTGGCCAGCCGCGGCCCCCATACCGGACGGCCTGCTTCACGTGGTGGGTTTTTTCCTGCTCACGCTCGCCATTTGCCACGCCCTGAAAAGCTGGTCGCCAGCCTCCCCGCGCCTGCTACGGGCGATCGCCGCGGGCTCGTTCTGCGTGAGCCTCGGCGCAATCGACGAGTGGTTGCAGTCGTGGGAGCCGGGACGCACGTCGGATCTTCGGGATCTCGCGTTCGATTGCGGAGGGGTCCTGATCGCGCTAGCAGTAGCCGCGGTTCCCCGTCGCAAACGGCCATTACCCCGGGCAGATCATGCGGAGACATCGCACCCTTCTGGTTTCCCTGATAGCGCATAGCTTGCTGGTCACAGGGGGTTGTTCTGAATCGCCGCAAGACGACCAGACGTCCGAAGACATCGTCGTTCCCGAGGGCGACGCAGATGCCGAATCGTTGGATCTGAGCGACGATACGGAGCTCGGTGGCGCCGACGTGGCTGACGCCGCCGATTCGGATTCCTCGGATACAACCTTGTCTGTGGACGTGGAAGACGTGACGGACGTGGAAGACGTGACGCCGGAAGTCGAAAGCTGCCGTCCCGAGTCAGAGGGCGACAGGGTCGAAGCGGTCATCGGGGCATTTACGGTCATCGCTGACAACGCGTCGGGTGCGTGGGCGGTGCTGGACGCCGAAGATCGGGCCGTACTGTCGGGTCCGTCGGCCTGTGGCGCGGAATCCGGCCTTCCGCTTCTGCGCGTGGCCACGGGTGAACCGCTGGTGGTCAATCAGTTTGGCGCTTTTCAGGTTGCAACGGAAGGTCGCGCGACCGGCATCGTCTGGGCTGCACCAGACGGCGAGATCAGCGTGAATAACGACGTACCCGGTCAGTTGACGATCGAGGTACAGCTACTGGACGGAAGCTCGAGCGCGCTGCAGTTCACCGAAGAGGTCGGGGGAGCGCTTCGGCTCTCCGTTCCGGGTGCGGGGATCCATGGTCCTGCAGAGTTTGCCTTCCAATGCCGCCCGGGCGAGGCTTTTTTTGGGCTCGGAACGCAGGTTACGGGCATGGATCTGCGGGGTCGCAAGTATCCGCTGTGGACGCAGGAACAGGGCATTGGCAAGACGGAAGGAGGTGCCGGTTTTCCGCTCTCCAACGCGCTGGAGGCAGCCTACGCCCCCATGGGCATCTGGCATTCCACGGCCGGCTATTCAGCCATGGTTGGCCATGACGCCTGGTCCGAAATTGACCTGTGCAGCAACGGCAGCGCCGGTTCGTTGCGCTCCTTCGGTCAGTCCCCATCGCTGGTGCTGATGCCCGGCGCCGATGGCCGGGAACGCATGCGGGCCATTACGGAACGCACAGGGCGGATTTCTGCGCCGGCGCCGTGGACGTTCGCTCCGTGGAACGATGCCGTCGGTGGTGAAGCACGGGTTCAGACCGTCGCGGCGCTGCTCCGCGAGAACAACGTCCCATCATCGGCGATCTGGAGCGAGGACTGGATTGGTGGCAGCCAAACCGGCACAGGTTTCCGGCTAAGTTACGCATGGGAATGGTCTCGCGCTCAGTATCCAGACCTTCCGGGCCTGATCGAAAGGCTTCACCGCGATGGTTTTGCGTTCCTCGCCTACTTCAACACCTTTGTTCCCATTGACACCCGCATGTACACAGAGGGGGTCGAAGGCGGCTTCCTGGTACGTTCGCCGTCGGGGGATTCGCCCTACCTGATCACTGACCCGGCATTCCGGCAGTCGGCTCTGGTCGATCTCACCAACCCGGCATCCGTGGAATGGATGGGCAGCTACATGAGAACGGCTGCGGACCTGGGTATTGATGGCTGGATGGCCGACTTCACCGAGTGGATGCCCGTCGATGCATCGCTCGCATCCGGACAATCAGGCTGGGAGTACCACAACCTCTGGCCGTTGGACTTTCAGCGGTTGAACACGCGCATTTTGACCGAGGCGCACGAGTCCGGCGACGAAGCGCCAAACAATTTCTCGTATTTCGCGCGGTCGGGCTGGGCGTCGTTTAACGGAGGGAGCGCTGGCATTGTTCCCACCCTCTGGGGCGGCGATCAGAACACCGACTGGCAGCCGGATGATGGTATCCCGTCCGTCGTTCCCATCGCCGTGCATGCCGGATTGTCAGGTATCGCCATCTTCGGCAGCGACATCGCCGGGTACTCATCGTTCTCGAATCCGAACACCACCAAGGAGTTGTTCTTTCGGTGGGCATCACTCGGGGCTCTGCACCCGTTGATGCGCACCCATCACGGCTCCGACAAATGTGACAACTGGTCGCTCGATCGCGACGCCGAGAGTCTTCAGCACTTCGCGCGGTGGGCACGAGTACATACCCGCCTGTATCCCGTCTTTGCGACGCTGGCCGTCGAGGCACAGCAGACCGGCTTACCATTGACGCGGCATCCGTGGCTTACGGACCCGGACTCCAGCGCCTTATGGAGCGCTGACGCACCGCTCCAGTTCCTGATTGGCGACAACCTGCTGGTGTCGCCGGTGGTCGCCGAGGGCGCCACGACGCAGCGCATACGAACTCCCGGCGCAGGATGGTGGCCCCTGTTTGGCTCCTCTCCAATGACGAGTGAGCGTCTTCTTGACCGTGGAGAGGCAGAGTGGACCATGGAGGTCGCCGTCACCGAGTTACCGGTGTTTGTTCGCCCGGGATCGGCGCTGGTTCTGCTCTCCGATGCGCCCGACACATTCTATCCTTCGACCAACCCTGAGGTTCGCGAGCTGAACATGGCGAGCGACTCGCTCTCGGTGGCGCTGTACCCCGGCGTAGAAGGCACCGCCTCGGCCGTGACCGAGTGGCTTTCGGTGGACAGCACGGGGTATGACGGCACTTGGTCCGCTAGCGACGCGCGAGTGAACGGCGTCGCGGTCGCCGGTGAATGCGGCGATGGCGTGGCGGAGCCCTGTCATGTTGGCGATGTCGTTCGGGCCGTCGCCGATGAAGCCGGCCAGGTGACAATCGTGGAGGGTACCCTGATCATCACCGTGACAACCTCACCGTCGCGCGAGGTAAACGTGAGCATCGGCGGCGCCGTGTGGGGCGACGAAGCAACTGGCGCCGACAGTGTGGACCTGGCTTCCGTAGCACCCGGCTGGTGCACGCCGGGGTAGACGGTTCGTGGGCGATCGGGGGAGTGAATCACACCAGCCGCCGGAACGCCTGGCAGCAATTCCTCAGCCGTTGCGGCGACGACGGAAGACGAGCAGCGCGAGAAACAGGGACGCGGTAAAACCGGTGGATGGGGCCGTGGTGGTCGTGCAGCCCGACTTGCCGTCACCACCGTCGGTGGTCTCGGTGCCTGGTTCCGGTTCTGGAGCGGGAATCGTCGCGGCGACGTCGCAAACAAACTCTGCCTGACAAATACCGGCTTCTGGCAGGTCGTAGTTCAGACACAGCGACTGCTGATTCCCGATGATGTCCGTAATGGTCTGGCAGGTGGTGTTGCCGCGACAGGTGCTGACTTCGGCGTTGGGATCACAGTCTTCTGTGCAGATGCCCAGCTCTCCGCCGTTCTGCAGACAAAAGCCGGTGAAGCAGTCGCCGTCGTCCAAACAGCCGTCACACACGGCGCAGCTGCCACCGCGCGGCTCGGGAAAAATCTGGCAATCGTCGCCGACGCCGTTGGTGTCTTCATCCGTCTGTTCCGGGTTGGCCACCTGAGGACAGTTGTCGAGCTCGTTGCGAAGCCCGTCCGAGTCGAGATCGAGAAGCGCCGGGTCGCTGTCTCCGAACGTCACCCATGGCGGCGGTTCGTACCCGCCAAGCTCAGCGGCCCGCTCTCCGATCTCAATGATCCAGTCGCCCCAGGCATACACCGAGCCGTACACCGTCGCACCGCAGCCTTGGGGCCCACGCGAGACCACGCCGATGACCTGCCCATCCTGATCAAGCGCCGGGCCGCCAGAATCTCCCTGACAAACGCCCGCACCGCCCTGCCATTCGGTCTCCTGAACGAAAGACCAGAAGTTACAGTCGCTTCCTACGCATTCCACCTCGAGTCCCGGCAGTGCACGCCGTACACCCGCGCCCTGTCCATTGCCCGTATGGCCATAGCCTACGGCGGTGTACTCCTCGCCCACTTCCAGGCTCAGATCGATTCGTGGAATGATGTAGAGCGCCTCTTCCGGAGGAATATTCTCTTCCAGAATGATGAGCGCCATGTCGTATCCGCAGATGTCGTTTCCGCCCAGGGGGACGTGCAGCTCTTCGCCGATGTAGAAGTCACCGCCGAACACGCTTGTGTCGGTCGTCACAAACAGGATGCGTGGGTCGGCAGCGTTATCAAACCCCGAATCTCCACAGATGGCATATTCGTACGGCGTATCGGCGACACAGTGCTGAGCCGTCAGCACCAGGTTGGGAGCGATCAGCGAGCCACTGCAGATGGAGGTGCCACCCCGCGACAATCCAACGACCGCCGTTCGCTCGTTGTCCGTTGTGCCACCGGCGATCGGCAGACCAATAGTGCGATACTCCCCCGAAGGATCAGGCGACGCGGCAACGGAATCGGCGATGAGCAGCGAGCAGACGAGTGTAGGCAGGGAGAATAAGACCAGATGACGTTGCAGCATGATGTACCGTGACCTCAGGTTACGCGGGCGCAAGGTGAGATAGCAGAAACTTCGTTGAATGGCCAACCCTGCAGGGATGCCTGCCGATCGAAATGGGTACGGCAAGAGCGGCGCACTACGAAGGAAAGACAGAAACTTGCACTCGGCGATTTTTTCGGGCTAAGCACATGAATCCCCCCATGGTGTCTATCTGGCTCAGGAGGCCTCCGTGAACGAGACTCGTCTGAAGATTTTGTCTGGTGTTCTGCTTGTCATTGTTGCGATTCTTGGCCTGGACAAGGCTGGTATGTTTGAGCCTGACCTTTCGGGCCCGGGTGCCAATACACCTGTCGACGCGCCCGCGGTGGTACAACCCGTGGACCTGTCCACGCTGACACTGCATGAGCTGACCGGTGTTGTGCCCGATTCTCCGGCCGGTGAAAGGATGGCATGGGGTCTGGGCAATCTCAACATTCGCGGGCTCGGGCTGACCGAGGCGAGCGTGATCGAATCGATCGCGGCGAGCGTTCTGGAGACCACCCCTGCACCTGCGTTCATGACCGAGCTGACGCGGCTGTCGAACCGTGGTCCCTTCGCGTTTGTTGGGCACATTTCCCCTCCCATGCCGAACTTCATCCACGGCGCCGTCACCAATGGTTCGGGTCAGGTCACGGCCGTCGTGCTTGAGACAGAGCCCATCGCGCCCCACCGGATTGTTCAGTTTGTAGTGCTTGAGTCGATTGACTCTCCAGTAACCGCACCCGCTGCCGTGCCCCCGACGATGCAGGAACCTGCCGTTCCCGCTGAAGCGCCCGCTGCAGGCTCTGCCGCGCCGACCGAAGCGTCTGCTCCCGCCGCTGTTACTCCCTGATATCCCCAGCTTGATCCGTTCCATCGACATCGCCCCCGTGCCCCCTGAAACCTACCGGGCACGACTAGCGGTCTAGCGAACGTACCACAAACGCCGACCAGCTCTCCATGCGCTCCGGCTCCCTCAATAACTCGCCGGGGGTCGTCCACCAGCCGCGCAGCTTGTGAGGTTCAAGCAGCTCCAGCGTTGCTTCCATGGGCAGACGTGCCTCGAAAACGCAGCCCAGATGGTGCCGTCCCACTTCAATCTCATCGTCATTCACAAGGCCCAACCACGACCACTCCGGTTCATGGCTGCAGTTTACCTCTTCGCGCCACTCGCGACGCATGGCATCGCGCACCTTGTCACTAGGTGCGAAGGGCTCATCCACGTGCCCGCCGATGCCTACCGACAGCACGCCGTGCAATCGTGACTCGACCCCACCATTCAGTCGCTCCGTGACATAGATTTCATCGCCTCTTCGAACCACCGCATACGCGATCGGTTGCTTGACCGAGGTGTCCAACTCGGCATCAGGACGCCACATCGGCTGCATGAGCGGATCCATCTCGGTGAGTATTTCGACTCCTGTTCGAAAAAACCCCTGCCGAACCCAGCCACGACCGTGAAGCAGATCAACGGGAATGACGGCGATGTTGGTGCTCATGGGTAGCCCTGCACATGCTGTGGACGACGGGCACTGCCAATCTGGCCAGCCATCGTGCCCAAACGACCGAATACCCGCTGCGTTCGCTGTCGGAAAGATCTGTTCGACAGGTTCACGGCTCGGTTACCCGCTCGCGGAGCACACGTTTTAACACCTTGCCCGTTGCGTTGCGCGGCAACTCATCGAGCACGTGCCAGGCGCGTGGACGTCGCGCACCAGACAAACGAACCCGCGCTTCTGCCTGCACGCGGTCCAGCTCGCACCCCTTTCGCAGCACGACAAAAGCCTCTACCCGCTCACCCCAGACCGGGTCAGGAACACCGATCACAGCCACGTCGTCAACACCGTCGCATGACGCCAGCGCGCTCTCCACCTCGGCGGGATAAACGTTCACACCACCGCTGATGATCATGTCCCGAGCCCTCCCAGCCAGGTAAATATACCCATCAGCGTCCACCCACGCGTTATCCTCGACCGTCATCCAGCCGTCTCGCAAAGTCTCCGCCGTCGCACCCGGATTATCCAGATAACCCGCCATTAGCTGTTCATTCCGCACGCGAAGCACTCCAACAGTGCCCACCGGCGCTTCAGACCCGTCCTCAAGCTCGATCCTTATCGACTGCCCGACGAGTGGGCGTCCTACCGAGTCGGGGCGCAATAACATCTCCATGCCATTGAGCGAAGTCACCCAACCCAGCTCAGTGGCACCATAAAAGTCATGCACAGCGCGCACACCGAAGCGCTCGATCGCTCGCAGGCGAAGCGCGTGAACGAACGGAGCGGCCCCAGAGAGCAAAAGACGAAGCTGAACCGGATGCTCGCGCCACATCGAATCTGGAAGCTCCACCATCCGCGCAATCATCGTAGGCACCAGAAAAATACTGGTCATACCGTGCTTCGACAATGCACGCAGGGTCTGAGCGGGGTCAAAGCGACGCTGAATACCTACGGTTCCGCCGAGCGAGGTCATCATCATGAGCATCGCCTGCGGTGCGCTATGATAGAGGCGAGCAGCGATCCAGTGTCGCTCGCCGTCGCGCACGGGCAACCGTTCCAGAATCGCCGACAGCTCCAGCAGATTCAAAGACGCCAGATCGCGTACGGCCCCTTTCGGTTTTCCCGTCGTTCCGCTGGTGTACACAATGTTCGACACATCGTCCGACGTGCGACTCGAACGCTTCGCCCCTGATCGCGATGGGCGAAAGAACTGTTCCACAGCTACGGCGCCCTTCGCCTGCCCTTCCCCCTCGTGGTACCGCTTCAATGGAGCCGAAATGGCCTCAGGAACCATCGCAAGCGCAGCAGCCGAGGTCGCGGATGTCACAATGGCCTTGGCGCTGCTGTTCGTTAGCACGTACTCCAGCTCGGGTGGGGCCAGCTCCCACGACGCATGCACAACGCGCAAACCTGCACGCAGCACGCCAAACCAGGCCACAACGTAGGCCACAGAGTTCTCCATCGCCAGCACCACGACATCGCGCCGGCGTAGACCTGACAGTCGCAGGTGGTCGGCCATTGCCGACAGCGCCTCATCGAGCTGACGATAGGTCAGGCTGTGGTGCTCGTCGAAGACGGCAACCCGGTCCGGGTGAAGGGCTGCCTGCAGCGCGTGTACACTTCGAATGCCGAGCCCCTGTTCGGCTACAACTCGAAGCGTATCCGGGATGCGTGCAGGCTCAACGCCCTGCACCAGGCCCGCCGTGAGCAGGACTTTGCCCAGCGTTCGCAGGAGCGGCGCTTTGGCCTGTGCAGTCTTCGCGCCTTGCCGGACCCGTTCACGGACCGCATCAGGAACCCGCTCACGAATGCGGTCGCGCAGTTTCATTTCTTCTTTCCGTTAGCCTGATCCATCGCCATGCCCATGAGCGACCAGGCAGCGTTTCGCAGCGAAGACGAAGCCGCAGCCACGACCTTCAGGTGAGCCACGCGCTGCTCGGGCTCTTCCTGAGCCAGACGATGATGGGTCTCAATCTGCTGCGTCAGCGTGCGCAAGGCGTCGACCATGGTCTGCATCTGCTGCTCGATGTTGCCTGTATGCACCGTCATTTAGTCACCATACGCCACGTAAACCGCCGAGGTACGCCATGAGCCCCCCTCGGCAACGTTGCTGACAAAGAACGCAAAGGTGTGTGCCCCTGGCTCGGTGAGTGCGTCGTCGGTGACGAGCTCGGGCGGCGTAATGTCGCCGGGACACCAGTTGGCGCGCGGCGCACGTACGCTGGCGATCGAGCCGCAGGGGTTCTGCTCACACACCTGCTGTCTTCCAACGGAGATCAGGTCGCACATGTACTCACACGATTCTATCCACGGTTCAAAGAACCAGACGGGCGCACCGTCCAGATCGATCGAGTGGGAGCGGCGGCAAAACTCCTCGGCAGGGCCAATGCAGGACCTGTCGCCGGTTCCACCACCATGCCCGGTGGTACGATAGTCAATTCGCGCCTCGGTAACCCCTTCCGGCACCTCGAACGCCACCGGCGTCAGCTCGGATTCGAACGTGAAGTTACCATTGAAAAGCGGGGTGACGGCCAGCACGTTACGCGGCGCGGGTCCATCCTGCACCAGCACCTCGGCCGAGACGTTCCATCCGCCGTTGGACCCACTGACGATGCCGGCACCATCGCTGTACGTGGGGATCAGGACGTCGATCGTGTGCTCACCCGGCAGAAAATTGGCGATGTCCGTAACGTCGATATCGAACTCCATCGGGCCACCGAAGGGCGTAATGGCGCGCACCAGCTCAATCGCGGGCGGTCCACCATCCGGTCCGGGTTCATCGAGGGTGAACTCAAAATTACGGTCAAAGGCATCGCAATCAGCCGGCCAGTTGTGGCCCGGGGGCGGGGTAGTCCAGTCTTCAAAGGGGTAGCATGTGGTCTCGAGCTTCACCCGGAGCGTCACGCTCGTGAAAGGCCCCGAACCGAAATCAACCGGAGCCTGAGCGCGGTGAAAAAACTCGCCTTCGGCCCCACTCGACGAAATGCGAACACGATCAAACACTTGCAGGCTACGAACTTCGACCGCGGCCGACCCGTCCGCTGCCGCGTCGCTATCGACGGCATCGTTCTCGTCCACGTCCGCTTCAACAAGGGTATCGGGATCTGCGGCTGTATCCGCTTCCGGCGCAGTCGTAGCGGGATCATCGGAACAGGCGAGCAACACCAAGGGGAACAGCAGCGAGGAAACGACGCGCATAAAGACTCTCCGGTGACAAATTCGGAACCCCCACATGTCTAACGATGCCCGCTCCGAACGCAAACACCATTTCGCAGCGCGTCACCCGTTTGTATGGTTATGGGACCGTGCTAAACAAGCGTGCCACCTACCGCCTGACCATGGAACATCCCATGAAATCGTTCGAATACCGTCTCTCGTTCTTCGCACTTCTGGCATCGGGCGCCCTGCTATCCCTGATCGGTTGCCAGCCCGATGACGACGCCAACTGCGAACCGGGCGAGAGCTGCGCTGCAGACGCTGGTGCCGACTCGCTCGCAGAAACCGGCGGTGACGCCCCGGAGACGGATGGGCAGGGCGATGCATCCGACCCGAATCCACCGAGCTGCGAGGTGGGTACGCCGCTCATGACCGTTTCGGGACGCGTACTGGACGAGAATGGCAATGTTGTGCCCACAGCGCGCGGCCAGGTCTGCGTGCGTACTGCTCCCGAGAACAATCTGATCTGCCTGCGACCCGAGGCGGTCGATGCCGAGGGTCGGTTTGTGGTTCAGGTGCCCTCGAACGCCGGGTGTGTCGCGTCGGCAGTGATGCGGATCTTCTCGACCGATGAGCCCGCGTGGACACCCATGTACTGCGAAGCCGAGGTGAGCCAGTGGGCGGTAGGGTATGATTTGCAGCTGCCCGAAACCTATGTGCTGTGGGAAACACGTGAGGCGATAGCGCGAGTGGATCGGCCGGCGGACGATGAACGCGGTACGGTGACATTTGAAGGCGGATTGCAGGTGGACATACGCCCCTCTGCGCTAGCGCTCGGCACAGACACGTACGATGTTTTGCGAGCCAGAGCGCTGGACCCCAGCTCGGACGGGCTCTGCTTTTTACCCGCAGAAGGCCCTGAGCTATTGGGACTTTGGGGCTTCGGACCTGAATCCAACGTCAACGACGAGCTGTTTCCGATCCGCATTCCCAACACCGCGAATCTGGCGCCCTCGACGGCGATCGACCTCTTTGTGCTGGGCGGGCTGGGCACGACAACAACCCGGTTCGGCGGCGGGGTTGAAGAAGGTCGCTGGGAGCGATTCGGGGGTGGTACCGTCGATGAAACAGGAGAGTTTATTGTATCTGACCAGGGCATGCCCGCGTTCACCTGGTTCGGTTATGCGGCGTCGGAGGTGGCGCCAGACTAGCCCCTTGTCGCAGAAAGCGACGCCGCATGAGGCGCTCAGGCGCCGCGCGCGTTCCATACGCTGGCACATACCCTTCATGTCGGGTGACCGAGGGTGGAGTCCAGGCTGATGCCTTTGGTTTATAAGGGACGAGTCACACCGGGTGAGGCAAAGCGAGTGACTCGTGCAAAGCATAGGCCGAACGGCCTTCCGAAGCGGCGACGCTTCGGGATCCGTTACGGAGCGCTCAGCGTCAGGTTATAGACACCGCTGGCGTTGCGGTAGCCATACACCATGAGGATGGCAGGACCGGAGTACGAGAACTCTTCCACATCATTGGTGCTGTCGGAGCCAATGGGCGAGCCCGACTCATCGGCGAGGGGCCGGTCATTCTCGACGTCCCAGACATACATGTCGAGGTCACCGTCGGCATGAGTGAACTCGAGCCGTGCGGTCCATTCGCCAGCTTCTTCGATCTTGTAGTAGTCGGGGTTGACGTCGCACACACCGCCGTCGATCTCGTCGCCGGGCGCAAGTACCGGTGCCGTGTCAGGACGGTTGTTATCGCCTTCAGACGCCTCTTCGTCCTCGGGACCGCAGGCGAGCTCCAGCTCGGGCACGATGGTCGGTGGCCCAGGCGAGGACCAGTCAGCCTCGGGGTCCATCGCGACCTCGACGAACGGCAGGTAGTAGTTGCTGCGCGAGCTGTCGGCGATGACGGTCATGTCGTCGCGGCGCACCACAAGGGTCGTCGGGAACGCCTGAATGATGCGCTGCGTTCCGAGCGCGTTCGGCTCGTAGTTGTCGGCATCGCCGACCCGGTAGCCCTGACTGCGCGTCACGTACTCCGAGATGTGGTTCTGCGCCCCCTCGGTATTGATCGGTCCGCCGCTGGCGTTTTGAACTTCAGCGAACACCACCAGCGCACCTTCCTGCTCCAGCTGCTCACCCAGTCGGTCGATGTACTCCATCATACCGGGGCAATAGGGGCACCACACCGTGGTGACGACAAAGATAAGCGTGTCGTACTGGTCGTACGCATCGGAGCAGTGGAACTCGTAAAGGTCGAAGCCGCCATCCGCGAGTTCATCACCCAGATAGGCGACGTCCCACGACATGTCCGGCACAACGCCACCAAACTCAACGCGGCCGTTGCTCTCGGGATACACGCAGCGTTCAGGCTCCACCGCGGTGTCGTCGCCGGGCGTGCTGGTGCCCGTGTCGCCTCCCGAGGCTCCGTCCTCAGTCGAGGAGCCCGAGTCCGCACTGGGCTGGACACCGTTGTCCGACTCCTCGCTGGAGCACGCTGCAACGACCGCCCCGAGCAAACACGCAAACAGAAAAGATGAGCGCTTCATGACTACTCCAGAGAATTTTACGACTGCGACAGGTAGACCGCGCCGATAAACCACACGCTGACACTTCACATGGCACCGCCACGGTACTGTAACGACGGAGACTCTTTTTGCCAGAAAGAAATTGCAGTGACAGCGTGCCGTTTCCACATTTTGACGCGGCGCAATACGCCGTTTGTGCAAACAAACCGGATCGCCCCTGTTCACCTCACTTTTGTGGCGCAAGCCACCACGAACCTCGCTATAAAGCGCGGCGGGCGCTGTCTGCCCGCTCACTCTGGCCGCTCCCCGGATTCTGACCATGCGCTCCCGTTCGCTGGCATCTTCGCTCCCCTTCTGGCGTGCTCTGCCCTGCGCCGAATGCGTCTGTCTTGCGCTCCTGCTCTCGGCCTGCGGCGATGACACCACAGATACCAGCGCCGATACAGGCGTGACGGGTGATACATCCGTCGCGGACGCTTCCTTCACACCGTCCGGGTACCCTGCTGGACCTTATGGATCTGAGACCGGAGAGGTTCTCGCCGACCTCACCTTTCAGCGGCCCGATGGCTCCGAGGTATCGCTCTCGGAGCTCCGCGCCTCGGGCGACAACCAGTATCTGTTCCTGAACACGGCCGCCTTCTGGTGCGGCGCGTGCATTGAAGAGCAGCCCGAAATTCAGGCGCTTCACGACGATTACGGCGACCGCGGCCTGCTCACCGTTGTCACCGTCTTCGAGGACGCCTCGTCCTATCCCGCCACAGCGGAAGACGCCGCGCGATGGGTCGATAACCACGACCTGACATTCCCGGTGGTCGCCGACGCCAATGGCGTTTTCACGCCACTATACGACACCGCGCTGGCGCCATTTAACATGCTGGTTGAATTGTCCACCATGACCATCGTCTTCCGTGGCTATGGTAATCAGGTCAGCACCATACGGAGCACGCTCGACCTTGTGCTTCAGTAAGTTCCGC
>Ga0169931_10011024_pt1 | contig 12811 bp, 13 predicted proteins | sample Kivu_15m_20L_FD_129675 | JGI IMG/M metagenome (GOLD analysis project Ga0169931, IMG submission 129675) | Freshwater microbial communities from Lake Kivu, Western Province, Rwanda to study Microbial Dark Matter (Phase II) - Kivu_15m_20L... | ecosystem: Environmental > Aquatic > Freshwater > Lake...
AGATACAATCCATCGATATAGGCACCATCTTATGGTTTGTAATCCGGTTCCTGACTCAAAAACTAAAAATCATAGACAATCTCATCTATAGGTATCGTATATTTCCTAGCAAAATTCTGCAAAACACCAGTAAGGAAACTTTGAGTAAAGAAGAACCCACTGACCCAAAAAACAGTCGGGTTGCCAACATCAATCCATCTTTGGAAAAAACTAAGCCTAGCCTTCAAATCAGCAACATACGATCCCAAAGGTTTAAGCGAAGGATAACTCTTACTCATCCACAAATCAGGCACCTTACCTATAAACAATGACTTACTTGCAGCCTATAACGAAGCATTCATAACAATCTTACCCATCATTGCCAATTTTATATCTTTTAAAGAAGATCTAACTATTTTGATCAATCCATTAAATCTTTGTAATTATTGTGTGAGGACAGTATTCATTGATTATTTATATGAAACAGGATAACTTTTCATTACCTAGACCACATCGTATTCTTGTGGGAAATCTCCTAAAATAGATTGGATTAACTTTTATAACATCTATTATTGAGATGCACCCTAGCCACCACTACTCTATGATGAACATAATTGAACAGAATCCAACAATAAATTTGTCTAATTTATATTCTTTGTTATATCTGCATTAGCGTGGAACCCAAATACATTCGGATGGATTAGATGTGGTAGGTTTTGAATATGATCTATATAATCTTGTTGAGTTTGTAGTTTTGGTATGCAGAAGGAAGCGTCAGGTCCGAATGAATAATTTTTATCATTGAGTACTTTTTAATTGAAATAATCTTAGAGTAGGGTTGTGATTAATCTTCGATCTTTATCATCAGTAACCCTACCTCCATAATTACACTAAGCCGTCAAATACTTCAAAGCCGGGAACGGTATCTTCCCATCCTCCTTCAAAAACATATCCAACTGCAAAACCGATATTCTTAAATCACTCTAATTAAACTAATAGGGAATATTCCATCCCAATGGTCCATATTTTCTTCTTTCCTGTATAACAGCATGGAAAAATCCTAAAGCAAATACTAAGGATTTGAAATTTTATGGTTGGTTTTTGTTACCCTCGAAGAATTATTAACTTGAGATGGGGTCGGTAAGGTAGGAACCGGTTAGGTTTGCTTTTAGGCCTTTGGGAGGTTAGTTTGTCATTTTTACGCCGTTTTGGAGGATTGCGGTTGGGAATTTGTCGGAGGGGTAGGAGGTTAACCATAGTCTGAAATCAGGTTTAGTCACTTATGGATCGGGGGAAAGTTATTAGCAGATGCGTTAGAGAATTGGCATCCAGGTTACAGCCAAGTGACAGTTTTGCAGCACTACCCAATCGCCAGTTTTCTGTCCTTATTGGATCATCTTCTAAGCCACAGGTCCTTGACCCTGACCCAAAGAAATCGGCTTGATAATCTTCTTCTTCGATTGCGCGAAAGAACTCAACGAAACAAAAGGATCAGATCCTGGACTTAAAATAAAAATTAAAGGCGAAACAGAATTAGAATCCGAGTATATCTTGGCCAAATCAAAAGGCGGAGGCATGATAAATTTCTACCCTAGTTCACCAACGACATAATTCTGACAAGCTGGGACCAATTTATCAGGTCGAATGGTACGTAATATGAGTAGTTTTTAAAATGCATTGAAACTGTCTTAGATTTATGTTGGCATTTTTTAGTTTTGAGGCTATTTCGCATCGTATATTTTCTTCCATTAATCAGTCTAGTTGATTAGACTTTTAAGAATAGGCTAGAATTTGTCAAGAAGGGAGAGACGGTAGATTTCTCCCCAACTTTTTTGGGAGATCCAGTCTCCTTTTTTGGGTTTAGCTGGTAAATCTTATGAAAGAGCAACACCACCTGTAAGCAAGAAACGCATCGAGGCAGGATTGATGTCTCCTTTGAACTACGCCAATCTTGTACACAACAAGAAAGACAACAACAATTTATCTTTTTCGAAAAGCGACCTGCAAATGTTAGAATACAGCGAATATAGGAAATAATTTTTAAGATTTTTCAATCTGAGAGTGAGATTAGGTGACTTATCCGACTTAACAATAGATTGAGTGAACAACTCGATATAATACGTCAAAGAATACTGATACATAGGATCGACGTTATTAAGATCGCTGATGGCAAAAAACAAACAAGCTGCCTACTGACTCACAGGTTTATACTCCTCTCTAGCCGCATCAATATTTTTCTAAGTAATACTTGCGATTTATTGTTTCTATTTGATCTAAGTTGATTTCTCTTTAGATGCTGTAAGGATATTAATGGCTTATTAATCTTATAAAATGTTTTTATCTGATGATAGTACTTTGAGGATTTGTTGTTATATTTAGAAGAGTTATTTCTGGTTAGCAGCACCTTAGAGGATCAATCTTTATTTTTATTATTACAAATCAGGGCGTTATTTTTTAACTAAAATGCCCAATAACTGATCATTGAGTCCCTAATATGTGATCATAAAGTTGATAAGTGTCACTTTTGTGCTAATCTCTGGTAAATAGTGCGGGTTTCTATACTTAGTAGTGATGTAAAATCTAAATTGCGAAGAATACTAGATAACCTGGTCACCCAATTTCATATATACTGTAGTTCCTTTTTGATAAGTCTGTTTCAATAAGATAGGATTCAACGCAGGATCCAACTCCTATCCCACATTTTAAAGCAATACAGGTTGACCGAATTGAATAGCATTTTAGAGAGTCCTCACAAAATTAGGATTAGATAGTTTGATAACATTAATCTTCTTTGATGCCTACATCTTCTTTATCCATTTATTAGCCTGACCTTGAGGATCAATACACAATGGCCATCTTCTAGACTTGAATATTATTATACCGTTTTAAAGGGAGAAATTATCTGAAGGTAAACCATCGATATTCCATTGTCTCATTTGGACTGGATTACCCAACACTGACACTAACGAGAAGTGTTATGAACTCGGTATCTATTTAGATTTTGTTGCAGTTATCCATTACTATATTATTTATGAACGGAATGCGGCAGTAAAAGCTCCAAGATAAGCGATCTATCCAGAAGCGATCAAGATGTCTCCTGTTAGATTTTAATAAGCTACTTTTAGTTACTTGGCTAGCTAACCCCAACGACCTTTCTCACCACCCAAACTCTAGATCAATTTAACAGCTCTCTACAATTGTTTCGAACACTTGTCATACTCGAACTCCAGTTTCTACTTATATCTGATAGTAGATTCCAACTCAGAGTTCAAAATATTGACCTTATCAACTGCAGCCTTGAGATGTTTTTGCTTCTACGCCAACTGAGCTGACAACTCCTTCACCTACGCTTCAGATTTAGCCAGGGCAGCCTTTTTAGGTTTTACTTTTTTATTGACATGGTAGAATTTGTACGAGCCATCGATCCACATGATCATACATTTACACGCAGTTGATGCGTTCTAGACCACATCGATTTTCAAGTTAGGACTGATCTAGGGATCGTTCAAGTATTTACCCAAATTGACAATAATCGACTAATCTTGATTCTATATCTTGAAATCGAGTAGTTAATCTAGGAGTTTAGGATTGCCTAGGACTTTACTTGACATCGAGGCTGCCCACCAATCAATCTACATCTTGAGTGTTTATTGGTTCTTTACTTTTTATGTAGGGTTGGGATATATTAATAGACACAATGCTTTCATGACCACCCTGATGACATGTGGTGGCTTTTTCATAGCTTTCAACAAATCAATTTGTTTCTTATCCAGCACCTTAAGTGCCTCCTCTGCTGCCTTGAGCGCAGGCATAGCTTCAGCCAGATCATGCTAACAATCTTGCTTGATCAAATTAGCAGCATCAACCGCCTACTTGACTATCTTCTCCTCACCCTGAATACCCTACTTCAAAACATCAGCCGAAGCCTTATTCTATTGCACTTATTTCATCTTCACCTATGTATCTATTGCTGCTTGTTTGAGTTTTGGTTGCAATTAAATCAGATTTTTTTGCATTACCTAGACATTTTTCTAAGTGTTTATGATCTGTTAGTAACCGTTCTAGTATTTGAAGATATCTGCTTGGATTTATTTCCATTTCTACCCTAGGAGTTTTTTGAATGTTGTGATCAGTTAGATGTATGAGGTGGGGGTCACGTAGTAATTTCTTTTCAGTTTTTTCAAGAATACCTTAGCCCATTTTGATGTACTAGAATGATAATACTGCACCATCTCCACGCACTTTTATTTAATAGCTTACGACATCTCAATCGGTCCCAAAAACTTTCTAGCCAACCACAACAAAGCATCTTGAGGCCATTCTTGAAACCAATCAATAGTACAACAATTGACTATAGACGGGAACATCCTAACCCTAGTCCTAAAAGCATCTCCAATTGGTGAAAACGCCAAAACAATATGCAAATTCTTCTTACATTTCTCAACAAAGAAAGAATACAACTGAGCCGGAGTACCTTCTTTGAGTTTGTTCTATCCCTTGGCTACAGGTCTAACCAACTCCATCAACTAGGCTTTATCTTCACTTGTGTATAAGTTGGGAACTTAGTAAGTATTTAATAAGTTGTTGATATCTTAGACAAAACTTTAGTCTTTGATTTAGCTGTCAGTAAATAAGAAAACCATGGGTTGGTTTTTACCGCCTGATTATCTTAATATCTTTTTCAAGTCTTCTTTCCATTATATCTTACCGTATGTTTTTGTTATTTATATCTGGAAAATCTAATACTCACTAATTTGTGTGGCTAGTCGGGTCAAACTTTGTCTACCTGAACCACCAACACCCACCAAACAAGCATTACCTGTAGGTTGTTTTAGAATTCTGCTGATGATCAACAAATGCTAGACTGCAAACGAGAACAAGACGAGGTCCATGGGCTTATCTGAAGTAGCGTTATAGTTAGACAAAGATTACTCAACTGCTTTTTGAAGACGAGCACTATCAATAACCTACTCATATATCTTACGAGCACCAAGAGGACTCATACAATCAGTCCACAACAACCCTCTTATCTCCTCCAAAGTATCAATCTTCCCATCTTTCTTACCATTAATCGTCAAATCAAGATGCTAGAAAATCTTATCAAAATTCAACTGCCATACTCGATTAACAGTCCCCTTAGCAATATTGAATAAATTCAACCTATCTTCCTCATTGATAAGTCGATCCGAAAACACTCTTAGCACCTAATGCAACCATAACCTTGCAGCCTGTTCTTGACTCTGCAATTTTTATTTATCAGCCATACAAATACCAAAAATAACCTTGGCGAAGTCTCGCAAATTGAACAAATAATGTGATTTTGTAGGGGTAGGTAGGAATTGTTATATGGCGTTTTTGTAGATCTAGAGTGTTGCACTGAAGATCTTGGGTTATGTTTTGAGGACATCTGCGTTGAAATTGAAGGTATTAAGGAACCATTTTAGAATGGTTGAAAATATTCTTTGGAGAGTGTCGTCTTAGAATGAAGTGAAGGAGGTTAACATGAAGTGCCTAAGGATACGAGGGGTTATGAATGCTCGACCTCCACCTGGTGGACCCATAGCTGATACCAAGATAGTATTTATGATCTTTTTGAAAGGTTTCTATTTGTCTTTATGCTCGTACCATCCTCCTTGATCGCAATATTGTCTCAGAAGTTAGATAGGAGGTTGAGCTCCATATTTTTCTTTGGTGGGCATGTTGAGATCGTCAACAAAAAGAACGCAAGCGCCTTGAGGTTTAGGTCCATATTATCCCTTTCTGATCTTATCTAGTTTTCCATCGATGATGTCTTGGGTTTGCATCGAGGAGGTCTGGGCTGAGAAACCAAGTTCGATCGACATGTACTTATCCGCTGCCAATTCGTTAAGGATATAATTTTTTATATAAATCGATTTTCCTGTACCTGTAGGCCCACAGAATAGTACTGGCAATCTATTATCGATATTAATCTTCAAAATATGCGAATATCTGATCGAATCGTTAGTCTTCACCAATATTTCCTGAGGAATTGCACTCTTGGGAATCTTTTCATTAAGATCGATATAATCAGTCCACAGCACCCACTCATATGTAGATCCAGGTTGAGCTCCAGCCTTAGCTTGGAAATTATAATCAAATAGCGAATTCCTATCCGGGAAGGCAAGTTTTCTCTTATCATGCCCTTATATCGCAACTGCACCCGAAAGAACCTTCTTGATCTCGAGTTAGATCTTCTTACGAGTTAGGGTATCAGCACTTCCTCCAAGAGACCATATCAAGGCGAAGATGAATTTACCCTCAAGTACGCTGTTTCTGATCTTGGTGTCAGTGTATCCTTTGTAGTATTATTCGTTTTAAAGGTCTTTTAGAAGGCAGTTGTAGAGTCGCATGAAAGATTGGAGTAGGTTTTGGTCTTGAGTTGGAGATGACTAGTCGACATTACCTCGAATGTACTAGAGTAAATACTCTGCAACCCAATCAATCAAGCTAGCAATATACATCTTATCTTCATAAGTAAAATGCCCAGGTAACACGGCAGCCCATGAGTCAATAAGCACCCTCCATCCCATCGACTTCGGCTACATATAAACCATACCACACCTAGAAACAGTAGCCGGACTTGCCACTGCCAAATCCATAGGCTCAAAAATAAGATTCATCCCATTACTCATAGCGATAATCTCTCCAGAATTCAAACATAATTTCTTGTTATCATCCAACACAGTATTCATATTCTCAATCCAAACCGCATCCACAGGTCCATCGAAAATCAACCATTTTCTGTTATCGTCCTAGGCTTTAGCGAATTGCCTGAATTTTACAGCAAGAACACCATCTGTCCATTAATGTGAGATCTAGTCATTAAATCCATAGAGTTGCTTTAGGGAAATTGATTTAGGATTTAAAATGGTTATCTATGTCTTGTTCTCGTTCATTTGGCCACGCTATTTGAGTAAAGTCAAAGCTCCTGCTAGTGTCTTGATACAACTAGTTTTTCCAGCATAAGGCATACCAACAACCATCAACCCATGTCTAACCAATATCATCTCATATAACTGAATAATCTTAGTCACCATATACTCCGTCTTCTGCAAATTCATCTCCTTAAGTTTGACCGTAATACACTCATACATATTTTTATAATCGATCTAAGGGATCACAACTCCAGGGAAAAGATCACTAGTAATACCTTTGAATAATGGTAGATCAAATGCTAAGAATTTAGCCAAATTGACATCGTTGATTGCACGTAACATAAGAATTGCTTAGTCTTGATTGGGTTATTTTCGTTTTAGATTACCAGCTGCAGTTATGACTGATTTGACAGCTCGCATACCATAATCATAATGGTCCTGAGAACTCAATTGTTATGAACATAAGGTGTAGGTTGTTGTGATTTTACGAGCCAAGTTACGAGCATCACTAAAACCGAAAGAATATAAAGAAATCTAAGCTATCATCGTGTAATCTGGCACCATCATAGCCACTGCTCTGAACAAGGCTTTCAAGTTATCAGGTAGTTACGATCTACCAGCGTATCCAGGGTTCATAGTGATGAATACGTTACAAGTAGGTTTGAGAGGAATATCAGCGTCTTAGAAGTAAAATACTTTTTTGCCTTATTTTCTAGCAATAGTTATGGTTAAGATTTGTTGGGCGACCACAGAAAGCACTTCGAGATCGATACGATTGAACTCGTCGAAACATGACCAAGCACCTGATGAAGCTAGACCTTTGAAGAATTTACCCATAGCTTTGTAATCAAGACCATCGGAACAATTAAACACCACGCATTGTCTAGCTAGAGCTTTGGCCAGATCCTTGACTGTCTATGTCTTGCCTGTTCCAGCTGGACCTTAAGGAGCGCCACCGTAGTTCAAGTTCAAAGCACCACAAAGAGTTCTATAGCATCGATCAGTTAGAGGAGTAATCACCAATCTAGTAGAGTTTCCTAGATATTAATAGTTATAGTTGAGAGTCGCGTTGATCATTCTTACCCAACTATTCTTATTCTCCCAATAATAACGAAGCTGCGATTGCCAAGCAAACTAACTGGTCTTATAAATCTATTATAGTCTCAGTTGATTGATCATATCTCTATTGTGCACATCGAGTACAATCAAAGCTTAGATCGTACTTCTATCCAAACGACTTATATCAGAACGAGTAATCTCTACAATCTACCCCAATTCAAAATTAAGTTTATTATAATATTTTTAAAGCGCCTATTTACCACCATCAATCGCATCTTCAGAATTATATGTCCAATATGTCATAGAAATACACAAAACAGCCATACCACATCTATTTCTCACCCACTCAGTTCTCTTAGTTGTCATGTAATCTTCATATGCCTTAGTAGTCACCTACCTCACGCTCTCAAGCATTGCAGATTAGGTCATCAATAACCATTGATCTACGTTACCGTTTGCTGCATTAGTATCGACTATTGATAAAAATTTAACGTATTAGCCTTAGGAAGAAAACATCCCGTAGATTTTTTTGCTTTAATCGAATTTTAGTTTTTGGATTCCCTAGAAACATTTTTTCAAGTGAGGCTGCACTCTAGTAGGATCTTTAGTCTATGACAGGATCTATAACAATTAATCATTGGAAAGGAAGTAGAATCTAGGGAAAGCTGCTCTTTTTCCTTATAGATAGTCATTAAGACCTCTCTGTACTCGATCTAGAGTGTTCTGGCAATCTTTTAATGTATCAAGGAAAGTCCTGTCTTTGGTAAAATTTATGACCTTTATATCCTGGACTATTTTTGACATCATGGTTTTCCATTATGTGTCGACATTACCGAAATCTGTAGCTTCTATGGGTAGATGTTTCTTGATATCAGGTGAAGAGAAAATCGGCTAAAGATAGAGCCAGACTGACTGCACCTTCACCCAATATTATGAGAAGTTTAGAGTATATAACAACCAGTTCTACCAATCTCTGATTTTTTATTCGAATATCCTAGCATAGGGACTACCCTTCATGGTCTGGGTCTTTACGATCTGATCGTCTAAAATTTGTTGAATCTAATCAATAGATCCACCAGTCACGATATGCGTGCCTGTGTCTCTCCACGCCTTAAGCTCAACTTATACACTCAACCAATCATCTTCCATCTTCTTGATGATCTTCTATATTCCGAACTCTTTCTCAGCATTCTCAGAAATTACCTCTAACTATGGCAACTTATCGAAAATCTCTTAGATTTATACAAGTTTTCTTATGTATAGATTTTGTTCTGGATTAACAGGAAAGTGAGTAAATTCGCTTATCTGGGTCCAATGTCTCTCTTTCATACCTGGATTGCTGAACACTCTGATAAGTGGAGATGATTTCTGATAATCTTTGACTTGATTGCTCAGCCAATCTAGCATCTTAAGAGGTCCTTCCAAAGTAGTATTCTTCTTAGTCTTGTCGTTTCTGCCTCCACTGGTGATAGAACTAAATCTATTGGTCAACTTGATAGTCTTAGAATTCATCTGTTTGATTTCCTTTTCAATCAACTCAGGATCCAGCTTGAAAACAGGTGTTTTGACCCATACAGCATTATAATTATCGAAAGATCTCACCATTCTCCATAAATCAACAAAAGGTTCGATTGATTGTGCCGCAGTCTAAAGCTTAGGAAATTCAATCTAATCTCCCATCTATAAAGTAACTATATCATGATTGATTATTTCTTTAGTTTATTTGAATGTTGTTATCCTACCCAAAAGTTCATCTATTTTAGCATTGGCGTCATCTTTTTCAAAACTTTAGGTGAATTTTTTTAGCTCAGAGATGTCATTGAGTAAGTTGTTGATGTCGTTGTGTAGTTGGTTGGTCATGCTTGTGACTGATTATTCAAGTTGAATTCTTTAGTCTTAGATTCTTTGTTGTTAAATGCTCACCTATGCCGGTAAAGTGAACAGTAATTTTGCTGTTTTGTGTAATGTCTGATAGTTCTACTGAGTGAAAGGATGGTCGATGCCATACAAATACTTCAGCCACTGCTTGATTGACTCAAAATCATTTTTATATTTCTTATCTAATTATTTTTAGATCCTAGTGATCTACTTCTCCAACTTGACCAATTTCTCTGAACTATCAGCTTTTTTTCTGATCTCTTCAAGAGTATTTTGTATCTCCTTGAACAACTAATCACAGTTATTCATCATTCCAGTATATGCCCATCTAACTATACCCATCTTATAATCATCAACCTTACCTTTAAGACTTCTTCTAAGATCTCTGAAATCGAGTTCGATCATTCTGCCCATAGAATAGAATGGTAATAGACTGAGGGAACTGACCATGTCGTTAGTTCTGTTGAACTATTAGATGATTTTTTTGATGGTTGGAGTGTTTTTGGTGAAATCTGTGTCTCTTAGGTTGATGTAAGTTTTGTAGTCTTGTTCGAGTTATCCAGCGATGACGTTGAATGGTTATTGGAGACGGTTAAGTAAAGGAGATAGCTAGCTTTGAGCTGATCTGTACTTTTAATCATCAAGAGTCATCTAAGGTAAGAACTGTTTTTATGATTTTCTCAAAGAAAACTCAGGTCTTGTGAGTTGATGAGACACTTTGATGAGCTAATCGAAAATCTTAAGCAAAGCCTATTTGATCGAAGGCATCGTATCTTCATAGACCATCTTGCCATCTTTCTCCACCATCTTAACAATCAAAAACGCATCTTCGTATTGATACGTAACAGGATTATTCATCTAGTCCTTTATAATCTCCTTGATTGACCTCAAAGGTTTCTCTGAAAACTTTTCAAGGAAAGTTTTGTATTGCTCAATCGCAGTGTAGATTATTTCTCGGATGATATTGCTCAGAAGGGTTGCGTTTGTTTAACAAAACTTGCGAATATAGAACTAGTTTCCGTTGAATGATTGGATCTATTTATCGTATTTCTGGGTCACGACTTTGCAGAATTAGTGAAGGAAGATGTTCTTAGCCTGGTTTATGCTCTAAGTCTGGATCCTCACGAACTATGATATTGTGACTCTTCTATCTCCTTTTTTGGGAAGATTGAGCAATCCACATCGACTCTTGTAATCGATCTACCAAGAATGAAGGATCGACCAGGTCACTGAGGAAGCTAGAACTAAATCGGAGGTCAAAAATTATCTATTTCTGTCATTTTCTGCACGTTGCTAGTAAGGCACAACTTCTTTAGATGTTTCGGCATCACCCCAATAGACCACAGAATTGAAAGGTATCTTAATCGCAAGTCTTTTCCTCTAATTCTAATCCAGCAAAACATAATCAGTGATGCTCTTCTTCATGGCTCGGTAGTAATCGTTCACAACTTCTTCCAAATTCTAGTGAATGATTGCTTCAGTAAGCTCAGTATCAAGAATCGTGAAGTCTGCGATCTATTACTGGAAAGGTTTGATTTCATTATAAGCTGATATGTTGTTGATGACACTGTCGATCCACACAGCCTTGATGTTGGCGATATGAGTCGATTATATCTAGTTAGCGATGTAATTGTTGTATCGCTCAAAAACTTTCTTCTTGCGTAGGATTTTAGTCTAAAGCTATTTCTTTTCACGATAGCTTAGCTTCTTAGTCTCCTCATCTTCACCCAATAAGAGCTGGCCATAGGCTATGTCTTCTTTTTATGTTGCAATTTCCTACTTGTACTCAGCAGTTGTCTCAAATCCATGTAAGTATGTGCTCTCATACATCAATATTTTTTTCTAAGGATGGATGTAGAGCCCAACACATTTCAAAGAGAGATTGCTACCCACACGATGAGGTAAAGGTAGAGGGAAAGGAGATGAACAAATGGGCGAAGCTAGGGTTCGACTGAAAACATTGATAATCGGAGGATATCTAGTCTTAGTTGCTCCAGGTTTGACAAAATGCGCAGCCATGAGATTTTTACCAGTCTTGGCCATCACTGAAAAATCTTGTTCTTTGTTCAAAGGATCAAGTCCAGCACCCAACATTTATTTTTTAATCGCGATAGGATGTTTCTTGAATCTTCTTGTTGGACTCTCCATCTCTACAAAAGATTCCTAACCGTCTTAATTAACTCTAAATTTTTAGCTGAGCTTATCCACAATAGAATGCTCCATAACACTCTTCTATCCCTTCTCAACTTTCTGCGAAGGCTTAGGCTTTAACAAAGGTTTTTCCATGTTATATTTCGAAAGACTCTAGTTGAAAGATCCTTCCATTTTCGGTAAATTCTGAGCCGAATCATTCAAACTCGGCAACTTCTTAGGCACTGCTTCCTTAGTCAACAAAGATTTGATCGTAGTCTTTTTGCCAATAATTCCACTATTTTTAGCCTTCTCCGGTGCCTCATGCACCACCTTCCTATCTTTGATCCTAATAGTCCCGAAAAGACTCAAATCAAGATGGAGTTCTTTGGGGTTCTAAGCTATGACTTTTTTCAACTATTCGAACAAATTATCGAGGATCAACTCTGCGGCTTGTTTTTACATTTAGGCGAGTTTGCTGATCGCAGCGGAGTTTGTTTTGATGGTCGGGAAGGATAAATCGATTTTGTCCTACATCTCCATGCTGTTTCGGATCAGGAATTTTTAGAGGAAACATATCACTGGTTGGCGTGAGTTGTCCTCAGCGATGAGCTTGGAAGTGAACTGGACTAAGTTATGGGTGTCTTACTCTCGGAGGCGAGAATTATCCGGTCTTGCTATAGTTGTGCCCTGGTCCATTTTGAAAAGGCATTCCACACTTTGGAGTAAGATTGGAAGTATTGGGCAGGTAGTTTTTGCCTGAATAAAGTGATGCTTACGATTCGACGATACGGTTGATGATTTTTTCGAGGGAGAAAAAGGTCTTGTCGTCCATCGTATCAAAATAATACAACTGCAATATAGTATGA
>Ga0169931_10011025_pt1 | contig 12811 bp, 13 predicted proteins | sample Kivu_15m_20L_FD_129675 | JGI IMG/M metagenome (GOLD analysis project Ga0169931, IMG submission 129675) | Freshwater microbial communities from Lake Kivu, Western Province, Rwanda to study Microbial Dark Matter (Phase II) - Kivu_15m_20L... | ecosystem: Environmental > Aquatic > Freshwater > Lake...
ACTGGACTTTTCTGCACTGGACTTTTCTGCACTGGACTTTTCTATCTGGGGATTGCGATGGTTGCACCCCCGTCACAGTAACCCGGTTCATGGGGTGCCTTAGGGGTAGGTGGGGTAGCCCCCCCTTTGAGACCGCGGGGTAGCCCGCGTGATGTGTAGGGGGATTCAGCAGCAGAACGGGGTCTGACCCGTAAACAAATTTCCTCTGGGAAATTTTTGGAATTGACTCCCCTAGGGGATTTGGGGGGATTTGGGGGCCGTACTTGGGACGGGGTATGGGCAAAAATTTTCGGGGAAAATTTTTCGGGGAAATTTTGGGGGATAGAACTGGGTCTCACCTAGTGGGGAGGTCCTCCCTTTTTAGGGGGTCAATCCACTCAGGGAATACTTACCCTATATGAAACTCAAGGAACTTCTCAGGTATGCCCTCTCCTCCCCTCGTCCTACTCCTCCTACTCAGGAGGAGGAGGAGACTTCTCCCTTTGCTTTGTCTGAGGCTGCTCCTGGGGCACCAGGGGCCAGGGACAAGGGTCTGGCCCTCTGGACCCTAGGCAGGAAGCTGACCCCTAAGGCCCGAGAGGAACAAGGTCGAAAGAACCTTAATCACTTCAAGTGGGAGACCAACACCACTCAAGCCTTTCTCTTTGACTGGGGCAAGACCCTTGACCAAATCCGCAGGCGACAGGAAAAGGAAAAGTGGACAGGTGTGTCCCCTGGAAATGATATTGTGGAGTACATGACCCAGAACGCCAAGGGCTACATAAGGATCAGTGCCCTTAGGTCACGACCCTCTCCCTCCAAACTGGGATGGTTCAATCCCCAATTGGGTCCCAATCCCCTAGGGAGTCTTTTTGAGATCAACAACTCTGCTGCAAAGGATGCCTGGGGACCCCTCATGTATGACATTGCTCTTGGTCTGGCCTTTCCTGGTTACCTTGTGAGCGACAGAAGCTCCGTGAGCACCTCTGCCCAGAAGGTGTGGAGCTTCTACCAGAACAACAGGCCCGACGTGGTTAAGATTCCCTTGTGGAACCTCGAGAAACTTAGAAACCATGGTGTGGGCAGAACCCTTGAGGACATGGACCCAGACAGTGGCTCCCTTGACATGGGGTTCTTTGAATTCCTCATGATTCCCAACCTCAACCCAATTCAGGCCATCAATGATGCCCGGACATATCTCTACTACTTCCTAAGTGACTCTGTACCCAAGGAAGATGAACTGGACACAGGGGAAGGAAAGAAACCCCTTGCAAGGTTGGCCAGGTATTTCAAGACCGCAACCCATAAGCCCCTGGATCCGGCTCTGATTGAGGGTCTTAAGGCCGAGGCCCAAAGTCTAAGCAAGTCAAAGAACCCGGACAAGGCCAGGATTTCTCCTAAGGGACCTGCTTCCCAAATTCTCCGAGAGCTTAATCTTGCCCTGGAGGCAGAGCTTCTCAAGAGTCCCCTGAACTATGCCTACCATCTCCCTGGTGCCCCGACCAAGGCCTCTCAGGCTTCGGCCTTGGTCGAAATTATGGGGAACACCCAAAAGTTCCTCGAGGGACTCAGGGAATTGGAGAAGGAATGGAAGAACCGAGGCACGGGCCGCTCGGCTGAGGATGGCCAACCCATCCCAAGGCCCGAGCACGGGGCCCAAATGGCTGGCGACAACTTTTTCACCCGAAGGTATTGAGAACTCACATGGAATCCCCCACTGACAAAGTAGAAGCCCCTAGGTCTCAGGACCTTAGGGATGCCCTGGAACACGCCAGGGAAGGTTACCCCGAGGAGATTTCCCCCGAGGCCGACCTTAAGGACTTCCGCCTCAGGTACCTTGGAAGACTTCCGGTGGAGGCTCTCTGGGACTATGATGACCTAGGTTCCTGGATGGAAGACCTTGAGACCCCTGAGGACCTTGATAGCTTTCGGGGCAAGGACTGGGCCTCCAGGGCCCAGAAGTGGGGAGACCGGCCCCCTCCTGTGATTGTGGTAACCGGAAAGAACTTTTCGGTTCTTGGGGATGGAAGGGGAAGAACCACCTATGCGGCCTTCCGAGGAATCCCCTTGGACGTTTGGGAGATGCAACTCATGAGCACAAAGGACAGCGGGCCTGCTGACATTCTGAGAGAATTCATTTCGGAGACCCTTGTTGGGGTTCTTGAGGAAGGAATCATTCCTCAGTCCGAGACGAGGGAGGATGACTACCGGGGCCTCCACCGTGCCCCTGGAAAGGGATCGGGAGATCCCCTGTGGAACGTTTCTCAGCAGGTCTACCCAGAGGACTTCTATACCCTTCCAATGGCCACTGCGGCTCGGTACTACGGAAGCGGGGAGTCCGGGGACATGAGCATGGTCTTCAACATTCGGAAGTACCACAACAAACCCAATGCCAAGGTTAAGGTATATCGGGCAGTACCAGAGTCCCTAGACAAGACCAGGGACCGAGAGATTGAGAAGCTTGAGGGTCACCTCAAAACCATTCTCAAGAGGGGTAAGATTCCCATGGGCTGGAAGTCCTATGACCAGATTTCCTCGGAACTTGACCGTCTCAAGGCCAAGAGAGACTCCCTTGGGGACACCTCCTCCTCTGGAGGCCTCACCAAAACCATCAATCCCGGTGACTGGGTTACCCTAGGGATTTCCTATGCACGTCAGCACGGGGAATCTGCCCTCCGGGGAAGGTACGTTATCCTGAGCCGTACCGTTAAGGCAAAGGATCTTTACACCGATGGCAATTCTCTCTATGAATGGGGCTGGGATCCCTAGGGCCTCTACTTATAGGGACGATGCCACCACTCCCTAACTCACCTCTAACCGGTACCGGATTCTTCCTTAACTCTGCCGACACCCGAGACCTTGCCCGCACGGCTGGCAACATGTTCAATGCCCAGATGGGCCTTTTGCAAACCGCCAAAAGCTCCTGGGCCGGTCTCTGGATTGAGAGTCCCGACAAGAGAAGGCCATCCCTTGAGGATCTCAAGACCGGACATTCTCGCCTTAAGGCCAGAGGCATTCGCACCGTCCTTTGGACTTTCCCCTCGGAGGATGACGTGGAGGGTTCGGCAAAGTGGATCGGGGAGTGCTTTGATGCCCTGGTGAATTCTCAGACTGGCGAGGGTCCCATGGTTCTTCTGGACATTGAGGTGGACTTCAAGAGCAAGGGCAAGGAAGCCCGCAAGTTTGTTCAGGCCCTTCGAGAACTCAAGAAAACTCGTCCCGGCCTGATCTTTGGTTTCACCTCCTATCCCTTTGGACATGGCACCCTTCCCTGGAGTGTCTTCATGGACATTCTGGACCCCGGCATTTCCCCTGTGATGCCCCAGCTCTACACCAGTGGTGCGGACCCTAAGTCCATTGCCCGTGCCTGGACTCACTACAGCAACAAGTTTCCTGGTTGCCCCATTGTCCCGGTTGTGGCGAGCTACATTGAGGACTCCCGGAGACTCAAGGCTAGCCTTGATCTCATTGTTCCGGTTCACAAGCCCAAGGCCCTGAGCGTGTGGGTTCTCAGGACCACGGACATGCAGGAGGCCCAGGTTCTATCCGAAGTAAAGTGGTGATTCCCTATGAGAAAGTTTGACTACAAGGCTGGCAAGGGTCTTAGGTTCACCAGATATGGTGGGCTTGGAATGGTGCGTCAGAAGAACAAGGCAGCTCCTTCGTCCAGGGGTCTTTGGGCTTTCATCTATCCTCATTTCGACTGGTTCTTTCTCTCCGGGGAGTTCTCCCAGGGGGACGGAAGATTTCCAAAGAAGAAGGATGACGACAGCTTTAAGAAGCGGTTTAACAAGAACCTCCTTAAGCACTTCTACTACCAGGGGCCTGTGTTCGTTAGGTTCAAGGTTCCAGGCTCCTCTGAGAGCGAGACCGAGAGTGGGGGTTGGTATCTTACCAATACCGAGGACCTAAGGGACCACCTCCCAAAGTTGTTTGCAAAGGACGTGTCCGGGGCAAGGGAGACCTTTTCCTCGGATATTGACCATACCTTCAACCCAGAAACAGGTGAATATGATCGCTCCGTTAAAAGACTCAGGGACCCTGGGCATGAGGATCTAAAGCGGGTAACTCGAAATCCCTACAGCCTCTTCAGCGTGGACCATTACGAGGTTTTCATTCCGGCACCTGGCACCCTTAAGTCCCAACGTGGCGACCCGGCGAATCTACCTAGGGGGAAAGTGACCGAGGCCGCCAGAAGCCCTCAAGATGCCTGGACTAGCGGGCTGGGACTTCTCTACAAGACCTCCGGTTCAGGCTCAAGCATTATCCTTTTTGACCCCAAGAAGTGTTTGTATCTTCTGGAACAGAAGCGCACTCGTCAAACGAGCCCAGAGCTGGACAAGGCCATTCTGGCCCTCAACGATATCAAGAAGAAAGCCTGGACTACCTATCGGGCCTATTTCGAAAGGGACATGAACATCAAGCTTAGCCGCTTTCAAACCAAGAACCTGGTTAGGTGGCTTGAAAGTCTCCTCAGGGTTGTGGAAGGTGAGGAAAATTACTCCTCCCATCAAGTTAATGCAACCATAAAGGCCCAACCCGAAATTTGGAATGCCGAGGTCGTTCTAAAGCTGGTAAAGCAGGCCAAGACGCTCATGGACAAGGTAAATAAACTGGACCCCGATTTCGCCAGAGACGGAGACAGTCTTGGAACCTACTTCTCCAGGGCCTTCGTGGAATCAACCGTGGGGTTCATTGCCTACAGCAAGTATGAGCGTAGTTCATGCGACCCAGACACCTGGTCAGTTAGCCTGGCTGCAGCCGAGAAGGGCTGGGGACCTCTTATCTACGATTTTGCCCTCAGTCTCATTCATCCAAACTTCCTGGCATCGGATCCTAGGGAGGTTTCTGGCAAGGCCTCTCGTGTATGGGCGCACTATTTTAAAAATCGCCCAGACGTGGAACACGTCTTGTTGAGTCCTGAGTGTGAAGTGCCGGATGCCGTGGGCATTAGTGATCTTGTCGAGGAAATCCAAGACCTTCAGTCTCAAACGGCCATCATTCGACGGAATCTACGTCAGTCCATTACCACCAAGAGAGATGGATGGCAAGAGGAAGTTAGAAACCTACAGGCGAGATTGGCTGATTTGAAGAATCAAGAGGCATCACTGCAAAAGCAGGTCACTACCCTGAGGAATTCAAACCCCTTGTCCTACAAGTTCCGCATAATGAATCCGATCGTGGACTTCTCTGCTCTCAAGGCCAACTCTGATCGTTTCATTGAGGACCTCAAGAACCAGTATGCAATCAAGGCCGATCCCGCTCTTCTTAGGATGGCTGGTGAGGCCTACTTTGAGGGGAAGTACAATCAACGGGGCGACTGAGAAGAAAGATAAGGAAACCAGTGCTCGGAGCCCAGCTATTCCTTGGTTGTGCGCTAGCCATCCTCACGTTCTGGTTTATTCTTCCCATCATAGAGGACTCCGATAAGGGGAGATAATTCAACATGAGACAAGTTCCAGGCTTTACACTCTGCTTCACGGGCGATCGTAATCAAAACGGCAAGGTAGACTTCACCGGGGCCTTCTATCCTGAGATTAAGTCCTACATGAGGCGGCATAACGTGGATGCCGCAAAGAATCATCTCATGGTTAGCCTCGATAGCAATGAGACTCGAAGGAGAAAATCTGTCCTGGACTTCATCGAGAAAAGGGCTCGTGAGGAAGGAAAGGCCCCTGAGACCCTGGTATTCTCCTGTCACGGCTTTACAAACCGAATTGAGCTTGGCCTTCGTGCGAGCCACCTCGAGGATTTTGCAAAACTTCTAAGAACCCTACACGTCCAACACGGTACACCAGGAGAGACTGCTCTCACGGTCATCCTATATTGCTGCTCGACCGGTTCTGGGCCTGGCAATGGCGGGGACAACGGATTTGCTGATCGGCTCAGGGATGCACTCTGCGCCAACGGCTTCGTGGATTGCCGAGTAATTGGTTCGGAGACGGCCGGTCATGCCACCATGAATTCCCGTAAGCGTATCTTCGACGGCATGGGTTCCCCTGTGGGCGGTACCGGAGGAATGTGGGTCGTCCAGCCAGGTACTCCACTGTTTGCGAAGTGGAGGAAGGCCCTGAATGCAACCAGAACAAAGCTTCCTCATGCAAAGGACTTCCGATTCGAATTCCCATTTATGAGCGTGGCCCAAATCCACAATTGGCTTCTGGCTAACATCAAGTGACAAAGGATCCCTGCACATATGAGAATGACAACTGGAATTGAGCGTTACTTCCGTCCTCTTAGGATTCAGGGATATGCGGGTCCGCAAATCTACAAGGAAGTCTATATGCACTACATTCACTTCCTCAATGAGGATGGAACGGTGCAGAGGTCCAAACTGGATAAGACCACCGATGGTAAGTTCTTCAAGGAAGCCGTCAACAACACGGAGAGATCCATGTGGGGCGAAGCCGAGTACACCTTCCCTGATGGTAACACCAAGAGACTTCTGGCTCTGGGTACCGATATGAACGGTCAGCCCGTTCTTCCGCAGGTCTGATAGTCACTCAGAGGAAATGATGATCGAGGAAGGTGTTGAGGTGGAGAGATCCACCGCATCCAAGGGCGTGTTTTCCCTGTTTTCTCCGATGACCCTGCCTAGGGCCTTCATGGTCTCAATGTCCTCAAGCTCAAGGCTCAGGAGCTGAATGATGAAAAGGAGTTGTCGCTGGGAGACTCCAAACTTCTTGATTTCCAGGACGATATCCCTGCACTCACGCCTCTTCTTGGATGAGAGCTTGTGTTCGATATTGGGGACAATGTACTTCTTGGCAAGCTCCTCCTTGGACATGTCGTCCTCCGAGGCTTCCACCAAAAGTCCATCCCAATCGCCATCCTGACCCGTGGTCTCATTCTCCGTGCTCATATCAACCCTTCTTCTCTTTCGAACGTCTTAATGTCATACAGGCTCTCCCCTAGAATGACGACATACTTTCCCATCAGCAGGGAACCGTCATACTCCTTGGTCAGAACAAAGCCCCGGCCCCAGAGTTGGTTCTTGATAATGAAAGCCGCCTCTTCCCAATAGGGAAGAGGACAGTCGTGAAGTTCCAGGATGCCAACCAACTTAGGGGGCAGGGTTGCCTTGAGATCCTCTATACTCAGGAGGCTCGGCATCGTCTCTTTCTTGACGACCCGACTCACACCGATCTCGGTTACTCGGTGGATGACCCCGCAATTGTTGCACTGTGCATAGTGCGGTTCCACGGCTCCCTGAGAGTCGAGAACAGAGAACACAATGAACTTATGGAAGACTGGTGGCTCAACCGTCTTAAACTGTGGGAGTATGCACTTGCACTCGATGATGTGCTTGATATAGTCCGGTTTTGCCTGTTCAGTCATTTAGCTCCAGAAAAAGTGGTAAAACAGAAAGCCTGCCACGAAGTTCGCTAACACCATAAGAGAAAACAAGAAGCAGCGGACAATCATACGATTCCGCCGCTTCTTATTTTGGTGTTTTTCGACCGAGGAAGCTTCCTCTTTCTTGGACTGAGAAGCACCAGTCCTGCCCCGGACTATTCCAAAGGGTTTTCGTCATTCCTCGTGAAGTCGGCCAAGGACTTGTCAAGCTTACCCATGAACCTGTCAATGCGAGTCATAAAGCCGTCATCGATGCCCTGACGGACAATATCGAGAATGATGGAGAGCTGGGCTCTGTCAATCTCTGGATGACGCTTACGAATCGTTAGGACCGTAAAGTCCACAACGTGTTCCTTGACCTCGCTAACGAGTCCATGGATGTGCCTTTCAATCTCCATTTCAAGCTTTTTTCTGTCCATTTTCTTTTATGTACTCCCTGAGTTCTTTCGAGTGCAGCTTTCGCTTCGTGTGTCTGTCGGCAATGCAGTTGGCCACATAGGACTCTGGCTTCAAAACACACTCATAGCCACATGATACGACATACCCCTTGAGTTGTTCGGAGAAACTCGAGGTGAATTCCTTTTTCGTCGGAATGCTGGCGTCTACGTGGATGATTGGACGGTGGGCCGTCTTTTCCTCAAGGACCAAGGCAAGTTCAATGGTCTTTGCAACCTCATCGAACATTCTCGTCTTCTGGTTGCTCAGAGGGAAGCTGGACCGGGGAACGTACTCCGTCTTGTAGTAGTACATTCCGCCCTTGCCCTTCTTCCAGATGCAGACCACCGTGATGAAACGGAAAAGCTTGCCACGAACCTGAGAGTCCGTGCCAATGGCAATCTCATACTCGTGGTCCCTGTCACGCAGGGAGGTCTGAATGTGAGCGCACACGTCTTCCATGGTGTACTTCCCGTTCTTGTCCTCCGGGATTTTCCAGTGAGAAGACTTGGGGAGAAGTTCGCCCGGCTTCGATTCAAGTTTCGAGATTTTCATGTTGCTTTCTTTCGCAGTGTGTCAGCCCTCATCACCATCTTCAGGAGAAGCCTTGAATGGATTGAGTGCTTGCCAGTTGTTGGGGTTGGTTTTTGACTTCACGAGGAAGTTTGATTTGATGTAGTTGCAGAGGTAGTTTCGGCACATGGGAGGTCTAGCCTCATATATGGTACACATGCCAGTTTGATTGTTCAGAAACTTGCAAGAATACCTGGGTCCATCCACTTGGAAACGCATGATTGGATAGGATTTCTTGTCATCGAAAATCGGGTGACTGTTGAAGAGGTTGGCCCCGATGATTTGACCTTCCTCATAGTCGATCACAATGTCGTGTCTTGTGAGGTGGATTTTCTTTCCCTTGAACCACTTGATGATCTGGCTGATCCATTCCTCGTCCAAGGGACCAAGGACGTGCTCCAGGTCATTAGGGTCCATCCTGCAACAGGCGCTCTTTAGGCCTGGGTGTCCACAGCAATTTGACAGGCAAGTATGCTTGGCCACCTCATCGGTGAAATGCTTACGTTCGGCCTTCGGAATGGCGGGCCACATTTCAACGTGATTGATTTTGAGGACCGGAAGGTAGAATTTCTTGTCCTGCCGGAGTTTCTTAGGATCAGAATCCTCGTCCCTAATTAGAGAGCCTTTGGACTCTCTTCCTACGCTCGTGGCGGTTTCCTCTAGGGAATCCATGAGTTCTGCTAGTGAAATCGTTCTTTTTGTTGCTGCTTTCAGTGTTGTCATAACCGCTATCGCTACTTATAGGATAGACAACCAACGAGCGTTTGCCTTTCCCCACGTTGAAACCGGAGACCGTTAAATGACCAGCCTTAGAGATGAACTTGCACGCAAGGCCCTGCTAGAGAAGAATTTTCACGAGCAGGCCGACCGTTGGATCAAGGATAACATAATCCTGATTTCCGAAAAATTGAATAGAACGGCTGTGACCCGTCTTACAAATAGCATCCTCAAATTTGACGAGAAATTCGGCCCATTTAAGAGCAAACTCCCAGAAATCCAGGAGATTATCAGCAGCGCAGAAACGGGCCTTCAATTGGTGCTTACCGGAAAGACCTCGGACTCTAGAGCTGCGGATATGCTTAGGAAGCTTTCCATGGTCTACTCGGTTCTGTCGGAGTTCTTCAGTTCCGATTTGCCTGCCCTTCTCAGAACCCCACTTTTCAGGGTTGCCAAGGCCAACCCAGACATGAGGCTTGACTCTATTTCGGATCCATCGCATGATGTGAAGTCCATTGCGGCGGCTTTTAGCAATGCACTCAGGCCTACAAAGGAAGAGGCCCTGGCCCTAGGCCGGATTTACAAGAGCATTCCAATGCCAAACATCAAGGCCGACACTATTGCCGCCCAACTTCTTGGAATGAGCTTCAGGGAGCTTTCTGAGATTAGCACCATGGAAAAGGTCCCTGAGTTGTCCATGGAAAGGTCTCCTAAGGATGGAGAGATGCAGGCCTGGCTTGGTACCGACCATCTTCCACAGCAAGTAAGCGACATTCCGGTGGCAGCCCTCGAGGAAAGCGAAGAGCTGGACGAACAGAACAAGCAGCCTCCAAAGGACAATATTGCAGAGATTGGAAAGTCGCTCACCCAGCTTTCTGGTCTTGTGGCCGCAGTACCAGAACTTAGCAACTCCCCAATCAAGGGTGCCGTGGATAAGCTCCGTCAGGAAGCCCAAAAGGCAATCTCTGGTGGTAGACTAGGGGCGCTTATGCGTAATGGTCCAACCGCAGTTTTCAGAGACCCTCAGGGCAAGGTTCTTGCCCAGGCCCAAATGACCATTGATCTTTTCAAGAAGCTAGGAGCAGCCTGGCCAAAGTTGCAGCCTCTTTTCGCCGATGACTCCTTCACCCCAGAGGAACAAGCCGAGGTTGGCAAGATTCTCAAGGCTGAGTTGCAAGGTGGACTTCTTGCCCGCCTCAAGAATGTTTTTGCGGTGGCTCCATTCCCAGGACTAGGGGCCGAGGACATTATCAAGGTCGTAACAGATATCGCAGCCAGAACGGCCCAGGTTAAACAGACCGGCACAGCCGTTTCTGGTCAGGTTACGGAGAGCGTAGTGAGAGAGGATCTTCAGGATCTTCAGAAGTTCTTTACCAGCCTCAACACTTCCTTCAAGCCACAGAAGTCTTGGATGGACAGCCTCATCTCCTCGGGAGCGCAGGCTCAACAAGCCGGTACTGCACCTGCTCAGACAGCAGGCCGCACTGGTACAGCACCTAGTGCTGGCACTGCGCCTACTCAGCCTCAGGGTACGGCAGAGGTTCCTGGACAGCCAGCTTCCACTACTCCAACTGGTGGAACTGGTCCAGCTTCCAGGGATGCAGGTCAGCAACAGGCACAACAGGGTATTATTGAACTAGGCCCATCCACCTCGGATGAACAGCTCAAGGCAATTACCAGAGCAACGGGCGTCGAGGAAGATCGTCTCCGAAAGCTAGCTCAGACCAGAGGCGTCAGAGTCACGATTGACTCGAAGAATCTCCTGAGATGAGCTTAACCATTCCTCCTGCGGAGAGAATAGTGCCAAGGCCTGACAATCCAACCTGAAGGATTGCCAATACCGAGAGTGCCGGAACCCACTCCTTGCCCTTAAGGGCGTAGGCGAGGGACTCTCCTATTGCTCTCCGTGCTGGTGTGTCCTTTTCGCCAACGGCCGTAAGGAAGTCCTGAGAACGCACGAATCCGTAGTTAATTGCCGATTTCGCAAAGCGAAAGGCGTTGTCTAGAACCACCCTTTTTGAATCGGTGTTAATCTTGGAAGTATCGGGGAGACTGATCACCACCGAGTTAGACACGAGGGACTTGAGACGAAGATCCAGTTGGTTCTGAACGTCTTCCACAGCAAAGTTGTCGTTCCTCTTTTCCATGAGGCTTCTTACCTGGGCGCTCACGGCTCTGGCCGTGGCAGCGTTCTGAATGGTCATGTCCCCTGGATGAACCTCAATGTGCTCCACGCATAGAAGATCCTCGAACTTGACAAAGCACAGGAGGTCTCCCTTGAGGCTGGACACAGGTAACATTCCAGCCACCACGCTCACATCATTGATTACGTTAAGGGTCTCAACATCGGGTACAATCCTTATGGGCAGACACTCAAAGTTCTTCCTTTCCTGGTTAGCCTTGAGGGTTGCCACAACTTCCTCGGAGAATCCGGTTGCCACGATTACCATGGGTTGCTTTAGGGCATAGCACTGCTGCAAGAGACCATCGATTTCGCTCACTTTTTCGAGGAAGCCATCCACCGTTAGAACCTTGCAGTTTGTGGCTGACCAAGTGTTGTGGGTAAGGAAAAACTTGTAGGGCTTGCACTTGAAGGTGAAGCCGGTTTTTTGTTCAACTATGTAGTTGGGCTGCTTGCCGTTCTCTGTGAATATCTTGCCCTCAAGACCTGCAAGATAGATGGCCTGTCGGGCCACTTCCAGAAGCACACGGTCTCCCTGACAGATTTCCGAGAGTCCCCTTTCCAGGTGCACCTGTGTGCCTGGGCTTACCTTGCTGCTCAGGATGCCCTTTAGTTCCAAAATCTCCTGCTGTACGTCCCCTAGGAAACCTGGATTGGGATTATCCAGGATACGGTGGGTCATCAGGTGTTTCGTAAAAGCCATGGCAAGCCGGAACGTTAGGACCCCCGAGCCCTGGCTAAGGATCTCATTCCGATAGGCAATATTCATTATGTGGCTCAGGAGTGCGTGCTCCTCCCGAGACTTGGACCTGATGACCTGTGCCAGGAGGTGGTATGTGTCTTTTTCCAGCGGGTACAGTTCTTTTGACAAAAGAGTATTAATGCTATCGTACTTGCTTTCCAGAGACCGTAGAGTTTCGGAAAAGGAGTTAAGCAATTCAGCCTTGGGTGTCCAGGTAGTGTTCGACATGTTTGCTATTTACTCTAGAGTATTCAACCGAAAAAGACTAATCCGGTGGCAGAACAGAAAAAAATACCTCCTGTGGCAATCCCCGCTATGCCCAAAAAGACAGCTCTGCCTCCATCCCCAAGAGAGGTGGATACTGGAGACTCTCGTCGTGTTCAGTCCTTGGAAGATATGATCCGTGCCATCAATGACAAGGTTCAGAAGGCCGAGATTCTGAACGAGGGCTTTGGAGAGCTAAAGTCCAACGTAACAGAGATCCGTCATGCCCAAATCAAGATGGAGGCTGAGGTAAAGTCCATTAGGGCGCATGAGAATGTCCTCAAGGAGAAGGTTGAGGAAATCAACGAGGCCATCTATGACCCGGATAACGGCATCTACAGACGCATCAATGAGCGCATAGCCATTGATAAACAGAGAGACGAGAAGCTTGACAAGGCCATGGGCAGCATCAATGCCCTTGGCGAGGTGCTCAAGCCCCTTGAGAAAACCGAGGAAGACCTGAGAAAGATAGCGGGAGACGACCTCAAGGAGCTTCAGTCTATTGTGCGAACCAGACAGGTGATTGACCGCATGTTCTGGATCATGGCCACGGCTCTGGTGGG
>Ga0169931_10011026_pt1 | contig 12811 bp, 12 predicted proteins | sample Kivu_15m_20L_FD_129675 | JGI IMG/M metagenome (GOLD analysis project Ga0169931, IMG submission 129675) | Freshwater microbial communities from Lake Kivu, Western Province, Rwanda to study Microbial Dark Matter (Phase II) - Kivu_15m_20L... | ecosystem: Environmental > Aquatic > Freshwater > Lake...
AGATGGGCATAGAATTGGGAATACTGTATGACAACCAGAACCCACCCACACCGTGGTTAAGATGGTGGGATGAAAAAGGGAGCTTGTTATTGACGGGAAATGAGCGTGCGGAACAAGCAGAAGCTATCACTATTCGGGAACGCTTAGCAAAGGAGCAGGAGCGGGAAGCTAAAGAGCAAGCAGAAGCTATTGCTATTCGGGAACGGGAAGCTAAAGAGCAAGCAGAAGCTATTGCTATTCAGGAGCGGGAAGCTAAAGAGCAAGCAGAAGCTATTGCTATTCGGGAACGCCAACAAAAAGAAAAACTAGTTGCCTATCTACGTTCCCTTGGTATTGACCCAGAGAAAATATAAAATAAATTCCCATTCCTGGGTGCGACCTGAAAAGGGTCTTTCTGTTACGGGGAGCCTACTCCCCCAAGGGATTCACTATAAGTAAGGAGTAATAAAATGACAGCAGCTTTAAACGAATTAGTGATACTATCTCCCATGAAAGAAATTCCCAACGGGTATCTAAACATCATGGGGTATGTTGACAAATCCGAGGTTAACGGACCCGGTCGTCGTGCTGTGGTATGGATGCAGGGTTGTCCTCGCCATTGTTCCAGTTGTTTTAATCCCCAGTCTTGGAGTTTTGAAGTTAACAAGTTAGTTGCTATTGATGACCTAGCGGAAGATATCCTGAGAAATTCTGAAAATACAGGGGTTACTTTTTCAGGAGGAGAACCATTTCTGCAGGCCAAGTCCCTAGCGATTTTGGCGAGAAAACTCAAAGCTAGGGGTTTAAATGTAATGTCCTTCAGCGGTTTTACCCTCCAGGAATTACAGTCGGAATCAGCACCCCCCGGTTCTCGGGAATTATTAGGAGAATTGGACATTTTAATTGATGGTCCATTTGTAGATTCCTTAGCCATTAACTCCCCTACCTCCCCCGTATCCTCCCGGAACCAAAAAGTCTATGTGTTTAACCCAGAGTTTAATGATAAGATCACCTGGGCCAGCGATCAAATAGAAGTTCACATTCTCAAAGATGGAGCGCGAATTGTGACTGGTTATCAAGGTTCTCTGGAACTGTTTAAGTGATAAAAAGTGGCCTGTAGCTAACAGTCCTAAGAATCTGGTATGGTAGCTACAGAATCTACTTATTGAGGCTATGCAAACCCTACCATCCCTTGAGACTGGTAAAATCATCACCAGCCAACCTACTTTTGACACCACTATTAAACGTCGTAAAACCCGTGCTGTTAAGGTGGGGGATGTGATTATTGGTGGTGGCTACCCCGTGGTAGTACAGTCAATGATTAATGAAGACACCTTAGATATTGATGGCTCTGTCAGCGCTATTCGTCGTCTCCATGAAATTGGCTGCGAAATAGTTAGAGTAACTGTTCCCAGTATGGCCCATGCCAAAGCATTAGCGGAAATTAAACAAAAGTTACAACAAACTTACAGGGATGTTCCCATTGTAGCTGATGTTCACCACAACGGGATGAAAATTGCCTTAGAGGTGGCTAAACACATCGAAAAAGTCCGAATCAATCCAGGATTATACGTATTTGAGAAACCGAACACCAATCGCACTGAATATACAAAAACTGAGTTTGACGAAATAGGGGAAAAAATTCGTGAGACCCTAGCTCCACTGGTAGTGTCACTGCGAGACCAAGGTAAAGCTATGCGTATTGGAGTTAACCATGGTTCTCTAGCAGAAAGAATGTTATTTACTTATGGTGATACACCCGAGGGTATGGTAGAATCAGCTTTAGAATTTATCCGTATTTGTGAATCTCTGAATTTTTACAACATTGTTATTTCCATGAAAGCATCGCGGGTTCCGGTGATGGTAGCTGCATACCGACTCATGTCCAAACGGATGGATGATTTGGGTATGGATTATCCCTTACATTTAGGGGTGACGGAAGCAGGAGATGGTGAATATGGTAGAATTAAATCCACTGCGGGGATTGCCACCTTGTTAGCAGATGGTATTGGTGATACCATTCGCGTGTCTTTAACAGAATCACCGGAAAAGGAGATTCCCGTTTGTTACAGCATTCTTCAAGCTCTGGGTTTGCGGAAAACAATGGTTGAATACGTCGCTTGTCCTTCTTGTGGTAGGACTTTATTTAATCTGGAGGAGGTGCTCCATAAAGTTCGGGAAGCAACGAAACATTTAACCGGGTTAGATATTGCTGTTATGGGTTGTATTGTCAACGGTCCAGGGGAAATGGCTGATGCGGACTATGGATATGTGGGCAAAAATCCGGGTTTTATCTCTTTGTATAGGGGTAGAGAGGAGATTAAAAAGGTTCCAGAAGACCAAGGGGTGGAAGAATTAATTAATTTAATTAAAGCTGATGGTCGTTGGATAGATCCTTAATTGACTGACACTCCCCCCACTTGTGGGGGGTTGGGGTGTGTTAATATCCCTCATAATGGATTTTGGGTGGGTACACCCACAGGACGAGGAAAACTGATAGGTGTGTGTAGCACCTTCCTTAAATATACACAGTGACGAACACTTTTAGTCAGGGGAGTTGTAAACCTTTCTATCAGTTCTATCCTAGCTCCCAAAATATTGGCAGTATGTTCTAAATTTTGATTTTCTTCCTGTGTCCAGGTTCCCCGATAAATGATTGCCAAACCGCCTTTTTTAATTAACGGTAATGCATATTCACTACATACAGAAGCACTAGCTACAGCGCGAATGACTGCTAAATTATATTTCTCCCTGTATGGGGTGTCTTGTCCAATTTCCTCCGCTCTTCCTAGGATTGTTGTTGCATTACTCAGGGGTAGTTTTTCTATAGCACTGTTGATAAAGTTAACTTTCTTGCGAGTAGAATCTAGTAGAGTTACCTGGTAATGAGGAAAAACTATGCCAATTGGTAGACCGGGAAATCCCGCACCGCTACCAATGTCAATTATTGACCCAGCTGCATTCAATTCTGGTAGAAAATGCTGCTCTGGTGCAACTCCTCTTAAAGAATCCCAAAGATGTTTTTCCCAAAATTCTTTGGGTTCGGTAATTCGAGTTAAGTTGATTTGACGATTAGCAAGTACAATCAAATCGTACAGCTTTTGCAGTTGATTCCCCTGTTCAATTGTCGGTTGCCAATTTAATGTTTCCTGCCAAATTTCTGCCATCTCCGGTAAAGTACCGCCACTTTCCCTATCCATGATTATCATAGTTACTTCGCAATTGACTCTAAATTGGGAGCAATGGGACTCAAAATACCATGGTGGAGATTCCAACAACAATCTGCTATTGGTAATAGATCCCCCGCATCATGGGTGACCACGAGTATTGTCCAGTTTTTCTTGAGTCTCTCTAGTAAAGTCACTAGTTGACGACGCATTGACCAGTCCAGACCTGCTGTAGGCTCATCTAGTAGTAATAGGTTTGGTTGGCGAATCAACTGTACAGCCAGAGCTAAACGTCTTTGTTGTCCACCACTGAGAGCATTAGGCGATGTAGATAAGGATAAGCTCTCTAGTCCTACCTCCTTTAATGCATTCTTGACCCTCTCTAGTCCTAGTTCTGGATGACCCAAACGCAACTCTTCCAAAATTGTGCCCCCACAAAAGTGTCTTTCTGGAAATTGAAATACTATCCCCGCTAGTTGTTGCAGGTGTTCTGCTACTAGTCCTTGTTCCCTCCAAAATATACCACCACTAGTGGGTTCTGCAAGTCCTGATAAAATCTCTAGTAGGGTACTTTTGCCAGATCCACTCGGTCCAATTACTAGTCCTAGTTTTTGAGGTGGTAGTTCCAAATTAATAGCTTGGAGAATTGGGGTGGGACAAGCTGTGGGGTGATAAGTTAGATTTTGAAGATAGAGCATTTGATAAGATAGGGTTTAAAAATGAAGTTTTTCTGACTTTTTTGTATATTATTAGGTCTGTTTGGTTTCTCCTACGTACAAATAACTTGAGTTTAAGTGCTGTAACTACTCTGTAAATCATGATATCCAAAGGTTTTTTAATTGCTTTCCTCACTCTCCCCAGAAAGTTTACCAGAAATTTATCCGTTGTCCAGGTGGTTTCTATGGCTACCCTAGCTCTTGGTTTGAGCATTAATACGGCTTTTGCCGGAGATCCATTTCGTGCTAATCAACCTCATAAAATTGGCGATCGCACTGAAGCAGCTTTTAGAGCAATTTTTGAACAGGGGAATTATGGAGCTGGTGAAGATCATCTCAAAAAAGCTATGGTTGAGGAACCAGGGGAACCTTTGGTCTATGCTTTGAAAGCGTCCCTGTCCTATGTTAATCAAGATTGGGTTGCTTTGGAGAAGTATAGTCGAAAAACCTTAGAAACTGGTGAAAAGTTGACTGCGACTAATCCCTTGCGTGGTAATTTATATACTGGAGTGGGTAACTTTTTAATTGGAGCGACAACTCTCACTCGTCAAGGGGTTTGGAAAGGTGCTTCCCAGGCTTTTTTACAGTTAAAAAAGGTTTATGAATATTTAGACCAAGCAGAGGCTATTGATGCTAATGATCCTGAGTTAAGTTTAATTAGGGGTTATATGAATCTGATGTTAGCGGTAAACTTACCCTTTACTAGTCCAGAACAGGCAATTGAACAATGGCAACAAAATGCTGCACCCCGTTACTTGGTGGATAGAGGTATTGCTTTGGCATATCGAGATTTAAAACAATATCCGGAAGCCCTAGAGTATGTCAATCGAGCTTTAAATAGCACTAGTGACAATCCAGAAATTTATTATCTCAAAGCTCAAATTCTTCATGAGCAAGCCAAAAGAGAACAAGACCAGAATTTGGTTCAACAGGCGATCGCCAATTTTGATTTAGCCCTAGCCAAGAAATCCCAACTTCCTTCTAGTTTAGTTAAACAAATTGAGTATGAGCGTAGTCAGGCTCAAGCTAGACTTAAAAGCAATTAGAGATTAAAGAAACTACTGAAGAAACCACTAAAAATGCACATTCAATTTCGAGAATTTAACCCCTTTGATGTCTGGATTTGGTTTAAGTTTGGGACAATTCCCTCCCAGCAGGAAAAACAATATGTGGAAGAGGTCTTTAACTCCTGGTTTTATTTAGGCAAACTGGGAGGATTTAACGCCGAGAACTTGCAAATACAAGAAACTGGTGTAGACCTCAACTACATAGATTATGATAGCGAGGCTTATAGTCGTTCCATGGTAGCTCTCATGCACAACATGGGGGAATTTGAATACGAGGGAGAATGGGGAAGATGCTGGTTTGACCTAGGCACAAGCGATGCGATCGCTCTAGATATTCTTTTAAATGCAATTTTGCAGTTAAGTGAGGAGTATGTTGTGATAGAAATCCTATATATTGGGGGAGAAAACGAAGATTGGCCAGTAGAGAATGAGGAGATGCGTGCTTACTCAATTTACGAGAACTGAAAGATGAACAAACCAGGTGAGATTCGTGTTATAGTTCTAGCCCTAATTAGAGATGGGGAAAGAATATTTGTTTCCGAGGGATATGATCCAACCAAGCAATCAACATTCTATCGAGCTTTAGGTGGAGGGATAGAATTTGGGGAAACCAGTGAAATGGCATTAGCGAGGGAATTTCAAGAAGAAATTCAAGCCGAACTAACCAATATTAGCTATTTAGGTTGTATAGAAAACCTATTTATTTTTGATGGTAACCAGGGACATGAAATCATTCAACTTTACCAATGTGACTTTGCTGACCCACGATTTTATCAAATAGAAAGTCTCACCTTTTCGGAAACACCCCAGAAAAAACATCGCGCCCTCTGGGTAGAAATGAGTAAATTTAAATCAGGAGAACTCAGATTAGTGCCAGAAATATTTTTTGACTACCTGTAATTGCCATCTTCTCCTGAATCTCCAACTGGATATAGTAGAGTTTTATCATTGTGTCAAACTTATTCAAGACCAAGCCCAAACATACTCGAATTCAACGTCAGTTACTCATACTAATGTTGATAATTTTTGGCGGGAGTGCAGTCCTAGGATTTATTATAGGTCTGCTCACCGGTATTCAACCAGTGACCTAACCACCTGGAAATTGATAATATTACCTAATTTGATGAGTTCCAACAGAAGCATACATTTTGTTTATGAGATAGAATCACTATGGGAGTACGTTGCTGGTAAAATGTAAAGGCTACATAACTCATCAGTCAACAATTAACACTTAATATTTGATAACTTGCCATGCTAAAACTATTGTTGGGCGATCCCAACGCTCGTAAACTAAAAAAGTACCAACACTACATTACAGAAATTAATCTCTTAGAAGAAGATGTTAAATTACTGTCTGATGATGAGTTAAGGGGGAAAACTGCTGAGTTTAAACAAAGACTAAACAAAGGTGAAACGTTAGAGGAGATCCTACCAGAAGCTTTTGCAGTAGTAAGAGAGGCTTCTTCCAGAGTATTAGGGTTAAGACATTTTGATGTTCAGTTGCTAGGCGGAGTAATTCTCCATACAGGACAAATAGCTGAAATGAAAACCGGTGAAGGTAAAACCCTAGTAGCTACCTTACCCAGTTATTTAAACGCTTTAAGTAATAAAGGTGTTCATGTTGTTACTGTAAATGATTATCTAGCTCGACGAGATGCGGAATGGATGGGTCAGATACACCGCTTCTTGGGAATGAGTGTGGGACTGATTCAGTCCACCATGATCCCCATAGAAAGGAAAAAAAATTACGACTGTGATATTACTTATGTAACCAACAGTGAAGTAGGTTTTGACTACCTGCGAGATAATATGGCCACATCCATGGAAGAAGTGGTGCAACGTCCGTTTAATTATTGTGTAATCGACGAAGTGGATTCCATTCTCATTGATGAAGCGCGAACTCCCCTAATTATTTCTGGACAGGTAGAAAGACCAACAGAAAAATACTTACAAGCAGCAGAAATTGCATTTACCCTTAAAAAAGACGATCACTACGAAGTGGATGAAAAAGCGCGGAATGTTCTTTTAACAGATGATGGGTTTGCCGAAGCTGAGAATCTTTTAGGCGTAACCGATTTATTTGATCCAGAAAATCCCTGGGCCCATTTTGTCTTTAATGCTATTAAGGCCAAAGAACTATTCCTCAAAGACGTGAATTATATCGTGCGCAATGGGGAAGTGGTAATTGTTGATGAATTTACTGGTCGAGTACTACCAGGAAGACGGTGGAGCGATGGTTTGCACCAAGCTATAGAAGCCAAAGAAAGAGTGGAAATTCAGCCTGAAACCCAAACCCTGGCAACCATTACCTACCAAAACCTATTTTTGCTTTATCCGAAATTAGCTGGAATGACAGGGACGGCCAAAACAGAAGAAGCGGAATTTGAAAAGATTTATAAATTAGAAGTAAGTGTTATTCCCACTCACCGCACCAGAAAACGTCAAGACCTATCCGACATGGTGTTTAAAACAGAACCGGGTAAATGGGGAGCCATTGCACGGGAATGTGAAGAAATGCACAAAGGTGGCAGACCTGTACTAGTAGGAACCACTAGTGTGGAAAAATCCGAACTGCTGAGCAGATTACTCCAAGAAAAGGGCATTCCTCACGAATTACTCAATGCTAGACCAGAAAATGTAGAACGGGAAGCGGAAATTGTTGCCCAAGCTGGACGCAGGGGGGCAGTAACCATAGCTACTAATATGGCGGGACGAGGCACGGATATTATTTTAGGGGGTAACTCCGAATATATGGCCCGGTTGAAGTTACGGGAATATTTTATGCCCAGGATTGTAAGACCAGAAGATGATCAATTCAGCATTCAAAGAGCTTCAGGACTTCCTAATGGAAATGGTAGTGGTCAGGGTTTCGTTCCGGGCAAAAAAAGCAAAAATTGGCGCGTATCTAGGGGGATTTTTCCCACTGAGTTATCCCAGGTAACTGAAAAACTATTAAAGGAAGCGGTTGAGGTAGCAGTTAATGCCTACGGTAGTCGCGCCTTATCGGAATTAGAAGCAGAAGATAAAGTAGCTATAGCTGCTGAAAAAGCACCTACGGATGATGCAGTAGTGCAAAATTTGCGAGATGCTTACCAGACTATTAAACAAGAATATGAAAAATTTACCGAAGCTGAACATGTGGAAGTAGTAAACAATGGTGGACTACATGTTATAGGTACAGAAAGGCACGAATCAAGACGGATTGATAACCAATTAAGAGGAAGATCGGGTAGACAAGGTGACCCGGGGACAACCAGATTTTTCCTGAGTCTGGAAGATAATTTACTGAGAATATTTGGTGGAGATCGGGTAGCTGGGTTAATGAATGCGTTCCAAGTAGAGGAAGATATGCCCATTGAATCGGGTTTATTAACTCGTAGTTTGGAAGGTGCTCAGAAAAAGGTGGAAACCTATTACTATGACATTCGTAAGCAAGTGTTTGAATATGACGAAGTCATGAATAATCAACGTCGTGCTATTTATGCTGAACGTAGACGAGTTTTAGAAGGAGAAGATTTAAAAGAACAGGTCATCAAATATGCAGAAAAGACCATGGATGACATCGTGAATTATTATATTAACCCAGAATTACCCTCAGAAGAATGGGATTTAGAAAAGTTGGTGGGCAAAGTTAAGGAGTTTGTTTACTTATTAGCTGATATGCAACCCACCCAACTAGAGGATATGGGGGTAGGAGAAATTAAGGCTTTCCTTCATGAACAATCGCGTATTGCCTATGATATGAAAGAAGCGGAAATAGACCAAATTCAACCTGGTCTGATGCGACAAGCAGAACGATTCTTCATTTTACAGCGGATAGATACCTTATGGCGAGAACATTTACAGCAGATGGATGCCCTGCGTGAATCTGTAGGGTTACGTGGTTACGGGCAAAAAGATCCACTTATTGAGTACAAGAGCGAGGGATACGAGTTGTTCTTAGACATGATGGTGAATATTCGCAGGGATGTGGTTTACTCCCTGTTTATGTTCCAACCGCAGCAACAACCCGCAGTCCAAACCTCTGAAATAGTCTAACCGTTCCCTGTCCCCCTTTCCCTCATCCCACTTAGTAAGTGTTTAAATTAATACCAGCTTCCTTGGCCATTGCTTCCAAACCTTTGGTATCAAGAGTTTTAATTGCTTTGGTAGAAAGTTTCAACTTTACCCAACGGTTACCAGCGGGCCACCAAACCCTCTTGGTTTGTAAATTAGGTTGCTGTAAACGTCTGGTACGACGGTGAGAGTGGGAAACGGACATGGCATTATTAGCCTTTTTACCTGTGAGTTCGCAACGACGAGACATTCAAAACCTCCAAACTTTATGAATTTAGACACAGTTTACCCATTATAAACCATCAAATTATAGTTTCCCCATGGACGAAGAATTTATTATCCCTCAAGCACCCGCTAACTTTAAGTCTGGATTTATCGGCATTATTGGTCGTCCTAATGTGGGTAAGTCAACCTTAATGAACCAGTTAATAGGACAAAAAATAGCTATCACATCACCAGTAGCGCAAACTACTAGAAATCGCTTGAGGGGAATTTTAACTAGGGAGAAAGCCCAGTTGATTTTTGTTGATACCCCCGGGATTCATAAACCCCATCATCCCTTGGGAGAGGTGCTAGTACAAAATGCTAAAATCGCCATTACATCGGTGGATGTGGTGTTGTTTGTGGTAGATGGCACAGCAGTTTGTGGAGGAGGCGATCGCTTTATTGTTGACTTATTAACCAAATGTGAAATTCCCGTTATTATGGGTATTAATAAAATAGATCAACAACCAGCAGAAAGTCAAAAAATAGATGAAAGTTATAGAGAATTAGCTCGAGAGAACCAATGGCAAATTGTTAAATTTTCAGCCTTAGAGAACCAAGGAATATTAGAATTAGAGGAATTGTTAATTGAACAACTAGAAACCGGTCCATTATATTATCCACCAGATTTAGTCACCGATCAACCAGAAAGATTTATTATGGGGGAGTTAATCCGGGAACAGATTTTATTATTGACCCGAGAAGAAGTTCCTCACTCAGTGGCGATCGCCATTGATTTAGTGGAAGAGAACCCAACAATTACCCGTGTTGTGGCTACAATTAATGTAGAAAGGGACTCTCAAAAAGGGATATTAATTGGTAAGGGGGGGACAATGTTAAAATCAATTGGTACTGTGGCCCGTCAACAGATTCAAAAATTGATTGCTGGTAAAGTTCATTTGGAATTATTTGTCAAAGTCCAACCAAAGTGGCGACATTCGCGGGTAAGGTTAGCAGAACTAGGATATAGGGTGGAAGAGTAGACTATAACATAAAGCCCCAACAGAAACCTATGCAAAACAAGAAATGGGAGTTTAACAAATGTGGCAACAAATAATCAATGCTTTCCCCAAGTGGTTCACCAAAATTAAAAACTTCTTTTCTAAACAAGTAATCAATACTTTGCCCAAGTGGTGTAAAAACTTGCTTTTTAAAAACAAACCGCCTGTACAAGAAAAAGAAAGTCAAAGAGTTAGTGAATATACTACCACCAAAGCTCCAGAATATGGTTCAGAACCTCCATCCTCAAAGCCTCCCAATAAAAAGAAGGTAAGTCCTCCATTTGCCAATGCTCGTGGTGAAAATACTCTTTTTACCAAGGGAGTTTTATTTGAGGATCCCCAACCTGAAATAAATCCCTTACAAAAAAAAGTCCTAGAAATCTTATTTTCTGTATTTAACTTATCGATAAAAGAGGATGATATTTATGTAGCTTACTTTCCCTCTCGTTTACTTTATTATATTGAGAAACAAGATTCTTTTTCAGCCTTCCGGCGATTTCTCAATGATATTGGCAGAACACCTGATGAAGTTTTTAAAAACCCTAAAACAGCCACCTTTACTAAAGAGATGATACTAGGTCTCTATGAAGCTGATATTAACTGTTGGGATACTGGAATTAGTACCGAGCCTTTATATCAACATTTAAGAGAAACTGCTGGAAATGTTGATTATAATTTGGATAGTTTTACTATCCTACTGGAACGAATCGAGAAATTGGCAATTTTGATTCATCAACTACAAAGAATTGCTGGGCAAATTCCCTTCAACTCATTTAGAAAGTTTTCTCAAGAAGTCAACTCAAGTTTAAAATATTGGCATACTTTGTCAGAGACAACTTTCGATAAATGGACAAATTCACTCAATGAATACAAATCACAATTTAAGGAATATCAGTATTTTTCTGATGTAATTGACGAAGACTGCTTTAGACTCAGAAATACTATGGTTGTAATACCACAAGAGATAATCAATGTCATTGAGAATTTATTAAAAGAAGTAGAACAACTTAAAGAGAAACTGAAAATTGGATCAATTTCCATAAACGAAGGACTAGGTGAACTGGGAACCTTAGCGAGTGAAATCAAGGGGTTTGTTGATGAAGTTTTGCATCGTAACCAAGAAACTAAGAGTTCAAGAAAAGAGGATTTTGCATATACAAGCAACACATTATCTGTTAAAGAAGCATGCGGGTTACTAAATTTAACTATTGAAACAATATCAATCAAATTACTCAAAGCAGCACGGAACAAATATGCAAGACACCATCACCCTGACATGGGTGGGGATGTAAACATGATGAAAAGAATTAATGAAGCTTACGAAATATTAAAAGATTACCTAGAAAATCGACATACTTAAGCCCAATCTACGAAAATCTATTGCTGTTGATTGTTGATAACCCTACCTTTCATTGTGGTAGTCAGATTGCTCAATATTTATTGTGATTTGTAAATCACGGTCAAAAAGCGCTTTTGGTGAGGAGATCTGCTGCGCACCAATTTTTTTTAATGGTGGGGGTTGACTATTGACTCTTGGACGTGATACCCTGATAATGGAAATCTGTGCATTTTTTTTACAACTGCTTACACTCCATTATACTTAACCCTCATAATACCACATTTTTATCCCCTCAACCACAAAAAAACTTATCTCATCCCCCCATAAATATAATTTTTTCTTATTATTTATTCCTATATATATATACATGAATGTAGATAGATAAGATTGAGCGCCTTTTGTAGGTTAGGTTGACATCGAGAAACCCAACGTCAATCATTTAAACAAAAAGAGCTATCTCGCGAGTGCTTCGCAATCGCATTCCTTTTACTCTAACTGACTGAGTGCCAGATTCTTGATTTTTCATTTATGCTTGACAAGTCGAAAAACTTTATAAAAATTGTTAATTATTTTCTATAAACTACTTGCATGTCTATTCAAATAGTTTTATAATTAGGAAAAAGTAAGGTGATCTCTATTTCTTGGCGGAAACCTCTGATCACCTTACACCCCAACATTGAGGCAAATAAATTATGGCACACACCACAAACTTTATCAGCAATATTGATGACACTAGAGTGGTTGACCCTAGGGTAGTTCCACAAGCTAGTCACCGGGAACCGCTAAAACACCTATTGATTGGCTCGAAAAAGGCAGTTATTAGTACGATTCACTATCTACACGTGCTTGGTTATGCCAATGCAACTGATTGGAGTGATCTCACGCCAACTGGTAACCCTGGGGAGGTTATGAGTATCCTGGTAAGACATATTGTGATTAATTAGTTTCCTCGCTAACTCGTGGGTCTTCCCATGAGTTACAATGCTACAAAAATCTATTGCTACGTGGGTGATTGTTGATAACGCTACCTTTCATCGTGGTGGTCAGATTGCTCAATATTTATAAAGTCTAGTTTATACTGGTTACTTCTTGATGAAACTGTCTTAACAAATCTTAACATACTTTACTTCTTAACAGGTGTTCAAATTGATTAGAATAAAAAGAGACGTATTATCTGCTACTACTTAAAATGTCTCAAGATCCTTTTAAAAGTTCTCTGGAT
>Ga0169931_10011027_pt1 | contig 12811 bp, 6 predicted proteins | sample Kivu_15m_20L_FD_129675 | JGI IMG/M metagenome (GOLD analysis project Ga0169931, IMG submission 129675) | Freshwater microbial communities from Lake Kivu, Western Province, Rwanda to study Microbial Dark Matter (Phase II) - Kivu_15m_20L... | ecosystem: Environmental > Aquatic > Freshwater > Lake ...
ATTATCATATTTTATTAATGTTTTAGATGATCTATATATAAGATATTTCTTTATAAATGGTTATGGTAATAAATTTACTTTAGGTTTGAGGTAAGCATTGAATTATGTCTATATATTTATGTTTGTTAAGAGATTTTAGATTTGTTAGATGGTTGGTCGATCTTATTAGTCATATTCAAGCATTGATTAAACCAAAGATTTTATTTATTTTGAGATTATTATTTTGAATGGTGATATACCTGTTTAATAATTTTTGTTGTAGTCTTTAGATTTTATTAGTTTTAATATTTTACTTTAGGTACTTGCGCTAAATGGAAGAACCCCATATATAAGTTTATATAAGATTACACCAAGGGAGTATATGTCACTGCTTGATGATAATTTATGACCTTGAAGCATTTAAGGTGATTGATATTCAAGTGGAATTTGTTATTAATATTTATTATAGCCAAGTTTTATCATAGACATAGAGCATAATAATATATTTTATAGGCATATACGTCCATATATGATAAGTTTTTGATGTAGCTATTTAAGACCGATAAGGATATGCTTTATTATTACAAGTGCGTCTTATTAGGTCAGATATTGATTGTTAAACATGACTTATTATAAAGTAGCTTGACATCCTCCTTAGTATAAAAATGCTACAGATCCATCGTCAAGCATAACTACATCGAATACTAGTAAGACAAATGGAGATTTGACATCTCGTAGTACTTGTATTAGTCTATCATCTCTTGGAAGTATATGCAAAATTAAGTCTTTTTTAGTGCCTCTGTCATAGGATCTATACTATGTGTACAATTAGTTTTGTTTGAGTGGGGTAAGTGTGTTATACTGATACCTTCCTCCGATAATTTGCTGTGCTTTCATAAAGATTATACTATATATATTATAATTATTAATTTTTATTAGATAAAATCATTCATAAACATTTGAAATATCTTCATATATATCAATATATATATTATTTATGATCATAATATATATTTACTTCATAAATAACAAGAATTAAGATAATTATTAATGATATTATGTATATTTTATGATGATCATAAATTGAAATAAAATTTATTATTTATTTAAAATGGACTGTTTTATCTACTAATCAGTAGGAATAATATGTATTTATAAGATATTATAGTTTGTTTGATTGATTTAGTTAAGTTATATTGATAAAATTATGCTTATTATAGTGTTAGTTGCTGTATTTAGTCAATAATATTCAAAATATATATACCAAAAAATAGGGTCATATCAATATTTTATATAAAATAAGGGCATAGTAGGTATTATTGATGATTTTAATATAATTTTGTTCAGAAATCGGCAATATTTTTTTTACTTAACTCGACATTTTTATTTTTATGTTTAATATTAATTATTACTCTATGCCTCAAATGCTTTAAAAGGTTGGAAAAAATTTCAAAATTATCAGAAAAATCGATGAGGGCGCCTTCGGATAAATATATCAGGCCATTAACACTAAGACAAATCTTTAGGTTGCAGTAAAAGTTTAACCTGTGAACACTTAACACCCTCAGTTAATCTATTAATGCAAGCTTTATAATTATCTCCACAATGATTCGACTGTGATAGACAAGGGGATTCCAAACGTATACTATTGCTCGACTGAAGGTATAATTTTTAATTATTCAGGTGATTTCAATGTTCTTGTTATGGATTTAATGGGCCCCTCATTGGAATCTTTATTCAATCAAACTCTAAGAAAATTCTCTTTGAAGACAGTTCTTATGCTCATTGATCAAATGATCTCAAGAATTGAGTATATTCACAACAGACACTTTATTCACAGAGATATTAAGCCAGATAACTTCTGCGTTGGACTCAATAAAACTTCAAATAAAATTTTCATTCTTGATTTCGGACTTGCCAAAAGATATATTCAAAGAGACGGAAAGCATATTCCATATAGAGAGGGAAAGAACTTGACTGGAACTGCTCGATATGCTTCAATTAACACTCATCTTGGAATCGAACAAGGTATAAAATTTATTATCAATAGCATGCAGAGATGATATGTAAAGTATTGGCTACGTTGTTATGTATTTCTTAAGAGGAATGTTACCATGGCAAGGACTTAAAGCTAACAACAAAAGAGATAAATATGAAAGAATCAAAGAGAAAAAGCTTACAACATCAATCGAAGTACTTTGCAAAGGATACCCAGTTGAATTCACTAAGTATTTGAGTCAATGCAGAAACCTCAGATTTGACTAAAGACCTCAATACGGAACTATGAGAAACATGTTCAAGGACTTATTCCAAAGAAACGGTTATAAGTATGACTATCAATATGATTGGGTCATCTTGGCTGAGAAGAAAGAAAAGATGTAAAAAAGATAAGAAAATAAACGCTAAGATGTCAAATAAGTTTGATCTCTCAACAAAAATATATATAAAAGATTTATCAATATATAACCAATAAACATCATAATATATTCTAATATATACAAATTTATATCAATAATCAATATTTATCATTATTTCTGATAATTTTATTGCAATAATTATAATAAAATGCTTTAAATTACATAATAATACTATTATTAAAGCCTTTCATATAAGCACTATGAAATCTTTTAAAAAATTATAATAATATGAACAATAATTGTTATCATGCGATAGAATAAAATATCACCAACTAAATTAATCATCATCAAAGTATCAATATTCTTTTCCTAAAGCAAAAAGATTCAAACTTAATACATAAAAGTCAGTTCATCGTTTGATAAAAGTTCCTGGAACCATGTCTACGTAGGGAGGGGCTATGTTTAAATAACAAAGAAAAACTTTTTATACTATAGATAAAAATATACCAGGTCCAAATGTATATTAATATTCATTAGATGGATAATTTAAGAATAAAAAATTGAGAAATAATTATAAAAAGATTCATTTCGCATTAGGGAGAAGTGTACAAAATGTTTTATTAAGTAAATTAAGATTAATAATTTTATAATATAAAATTAAATACCTGGCCCTTTCGATTATAATCCATAATATAATTTTAGAGGATAAAAAGGAAAGACATTTGGAAAAGCATAAAAATATGCTAAAGAAAAAGATCATTTTATCAATGTAGGGCCTGGTAGTTATAAGATCTAGACATAGTTGAATTAATAAAAATCATTTTTATCAAATAAATTCAAAATTCTATGTCCTAAAATACATAATAAAATAAAATTAGATAGAAAAATGCCTTATAAATCATAGAAAAATCAATTTTAGTCTTTATGTTAGTATATATTGATATAGATTCGCCATTAGTTACGTCAAAAGGATAAATATTAAATCTTGGATGTAAAAATAAAGGTCAAAGTATTGGTAAATATAAAAAAAGTATATCTTTTAGAATATTATCTAATCCTGGGCCTGGTCATTAGTACTTTTTATTATTATATAGTTCTGTTTTTTCTGAATTTATATCTAAACCAAGAAACTCAATTATATAAAAGTTATTTCTTACTTATGATTATATTGATTTTATCTATTTATTATGATTATAATTGAGTTTAATGGCAAAAAGTATTAAAAAAATATGTCTTTTATTCTTTACTATTTATTCATTCTTCATATGTTTCATCATGGTACATCTTCAATAAAAATTAGAATGTATTTGGATATGTTTTAAGTACTAACAGTCATCTCTATGAATGGAATATTCTTAATATTCATCAAGGTCGATAATAAATCTTATAAGCTGCTTTAATACATTTTTTCATGTTTATTTTCTGTGTGTTTCTGAACATAAAATCTAAAATGAATAAAAATAAATCGTTTAAGGCTTTAAAAAGTTAATAATACATATAAGATGATAATTCATAAACAATTTGAATAGCAATAAGTAATGATATAGTATAATAAATATGATAAATCAATCATTGACTAATCTATTTTTATGTCTAATTAATTTTATCTACCTTTTATATTTATATCTAACTATTTATATATTCATATTATCTATTTTCTAGTTTATTGATCATCTGTTAGATCTTATTATATCTTCTATTTATTTATTATTATCTAGATCTATTGTCTGATGCTGATAGACTGATATCTTAACTAAATTTCTTTATTTTATTGATTATACTATGATTCTACATATAATAAATATTTACTTTTTATATTAATTCTGTTCGTTATGTGCTTATTTATCTAGTGATATTTGCAATTTATTTTATTTATTATTTTATTTAATTCAATATAGCAGTATTATACTATCTTTCTAGCTTTTTTTTATGGATTTGTTCTTATAGTTATATAAGTTTAGATGTTTTTTATGTAAGTTAAGTATTGATTATTACATATTTTTATTACAGATGCTTTATAGCTATTTAATTTCTATATATTTAGCTTTTTTATTAATTATTATTTTGTATACTTTAATTTAATTTTATTATTTATCTTTATTCTATATTAATTTTTTATGCCTCTTTTGATTGTATCTATTGATTATAGTATTATATTTCATTATTTGTGGTTTATTTTAATTTTTTGTTTAATATTTTAATGGATTAGTATTATTTATTAAGCTACTAAACTAAAGCCTTATAAATAGTATTCTAGTTTGTAAGTTTAAATATAATTTATATATATTATTTTTATTTATTTTATTATAGTTATCTATTCTTGATGATCTAATGCATTGATTTTAATTAAGAGGCTAGTTATTATTTTTATTGGCTAGTTATGAGTAGGTTGATTTGATATTTATGTATGCGTTCGTTCAGGGTGTTTTTATAGGTTTGGTATTATGACTAAAGGTGGAGAAGCTTTGATTTTAGTTTTTAGGATTATATTGTTTTGTTTTGGAGAAGGATTGAGATCAATGTTCGTTATTAGATTAAAGCTTTTTATATGGATTTTAGTCTTGTATTATCTGATTATATATTGTTTTTAGAGATTAGTAGCTATTTTAATTTATTTTTAGTGATTTTTAATATCTATTATTTCTATGAGAGTTATTCTTTTAGTTTTGTTGTTAGGTCTGAGAGAGATTGCAGCTATTATATCTTTTATTGGAGTTCAAATTTTAGTTGTTAGAGGAAATCGTTTTATTTTTTAGTGTTTTGTTAAGATAAAAGTGTTTGAAGCGAAAGAAGTTAATGTTTATAATATGTGATATTTTATGATAATAAAGCTTTTTATTATTTAATTTTAGTCTTTTCTAACATCAATCTATTTTTTTATTATTGTAATATAGCATTTTATTCTTGACTTTTTAGCAATTTTTAATTAATTATATTTATTTATTATACTTTAATATTATTCTATGATAATAATTTATATTTATTGTCTTATTACTCTACTTGTGCATTTTGATATTAAAGCTCTTTAATTATCTCACCAAATCTATAATTCTACTTTTAAAGCTCTTTTATTATATTTTTATGTGTATTATTTTAATTTTAAAGCTCTTTGTTATATGATAATAATTTATTTTTTTATTAAATAATAAGTTTATTATTTTATTCTAAGGCATTTTGATGTAATTTGATGTTATTGATTTATAGATCATATTTGACCATGCAGTTATTAATGTTTTATTGGAAGTGCTACATAAGTTATTATTATTGATTGATCAATTTTAGTTTTAATTTTTAGTTTTAATGGATCTTATTTGATATTATCTTGGATAATTACTGTAGTTCGTTCTATTTAATCTATTTGTAACTAGTAAATTATGATTGGATCTGTATATACTAATCGTTTTTGTCATTTTTTTATTTTAGATTTGATGATTTTTAGAGAATCAGTTGATTTATTTATGTTTTTAATTATTATATATAGTTTTTTATTACATTTTTTTATGATTATGCTATTTTTCTTTATGATAATCGATTTGCTGTTATCTACTGTGTTTGCTAAAGCAGTTATTTATTATTTTTTTAAAGGGTTTATATCTCTATGCACAATTTTTTGTTTTATTCCGACGCTGTAAATAATTGATTTTTGTATGTTTCATTAAGATTCTATATAATTATAGTTCTACTTTATAATATGTTATATCATTGTTTAAGGTCTAATTATGATTATTTTTATGATTTAGTTATAAGTTTAGTTATTTTATTTGAGTCTAATATGATTACCTATCTAAATTAGTCTAACTTAATAATTTATATCTAGATATTTATGTTTTTACTTTGATTTATAATCGTTAAGAGATTATGTCAATCGTTATATTTATGCTTTTTGGATCATAATTAAGCACTAAGGATTAGATTTTATAAATATAGTGCGTTATGACGTGGTTTTTATGTTTCTTGTTTAGCTTCATCATCATTAATATACTTTTTTGTGAGGTTTGAAACTGCAGCTGACTATAAAATAGTTAATTGGGTAGATCTTTGAGGTTGGTTAGGTGTAGCTTTCTTTTATTTGAAAGTAGTACTCATTATATTGCCGTAAAAATATAAATATAATTATATGTTGATTGTAAACAATAATCTATCCAAACAACAATAAAGTAAAAAATGAAAATATCCATATTAACCTAAAGATAATGTATTTTTCTGAACAGTGATACCTTTTTAGAACTTTTTTATCAATAACTTATGTTTTTATGTATGTCTATATGTATATTATATCTTTTATTATATATTAAGGTCGCTAATTAAATTTAGAATATTTATTTAAAGCTTCATTATCTTTTTCCCTTGCTTCTATGTCAGATCCTAAAAGCTAGATAATACCCTAACCCCACACTTGTAAAAATGGTTATCTCCTCCGTAAGATATGTATCTAATCAACATGCAATCATAATACATATTGTTGTGACAATGTCTAATGTTAATATTGTTCAGATTTGGATTAATAATGTAGATTTATATATTTTAAATAAATATATGATAATATCCTCTAAAATTAGAATAAACATAGGTAATATTATTAATAATTGATAAAGATGGATTATAAAATGATAGAGATGCTGAAAGAAAGTCATAAAAAAGTGAGTGATAAGATGTCAACTGCGGGATTGTCTTATATTAAGAAAAATACATTGTATAAATTATTTGTTAAGGAAGATTTTAAAAATACTACTAAAAAATAAATTATAGATTTGATATAATAATTTAAAAGTAATAATCTCTTTTTGTAGAGATAAAAATATAATAAAATATAAAGAAATTAAAGCTTTGTCAAATAATCATTGTAATATTTCAACAAAATCATAAAAAACAAATAGAATTATATACAAAATGTTATGAAGATATAGTCTAATATAATAAATGACTATCATGATGTCCAATATATATACTAATTGCTAAATTTCAACCCTTTTTAATTGCATCTTATATTCAGAGCTTCATAGCATGCATTTTCAGCACGATAATTCCATTTAAAATGTGATAATTTGCCAAATACCATCACTATCATAAAAACTGAATATGGCGGGATTATCATTGCGTTCTCTTCACAAAAATGGTATTCAGGCCAATCAAATTATTCAAAAGATCTACCAAAGACATCTTTTATTGCCTCGATCAAAAAGAGGCATAAACTTTTGCTAAAATAATAAAATTATGCGATATTTTGTGATAGGAATCATGGTCCATGTTTTGGTCGTGGTTTTGATTTGAAGATAGTCGATAAATGTAATATAAATAATAATAATTATTTTTTTGGGCCTTATAGTTATGGATTTGATGATGTGAAGGTGGAACATAAGATGCTTTGGAATGATTTTATAGGAAGAGATGATGGTTATAGGTTTAGAGTGACTGATTATTAAGTTTTTAAGGTTGTTTAATGATATTTAATAGAATAATTATTTATAGGTTATTTTTTAGTAAATTAATTAATTGTTATTAATAAATGTAAACTAATAATAACATACAGTTATGATTAACTTGATATTATATACATTTATCAATATATGATCTACATTTTATAATAATTTTATGAAAAAATATAGGAAAAATTGATAATTAACATTAAGTTATCATTATTATGAAGAAAGAAATTAATTTGAACCATAAATATAACAAAGTTAACCAACAGCAAAAGTATCATCTTTTAAATCTTATCTATAAATATAAAAATAATGTCAGACAAGTAATATAATAAATATAAAGGCTGCCTAAACAGTAGGCATCAATTATTTAACAGCAAAAACTATCGTCTTCTTTCATAAAAATCAATACAAATCATATCAATTCACCATCGAAAATATACAAAAAAAGGATAAGTATCCTATCATGGCCACATACTCCTACATAAGAAAAATAAACACTATCAGTGAGCACTTAATTAAGCCAAAGTCAAGGATCTAAGTAATATGTTCAATTGGTAATATTTTAAATCCGTCGTCCCACTAAGGCGATCATATTGTTCATGATATTCCTATATTGATTGAACGATAGCTGTAGCAGAGCCAGAATGATTCTAATGATCATGATAAACAATTGTCAAGTATTATGCCTGAGATATATATTTTTGAAATAAATAGCTGTGAGCTTATATAAAAAAGAGATTAGAATTAATAAGATTCTATTAAAGAAATTGGTAAAGAATTGAGAGATTAAAATTGATCTAAAAACAAATTAACAACATATAAATATTAAGAACAAACAGAATCAATATATTTTCTATTAAGCTCTATAATTATTTTAATAATAATTATATTATTTTATGAATATATATAGTCATAGTATTTATCAATATTCAAAACATAAAAATAACAGCAGAACTGATATTCGTATAGATAGTAAAACTGACAGAAAAAAAAATAATAAAACATATAATAATCTATCATATACTAACATATAATACCATTCCAAGATACCCATCTTTTAATTGCAATAATCTGATAATAAACATATACATAGATCATTATCATCAAAATATCATAATAACAATTAGACTAATTTAAACCCTTAAAATAGTATATTTCATAATACTTTAATTAAAAATTAAAGTAAAATTAAAATCAATAGATAAATTGATAAGAATATTTATTATTATAAAAATAGTAATAAGATAAGATCTAATAGTAAAAATTCTTTGAATGATTTATTAGGGTATTTCAATCCTTATTAAGCTTAATGTAATATCATTAATAATAATTTATAGATATTATTAAATAAATAAAAAAGTTTAAAAACAAATAGTCAAAGTTCAAATCAAATCATAAAACATTCTAGAAATGATGAGCTTAAAGATCATAATTGTATTAAACAAAAAAAGTCATTATAGTCAAGTTAATAATTGTAATGTTATAATGGTTAATATTATAAGTATAATAAATCTATGATGAGTTTAGATAATAAAGAGTCGATACATTTATATCGCATATATCATAATATAACTAATCAAAATCATCAAAGCCATCATATTAATAAATGTTAAGACAATAAAAAGATGAAAAACCATAGAAAAAGATTCAATTGGAGTAAATTAAATAAATAGTAAAACTTCAATATTGTCACTTTTTGAACAATACTCTAAAATTCATCATTTTTATTATTATCTAAAATATATCGATTTACATAATTATTTCATATTTTTAATTATTATTATACTTTATTTATATTTTTGACTAAAAACATATGTATTAACATTTTTTGAATATAATGATGCCCAAAAAGATGACATTATAAACTTCAGTAAAGATGATGTAAATCCAAAAGAAGAATAAGAAAAACACTAAAAAAAAATAATTTTCAATTAATAAAAAGCATAAGAAAATAGATGATAATGAAGATGAATATGACAATTAATTTTAAAATGATCAAATAGGTTTTTTAAGTGGTCAATAATTATGGGGTAATCATCTTATAGGTAATTAATGGATATAATAACAAAATAAATTACAATAATCTAAATTTATATCAAACAAAAAAACGATACTTGATGATTAAAAGATGACTAAAATAGAAATTAATAAATATTCACCTTTTTTATAGGATTATTAACAGTGTTAAATATTCAATGATGCAGAATTTCCGCCTAATTAAGATTCGATTAGTGGTGAATGGGGGCCTTTGGAAAAATATAAAGAGGTTAAGTGGGACAGAGTGAGTAAAGTCATAGATAATTGTATAGTTTTTCGTAAAAAAATATCACCAAAAGATATAATTCAAGGAAAACTAGGAAATTGCTATTTTTTAGCAGCGGTGGCAGCTTTAGCAGAAAGACCCGATAGAATCTTTAAATTATTTCTTACTAAAGAAGTTAATAAAAAAAGATATTTTGCAGTGAAATTACTTTATAAAGGAAAATGGAAAGTCATTGATTTAGATTAACAGTTTCCTTTTTTAAAATAAAAACCAGCCTTTTCGAAGGCATCAAATGGCTAAATATGGGTTATGTTATTATAAAAAGCTTGGGCAAAACTATATAAATCATATATGAATATAGCAGCAGGTCATGCTCTATAAGTTTTACATGATTTGACCGGTGCCCCTTTGAAATTTTATAAGCTAAAATAGCCAGATCTAGATAAATAATAGCTTTGGAACTATTTATTAAAAGCTTCAAAAAGGTAATATTCAATGTGTGCATCTTCGAATGCTGGTTCAGATTAAAAAATGAGTTAAACAGGAATAGTGCAAGGCCATGCATATACATTATTAAATGCTACAACTATAAGTTATTAATAAAAAATAGTAAAATTGGTTCAATTGAGAAATCCTTGGGGTCGAAAATAAAACAAAGGAAATTGGGGTGATAAAGATATAAGATGGAATAATATAAGTAAATAATAAAAATAAAGGATATTTTTTGATGCTAATCAAAAAGATGGTATATTTTTTATAGAATTTGATGACTTTTTACGTTAGTATCGAAGTATAGTTATCGCATAAATAAACGATGATGCTTCGTATACCTATGAAACTATAAAAGATTTTAAATCTTAAGGAGTATATTTTAAGGTAAAAATACATAAAAAAGGTCTTTATTCATTTCAAGTCGACAAGACTCCGAAAAGATCATTGACACTTAAGCAACAATCATTATTCAAGTATCCGTATGCCCATGTAAAAATATTTGATCAGTCATAAGACTATTAACAAATTCATAATTTCAAAGATGACGAGAGGCTGACATCACGAAGATATTCTATGTAGAAAGGAAATTATATATGTTTTGTATTAATATAATTTTCTAAAGAGTATTAAAAAGAATTTTTGGTCAATTTAGCAGTATATTCATAGCATTTTTGTGATATATAAGTGGCTAGTCAGGAATAAAGATTAAAAATTAAAGAATTTAAGGTTAAATTATAGGGTAATAAAAATAAATCTAAATCTAAGAAGAAGCATAAAGAAAAAGAAGATGAAGGATAGATAATATTAAAAGCTGGCATAAAATTCAATTATATATCACCTAAAGCATAGCAAATAGCATAGTATAATAAGATACCACCACAACAATAACAAATTTCATAGTATAATAAGATATATTAGAATAGCTCTTCTTTTCAAATAAAGAATAAAAATCAATATTTAAATATAGCAGGCAGGGGTATATATCTTCCTGAAGCATAATATATTTACGAGAAAGAGTCTTAAGAAAGATGGATTGCATAAAAGAAAAAGACACATATATATTAAATGATTGATTTGGTTAAATAAAATATTGATGAACATATAGAAAAACAAATTATACAGATTTAGCCAAGTCCAGCTTAGTCATTTCTATAAAAATTAAGAAAAAATAATTAAAAATTTGTGGATTAAAGATTTAAGCCAAATTTAGATTCGTTAAGCGGCTAATGGGGTCAGATATAGATGTGGTCGAAAATACGATGGTAAAAAATATCAAAAGTGATGCCTAAGGCTAAGATATTTCAAGGTAAAATAAGAGCTCAGTCTATTCGACAAGGATTTTTAGGCGATTGTTATTTTTTAGCAAGTTTGGCAGCCCTTGCATAGAAGCCCGATCGAATATTAAATTTATTTTTATTGCATGATACAAACGAATATAATTATTTTTCAGTGAAGATGATCTACAAAGGCAAATGGTTGAAAATAGATATGGATGATTATATTCCATATAATTATGACATTCCTGCATTTTCTTATGGTCTTTAAAATTAATTATGGGTAATGTTATTATAAAAAGCATGGGCTAAGATGTACAATAGTTATAAAAAGATATAAGCAGGATTTCCTTAATAGGCTCTTCACGACTTGACAGGTGCTCCTATAAGGCATATCTATCTACAAAGAAATACTTTTGATATAAATAGATAATGGATTTATTTATTGAATGCAAGTAAATTATAATATGCAATGGTCGCGAGTTCACAGAATGGGATCGATAGTTTAAAGAGTAAAACTGGAATTGTGCAAGGTCATGCTTATACTCTTCTTAAAGTATTGTAGTTGAAGATTAACAATGATTTGATTCGTTTGGTATTGTTGCGTAATCCTTGGGGTAAGGGTTAGAGTAGTGGTGCATGGTCAGATGATGATCCTAATTGGTCTTTAATCTCATAATAAAAAAAGATGGAAATTGGATATTTTAATAAAAACGATGGTATATTTTTTATGGATTATTATTATTTCTGTAAGTAGTTTAAGTTAATAACAATAGCATAGATAAATGATAATGCATCATATTTATATAAATCTATAAAAGATCCTAATTTATATGGTAGTTACTACAAAATATAGATCTTATTAAAAGGAAATTATTCATTTCAGGTAGACTCTACTCCATAACGCATATTTTAATATAAATATAATACTAATTATAAATACCCTAAGATCTTATTTAGGATGGCTTAACAAAAGACTTAGAATTATATAAAACAGATTGTGACGACCTAATGTAATGG
>Ga0169931_10011028_pt1 | contig 12810 bp, 5 predicted proteins | sample Kivu_15m_20L_FD_129675 | JGI IMG/M metagenome (GOLD analysis project Ga0169931, IMG submission 129675) | Freshwater microbial communities from Lake Kivu, Western Province, Rwanda to study Microbial Dark Matter (Phase II) - Kivu_15m_20L... | ecosystem: Environmental > Aquatic > Freshwater > Lake ...
TCACTCAATATTTTTCTTTATGCCTAATATTAAGCTTAAACTGGTATACTTGCTAATACTTTCTTATTAAATCCATGAATCTAACTAACTTCTAAAGCCAATGTATATGCAATTTATCTTTATCCTCTTTTAACAAGTTCATAAATAACTTTAGATACATTTTAATAATCTCCTTTTATCTGTAAGATCTGTAATAAATTAAGATATTGATTTGGTGAAAAAGTATTATTTGGTATTCTTTCAACAACTTTATTTAATATTTCTCTTCTAAATGAGATATCAAGGTTCAAAATATGAGGTAGTAATGTTTCGATAAAATCATTAAATTATGAACTAGTCAATATTCTTTAGAAAAGGCTCTGATCATGTGTATCTAATGCTACTCCTAATGGCATTTTATATTCTCCATTGACTAAACTACTTTCAATAACATAATCTACAATAGTTTTATATCTATCATGATCATCAGATCGTTATGCAGATCTACAACTTTAGATATACTTTTCAATGCATTTATGAACTAATATTTATGTAAATTCATCTCTAGCAGTTTTTATATCAAATTGATTCTATGATTTAAGAGCATAACGAAGGGCTTAATCATAATCATTAAGATAGAAATATAATTTAGCAAGAAGATAAGCTACTAAATTTCTATTAGGGAAAGATTAATCTTCATAAAGTTATTATCTAAATTATAAGGTAAGTACATATGATTGAGGTCATTAGCAATGTCGATCCAATGTAAATTAATATGTTCTAATAATTTTTTGATACCTAATTACTTCAAATCATCATCCTCTTCTTGAAGAAGACTACGATATGCACTAACAGTGTTTAATACTTTTGACATTTTAAATATTTTTTAAATTAAATAATAAAAAAAAATCATACAAATTATATAAATATTTATAAAGTCGATCATCAATATAATAAAATACTTATATAAAATAAATAAACAATCATTGAGTTTATTTTTTATGCTAAAGATAATCTTTCCATACTAAAATTGCACCAATATTAATGAATATTAAAAAGATTTCAAATGATAAAAAGCACTATAAATAGTTATATGCATTTTATCTGTAAATTGATCTCATGAAAAGTAAGATGAAAGGCACTAAATAGAATAATAAAAGATTTATAATAAAAAGATTCAAATTATATCCAATGGACTAAGAATTACTATATTTTTACGATTCAATTTGAATTTACTATGAATTTATTTAATTGTATTATGATTGATTAAGACTTGTATTCTCCTCTGATTTAGACTACAAAAATCCCTTATTTCCCATTTTGTTTGGTAAATTTGAAAATATTTTGCAGTTTTATAGATTTATAATGATAAATATTATCATAACACAATAATCTAAAATGATTTTCAATTAGTTTCTGAACCAAAGTGTATAATTTATGTTAAATAGATAACATTTATAGATCAATAGACTCATAAAAATAAATTTAAATATTATTTTTAACTCAAAGAATAGATATCCTTTTTTAATCTTTTATAATTATAAAGATTTGACGATTTTATACACTTAATATAGTACCAGAATATAAAATAATACTAAAGGAATGCAGATTAAATAAAATAGTTTATGTATTATGTATTAACTTTAGTATCTTATAAATTTTACATTTGGAATAAGAATGAAAAGACCGACCAACCCAACTATTGTATATGGAGTATAATATTCAATCATATTTACCATTTTCTTTAGCAATAAAGAAGTCTTATCTTTGTTATTGATTACTTACTAAGCTATCTGAATTATTTGAGGAAAAACTAACGCTAAAAATATTGCATATGACACTCTAGTCTAATCTCTATTTTAAGTCGAAAATAATAAACTTCTTATTAATATATAATGGGGAAATGTTTTTATTATATTATAATGCTATTAAATTGATAAACCAAATAATTTAGAATCTAAATGAGATTTGAAGAACCATTTATGAAAGACTAGACCTAAAATATATACTAATAATATAGATTCTTATGTATAAACTCCTCCATTCATCATAACTATACAGTAAAGCATTATTGAAACTGGAAAATATGCAAATAATATCAGATAACTCGATCTTTAACATTTTTATTCATTTTCTATTTTTTATATGTAGTATGATGGGAACATTTTTAAACATTTTTATATTATTTTTTTTATGCCGATTAAGACTCCTATAAGTAACAAATAGACAAAAAAGAATGCAAAATAGATAAATACCAAAAATCTATATTCTAATATAGTAAATTTTACTTTTTATAATATTGTTTTAGAAGGCTCCAGATGTCTGTCTATCATATAAGCTTGAGTATAATAATGTTTATAGCTAAATTAAATTTCTTGTAGTATTGATTTTATGATTTTATATATAGTTAAACTTTTAGGATATTTCATGCAATAATTAATCCATTTTTATCTTTATTAAACACTTATAGATTTTATTTCATATTTCTAAGCTTACTTATTGTTATAAATCAAATTACCAAATATTGATCCATTGACTATGAATTTTCTAGTTTAGCATTATTATTTAGATGGCTAGGTATTCATATAATTCTAAAATGTTTTATATGTTTTAAAGAAGTTACCGATATTCTTATCTATATTACGATATTAATTTTCATTTGTCATAAAGTATTTCATAAAGTACCTATTATCTTGACCTTTTTATTTAATTTATGACATAGTGAACATATTTTAAAAATTTTACTAATATACTCTAAATGCCCATGCTAAAGTACTATCTGATGAATGCAGCCCCCATATCTTTAATTCTTAATTTGAATTTTTTCTTTTAGAAAATAATGTCAAGTCATCATCTAATTATTGTTGATATTTTTGTATAGAATATGTTAAGGCTCTATCTATAGATAAATAATAATCATGCTCTAAATTCCTAAAAAATATATCATTTTCCTTCATAATCTAAAAACCTTATTAAAAAGTTTTCATAAAAGTCATCTAAAATGATTTTTTAAATATTTCTAATGCTTTTGATCCTTTTTTACCTGCTAAAAAATATAAACCATATCCAGGTATATAATTCTTTATTCCCTATTAATAATAGTATTAATTTCTTTTTTGAGTCATAGTAGTATAAAACATCAGAACCTATGGCTCTACTCCTTAAACATAGTTAGTTACCATAGATCTATTTAAATGTAATAACCAATCAAAACCATTTATCATTATTGATGTTATATCAAAATAGACCCCTCCATTATGGCTGATCAATAATATCTTTACATAATCACCTATCGATTGTATAGTTTTTAATTGCCTGTTTTGTATTATATAGTTGAATTAAGTATAATTATTTATGTATAGGGGCAATGTTTAGTATGTCACTAGCGTAACTTTCCATTTTTATCTAAATCATAAGATATTATACTTGTTTGCAATAGAGACAATCTGCTAATAACAAATTTTGGTAAAAATAGGTGCATTTTAAAAATTCTAATGCCAATATAACCAAATCTGTTTTTATTATAGTATTGAACACTAAATATGTAAAATTAAGATGAAAATTGACACAATTATAACCTTTATATTCATGTATAATACTATTAATTATCTTAATATTTAATATAATAATTAATATATTTAAATTTAATCATTTAAATCTTTAACTTATATTATATTTGATTTTGGATATATAACTTAAATTATCATGGCTGATCAATTAAATTAATAACAAATAGCCTAATTCAAATAAGCATTTGCATTATTTGATAAGAATGGTGATGGCTCAATCACTACTAAAGTAAATATTATATAAAAATAGTAATTAGGAACAGTTATGAGATCGTTAGGACAAAATCCAACTGAAGCAGAACTACAAGATATGATCAATTAAGTCGATGCCGATGGTAATGGTACCATAGATTTTCCATAATTCTTATCATTAATGGCAAGGTAACCATAATATCATATAGAAAAATGAAAGATACTGATACATAATAATAGTTAATTTAAGCTTTTAAAGTATTTGATAGAGATGGAAATGGATTGATCTCAGCTGCATAATTAAGACATGTCATGACTAACTTAGGATAAAAATTAACTGATTAATAAGTTGATTAAATGATTAGAGAGGCAGATATTGATGGAGATGGACATATTAATTATGAATAATTTGTAAGAATGATGATGGCAAGATGATATATTTACAATTATCATTTTAAAAATCAATAAAATAAACAATATTATTAAATATCATACAGTAATAAATATGTAAAATCAATCGATTTTATCTATTTTTTTGTATTAATATCCTTTAAATAATTCTAAATAAGACTAAAATTACATTGAACTTCTTATTTTCTAAGCAAAAGCTAATTTTAAGCTACTAATTGCTTTATTTATGTTTATTATGAAGAATAATCGTCTTAATGAAATATAACTGATGATAAATTTGGCTGCCATGGAGCTTAGACACTTAAACTTGCTATTTTTTATAAAGGATAGTTTCTAAGCCATGGATGCTTTATTATTTAATCAAAAGAATTATTTCCTAATCTTTGATTAGATTTTCTTTGAATTAGTTTATTTATAAAGTCTCCAGATTATAAAGACCAGTCATCAGGAATATCACTCTTTTTTATTGATATTTGTTTTGATAAGATTTATTATCTTAATTATTTACGTGATCTGCCATTGAATGGTCTTCTTCTCAGCATAAATTCATGAGCTATTATACCAACTGCAAAATAATCAACTGAGTATGAATGATTTTGTCTACATAGAACCTAAGGTGCCATATATCCAGGTGTTCCACTAGTATCTGAACTATTATTAGGTCGATATGGACGAGCAACCCCCAAATCAGTTATTCTTGCATATCCTTTTTTATCAAGAACAATATTCTATGGTTTTATATCTCGATGAATTACACCTTTTGAATGTAAATATCTTAATCCAAGCAATATACATACTATTATAAACTTAGCTTCTTATTAATTAAATTTTCTTTTAGAAAGATGATGCCTCAAGTCACCTCCAGGCAAATAATCTAATATTAAATATAGATTATTTCTATCTTGATAAGATTCATGAAGATTGACCAAAAAAGGATTTTCTAAAGTAGATAATAAAGTTTTTTAGTTCATGACACTTGGAGTACTTTTTTTCGATATAATTCTTATATAAAAAGTATATTTACAATGATTTAGACATCTATTTAAGCGCTAAAGATTTTCCACTACCTTTGACCTCAACTCTATAAACTTTACCGAATCCACCCTTTCCAATTACTTATTTCTTATCAATCATATAAATAAGACTAAAATGCCTATCAATCTTATTTTTAATATTTCCATCCTGATACTTCTGTTAACATTTTTAATAAAGATTATTACTAAACTCAACCCTACTATAATTATTATTTTTTTGATGATTTTTAATTTATCTACTTGATACTATATTAAGATTTATACTATTCAAAGGTGATGAATATGATTGATCTTTTTGTTTATTATGATATTATGTATTATTGATATTATTTTAATTATTTATTTATGAATATGATTTTTTGTTATATGTATGATTAGATTGATTATATTTGTTGTTGCTTGAAATTAATATATTCATTTAATAACGATAAACTTAGTTATAATTTATATAATTATGAGAATATAGCTAAGGTTTTGGTTTAATAAATATTAGTATAAAGAATAAAGATATAAATATTGTATAGCCCTCATTTAGGACTATCTAATCCTGAAAATTGTTTTGTGTTAAAACCTCTTTCTAGAAGATAAATTTTTCTCATGTAGATTTCCTTAAATTTTATTGACATTCCTTTCATCATCAAATCAGAGTAGATCTTTCTTGACTCGAAATAGTTTTTTAGGGGTTATTGGAACTATTAGACCTTGAATAATTGGTTCACTTGTTCTTAGCTCATAGTTTTTTGACCTTAAAGTTTTTTGACGATTTAAATTTCCTTAAATTGAGCTTTTGGGATCTTTTTTTCTAAGTAATTAAGGAACATGGATCGGAATGCTTGAAGCATATTCTTAGTTTAGCAATCTCTTCTTTTCTTTTTTAAACAAGAATTCTTTTTTTTACCGTTTGACTTTTTCATCTTGGCAGTTTCAATTTTGCTTTCCTCATTTTCATCATAATCTTAGTCTTCTCTTAGTATGAACTTTACGATCTTTTTGGTTTTCTTCAAATTGTTGCTAGCTGTAGACTATCTCTAGCAATTTGAACTCATTTAGTTGTAATTAGCCGAAAACTATTAATTCATTTCAAATGATAAAATTTCTTGGAAATTGTCCCTTTTGCTTCCACAGTCATAGTCGATCATTGATTCATGGTTGTAATGATTATCATCATTAATAAATAGATTTTCATCCTCATTTAAGATACTACTCATTTTATTCGTATCAAAAAAGTCGTTTATTCTTCCCCACTCTTAGGTTTAATTGAACTCCATAAAAGAATCATATCCTTCTATGTAATTACTTGGTTGTCTTTGAAGCCAGTTTATCTCAGTCATCTTTTAAATGTATTGTAAATAATGATTATAAAATAAAATATTGACGTAATTAAATCTAAATGAACAATAAATTGTTATATAATCAAATCCAATATAGCTTAATAATAATTTGGACTGTTATATAAAATAATTTTGTTTTTTATATCATTATCAATACTCAGAAAGTATCATTATAAATACTTAGAAAGTATTGAACTATAAATACCAGCACAACCCTCATTTAAGATTGTGCCTATGTCTAAAGCCACTAAATTATCCTTTTAGGAACCCTTTTTCTAAAAGAAATACTCTTCTTAAGTAAAAATGTTTTAGATCTAAAGAAATTCCTTTAATATTTATCTCTCTGTAAATCTTTTTCGACTCGAAAAATTATTGTAAAGACTTTTACAATCTTCTTTCTTTAAAAAGACAATTTATATCTTTGTTATTCATTGATTTTTTTCCAGATATTTCATGAATAATTTAAATATCCTTGAATTAATCTTATGAGATAGATTTTTTCAAATGTTTTACGAATATAGGCGTTATAGCTTGACGCAAATTCTTTGTTTTTCGTATTTATTAGGCTCTTTAAGCTTTTTTGTTTTCTTTCTCCTTCTTTATCAATTCATTTTTCGGAACTTAGGGCTTTTCTTTTCTTTTTGATTTTGTCCCTGTTTTTTTCTTCTATTTTATTGATGAAGCATTCAGTTTTATTTGGCTATTTTAGGTCTATACTTTATTTAAAATATAATTACTTTCTATTCTCTAATTAGATGCTACTTATTGAAAAATTTCATGTTATGTCGGCATTTATTTCCATTTTTCATTGTCAAAATCATCAATAGACACATAATATAATTTATGGTCAGAGTTTTATTTTAACAATTCATCCAATAAATCAACCTTTAATGGTAGAAAATCATCATCTTAGATGAGTCTAAGTTCTTATAAATCCTTATTAGGACTTTTCAGTTATTTTGCTGATGCCTTACAATCGTAGCTTTGTCTATACATGTATATATTTTAAAATTATAAATAAATTTAGCACAAACTGTAAATTAATAACAATTTTAACCACTTAAAAAGTATTAATATAAAATTTTGTTTAATACTTCTTCAATCTATAATTTATGTATTTTATATTGATTTGTTAAAAATGTTCTTATTTTTAAGCTATATAAATATAATTAAAATCCATTTATAAAAGGAATGAAAAGTTTATAATAATAAAAATAGCTTAAAAAATATTTTACAAGATATAAGCTTGCATCTTCGACTCTACCAACATAATTCATATAATATCTCGTAGATTTGACCCAATTAATTTAAAGAAAATTACTCATGTTCAATTTATTTCTTCATATAAAGACAAATCATCTTATAGACTACATAAAATTAATGCTCTCTACTCTCTATAAATTAAACGATGAACTTAATATAAGTCTAATCTTGAAAAAGATCTTAATTTTATACATATCAATAAATATTATCTGTACAAATGATATATTTACTTAACAATTATAGTAATACTTAAAGTCATAAATCAATAAAATAATAAAATAAGATATGGTTAGTATGTTCAATAAGAAAGGAACAAGTCTAAATAAAATTGTAGGTTATATTAAATCATTTTCAATGGAAAAATAAAGAAATAAATAGTATTATAGTAAATCTAAAGTAGATAAAGGGGATAAAAGTACTTTAAAATAAATTATAAATAAAGTTATATAACCTTTTTGTATATATTTAATGAAGATTGTTCAAGATCATTAAAAATATATGATAATAAAAAAAAGATTTCATGAACAAAATAATTAGATAATATGGAAGATGATAAATTGGGTCAAATATTTAGGATAAATTATTAATGTTATATTCAAATTAAGTAGATATTTAAAAGCAGACTCAATCTCTACGTTTGTCTTGATATCTTGCCTATGTAGTAAAGATATAGGAGTACTTATATATTTATTTAGTATTTTTATGACTGTTTATATCGACATTGCTAAACACAAGCATTTTAATGGTGTGTAAGAATATAAGAATATAAAAATATAGTATAAAATACAAATCCTTTTTAAGTGGATACAATTTCTATTGATTCTAGATTTCTTGATTTGAAAGGATTTATCGATTAGTTATCAGCTATTAAATAAATTTTTTTGTATATTTTTGGTAATAAGTAATTAAAAGACTGGAATTTTTACTTTTATAAACCTTTGACTTCTAAGAATAAAAATACAAAGAAATAAAATCTTAATTTTTAGATAATTTTAGAGTATTATAAAAAAATAAAAAAAAATAAGAAAATTTCAGATAGCTTAAGAAAAATTGATAAGTCTACAGACAAATATATACTGCTTTGCTAAACTTAAGCTGTATATTCTAAAGAATTATTTGGAAGTTCATAAAAAATTATAGAAATTTAACAAATTAAGACTGAAGTACAAACAAATGATGTATAATTTGATAGTTTATAAATGAAAAATTTAAAACCTGTGTCAAAAAATAATAGATTAAACTGGAATAACAAAGCAGCTAATTAGGTTATAGTAAGAAAAAATACTAGATTAATATTAAATGAATCATAAAAAAAGAGAAATTGATTTTTTTACTTGTTAATATTGTCAAATAATATAGTATTAAACTTATTTCATTAAGATTTTATATTGATATGTATTGTATATAATTTAATTACTTAAAAACATTAAAAACTCTTATAATTTATCATTTAACTTCATTGACTATGATTTTTTATTTATACATTTTTATTTATCTGATATTTCATCTTAATATTTTGTTGTTTTTTATAATTGGCGTAATATGATTTGAATTTAGGATAGTAATTACTTATCATAAATATGACTCCCCAGCCGACCATTCCTTTCATAAATGCAGCTCTATTCCAATCATCAATTGCAAGAAATGCAAAAGTAAGACAGAGCCATATAACTCCCATCATACTAATCAAAATAATAAACTTTTTTTGAATATATTTTCGATTTTAAAGCTTTTATCTAGACTAATCTTATAGCATATTTAATCTATATCAATAATTTAATACCTTTTGATTTCTCTAAGCGATAAAATGATTAGAATTATTATGAAGATCCATCCTACTGATGCTAATATCTGTGTAAAATTGCTTAATATTGAAAACTAAAGTGTTTACTTCCATTATTAATGTAATTGAAGTGCTGTTTTTCCTGTTTACCAATTATCAGGGAAATATATTGGCTTTCCTTATGTGAATGTATGATTGAATATTACCATGTTATTTATAAATTCAAAAATTGATAGAATAAAAAATTTAATGAAATATATAAAAACTTAAATTTAGATTTATTTTATTTATCATATAACTATAATTCTTAGATGTTTTCATATTTATTGAGACAATTAAAGAAATAAATTTCATAATTTATCATATTAAATCATTTTTATTATTTATATACTTGCTTTGATGCTCATAGAATGATCATTGCTACATATTTGATTTTTATGAGTATTTTTAAAGAATAAATATATGAATAATAAAAATAATAAATAAAAAATATAGTTAATTATATAAAATAAGGTGTTTTCAAAAATATGAGACTGTTTATCAGCAAATCTCATGACATATTTCTCTAATTTATAATTTAAGCATGTAATTTTTTGTGTAAGCTATTTTTTTAAGCATGAAAATATTCCAGTAAACGGTGATATTTCGATTTGAACAATTAAGAAAATTATTTTATACATAAATTAAGTTAAAATTATATAAATTGATATTATTTGTGATTGTCTGTTTGTATGATTAATTCTTACGATTTAGAGCTTAATAGCTTTTCACGTTTTTAAAAAATCATAATATTTAATCAAAATAATGGATATCTAAAAACACGCTTACCTCGATTAATACAAAGTCATTAGAACTTTAGGAGCAGGTTATCATGCTGAGTAATTATCATATAAACGTAGAGTTAAATTAGGTGTTGATGACAATGGAAATTATGTTGCCATCAAAAAGTATAAAAAAGAGACTGCCACACTCTAAACACTTAAACATGAACTTGGTATCATGAAGCAACTTGATCATGAAAATTTAGTCAAATTACTTAGCGTTAGATAAAATGCTACATATAAAAACGAAGATGAATCAACCCATAATTGCTTTGCAATTGTTCTTTAGTTCGTTGGTGGAGGATAACTTTTCGATTTCGTTGCCGAAACAGGTAAATTCTCAGAAAAAGTCACAAGAACCTACTTCCATCAAATGATGAATGGACTTCATTATATGCATCAAAAAGGTTTCGCTCATAGAGATATTAAACCAGAAAACGTCTTATTATCACATCTCTTCATTTTAAAACTTGCCGATTTTGGCTTCTCTACTCTTTTGAAAGGCAAAGACGGAAGTGGAGTTTTAAAAACAAAACTTGGAACATAAGGATATATGGCTCCTTAAATTCCAACTAAAAAATATTAAGGAAAATCTGTTGATATTTTCGCTGCAGGTGTTATTCTCTTCATTATGTATGCAGGAAATCCACCATTCTAAAAAGCTACCCCAAATGATCCTTATTATAAAATTATCAAGTAAAAGAAATTTGAAATCTTTTGGAAAGCTCATTCTCGTAAAAGACCTGCAGGATTTTTCAGTGATTCATTCAAAGATCTTTTCCAAAGATTAGTAGCCTTTTAACCTTCATAAAGATTAAAAATTGAAGAAATTGCTGTTCACCCATGGGTAAAAGATTCAGTCTGCACCCATAATGAAATTAAATAATAGTTCAATCTCAGACAAAAGAAGCTTGATGCAGTTTTAAGTCAAAGAAGATCATAACAATAAAAATAAAAATTGAACAAATTGACTGGTGTTTCAACTCAAGGAGGACAAAGCAGAGGAAGTACATAACACAGTTAATTCAATACATTATACAATAAATAACATAGCATAAATCGTAACTTACCATTCTTTGAACTTACATCAAAAGATGATATTATTAGAAAAGAAAATGCATCTTTTTCAATTGCTACATTAAAAGAATTCTTAGCTAATCATGAAGTTAAAATGACCTAAGTCGATTAATAATAATAAATCATTGGTGATTAAACTGATGTATTAAAATTCAGTAAGATAACTGACGATGGAAATAATAATGTACATAATTATTTATTTAGATCAATATCGTTTATACATATAGCTATGAAATAGATGAAATTATATTCAATGGAAGTGTTGAATTCGATGTTAAAATTGGTCAAACTGCATCCAAATAAACCATTTTTAAATTTGAATTAGTAGATGGAGATAGACTTAACTTCAAAAAAATAGTAAATGACTTTAAAACTAAATGCTTTGCCGCATGATTATTCATTATATATCAATAACTTACATAATCTATAAACAATATTAAAATTTATCATGAATCTTATATATATTAAACATGAAAACAAGAATTTAAGATGTGTTGATATTTTAATCTATTTATTATATATGAATAGTTAGTAGTACAATAAAGATTGACAAATAATCAAATACTTTTTCATTATTTTTTCAATAACTAATAATTTTTAAGATGATTATGAAGTTATTACTATGTTTAAAATGCTTTAAAACAATATAAATCATCTGAATACATCTATGCATCATCATCTACTCTTATGATTTTCGAGTTCAAAAATCCACAAAAATTACAAATAAACGTATTTTTCTGATAACATTATTGACAGAAATAGTGCTGACATGGTAAAGAAATCAATCTTACATGTATTGGAAAATTGCAAATAGGACATATTTTTGCTTTTTTTCGTTGACCTTGAGGATTAAGCTAAAACAGATTAAATATACTCTTAAAGTTGCACCTTAGTAAAATGTTACTTCATCATCATAAGGAGGTTATTCAGGATATTTATTATCGTCAATCATCAATTATTCTTATTATTATACAATCTATTATAATATACACATAATCAACAAATTTATAAAAACATTGAATTTTTGTCTGTTTTGATAATAATGACTTATATAAATTATAAAAATTATACTAAATCAATTTAAATTCCAAAATGAATCAACATCAATCCCATTTTTCTTTAAATTATTTATCAAATTATATAATTTTATGTTTTTTTATTATAACTATTTTACAACTTTTAAGATTTTCATCTATTTTTATTTATTATCATGCTCAGATAATTGAATTATATTTTACATCATAATATTTAGTAACTAACATACTTGCGTATTATTTGTTGATTTTTAACGATTAGATAACTAAACACTTACGATCTATAATTATTTTTTCATGATTTAATGTACTTACA
>Ga0169931_10011029_pt1 | contig 12810 bp, 11 predicted proteins | sample Kivu_15m_20L_FD_129675 | JGI IMG/M metagenome (GOLD analysis project Ga0169931, IMG submission 129675) | Freshwater microbial communities from Lake Kivu, Western Province, Rwanda to study Microbial Dark Matter (Phase II) - Kivu_15m_20L... | ecosystem: Environmental > Aquatic > Freshwater > Lake...
ATTAAACAGAGCAAATTTTACATTAAAAAATTTTTTCTTTAAAATTCTGATTAAAAAATTAGTAAATTTTTACACGAAGAAAATTCTTCTTCGTTTTACAAAATTTTTAGAAAACTCAAAAATTAAAAATCTTAGCCAGTGTTTTGCATCCTTAAAAAATTATTCTATTTATAATATAGAAACTGCTTCTGCCGTGAAAATACAAAATTACTTTAGATACAGCATCAATAAGGTTAAAAGAAACAAAATCAAAATTTTATTTCGTGTTATATTCAACAGAACCGAAAGGAAAAACAAGATCTCTCTTAAATTCGTTTTGACCAACTGGAAGAGAAATTTAAAAAATGAAAAGTTAATTAAATCAGCTAATTTAATATCTGATTTTGTAAGGAAAAAATGGATTTCCTCAAAGTGGAAAAAATTATACAAACATTTAAGACAGCGAGAAGATTCAAGATACATCAAGACAATCAGTGAGAGCTTAAATAGCTTCAGGAATTTTTCTCAAGTTATGAAAAATTTAATGAGACGAAAATTTCTCATGAGCATTCGAGATTATGTTTTAGAAAAACAGAAAGGAAGCTTTTTGTCACATATGCTAAAAAATTTTTATAAAAGACTAGAGGATTCTTATATGAACTATTTCTTTAAAAGTTGGTTGAAGAAAACAGAAAATCTTAAAAAATTAAACAAATTTTTTGAAATTGTTTCTTTAAACAAAAAGAGAAAATATTTTGTAAAAATTAATTATGGTGGAAAATTAAAACATTTCAATAATTTGATTGCAAAACTTAGAATAAAAATATTTTTCTCTATTCTGGTGTCAAAATCGGAAAATGGAAAAAATTTCGAAAAATTTTCAGAGAATATCATCAAACTAACAAAGAGTTTAGAAAGAAATAGGCTTCTTATACTGAAAAATAAAATATTTAAACTCTATACATACAAAATTTATTCACGATTTCTAAATTTTCTTAACAAGAAATTTTATGAGAGAGCTTTAAAACCTGGATTTAAAACATTCATGGAAAATATTTTAAAAGAACAAATACAAACTTCATATTATGAAGGAAGGAGAAAGAATAAATTGAAAAAGGAAATCAAATTAACACAATTAAGCTATAAATTTAAAAGCACGAAATTACAGGCCGGCGTAACTTCAGGAAATAATAATATATCATACAATATTCATGCACTTCCTATGTTTATGAAAATTGTTTCAAGAGGAGATGCTCAAATAGTCAAAGAATTTTTTAAATACTTGAAGACAAACTCAACAGTTTCTAAAATTGGAGAAAAATTAAATTATCTCCCAAATTTAATTACTGCGAGACAAGCGTTTTTTGATAATCTTTGTAAAAACTGTGACAATTGTGAAAAATTAGAAAAATTCCAAAATAGAATGGGCAATTTAATGAAACGTTCTTCACTACATAAAATTCTTAAAATGCTGAAACAAGCAAATCGGATTACCAAGCTAATGTATTTTCTCAAGGTGATAGACAAAAATAAAAAATTTTCTGAACTTGTATTTAGAAAAGAAATATTTAGCAAATTAACCCTCCATTGCAAAATAAACAAAATCACAAGACAGAAATTATCCACCCTGTACAAATCATTTTATATGTCATATCTTGAAACAACAAGTACGATATTTAACGATCAAGAACTTAAAAAGGAATATGAAGAAATAAGAAAACGAATGATAGGTAAAAATCATATTAGGTATTCCTCAAAATCGGACGATATGACAAGTGAGGAGATTACTTGTAAACTTGAGACAATAAACTAACGATGATATTTAATAATAGGATAATTCTTATATTTAAATACTTAGGTCTTTTAATTGATATATTTGGTGTATTCATAAACAATTATTAATCAATTTTTTTACCAAGATTTTAATATTAAATATCATCATTTAATTTATAAATAATACACACAGTGTACCGTGTAATATTTCAATTATATAATTATAAATAATTTTAATTAAAAAATGCAAGGTCTATACACACTTGAATCTGTTCTCAACATGCAAAGTCCTACCGAGAATTTTCTTGTCAAATTAGAAGATAATATTTACGGAATAAGATTTAAAGGATTTAAACTCAGAGACTGCGATACAAAAGAAATTTACCACAGCTTTGAAACAAACAATGTCTATGAATTGGATTACTTTGCAAGCAATATTTTGACATACGAATTTCCTCAGAAATTGCTCAGGGTCAAAACTGTAGGATCGAATTTGAAATTAGTAGTTGGGGACCAGCTTGTGGAGAACCTTGATTTAGTAGAGAGGCATTACATTGATGATAAATTGGTTGCTAGTTATAGATTCAACTTTCCTATTTTCATGCCGAACAGCGAGAATAATGTAGAGTTTATTTATTCTGTTCCTTCTCTTAGTGAAGAAACCATAAAAAAAATCGGAATGAGGCAAGTTGTCGAAGCCAAATCTGATACTTTTATATTTGTAAAAGGAATTCTAGTTATTCATAGAAGAGCTGAATATAAATATATTTGAATTTTCAACCTTAATATATAAATATCAACTTCTAATTTATATTAGATTGTTTTTACTTGATGAATTTTGAAGCCTAAGATGATTTCTCGTTTTGAATGGTTTTATATTTATTTTATTATTTGTATTTTTCCTTATTTAATTAATTTCTTATTTTAATTTTATTCATTAAATATGATCGACATAGGTCAAAATGATGAAAACAAATTCACAATCGAAGAAAAATCAAACCCTAATATGATCTACGGAATAGATACTTCAAATCCACCTTTAGTTGTTGTAGTTCAAGGTGGTAAAAACGTAAGCTTAATAATTTATGGATTTATTTATTCAAATTCTAGTCAGGAAAATCAACTTTGATAAGATCACTTGTAAAATATTATACAAATCAGAATGTAAACGCAATACAAGGATCGATAACAATAAGAAACTGTAATATAAATTTCTAATATAAAATATTAGCCAAAAATCAACGTATGACTTTCATTGAATGCCCTAATGATATATCAGCTATAATAGACTTGAGTAAAATAGCCGATATCGCTCTGACTATGATAGACTCTAGTGTAGGATTTGAGATGGAAACATTTGAGTTTCTAAGTCTACTAAAGAACCACGGGTTCACATCTGTAATGGGAGTATTAACACACATGGACAAATTCAGAGTTAATAAATCCCTAAACAAACTAAAAAAGCAAATTAAGAAGAGATTTATAAAAGAAGCAACAGATAAGGCAAAGCTTTTTTATTTATTCGGTATAAAAAATGGGTTATATGTAAAAATGCAAATGCATAATCTGGCGAGGTACCTCAAGGTTATCAAGCCCAACGAAATCGGATTTAGACAGAATCATCCTTATATATTGGCAGATAGATTTGACGTCACTTTCTCTAATAGCGCTTCAAATGACCCGGACGACGATGTGATGGTTAGTTTCTTTGGATATGTTAGAGGAAATAATTTCAATAAAAACTCCGCTGTCCATATAAATGGTCTTGGTGACTATAATGTAGATTTCGTTAATAAAAACGACGATCCTTGTCCTGTAGAAACCGTTGAGATCAAAGGAAAGAAGAAGAGAACACTAAAACAGAAGGAAATAACTTTATACGCACCATATTGCAATGTGAATTCTTTGGAATACGACAGAAATGCAGGTTATATCAACATTCCCGACAAGTTTGTCACATTTACTAAGGGGATAAAAGAGGATTCTAATGTTCAGCTGGATGAGGGAGTTCGAATGGTTAGAGAATTGCAAAATATTAAAACTGGCGTCATCGATAAACAAATCGAAAAAGACGAATCTTTTGAGATCTTTGAGGGAGTTGACTATAAGGATGAAAAAGGTTCTAAATCTAGCGAAGAAGAAGAAGATGATGAGGAGAATAGCTTCGACGAAGACGACTCAGAAAGTGAAGATTTAAGAAATAAGAAAACAAAACCTTCTTCAAAGCATAAGGATCAAAACAATTTATATAATATCAAAAATCTAGGGGAGGAATTCGAATTTAAAAGTGAGCCTTTGTATTATAAAGAAAATCCTACTTATGACATAACTAAGATTATTTATGAAAATTCTACAAATGATGAGGATGATGAAAATAATTTAGAAGATTGTTACAAGTATAACATCGATCCTGAATTCAATTTGGATTTTTACATTAAGAAAGCCAAGAAGAGATTTATTACAGGAAGTTCGATTTTCGAAAATGAAGGAAATGCTGAAATGTTAGAGGAAGATGAACAAGATGACGAAGAAGAGTCAAAGAAAGATAAGAAAAATAAGAATAAAGAAAGTAAAAATAATGAAGACCAAGAACCTGAAAAGACTTCTGAAGAACAAGCAAAAGAAAACGAAACAATACAAATGAAAATAAACCAAGAAATGAAACCATTTTTAAAGGAGGAATTTGGATTGTTCGAAAAAGGAAGCTACGTTAGAATAGACATCAAGAAAATTAAAAGAAAACATGTCGAGCATTTCAAAATTGACTACCCTATCGTCTTATGCACAACAAACTTACAAGAAACATCATTAGGATTTATAAAAATCAGATTTTCTAAGCATATTTGGCATCCTAAAATTTTAAAAACAAATGACCCAATTATCCTATCGGTAGGGTGGAGAAAATTCCAAACAACCCCAATTTATTGTGTCGAGGATAAGAATTTCCGTCTTAGAATGATTAAATATACTCCAAAATACACCAACTGCTTTGCAATAGCTTATGGACCACTTCTTCCTATAAACTCAGCTGTAGTCGCAATTCAAAATTTCTCAAATGATGCAAAAGTTGGGCACTTCAGGATCTGTGGTACAGGTGATCTTCTTGAAGTAAATCAAAGTTTCGAGGTTACTAAAAAGCTGAAACTAATTGGAGAACCTATGGAAATTTTCAAAAAAACTGCATTTATTAAGGGAATGTTCAACTCAAATGTATATATTAAAAATAAAAACATAATTAATAGCTTGAAGTTGCCAGATATATCGGTGCAAAGGTAAGAACAGTCTCAGGAATTAGAGGACAAATAAAGAAACCTCTAAACACTCACCCTGAAGGATCCTTCAGAGCCACCTTTGAAGATAAAATTTTAAAATCAGATATAGTGTTTTTAAAGACTTGGACTCCAGTCGCAATTAATAAGTTTTACAATCCGATAATACAATACGGAAAGTAATTTTTAAATTTTATACCTATAACTTTATATTAGCATGAGACTACTTCGTACGATGGCCCAGCTTAGAAAAGATTACGATATTCCACTAGAAATTAATAAAGACTCCGAGTACAAAGAAATCAAACGAGAAGAAAAAGTTTTTCCATCTTTGATGATTTCAAAATCACTTGAGTCATCTTTGCCCTTCAAATCTAAAAATAAGGTGAAATCTGTAGTAAAAGGGAAATCAATCAATTATGAAGAAGATGATACGTTCTTATTAAAGAAGCTCAATCTCCCTCATAATAAGCCCATCAAGAATTACATGACAGAGAAGGAAAAGACTATATACTCTATGCTGCAGAGACTTCAGACGATAAAAAATATAAAAGACAAAAAGACAAAACAAGTAGGAAAAGAATTTGAAGAAAAGAAAAAATCAGAGCAGGAAAAGGAAGAGAAATTAAAGAGGAAAAAGAACAGAGAGAAAATTATTAATAACATTAAGAAAAAACATAAAGAAAATAAATAGAAAGATAAAAATAGGGGCGGTTATTTATAACCCTACATAAAATATGAAAATTTTATATTTTATCTAAAAATTTTTATGATGTAGTTATTAAAATTTCTTATCATAGAAATTTCAGTGTGATAAACACTCCCCTCATTTTATAAACGACATCATCATAATATTATCTTTTCAAAACAAATATTAAAATATAAAATTTTAGTTATTATATTTAAATAATTTAATAATGAACACATTTTATTCAAAGAATTTCCAACATTTTTGTACACAAAAACGATATTATGGTCACATTTTCTTAATTCCGCCAGAAAACTATTTTGAATTTCTAAAAGAAGTGTACGCTAAGTTTAAAAATACAAAAGGTCACAAATCATTATACGAACTAAAGAGATTAGCCTTACGAGAAGCTCAAAAAGCGACATCTGCGATGATATATAAAGAGAAAATTAATTCATCTTCAAAAACATCAAGAAAAATTACAAAAGAAGATATAATAAAAATATTCAAAGCTGTTTATGATATAATCAACCCTTTATTGGTGAAAATCAATCACAATTACAAAAATGAAAGAAGAAAAAATTTCTCCGACAATGAGAAGTATTTGAGTATAATTAAAAACTTTGAGCAACAAAAAAATAATCTCATAACCTTTACAATAAGATCAATCTGTAAGGCAATGAGAATCAAACTCACTGGTTTACAAGAAAAAGTTGCATCTTGTATAAATTCTAATGACGTTGAAGTGATTGCAGTTTTGAATTCTTTTGTAAAAATTGGAAAAATGTTCGCTTTGGCTCCCAAAAATTTGGGGATAGACGAAATTAAAGACATATTAAGAACCTATCTCGATAATCTAAAATATCTTCTTGAAAATTCTAAAAATGATAATAAGAAAAATATAAAATACTCTTTGGTTCTAATTAATGACATTATCTACGAAAATTTTGGTCTTGAGGAAGAACAAATTTTCGCATTTATTCAGGATAAAAATTTAAGTGAAAATAGAGAGGTAGGAGAACTATTAAACTCAATACAAGATTTGGTAATCCAAAATTTTTCGAATTTATTTGATATTTAATAATGTTTGTATTTGTAATTTAAATATAAAATTAATATATTTATTTTCAATTAATAATATTATGCATGTTATGTAAGTAATTATACTCTGGGTGATGATTATTGGTATTACCATTTTATAATCTCGTTTAAGGAAAAACAAATCAAAATTCATATGTAATTAATATCACATATTCATTATCACCAAAATTAGCAGCTATATTTATCTTCCCAAAAAGCTTTTCTATATTGTGACAGAAAGTAAATGTATCATCTTCTTTTTTATTCATAATATCAAATTCATCCTCTGTATCGTAAAATACAGCGGCATCTATGGCACCAGGTAACCTGACGTTAAAGTCAATATTTTTCTTATTCACGAAATAAGACTCCAAATGATAAAAAAGAGGTTCATTTATTACGCAGTTGTAATTTATAAAGGAATCTGTTGTCATTGGAAACATAATTTCTTCGATACTGTATTGTTTTAAACCCTTGAAATCAGCATTTATTTTATAATTGAAACAATTATCAAATTTACCAAGAGTATCTTCGCCTCGAATATCACCGTTGTTTAAATCATCCACTAACCCTGCAGATAGAGAAACCTTATATTTACCTTGCTGGAATAGTCTTATGCACACTTCATAAACTATAAAATCATCCAATATTTCTAATACATCATTGTATTTGCTTGATTTAGAGATAAAGCTATCATAGTAAAAATAGTAATCGATCATACTTATTTTCTTTCTATCTTCTTCTATGTTGAAATTTCTGCGTTTAATATGGACTAATTGATTAAGGATATTTTTTTCATAAACTGTATCATCTAGCATAAGATTAAATTTAGGAAAAATATTTTTCGGTAAGCAGAATTCTAAATTAAATTCGTTAAGATGCCTCCTCTCAATTATATCATCCAATACAAGTTCTTCATAATTAACATCTGCATTTTTATGATCGAAAAGTTGAAATCCGTAGATAAAGAAGAATCTGTTAAATATTTTTAGATTTTCGAAAGTATCAAGGTCCATAAGAACTTGTACGTTCTTAAGACCGGAATGATCTAAATTTTGAGGAAAATGAGTATAAATCAAATGTTGAGGTATTGCACAAAAGTAAAATTGGAAAAATTTTATTGGTATATCATTAGGAATTTCTGTTTCTGATTTGACATTTGGTAAAGTCTCACCTCCACAAGTACAATCAACAAGGCGTAGTTGGCCATAAAATTCAATCGCATTCCAAAAATGATTAATATGTGAAAATTTACGGCCCTCCATGTGATTATTTAACTTTAGATAACCAGAGACAATTACTGAAGATATATTCAACATATCCATAATATATTTAAATAACCTGGCTATTCCATAAGAATTCGTCTGCCGATTTATAAAAATCGATTCGATAGAAAATTCCTTATCTAATTCAGATTCAATTATTATTTTATCCTTATATTCTATACACTTTATATTTAATAAAATCCAATTAAAAATTTTCCAGCAAATTTTTAGCTTTTCGTATTCGTCCTCCAAAATATTTTTATTTGTCATAGAAATCTGAATCATTAAATCATCTAAAGTATAAATACTGTGATTAAAGAGATTTGAGGATTTTTGAATTTCAAGTAGTATTTTAAAAATTTTTATTTCTTCTATTGTAAGAGAATTATAGATGTGAGGGAGAAAAGTAATTTTTTTCTTGTTTGATTCATCTGTTTTATTTTGTGGCTTACTATTTTCCTGTGGGTCCTTTCCTTCTTGATTATAAATCTTCGCTAAACCTAATTTTATATCACATTGAGATTTATTTTCTTCTTTAATAGAATAAGACAAGTTTAAATGCTTAGTATTATTTGTGTTGTAATTGATGCCATTTTTATCTGCTTCTGAAGTATCATCATATTTTGACTTATATATATAATTATTTTTCCTAGAAGGTTTTTTAGAAACACAAGCACCCATTTTTTATAAATTATAGATTTCATAATTTAAAACTAAAGTTTTTTATATGTAAAAAGGTTAGATTTGTAAATAAAAGATTTTTTTAAATATTCAAAAATATCACATAATAAAATTAAATATAGGTTGTCTAATTATTTGTATAATTCTAATTAAAAAAATTATTTAAATTTTTAGCTACGGTTACAAGTAGTGCTGGGAATATTAGATAACTATCAAATATATTAATTTTAAGTATTTGACCTTTCATATATTATATATAAAATCGATTATACAATTTGTTATGAATTTTTTTAAGCATATAATATTTGTAAATCCTTATACAATTTTTGGATTATTAAGTAGGTTTGTAATCAATTAGAAGATTCTTTTCAAAATCTACGCTATGATTCTTGTTCTGTTTTTTCCAAAAATTTTCTGAATATTATTACTCCTTGGTGGTTTGATTTGGAAATTTGAGGTATAACATACTTGAAGATAATTCTTAAAGGATTAAGAGATATTTTGTGATCGGTGTAAAACTTTTCTCCAAATTTATACATAAAGAAGGTATGAATGAATATCATTAAGTTCTGTGTAATAAACAACTTTGTCAAAACTACAGACAAAAATGGAGAAATACAAATAGTTTGTATGTTATTTCCATACTTTTTGTAAATGTCAGTAATCATAATAAATAGAATTATAAAAGAGGATATAATAATAATCATGAAGACTTTTATTTTTAAATGTGATTTTTTCTTCTGGATTCTTCTTTCTTCATTTAACGATAATTTGTTGATAACTTTTAGAGATGTCATAGTAACTTTCCTGTCTTTTTTCAGATTTTTAATAACGTAAGAAAATTCAGAAATATTGCACATAAAATAATTTATTTTTCTTTTTGATTTATAAATTGCTCTTTTAAATGATACAGAATGGACACTGACTATTTCGAAATTGGTTTTGAATTCTTGCCCCTTATTTTGAGTAGATATAGATATGTTTTCATAATAGGGTTTAGGAGCGAAGATATCTTCAGTATTTAAAACTATTTTTGAATCGGATTCATCAAAATTATAATTATAGTTACGATAAAATTTTGATATTTCAGAAATATCGATTATGGTGTTATTTATATGGGGTCTAATTGAATTTTCAAAAGCTAAGATATTCCCTTCTTGACGATTTTTTGCCATCAATTTTTTGTTTTTCTTCTCCAATTTAAGCACAATATTTTGATGCATATCCTTAATCAATAAGGCACTATTCATCTTCAAAAATGCAGTCCGGCACTTTCTTGAATATCCATAAATATCATTTGTGTAAAATTTCTTTAAATTTTTGAGCAAGTACTTGCATTTTTCATTTGTTTCTTTCTCTAAGATGTTCTCATAATAAATCGAATTTAGTATAGCAATAATTATCTTAGAGGCGATTGTTCCACTTATTGAATAAACTAAACTCATAACAATCTAAAAAAGGAATAAAAAATTTTAATTACCTTAGTTATTGCAACTTCTAGATCTCCTGGAGTTTTTTTCATATCTTCAACACTTCTTTTCTTTTTTATTTCCGTGAAATCTTCATTATCAGTTAAATAATATGGGAGCATAGCAAATAAAAATGTGATTTTTATCAAAATATATTGATCTAAAAATCTCAAACCCCTGCTATATGATGGACTATAAATGTAAAAAATTGAAAAAATAGGATGGGTCATCTGGTAAAATTAACAAAATTTATGTTACCTTCACCATATATATAAACAAATTAAAGAATCCATGAGACTTATGGAATCTGTTTGTTTGATAGTGGATGATCAAACTTTGTCCCACATCATAATACTTATTTAGACAATTCTTTCTAACACTGTCCTTATAATCTTTTACTGAAAGAATTGTAAATATAAAAGTTATCAGTAAAATCAAAGAACTCACTATAATAACTGAATACATATTAACTAAAAATTAAATAGAATTGTACAATATGGAACAACAGCACTTTTGAATTGGGAATTTATGTTCAAAGCTGAGAGGTTTAAATCATATATATTAACTACTAATCCTGGAATAGAACATTCGCACAGAACTAATTTTGCATTTATATCATACCAAGAAGTGCAGGTTGTTGCGTTTAATTCTAAGTTATCATCGTAGAGGATACAAGAAGTTCCTTCTAATTGTTTTTTAAAAGTTGGTAGTTCAAGGTAAGAATTAAGATTTAAATAAGAAGCATATTTAAGCGAATTTCTATTTGTATTTTCATTAGAGCTTGTATAATTGTTTGAAACTAGGTTTCTTACTGGCAAAAATTTAGGATCTTCGCTAAGAGACACTTTAACTGAGTTTTGACTAAAAAGATATGATTTTTTGGATTGATTAGGAATACTAGGAAAGCTATCAACTTTAATGATTATGCCTATTTCTGTTTTGTTAAAATATGAAAGTTGATGCTGTATTTCATTTTTTTCTATGCATAAATCGGCTTCTAAAGAGTATGAACAATCTTGATTTTTTACTTCTGTTCTATTATTGGTTGTAATATCACTAAGCGTTTCAATTCTTTTAATATTTTTTCCATAATTTTTGCCAGAAATAATTTTTAAACTACTAAGATTTATGTTTGAGATTATAGAAATAAACAATCTACTAAAATCTGTCTCGAATGTAACATCTTGTCCAGGGATTAAAGTAGAGAAAAATGAATTTATGATATTTTTCCATATTTTGTTATTTTGTTTGACTATAGACATGTCATTTATTTTACTTGTATATTCGTAGTATCTAAAATAATTCTTATCCACGACCTTAGCAAACCTATTTATTAAATCAAAATTAGAAGAGACTGGTTGAATGTAAGAAGAAACGGTTTCAAGTAAATTATTGAACTCTTTGATATATTCATCGGTTTGCAAATCATTATCAAAAGAATTCAAAATACAAATTAAGGATACGATTTTAGGCAGGTTAGAATTTATGAAAGATATCTGTGATTTGTCGAATAGCGTTTTTAGGAAATATAAAGATTCTTTAAAATTAAACAAGTCTTTTTCTAGAGCTAAATCTAGTTTCAAATTCGAATAATAAATTTCAGTTTCGAAGAATTTCTCTTCTTGAGACATGATCTGGCTCTTAAGTGAATTTAATTGTTTATTTCTAATTACTTGGACTTTGCATTCAAGTTTTGCAATATAACCTTTTCTATCTGTTATCTCTAAAAAGAAATCCGATCCGAATGGTAGGAGTGTTATAAATGAATTACTATAATTAGTATCTATCATAAATTTAATGTCAAATTCGTTTAAAAAGTATAAAGAAAATTTCAAGGGTAAATTATCAGAAATCAAATCATGAACTTTAATATGGAACTTCGTAACACCCGAAATTCCACTTTGGGGTTCAATCGAGCATTCCCCTCGTGGCAGAGTAATTTCTGTATAGGTAAATAATTTTATATGATTAATTAAAGTCGATTTTTCAGTTAATTTTAGCATTACTGTATCGTATTTTCCGTTTATCTGAGAAAATGGAACCATCAATTTGGATTCTTTACGATAATTTAGATAATTTTCCTCGTTTAAATCAGGAACCGTCCATAAATATCTGAAGTTTTCATGATTATAATATTTGCTAAAAAATTCCACACCGAATATGAGATGCTCATTATAAATTCCTGTAGTAAGCTGCTTTATATAAAAGAAACTGTCTTCACTTTTCTTTGATTTTTCAGAAAGAAGGATAGGGATATTCATAATACTTTCTCTTCTATCTCTCGTTAAAGATAGTTTTATATTAAACGACAATCCATTAGATTTTACGAAATTTTTATAATCCAAATAATTTAGCATGAACATATCTGAGTTAATAGATGCACATATAGATGCCAATTCACCTGGACATATCCAAAAGAAATTCAACTTTTCTGAATTAATGACATCAGTGGAACTGTCTTTTTCATCGTATGATAAAGAAGCATCTAATATAATAGGTGATTTATTTTGAAATTCTGTGACATTTTTTACAATAATTACTAATCTGTATGTTCTAAGATAAACGTCTTTTTTAACTGTTCTAAATTGTAAATCTGAAATCAAAAT
>Ga0169931_10011031_pt1 | contig 12807 bp, 9 predicted proteins | sample Kivu_15m_20L_FD_129675 | JGI IMG/M metagenome (GOLD analysis project Ga0169931, IMG submission 129675) | Freshwater microbial communities from Lake Kivu, Western Province, Rwanda to study Microbial Dark Matter (Phase II) - Kivu_15m_20L... | ecosystem: Environmental > Aquatic > Freshwater > Lake ...
GTGCCCGGCCGATGCTGGGGCAGGTGGTCGTGGCACGACCAGCACTTCCGACGGACTGTCGCAAGCCGCGCATGGATGCGTGGTCATCGTCCACGGAACGACCACCGAGGTGTTCACCTACACCGGTTCAGCTCAGACCTGGACCGTCCCGAACGGTGTCACGAGCGCCATTGTCCACCTGGTCGGCGCCGGAGGTGGGGGCGCCGTGCGGGAGGGCGCGGGGAACGGAGGCGGCGGCGGCTACGCGACCGGGGAACTCACCGTGCTGGCGGGAGCGCAGTACCAGGTGATCGTGGGTGGAGGCGGCCGCCACCAGTGTGTCGCCGACCACACCACACCCGATGTCGCCGCCCGGCGCAACTCGAGTTTCGGCGGAGGTGCCGCTGGTTACGGTGCCATTGGCTTCAACTGCACCTGGGCGTCGGGAGGCGGGCGATCCGCCCTTCGTCTGACTGGTGAGGACGACGACATCGTGACGGCCGGCGGCGGGGGCGGGGGCGGTTTCTCCTCCAACGGCGGCGCAGGCGGTGGTCTGATCGGCGCGAGCGGGGGACCAGCGTTCAACGGCCGCGCGGCGTCAGGGGGTACTCAGGTCGCAGGTGGGCTGGGGGGCGATGGCAACGAGCCCGCCTACGACGGTGTACAGCACCTCGGTGGACCGGCCGGCTTCAATCTCGGGAGTCCCTCCGAGGGAGGTGGCGGGGGCGGAGGCTGGTGGGGTGGTGGCGGCGGCGGGAACAATGCCGGTGGTGGGGGTGGCTCCAGTCGCATCAGCCATCCGGGGCTGTCCTCAGGTTGCACCATCGCCGGCAACGGCCGCACCAGTGGGGCGGTGTCGACCTCGGCTCTCACGCCACCGACCGTGTCGGGCACACCGGTGATCGGCGCTCAGTTGACCGCTCATTCCGGCACCTGGACCTGCCACCTCACGCGCCAGTTCCAGTGGCAGACCTCTCCCGACGGCTCGACCTGGACCGATGTCGGCGGCGCGACCTCGACCACCTTCACCATCACCACCACCGGGTTCACTCGCGTGAGGGAGACGGCGATCAACCTGTTCGGGTCGGGCAGCACCCAGTCGGCAGCCACAGCGATCTCCGTCGACACCTCCCTCGCCAATCTCACGGTGTCCGCTGGAACCATGGTGCCGACGTTCTCGCCCACCGTCTTCGACTACCGCGTCAGCGTCCCTCACACCACGGCGAGTCTCACCATCACCCCCACTCGAGCCCACGCGTCGACCACCATCACGGTGAACGGCAGCAGCGTGACATCGGGAACAGCCTCAGGAGATGTGACGCTCGCCGTGGGAACCACCACCATCAGCGTGCTCTCCACCAACAGTGGTCTCACCACCACGACGTCGGTGGTGGTCGAGCGACCAGCCGCACCGACATCGGGTCCGCCCACCGCCGTGTCGCTGCCTGCCATTCCGCTTCCAGCAGCGCTCGGACCACTCGTCACGACACCGGTACCGACCACGCAGCCGACAACGACCGCGAACCCGAGCACGACGACGACCACGATTCCCACCACGACGCCGACCACGACTCAACCCTCTACCCCGGTGCCCACACCCCGGGGCCCGCTCCCCGACCTCGAACCGGGGACCGCCCTGCTGATTGCAGCGGGCCGAGCGGTTGCCCTGGAGGCCTTTGTCGAGGGTGGTACCGACTTCGTCACGCAACTGAGCGACCAGAGCTTCGGCCTTCGCCTTTCGTCGCAGTGCGGTCCGGCAGCATGCCCGCTCGTCAGTACCAGCGACGGGCGCGCCCACGTACGGGCCACCCCGGACGGTACGGTCACTGTCGAGGGCTACGGGTTCCGCCCCGGTTCCCTGGTCACGGTGTGGCTGTTCTCGTCGCCCCGGTTCCTTGGCAGTCTGGGGGTGGCGAGCGACGGTACCTTTCTGGGTGTCCTGCCCCTGGGCGGCGCTCCAGAGGGCGAGCACACCCTGCAGGCCAACGGCGTGCGCGAGGACGGAGTCGAACAGTCGGCGAACCTCGGGCTCACGGTCGCCTCGACCGAACGCCCCGGGCCTCGACTACCGGCCACGGGCGGGAGCGCAGAACTGTGGCTCGGTGCGCTGGCAGTTCTCGCCGTTGGGCTGGCGATGCTCAGCGCAAGGCTTCCTCGGGGATCAGATGGTGCCGGTCGTTCCAGGCCGTGACCAGTACCAGCACCACTGCCAAGGGCACCAGCGCAAACCAGACGGTACCGGTGTACCACCCGGGCACCCCACCGTCGCTCGAGTTCCACACCAGGTACGTCACATACACCACGTAGGCAGCCACGAAGGCGAATCCCTCGTAGCGGTGCATCAGGTTTCGCCCCGAGAAGAACACCGGCAGGCAGACGGCCGCAACGAGAATCATCACGGGGATGTCCACGTTCCGCACGAAGTCCGAGGTCTGCAACCCGTCCGAGCCCACCAGACCCGACAGTCCCAACACACCCAAGATGTTGAAGATGTTGCTGCCCACCACGTTGCCGACAGCGATGTCGCGTTCACCCTTGAGAGTGGCCAGGATCGAGGTGGCCAACTCCGGCAGCGAGGTGCCCGCCGCCACGATGGTCAGGCCGATCACCAACTCCGACAAGCCGAAACTCTCGGCGATCTCCACCGCACTGTCGACCATCCAGTTCGAGCCCAACACAAGGAACACCAACCCGCCGATCACGTAGGCGACGTTGACGTACCACGGTGACGGCATGGAGGGCGGCTCGGCTCCGGGCGCCGACATCTCCTGCGCCGCTGCACTCTCTTTCCGACTGGCCCGGATGGCCCACGCCGTGTAGCCGATCAGACCGGCGAACAGGATCGCAGCCTCCCAGCGGGCCAGTTCCCCGTCGAGGATGAACAGCCACAGCAGTACCGACACGGCGATCATCAGCGGCACCTCGAGTCGCACCAGACGCCACGAGATGACCAGTGGCAGCACCAACGCGCACACACCCACGATGAGCAGGATGTTGAAGATGTTGCTGCCCACCACATTGCCGATGGCGATGTCGGACGAACCGTTGCGCGCTGCCGACACGCTGACCGCCATCTCGGGTGAACTGGTGCCGAACGCCACCACGGTGAGCCCCACCACCAGCGGCGAGATACCGGCCGCCAGCGCGATGCGTGAGGCACCTCGCACCAGGCCCTCGGCCCCCAGCACCAGCAGGACCAGACCTGCCACCAGCATCACGATCGTCATGGCGTCCATCGGCGCGAATGCTAGATCTCGCACGGATCGTCGACCCGCATCCCCAAGGTGCTCCACAGCGCAATCGCCACGGTCGGCGGCGTCAGTCCACGACTCGCACCAGCCCGTAGCGAACCACATCGGGACGATGCAGTTCGAGGGCGTGATAGCGAGGGCGGCCCTTTCGTCCGATGCCCACCAGCTCGAGCACCATGGTCGCCGCACCCACCCGACTCCCCATGCGGCGTGCATCATCACGTCGAAGCGTCGCAGCACCCGGATACGCCATCTCCCAGTCCACCACGTCGCCGGTCAGATCGTGGACGAGTTCGAACAGCGAGCGGTGCGGATCCACCGTCAGTGGCCGTTCGCTGCCATCACGTCGGTCTGCCTCGAACGGGATGGTGTCCGTGGCGAGCATGGCGATGGTGTCGTCGGCGAACCATCGCTTCACCGTTCGGTAGGCCATGGCCCCCCGGGGCAACTCGAGATGTGTGGCGAGTCCGGAGTCGAGTGGAATCCAACCGGCCTCCAGCACCTCCATACGCGCCGTGTAGCCGGCGCGCTCGAGTGTGGCGATGTAGTCGACCTGCTTGTCGAACCGGTGCCTGAGCGATGCTGCCACGGGGTTGATGAACGTCCCCGCCCCGTGCCGACGCCGCACGAGACCGTCCCGTTCCAGCGCCACGATCGCCTCTCGAACCGCAGGTCGGCTGGTACCGAACTGTTCCGCCAGGGCGTGCTCACCTGCAAGCGAGTCGCCCGAGGCAGCGAGGTCCTCGACATGGCGGCGCAGTCGCTCGACGAGATCGTTTGTCGGCACGGATCAATCTTGGCGCGTCGTGTGAGCCGGTCGCGCCATCGGTCCGCTCAGACGTCCACCGTCGACGGGTCCATCAGAGCGTGGACCGCGTGGGCATGTGTCGGGCAACGACAGCACACCAATTCGGCCTGCTGCGTCAGCACCACGTCGATGAACGACTGCGTCGCCGTCTCGACGAGACCGCGCTCGGTCAGGCCCAGATCGGGCACGCCCGCCAGTCCGACGAATGCCATGATCATGAAGGGTGCGGCGATGGGGCATCCGAGGGACGCCGCCGCCCTGTTCACCTCGACGGACTGATCGCGCACCACCTCCCACGGTTGGTCACTCATGATGCCGGCGATGGGAAGGGGCACCGAGGCGAGCACCTCCCCGTCAGCGACCGCCACGTATCCCCCTCCCAACTGTTGGATCGCGCGGGCCGCGTCGGCGAGTTCACGGTCCGACGTACCCACGATGACGAGGTTCTGGTTCTCGCAGTTGGTCGTCGCGGCGAGCGCCCCGCGCCGAAGCCCGAAGCCGCGCACATACCCCACCCCGATGGCATCGCTCGCATGATGACGATCGACGACGGCCACCTTGGCGACATCCCGGTCCGGGTCGCACTGCACCACGCCGTCGACCACGGTCAACTCCACATGGAAGGCGCGCTTGAAGTACCCGTCGTACATCTCCATCGCCTGCACCCAGGCACGCTCGCCCTCGGCCCGCACGGCGAACGAGGGTGCCCCGAAGCCGTCGTGCAGTCTGACGGTGTTGCGGGTCACGTCGGGGACGGGGTCGTCGTTGGCGAACAGTGGACGACCGTCTTCGGCCACGAGTTGCCCGTCGACCCAAACCTGGTCGGGGCGAACCTCCGCCAGGTCATCGATGATCAGCAGGTCGGCCACGCGAGCCGGCGTGACCGAGCCCAGCACATGGTCGAAGCGATAGTGCAACGCCGCAGAATGACTGGCCATGCGGTAGGCGAGTCCCACGGGCACCCCGAACCGGATGGCCTGGCGCACGTGGTGGTCGATGTGGCCCTGCTCGACCAGGTCCTCCACGTGCTTGTCATCGGCACAGAACGACAGGTGGAACAGTCCGTCGCCAAGGGCTTCCAGATCGGCGAACACACCCGGGCAGTTGTCGTTCATCGAACCCGCCATCACGGTGATCATCGCCCCGAGCCTCAGACGCTCCAGAACCTCCTGCGTGGTCACCGCGTTGTGGTCGTCGCTGATACCGCCGGCCAGGTAGCTCCACAAGGGCTCGCCGCCCAGGCGTGCCGTGTGCCCGGTGAGGCGCTTGCCGGCCCGAAGTGCCGACACCTGCTTCACAGCCGACCACTCGTCGAGGTCGAACGGGTTCGACTCGCCCAACGTCGCTGCGTTTGAGGCCTGCACCCGTCGGGCGATCTCGTCGTCGGCAACGATCGCTCCGCCCAGTTCCAGATGGGGAGCACGGGGCACCCGGTGCGACACCTGCCGGAAGATCCGCAGCGGTGTTCCCGTCGAGCCCACGATGTCCATGCCCTGCGCCCCGAGCACGTTGGCGATGCAGTTCGGATCGGCCAGCACGGTCACGGTGCCTCGCGGCACACTCACACGGGCCATCTCACCTGGCGTCAGCATCGTGTACTCGATGTGGAGATGCGTGTCGACGAAGGCGGGCACGATCGAGCGTCCGCTCACGTCCAGCACCCGTGCCGCATCGAAACGGCCCACCGGGGTCACCGCCGCGATGTGGCGCCCGGCGATCAGTACGTCTCGGGCGAGAAACTCGCCCGTGTGCACGGCAAGTACCGACCCACCCCTCAGGATCAGGTCCGCCTCGGCGCGGCCCGCCGCCACCGCTCGCAGATGCATGAGTTCGGCAACGCTCGGCACCAGGTCGGCGCCAAGCGCCGCCTGGAGGTTCGGCACCTCGGGCATGTTCGGATCTCCCTTCACTCGATGACGGTGTGGACGTGCACCGGTCACTGATAGATGCCGGGGGGCGGTTCCCAACCCGTCAGCACGTGGTGACCGATCTCTTCGAACTTCCAGTCGAGGGGGTCGTGGAGTGCCATGGTCCGCACATCGCGCCAGAGCCGATCCCAACCCACCGACGACGACACCGAACGTGTTCCGGCGAGTGCGAACACCTCGGTCGTGGCGTGCACAGCAGCACGACTGGCCGCCGCCTTGGCGGCATAGATCGGCACGGCGTAGGGCGCCCGGGGGAACCAGTGCGCCGGGTCCTCCATGGATTCGAGCAGCGCACCGGCCTGCATGGTCAGTGCATAGGCGGCGGCCAGTTCGGTGGCGAGTTCACCCGTCTTACGCCGCACCAGAGGATCGTCACCGGCGTTCTCCGCACCCGAAGTGGGCCAGGGGCGTGACCGGGTCGTCACGAACTCTGCCGCCTGCCGTAGGGCACCGATCCCCGCCCCGACGAGCACGGCGGCGAAACCGATCTGGTACAGCACCGAAGTCCATGGCAACGGACCGAAGCCCACTGCGTTGGACCGATCGTCCTCGCCCAGGCGTATCTGGTCGAACGTGATGGTGCCCGAATCGGTGGCGCGCTGCCCCATCACATCCCAGTCACGGTGAACGGTCACGCCCGGGTGGTCTCGGGGCACGAGGAACTGAACCATGCCCGTCACCGGGTTCTCGGCGGTGGCCGCGGTGGGGTCGAAGGCCCACAGCGCGATCCAGTCGGCCTCGGCTGCGCCCGTCGTGTAGATCTTGGTGCCATCGACCACCCAACCGCCGTCATCGGTACGACTGGCGATCGTACGGAGGGGGTCACCCACGGTTCGGGTCCCCTCGGCGACGGCCAGGCCGATGAACGCCCCGCCCAACACGTCGTCGAGGAAGCGACGTCGACGCGCCGGCGGGCAGTAGATGGCGATCTCCCGCACCAGCTCGTCATGGGTCTTGAACAACTGGGCCAAGGGCGGGTCGACCGCCGCAAGGCGAGCCTTCACCTCGAGCAGGGCAACCGTCGACAGCCCGGGGCCACCGTCGGCCTTGGGCACCGAGGCCGCCAAGATGCCCGATCGCTTGAGCACGGCGACCGCCTCGGTGGGAAAGCGGCCGCGGGCGTCGTTGCCCCGGGCCAGAGGAACCAGATCCCGGTCGATCACCAACTGGAACTCGTCGACGAGGCGAGCGTCGTCGACGGAGAGTTCGAGCGGGGGGATCAGTGATCCGAGCAGTCGGGTGGTGGGGTGGGCCATGATGGTCCTTTCTCGGGAACGGGCTTGGGTCTGATCGGTCAACAGTGATCGGCTGTGGTGCATCCGAGGTCTCGGAGCAGGCGCCTGTAGGCCACGGCGAGTCGATCGGCGGGAAGGTGCACCTCGACACCGGCATCCAGGGGAAGCCCGGGCGGTTGGCTCTCGATGACCGGGCGGTCCTCGGCGAACACAGCGTGCGCGAAGGCGAGTTCGTCGACGTCGTGAGACCGAAGGCGTTCGTCCACGAGCAGTCGCCAGTGGATCGTGCACCGGTCACGGCGATTCGGCGTGACGACTTCGTGCAACGCCCTTCGCATACCGTCGGGAAAGGCGAACTCGAGCGTGATGCGGTAGGGCGCCGTCACCTCGTAGCGATAGCCCAAGGTCACCAGAGGCCCCAGACCCGGGTACATGGGTCCGTCGGCGCCATCGGGGTTGCGAGTCACCACCGGAACATCCGCTGCGATCCAGTCCTCACCACGTTCGACGTGATGACCGGCCACCACCTCGGCCTCAGGGCATCCGAAGGTACCTGGGTGCACGAACGGAAAGTGCCCGAGGTCGAGGATGTTCTCGACATGGCGCCCTGCCGAGGTTGCCCACACCATCGGCTCACCGACGATCGTTCGCATACCAGGCACGTCGGTGGGCAGTGCAGGAATGGCGGCAGTATCGGCCCCCGGGTCCAGGCAGGCCCACACCAGACCGTCGCGCTCGTGCACGGCGCACGACGACGAGGACGCCGTTGGCGGAATGGGCCCGTCGGGCATCGACGGAATGAACGTGCAGACACCGTCGCCGTCGAAGGTCCAGCCGTGGTACGGGCACCGAAGAGCCATCCCGCCGCTGCGGTTCGTCACGACCCCGCCGAAGGACAGGTCGGTTCCCCGGTGCGGACACGCGGCGGGCAGCACCGCCACCTCGTCTCCCAGTCGCACCACGACCAGGCGTCGCCCGAGGAGTTCCACCGGCAGTGGGCCCGGCGACACGTCGTTCGACCGTGCCACCACGTGCCAGGCGCTCTCGAGCAGGGATCCCTCTCCACTCATGCGCCGCGTTCCTTCGTCAACTGTCCGAGCGCTCGTGGGGCGTGTGCGGCTCCCACACCAAGGGCCAGCACCAGCAGCGTCACCAGGTACGGCAGGGCCTGCAGCAACTCGACGGGCACACCGCCCCAGCCGGTGGCCTGCACGCGCAGTTGCAGAGCCTGGAGGCTTCCCACGCCCAGCACTGCTGGGAGCAACAGTCCGGGCCGCCAGCGCGCCGCGATCACCAGGGCCAGGGCCACGAAGCCACGCCCGCCGATGATGGTGTCGCTGAACTCACCCACGAGGCCGACACACAGAACGGCGCCTCCCAGCCCTGCGAGTGCTCCCGCTGCCACGCTCGCACCGATCCTGTGCCGGTCGACGTCGATGCCGCGGGCACGCGCAGCGTCGGGACCCTCCCCCGCCGACCGCAGGGCCAGCCCCAGGCGGGTACGGGTGAACACCAGGCTCACGATCACCACCGCCAGCGGTAATAGCCAGATCACCCACGGTTGGTCGAACAACGCCGGTCCCACGATGGGCAGCGACGACAGGCCTGGCACCTCGACGGCGGCGAAGGGAACGATGTCGGGGGCAGAGTCGAACGCCGTGCGAGACAGGAAGATCGCCAGTCCCGAGCCTCCGAGGGCCACGGCAAACCCGCAGATCAATTCGTCGGCGCCGAGTCGCACCGTGAGCAGCGAGAACAGCAGACCGACCGCAGCACCCACGAGCATTCCCACCATCAGGCCACCGGTAGTGCCCAGCGAGGCGGCACCCAACACGCCACCGATGGCACCCATCGCCATGATGCCTTCGACGCCGAGGTTCAGCACGCCGGTCCGCTCGCCCAGCAGCTCTCCCGTGGCCGCCAGACCCAGCGGCACCGCAAGGCGGACTCCGCCCGCCAGCACCGTCTCCCAGAAGTCGATCATGCCGCCACCGCCTTGGGTCGGATCGCCACAGCCGTCGCCGCCACGAACACCGCCTGGACCACCAGCACGATCTCGCGCGCCGCCCCAGCACGCTCCAGGGCTTCACCTCCGGTGGAGAGGGCTGCGAATGCCAGGGCGGCCACGCCCACAGCGAACGGGCGGTTCCGTCCCAGCACAGCCACCAGCACGCCCGTCTACCCCACACCACCGGTCAGACCCGGTGTCAGCCGGTGGCTGATCCCGAACAACTGGACAGCCCCGGCGCATCCGGCGAAGCCTGCCGAGATCAGTAACAACCGAGCCTGAGCGCGCCGCGGACGCACGCCTGCCTGAGCAGCCAACGACCGATTGGCCCCGAACAGGTCGATCCGCAGGCCCGCCGGCGTGCGCATCCACCAGGCGGCCACCACCACGACCACGATCGCCACCACGATGCCGATGTGGAACCTCGTGCCGTCCATGATCGTGGGGAACTCCAAGCGATCGGCGAGCCGGTCGCCCTGCGCCGTGATCACGTACGGGTCGTCGTCGTGCAGGAAGGTCTCGGTCAGCAGCCAGGCCATGAGGCTGACCGTCACGAAGTTCATCAACAGGGTCGAGAGGATCTCGGGAACCCCTCTGGCAGCCGCCAGCGCAGCGGGTATGGCCGACCACAGGGCTGCCGTCGCCACGGCTGCCGCCGTGGCGACCAACCAGACCAGGGGTGTCGGGGTTCCGCCGAGTGCCAGCGTGGCGAGGACGGCCCCGACGGCGCCGATCGCCATCTGGCCTTCACCACCGACGTTCACCACACCCCCACGGAGTGCCACACCCGCCCCCAGCCCCACGAGTGCCAGCGGGGCCGCTCGCACGAGGGTCTCCGACACTCGGTCACGCCCGTCGACCGCACCGGCGACCAGTTCGCGCACCGCCGTGAGCGGATCGATCGACGACGTGATCCAGACGGCCACCAGGACCGCCAGCACGGCAACCGCCGTGACCGTCCACAGGCGCACGCCGATCGAACGACCCTGAGCAGCCGGCTCATCGGCTGTGATCGGTCGTGCGGTTGCGTCGAGCGCCGTCAAGCCGTCACCACCAACATCGCATCACCGACACTCGACCGGTCGACCTCACCACGGCTGCGGTCCAGTCGCACCTCACCGTCGGCCAACACCACCACGCGTGTGGCGATGGCGAGCAACTCGTCGAGATCGCTGGCGATCACCATGACCGCAGCGCCACCGTCAGCCGCCATGACCAGTGCTCGGAGCACGGCCGCCGCCGAGGCGGGGTCGAGACCACGTGTCGGATCGCTGACCACCACGGCCGACACCTCACCCGCCAGTTCGCGCCCGATCACCAGGCGTTGGCGGTTACCACCCGACAGGGCCCCCGCCCGGAGCTCCCGACGCGCCGGGCGCACCCCGAGTCGGGCGATCACGGCATCGGTCCATCGAGCGATGGCGGTTCGGTCGAGGCCCCGCCAACCACCGATACCGCTGCGTCTCTTCGCCACCACGTTCGCCCAGACCGGAAGGCCGAGCGCCAGGGCGTCGTTGTCACGATCGTCGGGCACGACCGCCACACCGGCCCGCACCGCCGATGCCGCATCGCCGGTGATGTCCTCGCCGTCCACGTACACACGTCCGACTTCGGGTCGCAGCAGACCCGTCGCCACATCGGCCAATTCACGCTGGCCGTTGCCGGCCACACCGGCGATGCCCACGATCTCGCCAGCGGCGATCTCGAGATCCAGGTGACGAAGCCTTCCTGCTCGAATCCCGTCGAGGTGCAGACGTACCCTCGTCTGCCCTGCACCGACGGGTGGGGGCACCTCGAGTGACCCCTCTCCCTCACCGACCATCTCGTCGGCCAGGGTCCAGCGCGTGAACGCTCCCCGCTCGTGGCGACCCACCACGCGTCCGGCGCGCATGACCGTCACCCGATCGGCGCTGCGCTCGACCTCGCGTAACTTGTGAGTCACCAACACCACGGCCAAGCCCTCGGCCGCCATCTGTTCGACGACGTCCAACAGACCATCGGCCTCGAACGGGCTCAGCACTGCCGTGGGTTCATCCAGCACCAAGTACGTGGCACCCCACACGAGCGCCGCCACGATCTCGGCCCGCTGACGTTCGCCGATCGAGAGCGAGCCGACCGTGGCATCGGGACTCACGCTCAGCCCCGTGCGCTCCGCCCAGGTCGCCACGGCTTCCCGTGCACCCGGGAGATCCGTTCGCCAGCGGCGAACCGATCCCCCGAGTTCCACGTTCTCGGCCACGGACATGGTGTCGACGAACCCGGGGTGCTGGTGCACCACCCCTACTCCGAGGGCGAGGGCTCGTCGACGATCCAGTGGACCCACGGGCTCGCCGTCCAGGTACACGGCTCCCCCGTCGAGGGCATGTGCCCCTGCGATCAGGTTGACGACCGTCGACTTACCGGCGCCGTTCTCGCCCACCAGGGCGTGAACCTCGCCCCGCCGGAACTCGATGTCGACACCATCGACAGCGAGCACCGATCCGAAGGCCTTGCGCGCGCCACGGAGTTCGAGGGTCATGGCTCCACACACACCCCGGGTCGTCGCTGACGTCTCTGCTGTGCGGATCAGCCCGGCGGAACCGGAGTGACCGTGACCTTGCCGGCAGCGATATCGGCGCGGTAGGCGTCGATGGCGGCCTGAAGCCCCGGCAGCTTGGCGGAACCGGCGGCGGTGGCGTCGGTCACTGCCGTACCGCCGTTGGCCTGGTTCAGGAAGTCGGGCACGCTGGTCCACGTGTCGTTGCGCAGGCGCTCGGCCCACAGCGGTACCAGGATCTCATAGGCCGACGAGGTGGAGGCCAGTACCACCTCCGGGTTCACCGCCTCGGAATACGGTGAGTTGCCGAAGCAGTTCACCTCGGTCGCCTGAGCGCACGCCGTGTACACACCGGACTGCCCCGCAGCCTGCTGGTTCCAGATCGAGTCGACACCAGAGTCGATCATCTGCTTGGCCGTCTCCTGTGCCAACTGCGGATCCTCGAACGTGCCGGTGTAGACGACCTGCACGTCGCTCCCGGGTGCGTACTTCTCCACCGCCTCACGGAAACCGGCCTCTGCTGCCAACTCGAAGGGCAGACCGGGGCCGCCGATGAAGCCGATCTTCTTCGCCGTCGTGCCCTGCGAGGCGAGGAAGCCGGCGTTGTAGCCGATCTGTTCGAACACCGACAGGTACACCCCGGCGTTGGCAGGGTTGCCCTCGACGGGAAGCGAGGTCACGAAGGCCTGGTCGGGGAATTCGGGGGAGAACTTGCCGATGGCGGGAACCAGGTCGAACCCGTGCGCCACGATCAGATCGAACTCACCCGAAGCGGCCGCCTCTCGTACGGCCGACTCCAGCGCCGCGTCACCCCCGGTGGCGAGCTTCTCACGCACGGTCACCGAGATGCCCCCGACGGAGTCTGCGCCGCTCTGGAGTCCGTCCACCATGGCCTGGTAGAAGCCACCGTCATTGGCAGGACCGCCGATCAACAGCACCACCGCCAGATCGGCGGCATCCGCAGCGGGCGCAGGTGCCGCCGTCGTCTCGGCGGGCGCGGGTGCCGCCGTCGTCTCGGTCGAATCGCTTTCGTCGTCGCCGCACGCAGCGGCGGTCAACGCA
>Ga0169931_10011032_pt1 | contig 12806 bp, 16 predicted proteins | sample Kivu_15m_20L_FD_129675 | JGI IMG/M metagenome (GOLD analysis project Ga0169931, IMG submission 129675) | Freshwater microbial communities from Lake Kivu, Western Province, Rwanda to study Microbial Dark Matter (Phase II) - Kivu_15m_20L... | ecosystem: Environmental > Aquatic > Freshwater > Lake...
AATGCGATTCGCGTGCAATGGCGCGGCCGCAAGCTGGGCTATGTGCCGCGACGGCAGAACGCGGCGCTCGCCTGGGGCCTCGACCACGGCGCGCCCCTGCGTGCCCGGGTCAGCCGCATGATTGAGCACCCGAATCCGGCCAGGCGCCTAGAGTTCGAGGTGTTCCTGGAGTGAGCGCGCGGGGGCAGGGTGTAAAATGGGCTTCATGAGACATGCACAACCGGGCGCAACGCTCGAAGAGCGCATCGCGTCGCATTTCCGGGACAGCGCGAATCTCAAGCTGGCCGCGCTCGATGCGCTGCAATCGCCCATCGCCAGGGCGATCGAGTTGATGGCGGATGCGCTCAAGTCGGGCGGCAAGGTCCTGTCCTGCGGCAACGGCGGCTCAGCCGGAGACGCACAGCATTTTTCCGCCGAACTGCTCGGCCGCTTCGAGAGGGAGCGCCCGCCGCTGGCGGCGGTGGCGCTCAGCACCGATACCTCGACGCTGACTGCGATCGCCAACGACTACAGCTACGAGCAGGTGTTCGAAAAGCAGGTGCGTGCGCTGGGCCGGCGTGGCGATGTGCTGCTTGCCATCTCTACCAGCGGCGGGTCGCCCAACGTGCTGGCCGCAGTGAAGGCGGCCCGGGAACTTGGCATGGCGGTGGTGGCATTGACCGGACGCAGCGGCGGCAAGACGCTTGCGCTGCTCGGCCCGGGCGACGCGCATGTGTGCGTGCCGCACGAGAGAACCGCGCGCATCCAGGAAGTGCACCTGCTGGTGCTGCACTGCCTGTGCGACGGCATCGACTACCGGCTTTACGGAGGAAAACAGTGAAAAAAACGTCCGTGATCGTCGCTGTTCTTGTGCTCGCGCTGCCCCTCGCCGGCTGCGTGGAGATGGCCGTGGTCGGATTGGGTGCCGCCGTGGCATCCCACGAGGACCGGCGCACCACCGGCGCCCAGGTCGAGGACGAGGGCCTGGAGCTGCGCGCAGTGAACCGCATCAGCGAGCGCTACGGCAGCAAGGTCCATGTCAACGTCACCGCGTTCAACCGCTTCGTCCTGCTGACCGGCGAAGCGCCGGACGAGGCGACCAAGGGGGCGATCGAGAAACTGGTGCTCGAACTGCCCTCCAAGCCGCGCGGGGTGTCGAACGAGCTGCGGGTGGCTGGCAACTCGTCGCTTGGCGCCCGCTCCAAAGACACCTTCATCACCGGCAAGGTGAAAGCGCGGTTCCTCGACGGGCAGAAATTCAACGCCTTGCACGTCAAGGTGATCACCGAGGCCGCAACGGTGTTCCTGATGGGCATCGTGACCGAAGCCGAGGCGAATGCCGCGGTCGAGATCGCGCGCAGAACGGGGGGCGTCGCCAAGGTGGTCAAGGTATTCGAGTACTGCAAGGCGACCGACGCGGTCTGCAGGCCGCGCGACGCCGCCAAGCCCAAGGACGGAAGCTGAGCGTCGCGCCGGCCTACGAGCGCAAGCTGCTGGCGCCGCAGGACGCGCTGCGCTGGGTGGCGCAACTGCCGCGGCCGCTGGTGTTCACCAACGGCGTGTTCGATCTGCTGCATCGCGGTCACACCACCTACCTGTCGCGGGCGCGCCATGGGCGCCTCGCTCGTGGTGGCACTGAACAGCGACGCGTCCGCGCGGCGCCTGGGCAAGGGCGCAGAGCGCCCGCTCAACGCACTCGAGGACCGAATGGCGCTGGTGGCGTCCCTAGAATCGGTGGACGCGGTGACCTGGTTCGACGAGGACACGCCGGCAACTCTGATTGCGCTCGTGCGGCCCGATTTCCTGGTCAAGGGCGGCGACTGGCCGGCGGAGAACATCGTCGGCGCGGTCGAGGTGCTGGCGCGCGGCGGGCGCGTGGCCTCGATCCCGCTCGAGCACCAGCGCTCCACCACGGCGCTGGTGGAGAAGATCAGGAAAGGCTGAGCTCGAGGCAGAGCGCGCCGGGCGTGGGCTCGGCGAGATAGGGCGGGCAGTCGCGAAAGCTCAGGCTGCGGTAAAGCGTGATCGCTTCGGTCAGGTGCGGCATGGTGTCCAGGACCAGCCGGCTGCAGCCGGCGCGCCTTGCTTCGTCGACGATGCGGCGCGCGAGCCTGCGTCCAAGGCCGGTGCCGCGGTACGCGCTGCGCACGAACAGGCGCTTCATTTCCGCGCTGCGTGCATCCAGCCGCTTCATGGCCACGCAGCCGGCATCGCCTTCCGCTCCGCGGGCAAGCAACAGCAATCCGTCCGGGGGCGCGTAATGGCCGGGCAGCCCGGCGAGTTCCGCATCGAACCCCTGGAAGCACAGTGCCGCCGACACCAGTTCCGAGTACTCGCGGAACAGCCGCCGGATGCTCTCCAGCTGGTCTGCGGATTGAACTGAAACGACCTCGATCACAGGGGGCATTTCGCGCCACTTTTGATTCATACTATCCGCCGTGCGCCTCCACCAGCTCAAGATCGATTATGTCGCCGAGCAGGATCGCATGCTCATGCTGATCGCAGCCAGTGATGCGGTCGAGGTGCGCATGTTCCTGACGCGGCGCTTCATCAAGCTGCTCTGGCCGTTGCTGGTCAAGTTGGCGGAGGAGGCCAGCCCTCGCATCAAGGCGCAGGCCAACCCTGAGGCGCGGCGCGCGCTGCTGGGGTTGGAGCACGAACAGGCGGTGTCCCGGGCCGACTTCTCCAAGCCCTTCGAGGAGACGCCGCGCAACACTCCGCTGGGCGAAGCGCCGCTGCTGCTCGCGCGCATCCAGACCGGGCACGACGCCAACGGCCTGCCGGTCCTCGCGATTCACCCGGCCGACGGCCAGGGCGTGACGCTCACGCTGGACCCGGTACTGCTGCACTCATTGTGCCGGTTGCTGCAGGCAGCGGTGACCAAGAGCGACTGGGACATGGAACTGCGCCTGCCGGGGACCGAGGCGCGCGAGGCGCCCGAGCGTGCGCCTCGCACCATCAACTAATGAATCATGCCGCTTCGATCCAGGCGCGCTTCAGGGGCCTGCTGCCGGATTTGATGGGCCTCGAGTTCACCGACGTGACGCCGGACAAGGTGCAGGCGCGCCTCGCGGTGAGGAAGGACTTGTGTACCACCGGCGACAGACTGCACGGTGGCGCCATCATGGCCTTTGCCGACACGCTGGGCGCCGTGGCCGCGATCCTCAACATGCCCGAAGGATCGCGCACCACCACCATCGAATCCAAGACCAACTTCATCGGCGGCGCGCCAGCGGGCACGCTCGTGCTGGGAGAATCGGTGCCGGTGCACAAGGGCCGCACCACCGTGGTGTGCCAGACGTCGATCCGCACCGAGGCGGGGAAATTGGTGGCGCTGGTGACGCAGACGCAGCTGGTCATTCCCGGGGCGCCGCCTGCTGCATAGCGTATAATCTGCGCCCCTTGGAAACAAACGGTTAGCGATATCTCCCACGGCTTCGAAAAACTCGGCCTGATCCCGCCTCTGCTGCAGGCCGTGAAGGACATGGGCTACGAGCAGCCCAGCCCGATCCAGGAACAGGCGATTCCCGTGGTCCTCGAGGGCCGCGACCTGATGGCCGGCGCCCAGACCGGCACCGGCAAGACCGCCGCTTTTGCCTTGCCCACGCTGCAGCGCCTGGCGCCGCACGCAAGCAGCTCGGCCTCGCCCGCGCGCCACCCGATCCGGGTCCTGGTGCTCGCGCCCACGCGCGAGCTCGCGATCCAGGTCGAGGAGAGCTTCCGCGACTACGGCAAGCACATGCCGCTGCGCTCGGCCATCGTCTATGGCGGCGCGGACATGAACGCGCAGATCCTCCAGCTGAGGAAGGGGATCGAGATTCTGGTCGCGACCCCTGGGCGGTTGCTCGACCACGTGCAGAACAAGACGCTGATGCTGAACCAGGTCTCGGTCCTGATCTTGGATGAGGCCGACCGGATGCTGGACATGGGCTTCATGCCCGATATCCGGCGCATCATTGCGCTGCTGCCGCCGGTTCGGCAGAACCTGCTCTTCTCGGCCACCTTCCCGGACGAGATCAAGAGCCTAGCAAAGTCCCTGCTGCGCGATCCGGTGCAGATCCAGGTCGCGCGCGCCAACGCGGTCGCGGACCTCGTCAGCCACGTCGTGCACCCGGTTTCACGGGAGAAGAAGCGCGAGCTTCTTACCTACGTCATTCAGACGCGCGGCCTCAAGCAGGTGCTTGTTTTCTCCGGCACGCGCATTGGCGCCAACCGCCTGGCGCATCAGCTGCGCAAGGATCACATCCAGGCCGACGCCATCCACGGCGACAAGACCCAGGCCGAGCGGGAGGCCGCGCTCGAGGCCTTCAAGGCCGGCAAGACCGCGGTGCTGGTGGCAACCGACGTTGCGTCGCGGGGCCTCGACATCGAGGGCCTGCCCCAAGTCATCAACTTCGATGTGCCGCGTGCGCCTGAGGACTATGTCCATCGCATCGGCCGCACCGGCCGCGCTGGCATGAAGGGCGAAGCAATCTCGCTGGTGGCGCCGGAGGATGCCGAGTCCATCGTCGCGATCGAGAAGCTGATCAAGAAGCCCATCGAGCGCGTGCTGGTGCCGGGCTTCGAGCCCAATGCCGGAACCGTGGCCACCATGATGACCGGGCATCCGCGCGGGGAGGGCATTGGCAACCGCGGGCGTCCGCGGCGCGAGGAGGGAGGGCGAATGCGCTCACAGGCGCCGCGACCCAAGCGCGACGCGCCGCCATCCCGCAGGCCGCCGTTCATCCCGCCCCAGCAGTCCCCCAGGAACCAGGATCCAATCTTCTCCAAGCCCTACGAACCGGGGGCCGGCACGGCGGCGCCCGCCGCTCCGCAGCCAGCGGCGCAATCCTCCGTGCGCCGCGTGCGTCCCGTTGCAGCGCTGCTGGGCGGCCTGAAGCGCTAACCCGCGGGGCGCCAGCGCGCGCCCCTGCCTGCCCAACGGCGCGACGCCGCGATCGCTTCTTTGGTCACTTGCGCGCGAGCCAGGCCCGGTGCGGTGGCCGGGCCGGTCGCGCGAAATCCTCTGGCACGCTCTCGCGGGTGATGTCCTCCAGCGCCAGGCGCTGCGCAAGGGACGGATCGATGGCGAAGGTACGCAGGTTGGTCGAGAAGAACAATTCGCCACCGGTGCTCAGCAGTTCGTGGCACTGGCTCACCAGGCGCGCGTGGTCGCGCTGCACGTCCAGCACGCCCTGCATCTTCTTCGAGTTCGAGAACGACGGCGGGTCGAGGACGATGAGGTCGTAGCGCTCGTCCGCGGCGAGCGCTTCGGGAAGCCATGCGAGCACGTCCGCGCGCACCAGGCGGTGCGCGGCGGGTGCGATGGCGTTCAGCGCCAGGTTGCGCGCAGCCCAGGCGAGGTAGGTGTTGGACAAGTCCACCGTGGTCGAGTTGCCGGCCCCGGCGCGCGCGGCGTAGACGGTAAAGCTACCGGTGTAGGCGAAGAGGTTGAGGAAGCGCGTGCCCGTTCCGCTGCCCGCGCGTCGCGCAATGGATGTGGCGACGCGCGCGCGAAGCGGGCGATGGTCGAGGAACAGGCCGGTGTCCAAGTGGGTGTCCAGGTCCACCTCGAAGCGGTTCCCCGCCTCCTCGACCACCACCGGCGACGCCGCCGCGTCCCGCTGCCGCTCATACTGCGAGGTGCCGCGTTGTCGCTCGCGACGCTTCAGGTGCAGTTGCGCCGCGGGCACACCACAGGCCTCGCAGGCCGCGCTGCAGGCGGCTTCCAGCCAGGCCGCGTACTCGACGGGTTCCATCCGCCAGCCGGTGTCGATCTCCTGCAGGTGCAGGTGCACCGCCGGGTCCGGGGCGGCGGCCTGGTACCAGTCCAGGGCGAACGGGAACTGCGGGATGTCGCGGTCGTAGACGCGAAAGCACGAGATGCCGCGCCGGCGCGCCCACTTGCGCCAATGCGCTGCCTTCTTGCGCAGGCGATTGGCAAAGGCGGAAACGTCGACGGTACTGGGCCTGTGGGCTGCGTCGGACACCGGGTGGCTAGAACGGCAGCGGCGCACCCGGCTTGAGCGGTTGCAGCGTCGCGCGGAACGTGTCCTGGATCCGCCGCAGCGCTTCCGGCGTGTCCGCTTCGAAGCGCAACACGATCACCGGCGTGGTGTTGGATGCGCGCGCCAAGCCGAAGCCGTCGGAAAACTCGGCCCGCACGCCATCGATGGCGAGCACCCGCTTGGCGTGCGGGAAAGGAGAGGATCCCTGCAGGCGTTCGATGAGCGCATGGGGCTCGCCCTCGGCGAGCTTCCAGTTCAGCTCCGGCGTCGAAGGCGCATCCGGCAGCGCCTCCAACACGGCGCCCGCGTCCGCAGCCGGCGACAGGATCTCCAGCAGCCGCGCACCGCAGTAGAGCGCGTCATCGAAGCCGTACCACCGCTCCTTGAAGAAAATGTGTCCGGACATCTCGCCTGCGAGCGGCGCGCCGCTTTGCTTCAACTTCGCCTTGATGAGCGAATGCCCGGTCTTCCAGATCGTCGCGCGCCCGCCGTGCTGCTCGATCCACGGCGCGAGCAGGCGCGTGCACTTCACATCGTAGATGATCTCCGCGCCGGGATTGCGCGAGAGCACGTCTTTCGCGTACAGCATCATCTGGCGGTCGGGCAGGATGATGGCGCCCTGCTTCGTGACTACGCCGAGACGGTCGGCGTCGCCATCGAAGGCGAGGCCCAGTTCCGCGGGGCCGGACTTCAGCTCGGCGACCAGCGCCGCCAGGTTCTCCAGCTTGGACGGATCCGGATGGTGATTGGGGAAGCGGCCGTCCACCTCGCTGAAGAGTTCGATCACCTCGCAGCCCAGGCGCCGGAACAGGCGCGGCGCGATCACGCCGGCGACCCCGTTGCCGCAATCCATGGCGATGCGCATCGGACGCGCGAGGCGCACATCGCCAACGATGCGCTCGACGTAGGCATCGAGCACGTCCGCGCTGCGGCGGCTGCCCGATCCGGAATCGAAGCGACCGGTTTCCACCGTCATGCGCAGCCCCTGGATGTCCTCGCTGGTGAGCGTGGTCCCGGCCACCACCATTTTCAGGCCGTTCTGGTCGCCCGGGTTGTGACTGCCGGTGACCATCACCGCGCTGTCGCAGCCGAGGTGGTGCGCAGCGAAATAGGTGACCGGCGTGGGAACGACGCCGATCTCGATTGCGTCCGCGCCGTCGGCGTTCAGGCCCTCCACCAGTGCGGCGCACAGCTCCGGGCTCGAGAGCCGGCCGTCGCGGCCGACGGCGAACGTGGGCGCGCCGCGGGCGCGGCCGAGGGTCCCGAGGGCGCGGCCGACCGCGTGCACCAGTTCGGCGGTGAGGACGCGACCGGCAATGCCGCGGATGTCGTAGGCGCGGAAAATTTCTGCTGGGACTTTCATGGGTCGTTCACTTCTCCATCAGGAACGCGAGCACGCGCCGCGCCAGCCAGTACCGGCGCGCGGGAAATCCGGCGTGGCCGCCGGTGTCGGGGAAGTCGAGCATCACCGGCGACGGTATATCACGAAGCGACCGCGCGGCCGCGTCCAGCGCCGCCGCCGGCATGAACGGGTCGTTGCGCGCGTTGACCACCAGCGTCGGCACGCGGATGCGCGCGAGATACGGGCCGCTGGAGGAGCGTGCCCAGTAGTCCTCGGCGCCCGCGAACCCGTGCAGCGGCGCGGTGACGGTGTCGTCGAACTCGAAGAAGGTGCGGGCGCGGGCAAGGCGCGCTTCGTCGATCGCGATCTGGCCGGTGCGCAGCTTCTGCAGCGTCTTCTTCTTCAGCGTGGAGAGGAACACGCGGGTGTAGACCTCGCGCCCGAAGCCGCGGTCGAGCTTGCGGCCGGCGGCGGCAAGGTCGAGCGGCGCGGAGATGGCTGCGGCGCGCAGTACGCCGGCGCGCTCGCCGGCCTCGCCGAGGTGCTTGAGCAATGCATTGCCGCCTAGCGAAATGCCGACGGCATGCTTCGCGCCGAGCCGCTCCAGGATCCAGGCGATCTCGGCGCTGTCGCCGGAGTGATAGGCGCGCGGCAGGCGGTTGAGCTCGCCGGAGCAGCCGCGGAAGTGCGGCACCACGCAGCGAAAGCCCCTTTCGAGCGAGAGCGTCGCGATGGCGCGCGCGTAGGGGCTCGCCGAACTGCCTTCCAGGCCATGGAAGATCACGAGCACCGGACCGGCCCCACCGACCCAATCCAGGTCGATGAAGTCGCCATCGGGCGTGTCCCAGCGTTCGCGCCGCCAGGCAACGCGCGGTGCGGGGGCGAGCGCGGCATAGACTGTCTGCAGGTGGCCGCCGGGCAGCCACCAGGGCGCTTCGTAGTTCTCGCTCAATGCAGTGTCTTGGACGAGGCCGGTGCCGGTTCCGCGGCGGCAGCGCCGGTGGCCGGAGGCGAGGCGTGATGGACCACCATGCGCCAGCCTGCAGCGCTGCGCAGGTAGACATTGGTGGCGACCACCGCCGGGCGCGGTTTTGCCTCGCCCTGCACCGTGATGCTCTCGTGCACGTTGTGCACGGCCACCATCATTCCGGAGATGACCACCTGCTGTACCGGCCGTATCCGCAGGTGGGGACCGCTGGCGAACATGCCGCGCCAGGCGGCGCGCACCTGTTCGACGCCGGTCAGGCGCGGCGCGCCCGGGTGAACGCAGACGATGTCCTCGTCCTCGGCCCAGACCGCCATCATCAGGTCCAGGTCGGCGCGCTCCAACGCCTCGTAGAAAGCGTTCTCCGCATCCTGCGCGGTGGGAAAGATCTTCGCGCTCATCGGCGATCAGGGACGATAGTCACGGCCAGATAATCAGGGACAGACCACGTTTTCGAATCCGGGGACAGACCAGGGTCTCGCTATTGTTCCCGAAAATCGTGGACTGTCCCTGTTTTTGCGGCCCCTCATTGGGTTGATCTCGGGATTGCGGCGAGGACCCGGTCGGGCGTGAGGTCCTTCATGCAACAGAAGTGGCCCAGCGGGCATTTGCGCTGGAAGCAGGGGCTGCAGTCCGGGTGCAGCCACAGGACCTGCGCCGCCGCCGAACGCGGCGGGGTGTGTTCCGGGCTGGAGGAGCCGTAGAGCGCGATGAGCGGGCGGCCCAGCGCCGCGGCGACATGCATCAGGCCGGAATCGTTGCTGACCACGAATGCGGCCCCGGCGATGAGATCCATGGCTTCGTCGAGGGTAGTCTGGCCGGCGAGGTTGCGGCCCGGGACGCCGGCGCAGGCATCGGCGTCCTTCGCCGAGCCCAGCAGCACCGCCGGAAGCGGCAGCCTGGGCGCCAGGTCGGCGAAATAGGGCCAGCGCTTCGCCGGGCCGTACTCCGCGCCCGGGCACAGGACGCAATAGGCGCCGGCGATGCCGAACTTCGCCGCCGCGGCCGCCGCCGCATCCGGACTGGACCTGAGCCTGGTCGCCGGCAGGGGATGCGCCGGCTCGGTGCCGGGTGCCTCAGACAGGCGCGCGTAGTGCAGCGCCATCGGCGCCTTCGTGTCCTGGTGGACCCGATTGACGAAGCCGTAGCGAAACTCGCCCGCGTAGCCGACCCGCTCCGGGATGCCGGCGAAGAACGGCAGCAGCGCCGACTTGAACGAGTTGGGCAGCACGATGGCCTGGTCGTAGTTGCGCTCGCCCAGTTGCGCGCCGAGCCGCCAGCGCTCGCCCAGCTGCAGCTCGCCGTGGCGCAGGTCTGCCTCGATGACCGCGTCCACCTCGGGCATGCGCCGCAGCACGGGCGCGATCCACGGCGGGCCGAGCGCCTCGATGCGGGCCGCGGGATTCTTCTCGCGCAGCCGCGCCAGCATCGGCTGCGCCATCAGCGCGTCGCCGATCCAGTTCGGGGCGATGACCAGGAGGCGCGAAGCGCCAGATCGCGCCGTCAGGCTAGTGCCCCTTGGGTACGGCGCCCTTGTAGAGGAACTTCGTCCCGCAGTAGGGGCACAGCATTTCGCCCTTCTTCACCACGTCTAGGTACACGCGCGGGTGCCGCGCCCACAATGGCGCGCCGGGCAGCGGGCAGTGCAGCGGCAGGTCCTTCTCCGTGACCTCGACCTGGCGCGAACGGCTGGTGTCCTGGTCCGTGTTCATGGCGCGCCTATTTCTTCTTCATGGGCACCGGCGTGAGCCAGTGCTTGTGCTTGCGGTCCTTGCCGGTGACCACGTCGAAGAACGCCTTCTGCAGCGCCTTGGTGATCGGACCGGCTTTGCCGGCGCCGATCTGGCGCTGGTCCAGTTCCCGGATCGGCGTGACCTCGGCGGCGGTGCCGGTGAAGAAGCACTCGTCCGCAATATAGATGTCGTCCCGCGTCAGGCGCTTTGCCTTCACCTTGTATCCCAAACCCTCTGCCAGGTCGATCACCGAGGAGCGCGTGATGCCGGTCAGCGCGGAGGTGAGCTCCGGTTCGTAGATGACGCCGTCCTTGATCACGAAGATGTTCTCGCCGGCGCCTTCGGCCACGAAGCCGTCGACATCCAGCAGCAGGCCCTCGTCGTAGCCATGCTGGGTGGCCTCCAGGGTGGCGAGCACCGAATTCGGGTAGGTGCCCGACATCTTGGCGCGCGCCATGGTGACGTTGACGTGGTGGCGGGCCACCGATGCGGTCTTGACGCGGATCCCCTTGTCCAGCGCCTCGGGCCCGAGGTAGGCCCCCCAGGGCCAGGCCGCGATCGCGACGTGAACCTTCGCGCCCACCGGGGACACGCCCATCTTCTCCGAGCCGTAGAAGGCGATCGGCCGGATGTAGCAGGATTCATGTCCGCTGGCCGCGACGACGTCGATCTGCGCCTGCATCAGGCGCTCGACGCTGTACGGGATCTTCATCATGTAGATATGGCCCGAGTTGATCAGGCGCTGGCTGTGCTCGCGCAGGCGGAAGATCTGCGTGCCGCTGAGCGTCTTGTAGGCGCGAACGCCCTCGAACACCGCCAGCCCGTAGTGCAGGGAGTGCGTGAGGACGTGGGTGGTGGCCGAGCGCCACGGCACCAGCTTGCCGTCATACCAGATCCAGCCGTCGCGGTCGGCCATCGAGAGGGCGGGCTTGGCCGCGGCTTTTGCTTTCGCCATGAGGCGGGTTCTCCAGGTTGGGTTCGCTGGCAGTAGACCACAGCGGCCCGGACTGCGCCATACTATTAACATGGCTGTTAATCATCAATGGGTATTCCACGCCCTCGCCTCGCTGCCGCGGCGGCAGCTGGTCGCGTTCCTGGCGCAGACCGCGGCCTCCACCACCGACCTCGCGGCGCGCTTCGGCCTGTCGGCGCCGGCGGTGTCGCGCCACCTCTCGGTACTGCAGCACGCGGGCCTGGTGTCCGCCGAGCGCCAGGGGCAGAAGGTGCTGTACCGGCTAGAGCGCGAGGCGCTGCTGGGGGCGCTCGCGCGCTTCGCCTCGGAAGTGGATGGCCCGCTGCGGCGCGGGCCACGGGAGGCAATCTGATGCTACCCTCGCGCCGCGAGGGAGGAATCATGAGGGCATGCATGCTGTTTTTCGGGACACTGCTGCTGGGCGGCTGCGCGTTGACGCCCACCGAGGAGCTGGTTTCGTCGGGCGAGGTGGTGCGGGATCTGGCGCGCGAATCGGGCGTCGCGGTGCCGGTGGCGCGGTTTTCGCAGTACTCCGTGGGCGAGGCGCTGCCGCCCTACTGGGAGCCCATGATCGTGCTGCCCTCCAAGCCGCGCACGCGCTACCAGTTGGAGCGGCGCGATGGCACCGTCGCGCTGCAGGCGCTGGCGGACCAGTCCGCCTCCGGCAAGGTCAGGCGCATCCGCATCGATCCGTCGAGCCATTCGACCGTGGAGTGGCGCTGGCGCGTCAATGCGCTCATCCCCGGCGCCGACAAGCGCCGCGCCTCGGGCGAGGATTCCCCGGCGCGCCTGATCCTGTCCTTCCACGGCGATCCGACGAAGCTTGATTTCGAGACCCGCACCCAGCTGCGCTTCGCCAAAGCCTTGTCCGGGCGCGCGTTGCCCTACGCCACGCTGATGTACGTCTGGTCCAACACCCATCCGGTGGGGACAGTGCTGGAGAATCCGCACATTAGCCGGGTGAAGATGATCGTGGTCGAAAGCGGCGCCGCCGGCCTGGGCCAGTGGCGCAGCTACCGGCGCAACGTGCTGGCGGACTACCGCCAGGCCTTCGGCGAGGAGCCCTGGGACCTGGTCGCCGTGGGAATGATGACCGACACGGATAACACCGGGCAGTCGGCGCATTCCTACTATGGCGATGTGACGTTCCACAGGGGCCTCTGAGCGCATGGCCCCGGCTGTCCGGGTAGCGGTGGTCACCGGTGCCGCGCGCGGCATCGGGCTCGCCATCTCGCGCCGGTTCCAGGATTCGGGCTACCGCGTCGCGATGCTGGATATCGACGCGCCCAACCTCGCCAAGTCCGCCGGCGTTCTCGGCTGGGGCGTGCTGCCGGTCGTGTGCGACGTCTCCTCCCCGGAGCAGGTGAAGGCCGCGGTGGCCCATGTCGAATCCGAGTTCGGCCGCATCGACGCCCTGGTCAACAACGCCGGCATCGCGGTGTTCAAGAAGCTGCTCGACACCACGTTCGAGGAATGGTCTCGGGTGCTCGAGGTCAACCTCTCCGGCCCCTTCATCTGCACCCAGTTGTGCGCGCCCGTGATGATGAAGTCGGGCGGCAGCGCGGTGGTCAACATCACCTCCATCTCCGGCCTTCGCGCGAGTTCGTTGCGCGTCGCCTACGGCACTAGCAAGGCGGGCCTGGATCACCTCACCAAGCAGCAGGCGGTGGAGCTGGGAAACCTGGGCATCCGCGTCAATGCGGTCGCGCCCGGTCCGGTGGATACCGCGATGGCGAAGCAGGTGCATACGCGGGACAGCCGCGCCGACTACCACGACGCTATACCGCTTAACCGCGACAGCACCGAG
>Ga0169931_10011033_pt1 | contig 12805 bp, 9 predicted proteins | sample Kivu_15m_20L_FD_129675 | JGI IMG/M metagenome (GOLD analysis project Ga0169931, IMG submission 129675) | Freshwater microbial communities from Lake Kivu, Western Province, Rwanda to study Microbial Dark Matter (Phase II) - Kivu_15m_20L... | ecosystem: Environmental > Aquatic > Freshwater > Lake ...
CTCGGGCTGCGGACTCCGTTGCAGACGCCCCCGGTCGAACATCCGGAACAGCGCCCACGGGCCTTCGAACACCATGCCGCTCGCGCCGCTGGCCGGCGGCGGCGACAGCTGGATGCGGATCTGGCTGCTGCCCTTGGAGCCGGGCCAGGCGATGGTCATCGGCACCACCGGGCCGTGGGCGTAGCGCAGCACCTGGCCGTCGACGTCGAGGCTGAACTGCAGGATCGCCGGGTCCATCTCGATCGGGCGCATCTCGAAGCGGAACGCCGGCGCACGGGCGCCGCCGGGGAAGAACACCTTACGGATCTCGTCGGCACGCTGGAACTGCAGCAGCGCGGCCGAATCGCCCATGGTCGCATCGCCCTGCCGGCGGAACCTCCAGGGCTTCGACCCGGTGTCGACGAAGGGCGCGAGGTGCTTCTGGAAGAAGTCGTCGAGCAGTCCGCCGGCGGCGAACAGCCGGGCGAAGTCGTCCGGGGTCACGTCGAGCGAGCTGTTCGGCGTGAACGGATAGCGACCCCCGATCGCCCGCTGGCAGAACTCGCCCACCGTGCTGGCCAGCATCTGGCTGAGGTTGCCGCGGGTGGCCGACAGCGCCTGGTTCGCGCCGGTGGTGCTGACCGAGGTGAGCATGCTGCGCACCGGCTCGGGCAGCCGGGCGGCCTCGGCGCGGATCCGGTTGGGCAGGTCGCTGGGCGGGGGCGGCGCGCCGCTTCGCACCGCGGTCTCGGTGGCGATCAGGCTGTTGTACAGGTCGCCGAGCAGCTGCAGCGCGGCATCCATCGGCGCCGGCTGGTTCGGCCCCGCCGGTCGAACGAAGCGGCGCAGGGCCTCGAACCGGTCGTCGACGATCGACTCGACCCGGCGCCGGTCGACGGGCGCCGGGGCGGTGCCGGCGGCCGCCGGAGCGCCCGGGCCGAGCAGCCGTCGCAGGTCTTCCTGCGCCGAGCGCACCGCGGCCGAGGCCTTGTCGACCACGCCCTGCGGCGCGGTGGCCGCCGCGCCGGGCGCCGCTGACGGATCGCCCGACTCGAGCAGCGTGACCTCGCGAACGATCGCCCGCAGCAGCCGCGGCAGCGGGGAGTCGGGCGCCGACAGCACGCGCGCCGACTGGATGCTCTGCTCCAGCGTGAGGCTGCGCATCACCACGATGTCGGCGACGAAGTGTTCCCAGGTGCGCAGGTACTCGCGCAGGTAGACCGCGCGGACCTCGTCGCCGAGGGCGGCGCGGCCCGCCGGATCGGCCGCGCGGCGGGTGTTGTCGGAGTCGCGCACGCCCAGCACCCAGGCCTCCTCCTCGGCCATCGGGCGCAGCAGCGCATCGAGCCGCTTCTGGAATCCCTTGTGGTAGCCGTCGTGCGTGAACGCGCCGGGAACGCCTTCGGTCAGCGGCACCCCCGAGGCGCGCGACAGCACCAGCTGGGCGTTGTTGCCGGCCGCCTGCGGGATGCGGAAGTCGGTGAACCCGGCGCCCAGCCCCTGGCGCCGGATGCGGTCGACCACCCGCTGCGGGAACGGCGTGGCCAGCAGGCTGCGCCGCACCCGGTCGAGCAGCGCCGCGTCGAGGGTGGCCGCCGGGCCGATCGAGCCGCGTGCCAGCAGGGCCTGCACGTGCGACTGCAGCGAGGCACGGCCAGCCTCGTCGAGCAGGTCGCGCATCCGCACCTCGGCGTCGAACGCGACCCAGCCCTGCAGCGTGTCCGGGTCGAGCCGATCGCGGTCGTGCAGCATCACGTAGGCCTTGAGCGTCTCGTACTGCAGCTCGGGGTTGGGCGATCCCTGGCGCAGCATCTGCTCGATGCGGCGCGACAGCATCGGCCCCAGCCCTTCGGCCAGCAGGCGCTGGTAGGCCTGGCCGGCCGCGTCGTCGAGCTTGCCGCCCTGGAACAGCCCCCAGCCGAGACTCGTCGGCGGCGTCTCGGCACGCACCCCCGGGGTGGAGGCGAGCGCGCGCACCCGATCGAGGGCGGCGAGCAGGGCCGGCAGGGCGGCCGGCGAATCGGTGCGCAGCTGGGCGAGGGCCTGCGAGGCTGCCTCGACCTGCGCGTCGACCTGCGCGAGGTAGGCGCGGTTGTGCAGGTAGCTGAGCGTCCAGCCCACCGCGCCGGCGAACACCAGCACCGCCGCCGCGCCGACCGCGGCGAGCCGCAGGCGACGCATGCCGCGCTCCCAGGCGAGGTTGGTGCCGGCCAGCGCGGCCTCGGGGAACACCACCTCGCGCAGCAGCCGGGTGATGAAGTAGGAGCGGCCGGTGGGGCGCTGGGCGGCCAGCGGTCGCGATTCGAGCCCGAACGAGCGCGACAGCGTGCCGAGCAGCCGGTCGACGGGCGAGCCCTCCTGGGTGCCGCTGCTGAACGACACCCCGCGCACCATCGGCGGCGCGTCGAACCGGGAGGGCCCGAGGGCCTCCTCGAAGAACCGCAGCAGCGGCGCGCGCAGCAGCCCGAACTGCCCGGGGAACCCGAAGATCGCGGCGCGGGCGGGCACCGAGCGCTCGCTCATCAGGCGCCCGGGGACGCGCTCGTGCAGCCGCTCCAGCAGCGCATCGAGCTCGGGGGCGAGCTGCGCCGACCCGACCGCTCCCGGGCGGTCGGGGTCGACCGGGAACACCGTGCCCCAGATCTGCTCGCGGCGCTCGCGGTCGAGGTCGTCGAAGAACTCGGTGAAGCCGGCCAGCAGGTCGCACTTGGTCACCAGCAGGTACACCGGAAAGCGCAGCCCCAGGTGGCGATGCAGCTCGGCCACCCGCGCCCGTACCGCGTTGGCGTGCAGCGAGAGCTCCTGCGGCGTCCAGCTCACCAGGCTGTCGGCGGCCACCGTGACCATCACCCCGTTGATCGGCTGGCGGGGCCGGAACCGGCGCAGCAGCCCGAGGAAACCCTGCCACTCGCCGGCGTCGGCCGCCTGGTCGCTGTCCTGCGTGGTGTAGCGACCGGCGGTGTCGATCAGCACCGCCTCGTCGGTGAACCACCACTGGCAGTTGCGGGTGCCGCCCACCCCCTGCAGCGGGTCGGCGCCACCGCCGTCGGCCAACGGGAAGCGCAGCCCCGAGTGCGCCAGCGCGGTGGTCTTGCCGCTGCCCGGCGGCCCGATGAACAGGTACCAGGGCAGCTGGTACACGTAGCGCCGACCGCGGAGCAGCCCGCCCTTGCCCCGGCCGTCCACGCCGGTGCGGCGCATCGTCTGCATCGCCTGCTCGAAGCGCCGGCGCACCTCGGCGTTGGCCTCGTTGCCGGCCTTCGGCGCAGCCGCCGGGGCGATCGCCTCGAGCATCTTCCGGTTGCGCCAGGCCGAGCGCGCCGACGCGGCCACCCGGCGCCCGAACCAGAGCACCAGCACCACCGCGATCAGCAGGCCGCGCGCCCAGGGCGGGTCGAGCGGGTGCCACTGCGCGAAGGCGAGCAGCGGACCGGCGTTCCAGATCAGCGCCGCGACCGAGAGGGCGCCGAGGATCCGCCAGGCGGTGGGGCCGAACACCCGCTTGAGGAGCGCCATCAGCGGCCCGCGAACAGGGTGATCTCGACCCGCCGGTTGCGGGCCCGATTGGCCGGCGTGTCTTCCGGCGCCACCGGCTCGGCGTCGGCGCGTCCTTCGGCCTGCACGCGCTCGGCGCCGAGCGGGTCGGCGATCAGCCGCGCCACCTCGCGGGCCCGTTCCTGCGACAGGTGCCAGTTCGACGGGAATCGGGCGGTGCGGATCGGCGAGGAGTCGGTGTGCCCGCTCACCAGCACCGCGCCCGGGTGCTCGCGCAGCACCGTGCCCACCCGCGCCAGCACCGGCAGCAGCCGGGCGTCGATCCGGGCGCTGCCGGGCGCGAACAGGTTGTCGCCCTGCAGCGCGATCACGCTGCGCTGCGCGTCCTCGCGCACGGTGAGGACACCGGCCTGGATCTCGGGCTGCAGCGCGACCACCAGCCGCGGCCGGGCCGGCGGCGGGGCGGGCGGCACCGGTGCGGCCACCGCCGGCGCGGCGAGCCGCAGCTGGGCGATGCGGGCGAACACCGGATCGGACGCGCCGTTGAGCAGCGTGGCGTAGGTCAGGTACAGGCCGAGCGCCAGCACCAGCGACAGGGCGCAGAAGGCCCAGACCGGCGTGGCGTCGACCCACGAGCGGTTGCCGACCCGGGCCGCGGCCACGCGGCCCGAGAGCGCGCCGTCGCCGGCCGGCGTGTGGGCCTTGAGCAGGCCGTGCAGCCGCTCGCGCAGCGCCTCGAGCTGCGCCCGGCCGTTGTCGAGCACCCGGTAGCGGCCCTCGAAGCCCAGCGACAGGCACACGAAGAACAGCTCGAGCAGGTCGCGGTGGGCGGTGGGGTTCTCGGCCAGCCGGGCCAGCAGCTGGAACGACTTCTCGCCACCCCAGGTCTCGTTGTGGAAGCGCACCAGCAGGGTGTCGCGGGCCCACGCGCCGTTGCCGCCCCAGGGCGTGCCCGCGGCCGCCTCGTCGACGAAGGTGCACAGCAGGTAGCGGCCGCCGATCACCTGGTCGCGTGGCGCGCCCCCGGCGGTGGCGGCGGCCTCGAAGCGGCGCACCGCCTCGGCCAGGGCCGCGCGCAGCCGGTCGGGGTCGGGCATGTGCACCGTGGCGCGGATCCGCCCGATCAGGGCCAGCAGGGGCGAGGCCGCGCGCAGCAGCGGATTGCGGCCGCCCGCCCAGGCCTGGCCCTCGTCGGCGGCGGTGGCGGCGAATCCGGCCAGCGGGTCGGCTGCGGCGCCGGCTCCGGACGGTGTGTCGAAGGGCCGGCCGATCCGGCCGCCGGGGTTCGGCCGGACGACCGTCCGGCCCGGATCGTCCGGCGGACCGCTCACCGGCGGATCGCCCACAGCTCGAGCTCGAGCCCGGGGAAGTCGGCGCCGGTGTGCAGCGCGAGGCCGGCCGAGCGTTCCATCGCGCGCCACAGCTCGCCGCGGTTGTCGAGCTCGAAGTAGTTGAAGCCGGCGTGGAACGGGATCTGGCGCGGTGCCACCGGCAGGGGCCGCAGCGCCACGCCGGGCAGCTGCAGGTTGACCAGGTCGCGGATCTTCTCGGCCGGCCCGATCTTGGCCTCGGCCGGGAAGCGCGTGCGGATGGCCTCGGGCGGCATCTGCGCGTTGACCGCCAGCACGAAGCTCGCGGTGGTGAACAGCGAGCGGTCGCTGACCACCGCCATCCGCACGCCGTAGGCGCGCTGCTGCAGCTCGATCGGGGTGGCGGTGGGGTCGGAGACCCGGCTCAGCGCCTGGCGCAGCGCAGCGATCACCGGCCGGAAGCTGGTCTCGAGGTCGTCGTGGTCGTAGGGCGGCAGCGCGATCGTGAGGTGACGGTCCTTGTCGAAGGTGGACATCTCGCCCAGCAGTTCCAGGCAGGTCGCGTAGAGCCGCTCGGGATGCAGCAGCGGCAGCGCCGCCAGGTGGTCGAGCAGCGGCCGGTAGCGGTTGGCCACCATCAGCAGCAGGAACTCCGCGATCTCGGCGATGCCACCCCGGCCCGGGGAGCCCAGCTGGCGGGCCATGGACTCGGTGCGCTGCGCCACCACGCCGCGCAGCTCGGCCAACCAGCTGCGCAGCGGCGCCGCCGCCCCCACGTGCAGCACCGCCGGCACGAAGCCGGGGTCGAGCTCGACCCGGCCGTCGGGCTTGCGCTCGACCACCCGGCACACCGCCAGCCGCGCGAACGCGCCGTCGTGCGGGCCTGCAGGCATCAGCCGCGGCCGCAGCCGGGCGAGCTGCAGCGGCGCGGTCTCGGGGAAGCCTTCGTTGACGTCGGCCACCTCGCAGTCGGCGGCCTCGAAGCGGGCCAGCGAGCCGCCCGCCACCGGCGGAAAGGCGGCCACCGGCGCGCCCGGCCGCACCAGCGGCACCGCGAGCAGGATCCGCTGGTCACGGATGGCGGCGGTGATCTCGATGGGCGGCGGCGGCGGATCGAGGTCGGGGATCGAGAACGGTGTGCCGTCGGGCAGCACGCCGCGGGCGGTGTCGACCTGGATGACCCCGCGTGCCAGGGCACCGGTGTCGAACGCGAGCTCGGTGAACCCCCAGCCGAACGCGAGGGCCGGCCGCACGCGCTGATCGAGCAGCTGCTCGACGAAGCGCTCCTGCTGCTGGAAGTGCTGGGGTCGCAGGAACAGCCCTTCCGACCACAGCACACGGTTCTTCCACATGGACGCCCCTGGTCAGTTCGCGACGATCCGGATCTGGCGACCGTCGACCTGGATGCTCAGGCCCGCCGGCGGCGCGGTGGGGATCGGCAGCACCGCCTTCCAGGTGGAGCGCTCCAGGTCGCGGAAGGCGGCCACCGCGGCCACCGCCCGGGTGCCGGGCCGCAGCGGCCGGGCGAACAGCAGCCGCTCGCCGGGCTTGAGCTGGTACTCGTCGCGGCCGACCAGGTCGGCCCCCAGCGCCTGCGACTCCTTGTCGAACAGCGTGAAGAAGTCGGCCGCCTGGAACGCCACCGGCGAGCGGAGCTCGTAGACCCGCACGATCACCGGCGACGGCCGGCCGCCGATGTCGGGGTTGACCCGGGGGCCCGCCTCGAGCGAGAGCGCCACCTGCACCGGCGGCGCCTCGCGCACTGGCGGGGGCATCACGATCTGCGGGGCCGGCGCCTGGGGCAGCTGCATCGGCGGGGGCGGGGGTGGGGGCTTCGAGAGGAACCCGCAGCCCGACATCATTGCGACCGCCGCGGCGGCGAGCCGCCGCCGCACCGCCTTGCACCCCGATCGTCTGCCAGCCATCATGCCGAATCGTTCCGTGAGAGCGTCGAGGCGCGGACCCTGCGTGCATCGTAGCCCCGTTCCAGTGCCCCGGACAATACGAGCAGGCCGTCCGGCCGGCCATACCACCGAAGCAGGAGCGCGCCCGCCCGGCGTGCCGAGGAGTCGGACGTGAACATCCTGATCGTCGACGACCACGCGCTGATCCGCGAGGGCGCGGCCTCCATGATCGCCGGGCTGGCGCCGGGCGCGCGGGTCGACCAGGCCGACACCTGCGCGGCCGCGCTCGCCCGCGCCGCGGCGCGGCGCTACGACCTCGTGCTGCTCGACCTGCAGCTGCCCGACCAGCCCGGATTCGTGGCGCTGGAGCGCTGCCGCGCCGAGCATCCCGAGACCGCGGTGGTGGTGCTCTCGGCCCAGGAGGACCGGGCCACGGTGCTGCGCGCGCTCGACCTCGGCGCGAAGTCGTTCATTCCGAAATCGACCGACTCGGCGCGGATGCGCGAGGCGCTGGCGGTGGTGCTGGGCGGTGGCATCTACCTGCCGGGCAGCACCGGCGCGGTCGGGCCGGCGCCGGCCGCCGGCGCGGCGCTGCCCTGGCCGCTGACCGACCGGCAGGTCGAGGTGCTCGGGCTGGTGGTGGCGGGCCTGCCGAACAAGCTGATCGCACGCCGGCTCGACATCGCCGAGTCGACCGTGAAGATCCACGTGAGCGCCATTCTGCGCGAGCTCAAGGTCACCTCGCGCACGCAGGCCCTGATCGCGGTCGCGAAGTCGGGCGTGCGGCTATAGCCGCTAGCCGGGCGGTTCGACGGGAGCGGCCGCCGCCTGCTCCAGCACGCCGCGCAGCCGGCGCGCATCCACCGGCTTGCCGAGGAAGCGCAGCCCGCGCTCGCGCGCCCGCTGCTCCAGCGCGGGGCTGGCGTCGCCCGAGAGCATCAGCACCGGGATCGGCAGCGGCATCGCACGGCGCACCGCCTCGACCACCTCGAAGCCGGTGCCCTGGTCGGCGACCCGGTGGTCGGTGATCAGCAGGTCGGGGTAGCGCTCGGAGTCGTCGACGCGGCGCAGCGCCTCGTCGACGCCGCGGGCGAGCAGGACGTGACAGCCCCATGACGACAGCAGCGCCTCGGTGGCCAGCAGGATGTCGATCTCGTCGTCGACCACCAGGATCAGCAGGCCGCGCACCGCTTCGGTGCCCGCCGGGCCTTCCCCGGCCACCGGCGTCGCAGGGGGCGCCGCCAGGGGCACTGCGATGCTGAACACGCTGCCCCGGCCCGGCCGGGAACGGACCGTGACCGGGTGCGCGAGCGCGTTCGAGAGCCGCCGCACGATCGCCAGCCCCAGGCCGAGGCCGCGGCGCCGGTCGTGCGAGGGGTTGTCGAGCTGGACGAACTCCTCGAACACCGACTCCAGCCGATCGCGCGGGATGCCCGCGCCGGTGTCCCAGACCTGCAGCAGCAGCGTGTCGCCGCGCCGGCGCACGCCCAGCAGCACGCCGCCCCGCGCGGTGTAGCGGAACGCGTTCGAGAGCAGGTTCATCAGCATCTCGACCAGCAGCGCCGGATCGCTGTCGACGTGCGCCAGGGCGCCCGCGCGGACCCGCAGCCGCAGGCCCCGCTCGGCCGCCACCGGCCCGAAGCGGGCCTCGAGCGGCGCGAGCAGCCCGGCGATCGGGAACACCGAGCGGCGCGGCGGAACCGCGCCGGCGTCGAGCCGAGAGATGTCGAGCAGCCGGTTGAACAGCTCGTCGAGGCCGGCGAGCGATCGGTCGAGCCGCTCGGCCAGTTCACCCGCCCGGCCGGCCAGCGGTTCCGCACGCAGGGCCGCCACGAACAGCGTCACCGCGTGGACCGGCTGGCGCAGGTCGTGGGTGGCCGCGGCCAGGAACCGGGTGCGCTGGTCGTCGGACTCGCGCGAACGGGCCAGCGCCGCCCGCGCCTGCTCCTCGAGCCCGGCCAGGCGCTGGCGCTCGGCCGCCAGCTCGCGCGCCTGCGCGTCGGCGCGCCGCTCGAGCGCGCCGTGCGCGACGTACAGCGCCCGCACCCGCAGCAGCGCCCAGGCGAGCCCCAGGGCCGGCAGCGCGGCCGCGACGACGGCGATCCAGGCGATCCAATCCATGGACGGGGGGGCGGGGGGCGGGGGGCGGGGCGGCAGGCGGTGCGCCGGCGCCGACAATCTAGTCGAGCGGCGATCGGCTGCCAACGACTCCGCGCGCGCGGTTGCGGCGATCGGACCGGATGGCCTCGATGGCGGTTGCATCCCGTCATCGATGTTCGCTATCCTAACTTGACAATCGATCGCGTTTGGGGTCGCCAGCCATGCGCGCGGGCGCCTGCCGCCCTGGGGGGTTTGCGTGGCACACGGCGTCCGTCCACCCGCATCAATGCAGGTGTCCAGCAGAACCCCTTGATGGACGCGCTCCTCGAACCGGTCCAGGAAGCGTCGCCCTCGGGCCCCGACCTCGAATACGACGCCGCGTTCTCCGAGCTCGGCGAGGCGGCCGAGGGCAAGCCCGAGCGGCAGGCCGGCGGCACGGTGGTGCCGGCCCAGGATCCCGAGTGGAAACGGGTCGTGGAACTGGCGACCGGCCTGTTCGCCCGCACCAAGGACCTGCGCGTGGCGGCCCACTACGCGAACGGCCGCGCTGCGGTCGACGGGCTGCGCGGGCTCGCCGAGGGCTACCGCCTGACCGCCGCCCTGATCGAGCGCTTCTGGGACGACCTGCATCCCCGGCTCGATCCCGACGACGACAACGACCCCACGATGCGGCTGAACGCGCTGGCGGCCCTGTTCCATCCCGAGGCCGGCGCGAAGGTCCTGCGTGGCGCGGTGTGGCTGCAGGCCGCCGGCGCGCGCGTCACGGTACGCCAGGCGCTCGCCTCGCTCGGCGCCGAGCGGCCGCTGGCCGACGGGCAGCCCGCCGAGCACGAGATCGACGCGATGATCCGCGCGGTGGCGCGCACCGACCCGGTGAACCACGCGCGCGAGGCGCTCGCCGCGCTGCGCGCGATCGGCGAGGCCATCGGGTCGCGGCTGGGCGCCGCCAGCGTGCCCGACCTCGCTGCCGTGCGCCGGGCGCTGGCGCCGCTGGCCGACCGCTTCGACGCGGTGGCCGGGGTGGCCGGCGCCGAGCCTGCGCCGTCCCCGGGCGGCGAGCTGCAGGCGGCGCCCGGGGCCGTGCCGGGCGGTGCGGTCGTGGTGCCGGCCGGCGCGATCCGCAGCCGGGAGGATGCGATGCGCCTGCTCGACCAGGTCTGCGAATACCTCGCCCGCACCGAGCCCAGCCACCCCGCGCCGCTGCTGATCCGGCGCGCGCAGCGCCTCCTGACAATGGACTTCCTCGCGATCGTGCGCGACCTCGCTCCCGAGGCGCTCGGTACCGTCCAGCACATCGCCGGGTCAACCCCGAACGACGAAAACCCGGAGTAAGCACCATGGCAACAGGTCAGAAGTTCATCGCCCGCAACCGCGCGCCGCGCGTCCAGATCGAGTACGACGTCGAGCTGTTCGGTGCCCAGAAGAAGGTGCAGCTGCCGTTCGTGATGGGCGTGCTCGCCGACCTCTCCGGCAAGGCCGATCCCGACAATCCGCTGCCGGCCCTGGCCGACCGGAAGTTCCAGGAGTTCGACGTCGACAACTTCGATGCGCGGATGAAGGCGATGAAGCCGCGCGTGCAGTTCGCCGTCAAGGACACGCTCTCGGGCGAGGCCGACCGGAACCTCGCGGTGGAGATGAGCTTCGAGAGCATGGAGGACTTCTCCCCCGACGCCGTCGCCCGGCGCATCGAGCCGCTGCGCAAGCTGCTCGAGGCGCGCCAGCAGCTGTCGAACCTCATCACCTACATGGACGGCAAGGCGGGCGCCGAGCAGCTGGTCGAGAAGCTGCTCGCCGATCCCGACCTGATGAAGACGCTGGCCGCGCAGGCCAAGCCCGCCGAGGGCTGAGGCCGGCGCGCGCCCCGGCCCTCCCCGATCCATCCGTCAACCGTCCACCGATCCCGCGGAGCCGAACCATGGCCCAGTCACAGACCGAGAGCGCCGGCGGCGCAGCGTCATTCAGCGACTTCTCGATGCTGCTCGAGAAGGAGTTCAAGCCGCGCACCGAGGATGCCAAGTCGGCGGTGCGCACCGCCGTGCAGACGCTCGCCGCGCAGGCCCTGCAGAACGCCACGCTGATCGGCAGCGATGTGGTCCGCTCGATCGAGTCGATGATCGCCGAGATCGACGCGCGCCTGACTGCGCAGGTCAACGAGATCCTCCACCACCCCGATTTCCAGAAACTCGAGAGCGCCTGGCGCGGCCTGCACCATCTCGTCAACAACACCGAGACCGACGAGATGCTCAAGATCCGCGTGATGAACGTCTCGAAGGACGAACTGCGCAAGACGCTCAAGCGGTTCAAGGGTACCAACTGGGACCAGAGCCCCGTCTTCAAGCAGGTCTACGAGGCGGAGTACGGCCAGTTCGGCGGCGAGCCCTTCGGCGCGCTGGTCGGCGACTACTACTTCGACCACAGCCCCCAGGATGTCGAGATGCTGGGCGAGCTGGCCAAGATCGGCTCGGCCGCGCACTGCCCGTTCATCTCGGGTGCCTCGCCGGCGACCATGCAGATGGAGAGCTGGCAGGAGCTGACCAATCCGCGCGACCTGACCAAGATCTTCTCCACGCCCGAGTACGCGGGGTGGCGCAGCCTGCGCGAGTCTCCCGACGCGCAGTACCTGGGCCTGGCGATGCCGCGGTTCCTCTCGCGGCTGCCGTACGGCCAGAAGACCAACCCGGTCGAGGGCTTCGCGTTCGAGGAGGACACCGCCGGCGGCGACCACTCGAAGTACGCCTGGTCGAACGCCGCCTACGCGATGGCGACCAACATCACCCGCGCGTTCAAGATGTACGGCTGGTGTACCCAGATCCGCGGCATCGAGTCGGGCGGTGCGGTGGCCAACCTGCCGGTCCACTCCTTCCCGACCGACGATGGCGGCGTCGACATGAAGTGCCCGACCGAGATCGGGATCTCCGACCGCCGCGAGGCCGAGCTCGCCAAGAACGGCTTCATGCCGCTGGTGCACAAGAAGAACACCGACCTCGCCGCGTTCATCGGCGCGCAGTCGCTGCACAAGCCCGCCGAGTACGACGACCCCGACGCGACCGCGAACGCGCAGCTCGGCGCTCGCCTGCCCTATCTGTTCGCGGTCTGCCGCTTCGCGCACTACCTGAAGTGCATCGTGCGCGACAAGGTGGGCTCGTTCAAGGAGCGCGACGACATGCAGCGCTGGCTCAACGACTGGATCATGAACTACGTCGACGGCGACCCCTCGATCTCGTCGGACGAGACCAAGGCCAAGCGCCCGCTGGCGGCCGCCGAGGTGGTGGTCGAGGAGATCGAGGGCAATCCCGGGTACTACAGCTCGAAGTTCTTCCTGCGGCCGCATTACCAGCTGGAAGGCCTGACGGTGTCGCTGCGACTGGTCTCGAAGCTGCCGTCGAGCCGCGCCGGCTGAATCCCAGTGGCCCTACGAAGGTCGTACTGCGTGAGTGCGATGGCGGGTGGGGGGGCGAAGGCCTAGAGTGTGTTTCACGCGGTGCCGGGGGGGTGCTGCGACGAGGCGAAGACGAACGGAGGCGAAGATGGCGAGCGTGGATTTTTTCCTGAAGATCGACGGGATCGAGGGCGAGAGCACCGACGACAAGCACAAGAAGGAGATCGACGTCGAGAGCTGGAGCTGGGGTGAGTCGAACGGGGGGACGTTCTCGGCGGGTGGTGGTGGCGGTGCGGGCAAGGTGTCGATGCAGGACTTCAACTTCGTGATGAAGATGAACAAGGCCACGCCCAAGCTGATGCTGGCGTGCGCGTCGGGCGAGCACATCAAGAGCGCGGTGCTGGTGTGCAGGAAGGCGGGCAAGGAGCAGCAGGAGTACCTGAAGATCACGCTGAGCGACATTCTGGTGAGCTCGTACCAGACGGGGGGGTCGTCGGGTTCGAAGGTGGTGCCGATGGACCAGATCTCGCTGAACTTCGCGAAGGTGGAGTTCGAGTACAAGCCGCAGAAGGCCGACGGCACGCTGGACGCGCCGGCCAAGGCGGGCTGGGATCTCAAGGCCAACAAGAAGGTCTGAC
>Ga0169931_10011034_pt1 | contig 12804 bp, 18 predicted proteins | sample Kivu_15m_20L_FD_129675 | JGI IMG/M metagenome (GOLD analysis project Ga0169931, IMG submission 129675) | Freshwater microbial communities from Lake Kivu, Western Province, Rwanda to study Microbial Dark Matter (Phase II) - Kivu_15m_20L... | ecosystem: Environmental > Aquatic > Freshwater > Lake...
CCCCAAAACCCCAAAACCCCAAGGGTTTTATTGAAGGAGGGAATATTTGAATTTTTGTATTGGCTGTTGACTATAACCCGCAAAACAAGGTACCAACTGGTAAATTTTGAGATTCTAACGGTTTAAAAATTATTGGCTGCCTTAATCTTTAAGTTCGGTATGGCTACTTAAAGTCTTAAGAATATAAAGGCGCTTTGATAAATTCAGTGCTCAAAAGAGCCTTATCGTTGACATTTTAAATCGTTCTAATAAAATCAGTGATTTGATTGGATGGACAGCCTTACTAGGGTTTAAAAGAGAGTGCTTGACCGCGATTAATAATTTAAAAAACTTTTTGGAATTTAAGCTAAAGACAATGGTAAGTCACTCTCTATCCAGAGGCTATCTCATGCACGGCCTCTATCTCTGGAGCAATATTAACGTCATTATAGCCAGCTGAAACCAAATGGTCAAAGTTCGAGCAGGGCGGAGAAGTGCCCAAGGCTCGTTCCGGCCACTCCCTGACGCTGATCAGCGGAGGAGGCGGAAACAGTTTCTTTATGTACGGAGGTATCCTGGATGGTGGTGCATCCGGTAAAATCCAGCCTACCTCAGAAGTCTATCGACTGAACCTCAGAGGACGTAAGTTTCATAAAATGGCAAAAAATAACTGAGTGAAACCGCTCTGTTTTATTTGAATTTCATATTTGCCGCCTCTTTTAAACAAAATGCTAACTTTGAATTACAGCCAAGGCGACCTGGACGAAGGAAGAAATCTCTGGCGAGCAGCCAATTGCCAGAGCCTAACATGTTGCGATCAATCCACCCAAGCCCAGTCTCAAGTCTGAGTGCCTCTTCATCTACGGAGGTCACGCTACCCCGACGAGACGCCTCAACGACTGCTGGTGGCTCGATACTAAGGGCGGCGAAGTCAAATGGTCCCGTGTAACTGGCGACAAAGAGGTCGATCCCAACCAAGAGTCCGTGATTGGAGCTCCCCCGCCGCGCGCCAACTGCGGCAACTGCTACGCTGAAGGTAAGATCTTCATCTACGGCGGTCATGGCGGTCTCGGCTACAACCGATGTGCGTATGCCGACATCTACAGTTTCGACATCGACTCTGAAACCTGGCAGAAGCACGAGCAAAAGGGCACTTATACGCCACCCCCTGTTGGCCGTGGCGGTAACAGCATCTTCGTCTGCAACGGAAAGCTCTACTCCTATGGTGGCTGGAACGCCGAAAGCTAGTACGAGATCCTCAGTGTTTACGACTTCGCAACCTGCGAATGGCAAGAATACGACGATATTGTGACTGCCAAGCCAAGATGGAACCACTCGTCCCTCCTCGTTGAGGCTATCCCCTCGTGGAAGTTCTTTATCTTTGGAGGTGAGTCTTCAAAGTTCAATGAGGGTGACCCACGCTCATTCGGTGAAGTTGTCAACAGCGTTGCTGTGCTGGACCTCCAGACTTTCAAATGGGAAGTCATCAAGCCAGAGAGCGAAGAGAACATACCATCTCCCCGTGAGTACACCGCGATGATCAACCAACAGAACCAGCTGATCGTCTTCGGCGGCTGGAACCGTGGATGGCTCGGCGATATGTACGGTCTTAATGTCAGCAAAATCGTTGGTCCACCCTACGCTATCACTAAGATCGAGCCTGCCCTAGGTCAGCTGTCTGGTGGTGATATTGTGACCATCAGAGGCCAGGGCTTTACCGACAACAACTGCTAAGTTTACTTTACCTGCGGCAATGCACCCCTGTCGGAGCCCAACAAGCAATCGCTGGCAAAGCCCGCTACGTACGTCAATGACACCACAATTACCTGTGAAACCCCAGATTTCACCCAGTTTGCGCCCAGGTTTGAATGCGTCGTCCAGCTGCAGTACAGCTCAGCTGACCTGACCACGACCTGGCAAAAGTATACGTTCTTCATGAATACCCGTGCTGCTAAGTCTTTGTGCTACGGTACCGGTATCCTCGAAGAGCAGGCAGTCGGCGAAACCTGCCAGTTCGTCATCCAGGCAAGAAACGACAACTCTGAGAATCGTACCTCCGGTCGCGATCAATTCCAGATCACCGTCACCACTGATGACAACAATCAGGAGATTCCAGCAGAAATCAACGACAACGATGATGGCTCATATCACGTCAGCTACAAGGTTGACCGTGAGTGCCGTGCCACTATTAGCGTCAAATTCAAGGATGACAAAGGCAAGTTTGTCGAGCTCCGTGGAAGCCCCTACTCCGCCTCCTTCGTTAAGGATGCTCCACCCAACACGAACACTCTGAACGGCCCACTTCTTCAAAAACACATTTTGAATGAAATTCTTTCCCTCTAAACTTTCATGAAAGAGACTACCTAGGGCGCCTAAATCAAAGATAAGGATATCTCCGACGTCAAGACCCTTATCGGAGTCAAGGACAAAATTGAGGATGTCAAAATCAAGAATGACGAAATCACCCTGAAGTTGGACTAACTGGAGGAATCCCTTTCTATGCTTACCAAGCACGGCATCGCCAAAGATAAGCAGCTGAAAGAGAACAAAAAGCTCAACGACGACTGGGGCCATGTAAAGAAACTAGCTAAAGACATGGAAAAGGAAATCAAGGGCAACGTCACCAAGGAGACTGAGGCTAACGCCAAACAAATCCAATCTCTCGAAGACAGCCTCAAGTCATTCAGCTCCAACCTTAAAAAGCGTGAGTTCTACCAATACAAAACTGGTCGTGAGGTTGCTATGCAAAAGTTGGAAGGCGTCTACGCTGAAATCCGTGAACTCGAGAAAAAAATCGAAGACTATGGGTATAACGCCCTGAAATTCGGTCAGCCCCATCTGATCGAGAACTGCAATAAGCATGTTGAATAGATTTCTGGTGAGTGCGCAGGCATGAAGATCCTTTGGGACCAAATCTACAAATTGGAAACCCTCTTTGCAGGATGGCTCGATAACTCGTGGTCCAACACGCGCCCATACGACATGGAAGATGAGGCCAAAAAGCACATGAAAAACCTTAAAGAAATGAAGGTTGATAAGAAATCTGCTGCCTACCTCGGCATCAATGATGAGATCAAGAAGTGGCTGATCTTCCTGCCGCTGATTGCTGACCTCAGAGACGAGTCGATGCGTATTCGTCACTGGAACGCTATCCGTAAGAAGGTTGGTGTCGAATTCGACGATCCAGAGAAACTTTCTCTTAAGGACATCTTCGCCCTTAACCTGAACAAATATCAAGAAGACGTCGAGGAAATCGCCGATTAAGCGAAACAAGAGGCTAAGATGGAAAAGACTCTCAAAAAACTTCAAGAGACCTGGTCAAACATCAAGTTCCAATTCACGCCGATGAAGGACTCCGATCTCAGCACCATCAAGCTTTCTGAGGAAGACTTTGAGCTTCTCGAAGAAAACCAGATGCAAGTTCAGTCAATGTGCGCATCCCGCTACCTAGCTACCTTCGAAGAAGAAGTCACCACATGGTAGACCCAGCTCGGTGAAGTTTCTAACATCGTTGTCTTGATCTCTGAAATCCAGCGTACCTGGTCTTTCTTGGAGTCGCTCTTCATGCACTCTGATGAGGTCAAGAAGGAGCTGCCCGAGCAGAGCAAGCAATTCGTTACCATCGACACCAAGGTGCGTGACATTCTTGTCGATGCTAACAAAGTACAAATGGCTCTTACCTTCTGCAACCAAGACTACATCAACGATGCACTTCAGGTTGTTCAGAAAGAGTTGACAGTTTGCGAGAAAGCCTTGTACGATTTCATGGCGAGCAAGCAGAAAAAATTCCCAAGATTCTTTTTCGTCGCTACTGCGGCCCTGCTTGACATTCTGTCTAATGGTAACAACCCAGCAAAAATTTAAGTTCATATGCCAAAGATTTTCCAGTCGATTGACCGACTTGAGCTTAAAGAGATCTAAGGCAAATTCGATGCCACTTCGATGATATCTTGCGTTGGTATTGAGACGGTACCGTTCACCAAACCGTTGCGTCTGATGGGCAAAGTCGAGAACTACCTTGATGATGTGATCAACACTATGCGCTAAACTCTCAAGGACATCGGTAGAGACTCTCTCACTCGCTTCAAGCAGCTTCCTAAACAAGAATGGCTGATGCAAGACCCTGCTCAACTCACTCTACTCATCAACATGCTCAGCTGGGTCGACAACGTTGAGAGCTCTTTCGCTCAACTTGACACTAAACCTGATTCCCTCGATGTCGCTTATAAAAAGCAGGTATAATTGCTAAATGACCTCATCTTCCTGGTGCGAACTGAACTCACCTCCTCCGAGCGTCAAAAAATTATGTGCTTGATCACGATGGATGCTCACTCCCGTGATATTATCCTGTTGCTAAAAGAGCAGGGTGTGCGCCAAGCAGATGAATTCCAGTGGCAATCACAGCTAAAGAACTACTGGGACGACGAAAAGAAGGACTTTAATTTCAAGATCGCAGATGCCGTGCTTGCCTACGGTTACGAATACCTCGGTAACGGTCCAAGACTTGTCGTCACACCTCTTACTGACAGAATTTACGTCACGGCCACCCAAGCGCTTCACTTGAAGATGGGCTGCGCCCCCGCTGGTCCCGCAGGTACTGGTAAAACTGAGACAACTAAGGATCTCTCATCTTGCCTCGCCAAGGCCATTTACGTCTTCAACTGCTCAGATCAAATGGACTATCTTGGTATGGGAGGTATTTTCAAGGGTCTTGCCGCTTCAGGTTCATGGGGTTGCTTCGATGAGTTCAATCGTCTGCTTCCTTCTGTGCTCTCAGTGTGCTCAGTCCAATTCAAAGCCGTCACTGACGCAATTAAAGAGGATAGACCTCAGTTCACAATTGAAGGCGATTCACTAGCCCTCGACAAGACTTGCGGTGTGTTCATTACAATGAACCCAGGTTATCTCGGTCGTGCCGAGCTGCCTGAGGGTCTTAAGGCTCTGTTTAGACCGATTACTGTCGTTGTACCAGATCTTGAACTGATTTGCGAAAACATGTTGATGGCTGAAGGTTTCACGGATGCTAAGGTACTTGCAAAGAAGTTCACGACGCTTTATGCGCTTTGCCGTGACTTGCTATCCAAGGCTGCGCACTACGATTGGGGTCTTCGTGCTATTAAGTCAGTGCTAGTCGTCGCTGGTTCTTTCAAGCGCGCTGAACCCGATCTTCCTGAAATCGATCTGCTAATGAGAGCACTGAGAGATTTTAATACTCCAAAGATAGTAGCTGATGATCTTAAGATCTTTATGGGTTTGCTGAGTGACCTGTTCCCAGGCGTCAACCCTCCTCGTAAGCGATTCATGGACTTCGAAGAAGTCATCAGACAGTCCGTCGTCGATCAAGAGCTTCACCCCCACGAGGATTTCATTCTCAAGGTTGTTCAACTCAAAGAACTGCTCCAAATTAGGCATTGTGTCTTCATTATGGGAACCCCAGGTTGTGGTAAGTCATCCACCTGGAAAACGCTGGCCAAGGCCCAGACCAAGGCTGGCAACAAGACAACTGCCGTCGACCTTAATCCCAAGGTCCAGAAGACTGATCAGCTCTACGGTATCGTGCACCCACAGACTCGTGAGTGGATCGATGGACTTCTGTCATGCACTATGCGCGAGCTTTCACAGAGACCCGGTACCGACCCCAAGTGGATCATCCTCGATGGAGACCTCGATGCAAATTGGATCGAGTCCATGAACTCTGTGATGGATGACAACAAGATTCTGACGCTTGCCTCAAACGAGCGTATAAAGTTGCTTCCCCACATGAGACTGATCTTCGAAATAAAGAATCTCAAGTTCGCAACGCCCGCTACGGTGTCACGCGCTGGTATCTTGTTCATTTCGGACGCAAGTGGCTACCAGTGGCAATCGTACATCCAGTCCTGGATCGCAAGAATGAAGTACGATGAGGCCAGAAAGCTTGAGCTTAAGAGCCTCTTCGAAAAATACGTTCAGAAATCGCTTGAGCACATTCGCAAGACATTCAAGTACTTGATCCCTCAAGTAGACATCAGTACGATCGTTTCCCTTTGTAAGTTACTCGAGTCTATGTACACCAAATTTGATGTGCGCAACAACGAGCTCTTATTCGCTTTCTGCTGCGTCTGGTGCCTCGGAGCCGGGTTCGGGGAGAAGGACGGTATCTAATATCGCAAAAACTTCAGTACTTGGTGGAAAGACACTTTCAAAACCATCAAGTTCGGCACTGGATCAGTTTTCGAATACTACATCGACTTCGAGACCAACACCTTGAAGGAGTGGAAGTCTATGGACACCGGTATCGACATCATGTCAAGAATCGATACCAGCAAGCGTATCTCCTCCATAACCGTGCCAACCTCTGACACGATTGCTATGTCCTACCTAATGAAACAATTCCTGTCCGTGAAGCACTCGCCTATGCTCATCGGTTCTGCAGGTTGCGGTAAGACCCAAATTTCCAAGGGTCTATTGGATGAGATCTCCTCAATGCCCAACTCCGAATTCACCTCACAGGCCATCAACTTCAACTTCTACACGGACTCTGAGCTCCTTCAGCTTGTACTTGAGAGCCAGCTTGAGAAGAAGGCCGGTAAAGCATATGGTCCTAAAGGAAAGTTCACTCTTATTTACTTCATCGATGACCTTAATATGCCAGGTCCTGACAAGTATGAGACACAGTCAGCTATCGCGCTAATCCGTCAACACAAAGACTACGAGCACTGGTATGACCGCACCAAACTGACTCTTAAGGAAATTAAGAACACCATGTACATCGCTGCGATGAACCCTTTTGCTGGTTCTTTCACGATTAACGAGCGTCTGCAGCGCCATTTCTGGACTGCTTGCATTACCATGCCAGAGTCTCCATCGCTCACAACCATCTACAGTGCCTTTATGACCAAGCACTTCAACAAGTTCAAGCCTGCCGTCTACGATCTTGTTCAGCCAATCATCAAGACAACGATAGCATCCCAGGAGCAGATCTCGTCGGCATTCAGAAAGACCGCCATCAATTTCCACTACGAGTTCAACGTTCGTCACATGACAAATGTGTTCCAGGGCATTCTGCAGGCCAAGTCAGAGATTGTTTAAGACCTCGACAAAATGGTTAAGCTTTGGGTCCATGAGATGGAGCGTATTTACGGTGATCGTCTGGTCAACGCCCAACACCTCCAATAGTACCGTGATATCATCTTGGACTAAGTTAAGCGTAACTTCAACAAGGCCAACATGACCAAGCACTTCTAAGCTAAAGACCCAGAGCCACTCGTGTTCGCATCCTTCGTCGGTAGCTTAGATGAAAAGCAATACGATGTGTTCCCATCATCTGAAATTCTGTCTCAGAGACTCAGGGAGGCCCTTGACGGGTATAATGAGCTTAATGCTGTTATGGACCTCGTGCTGTTCGAGGACGCCATGAAACATGCTTGCAAGATCTCGAGAATTGTCTCAGCCGACGCTGGCCACGCCCTTCTTGTCGGTGTGGGTGGTTCTGGTAAGCAATCTCTGACCAGGCTTGCCTCATTTATCTGCCAATACAACACCGTCACGATCATGATCTCAGCCTCTTATGGCATCAACGATCTTAAGATTGATCTACAAAACTATTACACCAAGGCAGGTGTTAAAGACGAAGGTCTTTGCTTCTTGTTCACTGAAGGCCAGATTACCAAGGAGCAATTCTTGGTCTACATCAACGATCTTCTGTCTTCAGGTGAGATCGCCGATCTGTTCGATGTTGATGGTGTGGACACGATCGTTAACAACCTCACGCCTGCAGTCAAATCTGAGGGCCTAGTACCTTCAAAGGAGGTGAACTGGAAGTTCTTCATCGACCGTGTGCGCAAGAATCTTCACATGTCACTCTGTTTCTCGCCTGTGGGTGATGCGTTCCGTAACAGAGCCAGAAAGTTCCCAGCGCTGGTCAACTGCACAGTCATCGATTGGTTCCATCCATGGCCCTACGATGCGTTGCTGTCCGTCGCTGACAAGTTCCTCGCTGACTTGGAGATGAAAGACGAAATCAGAACCTCAGTCGTAAAGTTCCTGCCATTCTCCTTCGATACTGTCTAGAAGTTCTCTGAAGAAGTCCTAATTAAGGATCGTCGTTACATTTACACGACGCCAAAGTCTTTCCTTGAGCTTATCAAGCTTTTCAAGAGCATGCTTGGCAAAAAACAAGGCGCTTTGGAGTAATCCCTTGACAAATACGAGAATGGTGTTATTAGGCTCCAGAACACCACACAGATGGTTGGAGAGCTCGAGGAGACCATCAAGATTACGGCTATTACTGTCGCCGAAGCCAAGATTGAGGCACAGGAACAAGCGGCTATCGTAGGACTAGAAAAAGCGAAAGTCGATAAAGAAAACGATTTCGCTGAAGTCAAGGCCGCCGAAGCCAACAAAGTAGCAACCGAGGTTAATGCTAAGAAGCAAAGTGTCCAAAAGGACCTTGATGAGGCTATTCCTTTAGTCGAGAAGGCAGAGGCTGCCCTTAAAGGTCTCAAAGAGGACGACTTCAAACAGCTTAAGGCGCTGACCAATCCTCCAGAAATGATTAAGATTACTTTCACTGCCGTGCTTCACTTGTACTGCACCTTAGACCCTCTTATCAATACCGACAAGAAGGGCAAGCTAAAGGAAGAAAAACCCTGGAATACCGCACTCAAGATGATGAATAAGCCAGCTGCATTCCTGGCGCAGCTCAACGAGTTTAAGGGCTATGTCGATGCTGACAAAGTACCAGCGCAGAACTTCGACGCCATCCGTGAAACTTTAGCAATGGAGAACTTTACTCCAGAGGTCCTGAACAAAGCCTCATAAGCCGCTAGGGGCGTGTGCGACTGGATTATTAACATCACGAAGTACTACGATGTCGTTGTTTCAGTTGAGCCCAAGAAGAAGGCCGTGCGTGAGGCCGAAGTTCAGCTCGAAGAAGCTATGGGAATAAAAAAGCATTACGAGGATCTCGTTGCAGACTTGAAAGCTCAACTTAAGGTCCTTATCGACAAACTCGACGCAGCCCTCGCAAGAAAGAAAGACGCTGAAGAGACAGCAGCCAAGTGCGAAAAGAAGCTTGGACTAGCTACGAGACTTGTCAACGCTCTCGGTGCTGAAGGTGAACGCTGGTCTGCATCTATCATTTAGACATCTGCACAGCTTGAGGTCATCCTTGGTGATGTTTTGATGGCGTCTGCCTTTGTTTCATACATCGGACCTTTCAACATGTCCTACCGCCAGGCTATCATGAAGGATAAATTCGCGAAGTTCTTCAGGGACAACAAGATTCCAGTGTCAGATAACTTAAATCCACTGGAAATCCTTACCACCGAAGCCGAGTAGGCCCAGTGGTAGAACGAAAAGCTGCCCTCTGATATCGTTTCGATGCAGAATGGTGCAATCCTGACAAACTCAGACCGCTACACTCTGATGATTGACCCTCAGCTCCAAGGTATCACCTGGATTAAGCAGCGCTACGCTGACGCTAACCTCCAGGTTACTAGACTGACCAACAAAAAGCTCATCCCAACTCTTGAGCAGTCCATTGAGGCAGGCAAACCCGTGCTTATTGAAAACTTGGAAAACTCCATCGACGCAGTCATCCAACCAGTTTATGCCCGCGCAATTATTAAGAAGGGAAAGAACTCCTACATCAAGATGGGTGATAAAGAGCTGTCTCTGGACCCCAAATTCAAGCTGTTCTTGCACACCAAGCTTTCGAATCCTCACTACCCTCCTGAAATCCAGGCTGAATGCACGCTGATCAACTTCACTGTCACAGAGAAAGGTCTTGAGGACCAGCTGCTGTCCCTGGTCGTTAAGAAGGAGCGCCCTGATCTATCTGCCCTTAAGGAAGATCTTATCCAACAGCAGAACAACTTCAAGATTACTCTCAGAGACCTTGAGGCTGACCTGCTCCAAAGACTTGTCAACCAACAGGGCGATATCCTTGAAGATATCGACCTCATTGAAAACCTTGAGCGATCCAAAGCCCTGTCTACGGACATCAAGGAAAAAGTCGAAAATGCCAAGATTACCTCAATCGCCATCGATGAAGCATCTGAGCATTATCGTCCCGCCGCGGAGCGTGGTGCGCTAGTCTACTTCATGATGATTGAGTTGACAAAGATTCACTCTTTCTACAAGTTCTCCCTGGACTCCTTCATCAATGTAATCAACCGCGCCATAGATATTGTTGCTGCGCGCATGAACCCCAAAAAACCAGAGCCAGTCGAAGGTGAGGAGCCCGCTCAGGAAGAGCCAGAAGAAAAAGAAATGGATCCTGCCACGCTCAAACTCCGCGTCACGAATCTGATTGAACAGATCACGTTCGAAGGCTATGACTACACTAGAAGAGGCACGTTCGAGAAGCACAAGCTTATCATCGCGACGATGCTTTGTCTTAGAATTAACAAACGCAAGAAGCTGATTAATGATTCAGAGGAGAGTGCATTGATCAAGAAAGAGATGCCCTTAGAGGTCGAAAACCAGCCATCTTCCCTGATGTTTATGTCAGAGCTCGTTTGGGCCGCAGTCTGCGGTCTATCACAGGCCGTTAAGACCTTCTAAGATCTGCCCAAGCAACTGGAAAGCGAGGCTCTTCAGTGGAAGAAGTGGTATGGTGAAGAAAAAGCCGAGTCTGCTGATCTGCCAAAGTCTCAAAAAGACTGCTCGAGCTTCCATAAACTGCTTCTGCTCAGAGCGCTCAGACCAGATCGCCTTACTGGTGCGCTTAAAGAATACGTGCGTGAGAGTCTCTCGGACGCATATGTAGAACAGCCAGCCTTCGATATGTAGAAGGTCTACGAAGTTATGTCGATGAGGATTCCAGTCTTCTTCGTGTTGTTCCCAGGTGTTGACCCCACCCCTGCCGTCGAAGAAGTAGGCAAAAGTTTTGGAAAAGAAATCATGAAAGGAACCTTTACCAACATTTCAATGGGACAAGGTCAGGAGAAGAAAGCCATTATGGCGCTGCAAAATGCCGCCAAAAACGGTGACTGGATCATGATCCAGAACGTGCATTTAATGACAGACTGGATGAAAGAATTCGAGCGCGAACTTGAAATCGCAATTGAAAACGATTGCAACCCATCATTCCGTTGCTTCATCTCCTCTGAGCCACCCGGCCTTCCAGACATGGAAATCATTCCTGAGTCGATCCTTCAGAATGCTATCAAGGTGTCAAATGAAGCCCCTCAGGACCTCAAGGCTAACCTGCGTCGTGCACTCAGCAAGTTCCCATAAGCGTACTATGACAAAGCAAAAAGCCACAAGGAACCAGAGTTCAAAGCACTTATCTTCGGTCTTTGCATGTTCCACTCTCTAATTCTTGGTCGTAGAAAGTTCGGCTCCATTGGTTGGTCCAGAATTTACAACTTCAATGATGGTGACCTTACCATTTGCGGTGATGTGCTCCATAACTATCTGTCAAAGTACGAAAAAGTGCCATACCAGGACCTCATCTACATTTATGGTGAGATTATGTACGGTGGTCACATTACCGATCAGCTTGATAGACGCACCAACTCTAACTATCTCCAGGTCATCGTTCGCCCTCAGATCATGGAAGGTATGCAGTTGACCTGCGCTGTCGGTTTCAAGAGCCCAATCCCACATAGGTTCGACCGCGATAAGTACGTGCAGTACGTCGAGGACTCTCTACCAGCGGAGAACCCTCAAATGTTCGGACTTCACCCCAACGCTGAAATCGGTTATCTGACTGCAGCTGGTGACGCGTTGTTCGATCAAATTCTGTTGATTCAGGGTGGAAGCGCTAAAGGCGCAGGCAGTGGTCCCCAGAACATCATTGATGAGTTCCTCAAGAAGCTCAACGATGATGCGCCTATGTTCGATATGATTGGACTTAAGGCCAAATCAACTGGTGACCCAGATCCTTTCTGGATTGTTTGTATCCAAGAATGTGAACGCATGAACATTCTAGTCCAGACCATCAAGATTTCATTGACTGAGCTCGATATGGGTCTTAAGGGTCAACTCAACATTACTGATGCGATGGACGGTCTATCACGCTCTCTTTCGCTCGGTTTTGTGCCAGCAGGCTGGACTGAGGTTGCCTACGCATCATTGAAAGGCCTCTAGCTCTGGTTCATCGACATGCTGCGAAGATACGCTCAGCTCAAAGAATGGACTGAATGCTTCGCATGTCCGAACGTGCTTTGGATCTCAGGTCTGTTCAACCCAATGTCCTTCTTGACGGCAATCATGCAGAAGACTGCTCGTGCCAAGAACCTTCCACTTGATAAGATCATTTTGAAGACTAACGTCGAGAACACTAACGATATCAATGATTACAAGAACCCAGCAGAAGAAGGTGCTCTTATCTATGGTTTCTACCTTGATGGTGCCAACTGGGAGAAGGGCCGAGGCGGTGAACAAGGCTACCTCTGCGAACAAACTCTTAAAGATCTCAACCCAGAGCTGCCGGTGATGCACGTCATTGCAGTGACAGCTGAACAAAGAGTCAGAACTGGCATGTACGAATGCCCAGTCTACGTAACAAAGACACGCGGCCCGACCTTCGTGTTCATGGCTGACCTAAAGATGGAGAGCGAAGAAGTTCCCACGAGCAAGTGGGTCCTCGCAGGTGTCGCTCTCCTGATGTCCGCCGATTGAGCGGCAAAATTACCGATCAGACCTTTGAGGTAACACGAGGCATGGTGGATGGCAAACCGTGGCTAGAAGGTTGGTTGGACTAAGATTCGACTGAGCTCAGCGCTCACGCTTAAACCCGCTGCCTAATGTTTCCGACTTAGAGGATGATCAAACGCATAATTATGCTAAAATATTCTCTCACACTTATGTCTTTTATCTTCATAATTACCCTTA
>Ga0169931_10011035_pt1 | contig 12804 bp, 13 predicted proteins | sample Kivu_15m_20L_FD_129675 | JGI IMG/M metagenome (GOLD analysis project Ga0169931, IMG submission 129675) | Freshwater microbial communities from Lake Kivu, Western Province, Rwanda to study Microbial Dark Matter (Phase II) - Kivu_15m_20L... | ecosystem: Environmental > Aquatic > Freshwater > Lake...
AGTTCCGCCATATCGCCACCCGCTACGACCGAAACCCGCTCAACTACCTCGCCATGGCAAAGCTCGCCTCAGCGCGGCTCTGGTTGCGCCATTATGAGTCTGCGGCCTAGTACCGGCGCAGCGCAGGGGAGTAATCCGGGCTCCGTCCCCGGTTGCGTCGCCTGCCGACCCGTGACGCGTGCCTCCATCTCTTGTCCCCGGTTGCGATGCTCAGCCGCCGAAGATGCCGGGATGCGCGCGGACCCAGGCGGCGTAGTGGCGCGCGGCGGCGGCGGGCGGGAATTCGGGGCGGAAGCCGAACTCGGCCGCGAGGTTCCGGTTCGCCGAGATCGCGCGCCGCCGGCCGAGCGGCATGAAGTAGGAGATGTTCGACTCCGCCTCGTCCTCGACGACGCGGAAGCGGAAGCCCGGGAACTCGGCGGCCAGCGCCTCGGCCATCATGCGCAGGTGCCAGGTCTCGCCGATGTTGACGTCGTAGACCTCGTGGCGCGGCCGCGCGGCGCCGAGCAGCAGCGCCACCGCGCGCGCGACGTCGCCGCCATGGACCCAGTCGCGCATGCCCTGGGCGTGGATGCGCGCCTCCTCGCCGCGCAGCGCGAGGCGCGCGAGCTGCCAGGGCGGGCTCAGCGTCGCGCGCAGCCCGGTATCGCGCTCCCAGGGCCCGAAGACCGAGGCGAAGCGCGCGGCGACCGCGTCGAGCCCATGGCTGTCGCGGAAATGCCGCATCATCCGCTCGCCGAGCAGCTTCGTGATCCCGTAGAGCGTGAAGGGCCGCGGGGCCGTGTCCTCGTCGAGGCTCTCCTCGAGCAGCGGCGCCTCGCCATAGACGGCGGTCGAGCTGGAATAGACGACGCGGCGCAGGCGATGCGCGACCGCCGCCTCGAACATCGCCAGCGTGCCGATCGCGTTGACGTCGAGCACGCGCGACGAGCCGCGTGGGTCCTCCTGCGCGCCGAAGGTGATGGCGGCGAGATGCACCGCCTCGCGCACGCCATGGGCGCGGACGCGATCGCCGAGCAGGCCCGGCGCGAGGATGTCGGCGCGCACCGCCTCCAGCTTGCCCGGCAGGCGCGCGAAGGCGGCGGCCGCGGTCGCCGGCAGGTCGTCATGCGACAGCGCCACGACGGATCGCCCGGCGCCCAGCAGCGCCTCGACGACGTTGAGCCCAACGAAGCCGCTGGCTCCGGTGACGAGGACGGTGTCGCTCATGCGTTCAACCCCAGTTCATGACCTTCGAAGACGGCCTCCAGCGCGGTGCGCGGGGCCTGGCAGTCGCCGATCGCGCGCACCGGCAGGCCGGCCGCCTCGAGCGCGTGGAGGAGGCCGTCCTCCGCGCGGTTGTAGTCGGCGGCGACGACGCTGTCGAAGCCCGCGCGCGCCTCGACCTCGCCGGTCGAGAGGTCCTCGACCGCGAGGACCAGCCCGTCCCAGGAGCGCGCCGCGCGCAGCAGCGAGATGCGCACGCCGAGCTCGCGCAGGCGGCGGCGGTTGGCGAGCGTCGAGTAGATCGTCGTGCGCCAGGCGAAGGCGGCGACCGGCACGAACACCTCGACCTTGCGGCCGGTGCGCGCCAGGTGCTCGGCGAGCGACAGGCTGCTCCATTCGCCGATCGCGTCGAGCAGCGCGACGCGCGCGCCGCATGCATCGGGCGCGGCGAGCGCGTCCTGCATCGACAGCACGCGCCCTCCACCGGGCAGCGACGAGGGCACGGGCCGCGACCCGGTCGCGAGCACGACGAGGCCCGCGCCCGAGGCGCGGATCGACGCGACATCCGCCTCGCGGCCCGTCTCGATGGCGACGCCGTGGCGGCGGCACATCGCGAGCTGGTGGTCGAGCAGGCCCATGAACTCGGCGCGATGCGGCATCGCGCGGATCCACCTGAGCTGGCCGCCCGGCTCGGCGTCGCGCTCCCAGACGCGCACGCGATGGCCGCGCGCGGCGGCGACCCAGGCGGCCTCGAGCCCGGCGGGTCCCGCGCCGACGACGAGGATCGCGCGCGGGCTCGCGGCCGGGCTGTCCTGCGGCAGCCTCATGTCGCCCTCGCGGCCGCCGCGCGGGTTGACGAGGCAGGTGAGCGGCAGGTTGCGCTCCAGCATGCCCGCGCAGCCCTGGTTGCAGCCGATGCAGGGCCGGTGCTCGTCGTCCCGGCCCTCCATCGCCTTGCGCACGAGGTCGGGGTCGGCGAGGTGCGCGCGCGCCATGCCGACGAGGTCGGCGGCGCCCGAGGCGATCATCTCCTCCGCCTCGGCGACGCCGCGGAACCTGCACACCGCGAAGACAGGCGCCTCGCAGCCGGCCGCGCGCAGCGCGCCGCGAATCGCGCGCGGCAGCGCGCGGAACGGCGCGGGGTCGATGTTCATGTCCGCCATCTGCGTCGCGAGCGAGTAGCTCGCGTGGTAGGCGGAATGCGAGACGTTGACGAAGTCGAGCGGCACGGCGCGCGCGATCGCCACGCAGATCTCCTCCATGTCGGCGAGGCCGAGCCCGCCCTCGATGTATTCCTCCGCGCTGACGCGGATGCCCATCGCCATGCCCGGCCCGATCGCCGCGCGCACCGCGGCGATGACCGCGAGCGGGAAGCGCAGGCGGTTGGCGAGAGAGCCGCCGAACTCGTCCTCGCGCCGGTTCGAGGCGGGCGACATGAACTGCTGCAGCAGGTGGCCATGCCCGGCCGTCACCTCGATGCCGTCGAAGCCCGCCTCGCGCAGGTGCAGCGCGCTGCGCACGTGCCCCTCGACCACGGCGTCCATCTCGCCGCGCGTCATGGCGTGGGGCAGCTGCGCCGTCGGGCTCCAGCGCACCGCGGAGGCGCCCCAGGACACGGTGCGCTCCCATTCGCCCTCGATCTGGCGGCCGAGATGGATGACCTGGCCGAAGATGCGCGCGCCCTCGTCCTGCACCGCGCGCGCGATGCGCGCGAAGGGCGCGACGCAGCGCGGGTCGTAGCCAGCGACGCCCTGCGGCCGGCCGACCGTGTTCCGCTGCACGCGGATCGATTCGAAGATCACGAGCCCCGCGCCGCCGCGCGCGCGGGCGCGGTGGTACTCGAGGTGGCGGTCGCTCGGCAGGTGGTCGCGGCCGTAGTTGGTGGTATGCGCCGGGACGAAGATCCGGTTGCGGAGCTCGACCCCGCCGATGCGCACCGGGGCCAGTGCATGCGGATGGCGCGTGGACGTCATGCGCGGCTTCTCCCGGCGCGAGGCTTGGATTCCGGCGGAGAGTTTGCCCAAACTGCCGGGAGGTAGCGAGGAGGAACAGGACGGCCATGAAGCTCTCGCACGAGGACCGCGCCTCCATCGACTTCGTTCTCACGCTGCGCAGGCGCTGGGCCGACGCGATGTACCCGGCGCTGCGCGCGCAATACGACGCGCGCACGAAGGAACGCGGCCCGCGCGACCGCAAGGGGGCCGCGCCGGTCGTCCATGCGCTGCCTTCCTATCGCTGGTTCGCGTGGATGGAGCGCGGCTCGCAGAAGATGCTCTGGCGCGCGGTGTCCGACGCGGTCGCGCGCAACGGCAAGGCGCGCGCCGTCCCCGCCGGCCCGGCGCGGCTGGAACTCGACGCGTCGCTCGAGCTGCCGGACTGGTACACCGACTGGGACATCCACGTGCAGCCCGGCGGCGTCTGGAAGGGCGATGCCAGCGCCGACGTCTACGAGCTCGGCGCGAAGCTGGTCATGCTCGGCGTCAACGACGACTACACCTTCCACCGCGCCTTCGTGCAGACCGCGGTCCCGCCGCGCGACTACCGGCGTATCGTCGACCTGGGCTGCGGCTTCGGCAAGTCGACCTGGCCGTTCAAGCGCGCCTTCCCCGAGGCGGAGGTGATCGGCGTCGACCTCGCCGCGCCCTGCCTCGCGCTCGCCGCGGAGCGCGCCAGCGCCCAGGGCCTGGACATCCGCTTCCGCCAGGCGGATTGCGCGCGTACCGGCCTCGAGGACGGGTCGGCCGACCTCGTCACCTCGACGATGCTGGTCCACGAGATGCCGCGCCCGCATCTCGAGGCGACGCTGCGCGAGGCGGCGCGGCTGCTCGCGCCGGGCGGGCTTCTGCGCTTCCTCGACTTCACCTGGACGGGCGACGCGTTCCGCGACGTCGCGCTCGCCGAGCATGGCGCACGCAACAACGAGCCCTTCATGCCCGGCTCGATGGGCGCGGACATGGGCGCGCTCTGCCGCAAGGCCGGGCTGGAGGACGCGCGCTGGGTCGCCTTCGACGAGCGCGGCGGCGGCAGGCTCGAGCGGCTGGAATGGCCGGAGCGGCCCGAATGGCACTTCCCATGGGCTGTCCTCGAGGCGCGGAGGCCCGCATGACCGCGGCGAAGGCCAAGGCCCCGGCGAAGCGCAAGGCGCAGCCCGAGCGCTCCTTCCTCGAGGGCATCGACGTCGACCGGCTCGCCGCGCTCGTCTTCGAGCTGTCGTCGCAGCTGCATGTCGAGCGCCATCGCCGCATGGCGCTGGAACGCGCGCTGGTGGGACGGGGCGTCGTGACCGAGGCCGAGATCGCCGCGCTCGCCGAGGACCAGGCCTTCCTCGACGCCGCGCGCGAGGCGGCCGATCGGAGCCTGCGCAAGCTGCTGCGCATCCTTGCCGAGGATGGCGACCGCCGCGCGCCGCTGCGCAAGGAAGCGCTCTGAGGCGCCGAGGCCTTCCGCCCGCGCCGACGCGCGGCGCGGGACGGCCCGAGGGACGGCGCTACTGGCAGCTCAGCTCGCGCCAGCGCTCGTGGTAGTCGGGATACCAGGTGTAGCCGCGCATGCAGGGCGGCATCGCCTCGAAATGCCCGGGATAGCCGATATAGACCCAGGTCGCGTCCTCGGCGTGCATGCGCTGCGCCTGCTCGCCCATCGCCAGCCGCCTGGCCGGGTCGATCTCAACCGCCGCGGCGTCGAGCAGCCGGTCGAAGTCCGGATTGTCGTAGCCGTTGCGGTTCGACGCGCCCTTCTGGTGCGCGTCGTTGAACATCTTGTAGATCGGGTCGAGCGCGAAGGGGAAGTCCTTGAAGGTGAAGAGCGGCAGGTCGCGCCGGTTGATCGCCGCGCGCGCGCGCATGTCGGCGTCGGTGATGCGCTTCGGCGTCGCGCGGATGCCGGCGGCCGCGAGGCCGCGCTGCATCTGGATCGCGATGCCCTCTTCCCACCACTCGAGGCCCGCATATTCGAGCGTGACGTCGATGCCGCCCGGGAATCCCGCCTCGGCGAGCAGCGCCTTCGCGCGCTCCGCGTCGGGCTGCACCAGCGGCGCGGCGAGGTGGCCGGGGATGATCGGCGGCACGATCGAGCGCGGGCGCGTCGCCAGCCCCTCGAAGACCGCGGCGTTGATGCCGTCGTAGTCGGTGGCGAGCGCCATCGCGCGGCGCACGCGCACGTCGTCGAAGGGCTTGAAGCGCGTGTTCATGCGCACCGAGGCCATCGCCGTCCCCTCGACGCCCACGACCTTGACGCGCCGGTCGCGCCGGAGGTCGGCGACCTGCTTGTGGGTGAGCTCCTCGATCCACTGCGCCTGGCCGGAGAGCAGGAGCTGGTAGCGCGAGGCGCCGGACGGGATCTCGCGATAGACCACGCGCTTGTAGTAGGGCGCGCCGCCGAAGTAGTTGGGGTTCGCGACGAAGATCGCCTGCTCGCCCTGGCGCACGCTCTCCATGTGGTAGGGGCCGAAGCCCGCGGTGTTGGCGTCGATCCAGCGCAGCGCCCAGGGATCGTCGGCCGTCGCGTGCTTCCTGACCTCGGTCGAGTCGTAGATCGCGGGCACGTAGTTGGTGAGCAGGTGCAGGAACACCATGCTCGGCGCGCGCAGGGTGAAGCGCACGACATGGCTGTCGAGCGCCTCGATCTTCTCGACGCCCGTGACATTGGCGATGAACAGGCCGGTGCGCTTCTGGGCGATCGACTTCTCCCAGCCCCAGACGACGTCGGCCGCCGTCATCTCGTTGCCGAAGAAGCTGCGCACGCCCTTGCGCAGGGTGAAGACGTAGGTCAGCCCGTCGGGCGTAACGGTCCAGCCCTCGGCGAGGTGCGGCACGACCCTGGTGAAGTCGAGGCGCCCTACGCCGTCGGCGTCGACGCTGCGCGCATAGGCGGTGAGGCCCTCGTAGACCTGCGTGACCGCGTTCTGCGTGCCCGGCTTCAGCGCGTCGCCATCGACGCCTCCAGGGGTCTTGAGCGCCGCGACGACGAGCGTCTGCGCGAGCGCCGGCGCGGCGAGCCCCGCGAGGGCGGCGGCGAGTATCCAACGAGCGATCGACTGCCTCATGAGCCTGCTTCCCTCCGCGAGTGCCGGCGCGCTTGCATGGCGCGCCGCGCATGCGGCTAATCTTAGGCCCCGCCGTCCCGGCAGGAAATCCCGAAGGACGAGTCCATGGACGAGACATCTCCGCCGCGCGCCCTCGACCTCGCGGCCTTCCGCGCGCTGGCCGAGGCCAATGGCCTGCGCATGGGCGAGGCCGAGCTGGCGGAGCTCCACGCCGCGCATGGCGTGCTGGCCGCGCTTCTCGCGCGCCTCGACGCGCCGGGGATCCGCGCGGAGGAGCCGTGGCCGTCGAGCGCGGCCGAGGCCTGGGAGCGCGGCCGGTGAGCGAGCCCTTCCCGCCCACCATCGCCCAGGCCGCGCCGGAGATCCGCGCCGGCCGCCTCTCGCCGGTCGCGCTCGTCGAGCTCTGCCTCGCGCGGATCGCGCGCCATGACGGCCACCTGCGCTCCTTCCTGCTGGTGGCGGCCGACGAGGCGCGCGCGGCCGCGCGCCAGGCCGAGGCGGAGATCGCGCGCGGCCGGTGGCGCGGCCCGCTGCACGGCATCCCGGTCGCCATCAAGGACGCGATCGACACCGCGGGCCTGCGCACGACCTTCGGCTCGCGCGTCTTCGCCGACCGCGTGCCCGCGGAGGACGCGGAGGTAGTCGCGCGGCTGCGACGCGCCGGCGCGGTCATCCTCGGCAAGCTCGAATGCCACGAATTCTGCCTCGGCGGCCCGGCGCTCGACGCCTTCGCGCCGCCTGCGCGCAACCCGTGGAACCCGGAGGTCTATGCCGGCGGCTCGTCGAGCGGCGCGGGCGTCGCGGTCGCGGCCGGTCTCTGCCTCGGCGCGATCGGCACGGACACGGGCGGCTCGGTGCGCATCCCCGCGGCGCTCAACGCCATCGCGGCGCACAAGCCGACCTACGGCCTCGCCAGCAACCACGGCATCCACCCGCTCGCGCAGTCGCTCGACCATCCCGGGCCGATGGCCTGGACAACCGAGGATTGCGCGCTGATCCTCGCCGCGATCATGGGGCCGGACCCCAGGGACGCGGCGACGCTGGGCGTCGTGCCGCGCGGCGACGTCGCCTCGCCCGGCGCCGAGGTGAAGGGGCTGCGCATCGGCGTCGTGCGCAACTTCTCCGACGGGCCGGATCTCGGCACGCCCGAGGTCAACGCCAACCTCGAGGAGGTGGCCGCCACGCTCGGGCGCATGGGCGCGCGCATCAGCGAGGTCGTGCTGCCCGACCTCTGGGACTACACGGTCGCCAACACGACGATCATGTCGAGCGAGGCCTTCCTCAACAACGCGCCCTGGCTGCGCGCGTCGCCAGAGAAGGTCAGCGCCTTCACGCGCGGGCGCATGTTCCTCGGCTCCTTCGTGCGCGCGGAGGACTACCTGCGCGCCCAGCGCCTGCGCCGCCGCCTCGCCGCCGCGACGCGCGAGGCGATGCGCGACGTCGACGCGATCGTCTGCGCCGGGACGCTCGCGCCGCCCGCGCCGGTGGCGAGCATGCAGAAATTCTACTACCTGCGCCGGCCGCTCATCACCGCGCCGTTCAACCTCCTCGGCATGCCCGCGCTCAGCACCTGCACGGGCTTCGACGCGCAGGGCCTGCCGATGGCCGCGCAGGTCGCCGCGCCGCCGCTCGACGACGCGCTCGTCCTGCGCATCGGCCGGGCCTGGGAGCGCGCGACGCCCTGGCGCGACCGGCGCCCGGTCCTGCCGGCCTGAGGCGCGGCCCATGGACCTCGTCCTGCTCGGCACGGGCTGCCCGCAGTGCGACCCGACGCGCATGGGCCCGTCGAACCTCGTGCGCCACGAGGGGCGCGCCTTCCTCGTCGATTGCGGCTCCGGCGTCACGCAGCGCCTGGTCGAGGCCGGCACGCCGGGAGCGGCGATCGACGCGCTGCTGCTGACGCACCTGCACAGCGACCACCTCGTCGACCTCTACCAGCTGGTGATCACCAGCTGGCACCAGGGCCGCGCGCGGCCGCAGCGCGTCTTCGGCCCGCGCGGCACGCGCCGCTTCGTCGAGGCCACGATGGCGCTGTGGGAGGCGGAGCGTCGCGCGCGCATCGCCCACGAACTGCGCCCCTCGACCGCGGCCTTCGAGATCGAGGTGACGGAGATCGAGCCGGGCGCGATCTGGGACGACGGCACGATGCGCATCACGGCGGTCGCCGTCGCGCACCAGCCCGTCAGGGACGCCTTCGGCTTCATATTCGAGGCGGGCGGGCGCAAGCTCGTCTTCTCCGGCGACACCGCCTATTGCCCGGCGCTGGTCGAGGCCGCGCGCGGCGCCGACGCGCTGGTGCACGAGTGCTTCGTCCATCGCGAGATGAAGCCCTCGCCCAACCGCTCCGCCGAGGGCATGCGCAACGTCGCCGCCTACCACACGCTCCCGGCCGAGGCCGGGCGCGTCGCGCGCGAGGCCGGCGCGAGGCTGCTGGTCCTCAACCACTTCGTGCCGACGCGCTTCGACCGCGCGGCGCTGGTCGCCGAGGTGCGCGAGACGTGGCGCGGCCCGCTGGTGGTGGGCGAGGACCTGATGTCCTTCGACTGCGAGACGCGCATGCTCGCGCATCGCGACGCGCGGCTGTCCTTCGCGCTGGACTGAGGCTCAGCCCGGCTCGCCCGCGGTGGCGCGCTTCCAGAAATCGAGCGCTTGCGCGCCGATGACGCGCCCGTAGGGGCCGGCATGGAGCTCTCGCAGCACCTTGAACAGGGCCTGCGCCGCCTCGCGCTCTCCCGCCAGCACCAGGCTGCGCAGGATCCGCGTGATGCGCCGGAAATTGTGGTTGCCATGGCCGATCCAGGCGGCGGCGCGCAGCGCGAAGAAGGGCGCGAGGCGGATGCTCGCGCGATCGCCGTCCCAGGCCAGGCCGTAGAAGGCGAGCATGCGGTCGAGCGAGCGGCGCAGGTTGGCGCGCAGCGCCGGGTCGCGGCGGATGGCCGCGATGTCGCCGGGCGCCAGCACGGGCGAGCCGGGGACCGCCGCGCTCGGCGTGTCGAGGGGGAAGAGCCACTGGATGAAGTCGTGGCGCTGCTCGAGCTACTCGTCGCCGAGCGCCCAGATCTCGGCCAGGCGCCGGCCGCGGTCGTCGCGGCCCGTGCCGCGCAGGAAGTCGAGGACCGCGCTCACCCGTCCTCGCCGGCATCGCCGCGCTGGCGCTTGACCAGGCTGCGGCGACGCTTGGAGTCGAGGCGGCGCCTGCGGCTGCCCGCCGTGGCGCGGGTCGGCACGCGCTTGCGCGGCGCGACCGCGGCGGCGCGCAGCAGTTCGAGCACGCGGCCAAGCGCGTCCTCGCGGTTGGCGAGCTGGCTGCGCTGCGATTGCGCCTTCATCACGAGGACGCCCTCGGCGGTGACGCGCCGGCCGGCGAGCGCGACGAGCCGCGCGCGCATCGCCGCGTCCATGCCCGAGACATGGGCGAGGTCGAGGCGCAGCGACACGGCGCTGGAGACCTTGTTGACGTTCTGGCCGCCCGGGCCGGAGGCGCGGATGCCCTCGAGCTCGAGGACCTCGTCGTCGAGCGTCACCCCGGGAGCGATGCGATGGACGGCCATGCCTGCAATCTAGGATGGCCGGCAGGGGACGCTCCAGAGCGGAGATCCCGGGGGATTCCCGCCCTGGAGGGGACCTGCCCTGCGCGATCAGTCGATCGCGAGGACGCCGCGGCGGTTCTGGGCCCAGCTCTGCTCGTTCGAGCCGACGACCACCGGCCTTTCCTTGCCGAAGCTCAGCGTCTGGACGCGGGCGACGGGGATGCCGAGGCTCGTGAGGTAGCTGCGCACCGCGTTGGCGCGGCGCTCGCCGAGGGCGAGGTTGTACTCGCGCGTGCCGCGCTCGTCGCAATGGCCCTCGATCACGACGCGCGTGCCGCCGGCCTGGTTCAGGACGCGGGCCCATTTCTCGACCGTCGCGCGCGCGTCGGGGGACAGGTCGGAGGAATCGTAGCCGAAGAGGATGCGGTCGGAGACGCCTTCGCGGGCCAGCGCCTCGCGCAGCTGGTCGGCCGTCAGCGAGCGGCCGAGCGCGCTGCGGTCGATGCCGCTGCCGCCCGCGCCGCTGCCCGAGCCCTCGACGCCGCTGCCCGAGCCATCGGTCGTGCTGCACGCGCCCAGCGCCGTCGCGGCGAGCATGGCGGCGATCGCCAGCGCGCCGAAGCCACGGCGGGGGAGCGCGGCGCGCGAGGCCGCCGGCTCGGATTCGGACTGGCCACGCGCGGCGCGCACGGCATGAGGCTTGTTGGCCGAGGAGAGCATGAGAGCGGAGGCCCCTTTCTTCCGGGCATCGTTGCCCGGGCGCGGATCGGTATAAACCAGTTGGGGCCGAATTGCGGCGATATTTCACCATCACGGAGGGAGCCATCGCGCCGCGCCGGGCGCATGCGCGTCGCCTCCCCCGGACGGGGCCGCGACCGCGCGCCGGAGCATCATCTGGACGATGCGCTCCTGCCCGCCCTCGATCCCCGTGCGGTGCGATCGCGGCACGTGGCCAGGGACGATCTCGAAGCCCCAGCGGCGATAGCGCCCGACATTCCCGAGCCTGGCATAGAGGAAGACGCGCCCGAAGCCGGCGGGCCAGAGCGAGATCGCGTGGGCGACGATCGCCCGGCCGACCCCGTTCGAGCGCCATTCCGGCAGGACATAGATCCCGCGCAGCCGCAGCGCCTCGTCCGAGATGTTGTAGATCGACGTCCAGGCGATGCGCACGCCATCGAGCTCCGCCGCCAGCGGGACGTGGCGCACGCGGGCATGGATCTCGCGCCCGCAATACTGCAGTTGGCCATAGCCGTTGACGAGCGGCGCGACGAGGTGGACCGCGCCCTCCATGTGCCAGAGCGGCGCGATTTCCTGCCGCCAGAGCGCGAAGTCGATGCGCTGGAAGCGCAGCCGATCGCGGGCGGCGCCGGGGCCGGCGCTCGCCGCGGCCTCGTGTCCAGTGTTCATGGCGACGCCTCCTTGCCCCCGGCCGCGCCGGGCTCCGCGCCGTCCGCCATCGCCGCCGCGGTCGTGCCCACGCGACCGTAGAGCCGCGCGTCCTCGTCGAGGCCGGGCGGCACCTCCAGCCCGAGCGGCGGCAACAGCCGGTGGAGCGGCGTGAAATGCTGGGTAGAGCAGCCCGGCCGGGCGCGCCGCATGCGCAGCGACAGGCGCCGCATCCGCGCGCGGAAGGCCGGGTCCGGCCAGGCCGCGCGCGGATCGGCGTGGCGCAGCCCCGGGAAGGCGCGCCGCCACATGGCGCCGCGCGCCGCATGGTTGGTCCATGCGCGAAGCGCCGCCGCGCCGCCGGCCACCGAATCCGCCATCCAGGCCCGGCTCGCGGGCGAGTCGAGCTGGGCCGCGACCAGCTCGGGCGTCCAGCGCAGCAGTTGCGCCTCGCCAGGCCGCCGCTCCGCGCGCAGCCAGCGGTCGAGCGCGGTGAAGGCCTCGTTGTCGACGAGGGCGAGGCTGGCCGGCGCGGCGACGATGCCGAGCCGCTCGTCGATGCCGTGGTTGAGGAGCCTGACCTCGCCATGGTCCGCGAGCACCGGCCACTCGGCGTGCGAGGCGGCGAAGGCCGAGAGCGCCGCCCAGGCGTTGCCGCAGCCGGCCGCGCGCGCGAAGCCCAGCGCGAAGGACTCGAAGGCGTCGAACGAGGCCTCGACGCGCCGCGCCGGAAGCCCGGTCATCGGCGTGGGCGGGCCCTTGCCGTCGATCGCCAGCGAGAGCACCCGCGCCGGCAGGCCAAGCCGCGGCGCGAGCGCCGCGGCGGCGAGGCCGACCGGGCCGCCCGCCCAGGCGACCTCGATCCGGCCGAGCTGCCCGGCCAGGTCGACCAGCGCGAGCGCATACTCCGCCGCGAAGCCGCGATGGACGCGCGACGCGGGGGCGTATTCGGTCCAGTAGCGCTGCGCCGGCGAGCGGCGGCTGGCGAAGGCCTCGCCGTCGAAGCCGAAGCGGAAGGCCGGTCCGCCCTGGACCGGCTCGATCGCCGGCGCGGGCGCGGCCAGCGGCGCCGCGCTCAAGGCGCGAGCCCCGCCAGGAGGTCGGCGTAGGACGTGCGCGCCACCGCGTCATGCGCGCCCAGCCGCTCGCGCAGCACGGGCCGCAGCGCGTCGTCGAGATGCATGACGTTCTCGAAGCCGTGGAACTTCGGACGCGGCGGCAGCAGGAAGTGGCGCCGGTACACGTCGCCCTTCACCGGTCGTGAATCGCGCAGGCCCGGCAACCTGTCCTCGCACAGCGCGGCGACGAGCGGGTCGCGCAGGAAGGCCAGCATGTTCCCCGGGTCGAACTGGAAGAAACCGGCGCATCCCGCGCGGCCGGTGGCGAGGAGGTGCCGGTACCAGCCGGCGATGCGCTCCTTCTCGTGCATCTCCCAGGCCTGCGCCGGCGCGGGCCGGTCGTCCGGGTCCTCGGGATCCGGGACGCGGCGCACGAGATAGCATTCCCCCGAGCCGAGGACCGGGTAGCCATCGACCTGGTCCATCGCCCACATCGTGTGGAGGAGCTGCGGCTGCACGCAGGTCGCGCGCAGCGCGTAGTCGAGCGCGGCGCCGGATTCGAAGAACAGCTCGATGTCGA